>ENA-UEYI01002304-UEYI01002304.1-human-gut-metagenome-genome-assembly--contig:-NODE-2304-length-13548-cov-3.094499_pt1 | contig 13548 bp, 8 predicted proteins | sample MGYA00242900_ERZ507916 | MGnify/ENA primary metagenome ERZ507916 (study PRJEB26167, sample SAMN06115521) | human gut metagenome | host: Homo sapiens | place: China:Chongqing | collected 2015-09-02...
GATACGAGGGGTTTATGCTGGCGTGCCTTACGGCACACCAGCTACAGCAGGTCAGTCCGTTTCTGCGGCTTTTGCTTCGCACGCCGCCAGTCTGCGGATACAATACAGATACAGCCTGGAAAGCTCTGTCGCCGGACTGTATTCTCTGTGAAGAGAATTCAAAAGTTCATTGATACATCCCCTGGTCCTGCGAACCGCTTCCAGAAACTGCGCATCTTCTGCTGCCTGCTCAGCATCTGCAAGATACTGTAATGTCATTTCGTAGAGAATGACCACCAGCTGTGTGGCATTGGCCTGTGTGATCCGCAAGGTAAATTGTTGTTTACATTCTTTTGTCATTTTGAATCCTCACTTCATCGGAAGCCATTACTGCAACAGCTGTAACACCTGGGACGGTCTCTCGTTTGCCTGTGCCAGCATGGAGGTTCCGGCCTGTGCCAGAATCTGATAGGTAGTATAAGAGGTCATTTCCTCTGCCATATCCACATCCATGATACGGGAATATGCCGCTGTCATGTTCTCACTGGTAACATCCAGGCTGTTAATGGAAGACTCCAGGCGGTTCTGAAATGCTCCCAGTCTGCCGCGAACGGAGGATACATATTTGATGGCACCATCAACTCTTGAGATGGCATCCTTTGCCCCATCCTGTGTATTCACATCAATATCTTCAATTCCCATGTTCTGCAGAGTAACCGCGGGAATATTAACCTCCAGTACCTGTCCTTCGTTGGCTCCGATCTGCAGACGCATTGCTCCGATACCGGTAGCGTCGATCTTCATGCCATCATAGGAATCTCCCGCTTTTGCTTCCGATACATCCAGACGCATTTCAAAGCCGTTCGTGCCGGTGATCGTCAGAAGATTATCCTTCATATCCGTCTTTAAGGGTTCTACCTCTTTAAATCCGTCTCCGAATTTAATATCTCCGTCTACTTCAAAATTTCCCTCTGCATCTTTCTTAAATTTCATAGACTGTATGGTATATTCTTTTACCGGTACATCCGGAGAGCAATAATTTACTTTAATCTCCTGCTTATCGGTGTATCCCTTGAGATCAAATTCTCCGTTCAGCAGCTTCTGACCGTTGAATTCCGTGGTATCCGTGATACGGGTGATCTCTTCCTTCAGCTGCGCTACTTCATCCTGTATGGTTGCGCGGTCATCCTCTGTCATAGTGCCGTTGGCAGCCTTGACGGAAAGCTCATTGATACGCTGCAGCATCTCACTGATCTCTGTCATGGCTCCGTCCGCAATCTCTATAATAGATACGCCGTCACTGGCATTCTGATTGGCCACGGACAGTCCCTCGATTTGAGCATTCATACGCTTGGACATTGCCAATCCGGCAGGGTTGTCCTTGGCGTGATTGATCTTCAGTCCGGAAGAAAGTCTCTCCAATGATTTGGACAGCAGATCGTCATTTGTGGATAAGGCATTGTTGGATAACATTGCCGATACGTTGTAATTGATTCTCATGTGTTACTCCTTACTTTCCGCTGCTGTCTGCGACAGCCTGCAGGAATCCTTTTGCCAGACGGTACAACTGTTCCGTATCGATCCGACTCTCTATGGTATCTGCATTTTTTGTCTCTCCGGCTGCCATCCTTGTCATATCCCGGGAGCTGACGATGGGAAGCTTTTCCGCTTTCCAGTCTGCAGAAGTATCTGTCTGAATCCGTTCAAGGAATATATCGGAGGTCTTCTCTAATTTCGTAACCTCTTCCGGTGTATTTCCTACGAGATAGCCATCGATGGTGTCTCCCTTTACCTGTAAATGTGCCTCCAGCTCCATATCTCCGACATTCACCCGGATCTCCACAGCACCGGCAGTTCCGGCTCTCTGCTGTAAGGTAAGATGGACTCCCGCCAGCTGCCCGCCCAGGTACATCGGGAGAAAATATTCCTGCTTCGCCTGAAGGCTCTCCGCAAGGCGCAGCTGCTTGTATACCAGCTGCAGCTGTTTTACATCCAGATGTTCATCCGCCTGTTCCAGACTCATAGTCTCCACATCTTCTGCCGTATTCTGAAGCATGGTCCGATAATCCTCTGCAAAATTCTGCTGATCCAGCTGTTCCCACAGTTCGGAAGTTTCTGTCCCGGCAGGCACTTCGCTGCCTGCTGTCTGCAGCATTTCTTTTTCCTGCCGATACTTTTCTCTGTATCTGCGCAGATTGCCAAACATCTCCGCCGGATCATCCATAAGTGCCTGGGCCGCCAAAAGATTCGACGCGCTGATGGAAACTTCTCCTTTTTTCAGTAGTTCTGCGGCTTCCGGTGCCGTATTTCCCGCCTCACGCATCTGCTGCAGTCCTTCCCGGTCATACGCTGCTCTGCTTTCGCCATCATCTGACACCTCTGTCAGAACCTCTTTTGCCATACCCATCCGAATCTGTTCAGATATATTATTCTCGGACAAATGAATCTCCTGTGTCAGCCCGGTATCCTCCGACACTTTCCAGTCCATATGAGAAGCCCTTCTGCTCCTGGCTGCCGTCAGCAGAGTGGAAAATTGTAAATCTGCACCGGTATTTACTACCGCGCCTACCGCTGCGCCATCCTCTCTTTCGACCTGATGCACCATTCGATAAATTCCAATATACGCTTTTCGTTCCTCTTCTGTAACATCCTTTTTCCGCTCCAACTGATATAGGAAACGGCTGTAGTCCTCCACTTCTTCCTCATAGCTTTCGGGGTTCTGTGAAAAATAGGATTCCAGTTCGTCAAAGGTCTTCTCCAGAGGATTTACACCATCCCGGATCATCTGTAACACATTTTTCGGTGTCAGTCTGTCCACTACTGCGCTGACCTGTCTGTCAGCTTCTTTGACCTTCTCGATATTTTCCAGTGTAATTTCCATATTGTTATATGCCAGGATCCGGACAGCCCGCTGATTTTCCGATGTTTTTTCTAATGACATATCTGTCAGAATATCATCTACATTAGAAAATGCTTTCCGGATGCTGTCTCCCAGGTCGCTTCTCGGTGCCGTCATCAGAGTCTCATAACGTTCGCCCGCTTCCTCATAGGCTTTCTGCATTGCAGCGCCTTCCTTATGGAAGTCAGAAACCGTCTCTGTGGCAGCATTCTGTTCCAGGCTATAGGGTCCCAGTACTCCGGCAGGCAATCCCGGCAATTCAGAAGCCACCTTCACTGCCTGGGTATAAGTCTCATATTTCGTCACTGCCTGAGACTCACCGGGAAAATATTTTCCGGCAACCTCTGCCTCCGCCTTTCGCAGCGCTTCGATCAGCTGCTCCATGGGGGCTGTATCAATAGAAAAATCACTCTGTAAAAGCTTTACGTTCACTTCTGCCGTCATGCGAAGGCGAATCTCTTCCAGCTGTTTTCTTGCTGCCAGATTCTCTGCCGTGGCATCCCACTTTGCATCTGAGAACCAGTCCTGCAGCATTTTATCTGCTTTTTCATAAATCGTATCCTGTCTGCCCAGGTTCGCATACATCGGGGATTTTCCCTCCGCAATTGCCGCTGCTGCTGCCTGCGCAAAAGTGTCCTCCGTGACAGGATAGGAAATACCGTCCAGTTCCACAAGCTGCTGCAGCGTATCCGTAGTCAGCGGAAGTCCTGCACTTACCAGCCACTGTGCCTTCTGTCTGTTCTCATCGTTTACCGTCAATCCCGCATCCGCAATTACCTTGTCCATCTGCTCCTGCAGTTCCTGCGGAACATCATTATTCTGTACTTTCGCACCGCTGTTCTCTGCCACATAGAGGTTCCAGATCTCCGGTTCCAGTCCATTATCCACCAGGTAGCTGACCGCACCTTCTTCCGGTTCCTTCAGGGAAGCTGCCATATCCCAGGCGCTTTTCAGTTCATTTATATTTTCCTGCGTCAAAGGAAGATCCGCGGAACGGAACTGCTCTTCGATGCTTCGGGCTAAAGTATCACTTCCGACCGCTGCCGCCAGGGTATCCATATCGATATCATCCGTATATCCTGCGATCTGCTGACCGGAACGCACCAGTTCTGCCTTGATCTTATCCACGATGGTGACCGCTGTATCCTGATCCAATTCTCTAGGATCAAATCCATCCTCACAGGCCTTCGCATAGTCCTCCTGTGACATGGTATGCGACATCAATGTCATATAGTCCTGCTGCAACGCCACATTAGCATTCCCGGCATCCTGCTGCAGCTCCATCAGAGATTTTCCTTTGTTGTTCTCTTCCTTTTCTAAAGAAGACATGGGCACTGCGGCCTGCCCACTCTCGTATACTGCCCCGAAATTCACATTTACGCTCTTTTTACTGCGCCATGTCTTGTCTTTGCCCCAGCTGTTTTTCTCTGTCCGGTTACTTTCTGTTCTATTGTCATTTTCATTGATCGTCTGATTCTGAAATGTTATCTTCACGCCTGTCGTCCTTTAAATCCTCTTACGAATACAAGCATTCAAAGAGGTCTTAGTGATATTTACATGTCTCTGAATAGTTATGAAAAAAGATGAGTGCACTTTTGGGTCACACTCATCTTTTATTTCGGTTGTTTTATATGATTTCTTAACCTGACCTAGAACAGAAATACCGCTGCACCGTAGGGCGGCAGATCAAAGCTGATGGAGTAATCCTTATAATGATAAGGCTTTTTCTCCGCCGTAATCTCTGTGGGAATCTTGTTTCCCCAGCCGCCGAACCGTTCCTCATCACTGTTCAGCAGAAGCTTATATTTTTTCTTCTTAGGCACGGGAACAGTATAGTTCTCCCACTTCATCGGGGTCATGTTAAGTACAAACAGCAGATTATTCTTGCCACTGGAACATTTCCGGACAAAGGAGTAAGTGCTGTGTTCCGCATCATCCGCGTTCATCCATTCAAAGCCGTCCCAGTTATTGTCAATCTCGTACAGAGCAGGGTATTTACGATACAGCTTTAACAGCTCTTTTACATAAGTATGTACGCCCTGATTCAGTTTCTCTCCTAACAGATACCAGTCAAGCTCACGCTCTTCACTCCACTCTCGCTCCTGTCCGAAATCCTGTCCCATAAATAATAATTTCTTGCCGGAATGCCCAAACATGTAGCTATACCCCACACGAAGGTTGGCATATTTATCTGCCGGATATCCTGGCATTTTATTCACCATGGAGCACTTCAGATGCACCACTTCATCATGGGATAAGGGTAAAATATAATTCTCGCTGTCATTATAACTCATGGCAAAGGTCATAGCATAATGATCGCCTTTCCGGTACAGAGGATCCAGCTTCATATACTCGCAGAAATCATGCATCCAGCCCATATTCCACTTGAAGGTAAAGCCAAGTCCGCCTTCCTTTGGATCGCCTGTTACAAGCGGCCATGCAGTGGATTCCTCTGCGATCATCATTGTGCCCGGATATTTTTTCTTCATCATGGAATTCAGATGACGGAAAAATTCGATCGCATCCAGATTTTTATTATTACCGAATTCATTTGGCAGCCATTGTCCGTTTTCTCTGCCGTAATCCAAATATAACATGGAAGCTACCGCATCTACTCTGAGCCCGTCAATATGAAATTTATTGACCCAGAACATGGCATTGGCGATCAGGAAGTTGCTGACCTCATGTCTGCCATAATTAAAGATCTTTGTTCCCCAGTCGGGATGTTCTCCTCTTCTGGCATCCGGATGCTCATACAGACATGTTCCGTCAAAATTTGCCAGACCGAATTCATCCTTTGGAAAATGCGCCGGAACCCAGTCCAGAATAACACCGATATGATGCTTATGTAAGGTATTGACCAGATACATGAAATCTTCCGGCGTTCCGTAACGGGAAGTCGGTGCATAATAGCCTGTTACCTGATAGCCCCAGGAACCGTCAAACGGATGCTCTGAAATTCCCATCAGCTCCACATGCGTATATTTCATATCCTTGCAGTATTCTACAAAACGATCCGCAAACTCGAGGTAATTATAAAATCAGGTTTCCTTCTCCGGATCACTTACCGGATGCGTCATCCAGGAAGCGATATGACATTCATAAATTGCCATAGGCTGCTTTAAAATATCTTTTGTCTTCTTTTCTGTCTGCCATACGGAATCTGTCCATTTGAAACCGGAAAGATCTGTTACAATAGATGCATTATCCGGTCTGAGCTGTGCATAATTACCGTATGGATCTGCTTTGTATAACTTTCTGTCATCACTTGTCGTGATCACATATTTATACATATCCCCAATCTTTGCGCCCGGAATAAATAATGCAAAAATACCTCCCTCTGAAATACGATCCATATTATCCTGAAAGATATCCCAGTTATTAAAGGAACCGATCACGTTCACATATTTGGCATTTGGTGCCCATACTGCGAAGTAAACTCCCTTCTGTCCATCTATTTCTGCCTCATGTGCACCCATTTTCTCATAGATTTCATAATGTGTACCCTGCGCAAAAAGATAAGCATCTGCCTCGGTGATCATAACCGGACAATCCTGTTTTTTGCTTTCTGTCATACCTTAACCCCTTTTCTATTTTTTGATAAAATCCTTCTCTCTTAATACAATCATATCTTCTTTATCATACCGCTTCGCAAAAACAACATCCATAAAATGGGAGAGGTTCTTTTTGTCCGCATGTCTGATTGCTTCGTTAATGATCTCTTTTACTTCCTCTACTGTAACCGCATGCTCGTTTGTCTGTCTTTCCTCGATCCGGTTATAAAGCGCGAGAACACCCATATCATCAATGGAATATTCCTGCTCTCTTGCATATTCCCGTCCAAAGTTTACAAGTCCGTCATTATCCAGAACCTGAATGTCTATCTTGACATTAAAGTAATCCTGCACCTTCGGGTTCATACGGATCAGTCTGTCCATATCCTGCTTTGTATCTGTCAGGATAAGCAGAATGCCTTTCCCCTGCATTTCATCACAGGCTTTTAACATACTCTGGCATACAGACTGCTTGATATCCCCTGCATGGTCGATGATGATCGCACCATTTGCTGTTTTTTCAAATAATGTCGTAATATCCTTCTGATCCAGTTCCTCTGCTGTCAGAGTTTCTGTATTTCCTGTGAAAGAATCATTTGACCGCATATCCAGTGCAATATTCTGCGCGATCGTCAGAGCGCCTGTTCCTTTATCTCCTGTAATGATCACATTACCGGTAAACGGAACGAGTGAAATAGTATCCAGTGCATATGCGATCTGTTCCTGCAGCTCTTTTGTCTGCGCGATCGCACCAAACATTTCCTTTTCTGCTTTCGTCAGCGTACGCTTTTCCGGACTGTCCGGCTTCTCTTCCTGTTTTTCTGCCAGAACAGCTTCCTGTTGCTTTTCGATCTCGGATAATGAAATATAATCCTCCGGTCTGGAATCTTTTTCGGATTGTTCCATCTCCTCTTCCAGAGCCTGCATTTGCATACTGCTTGTATCATAATGCTGGTTTTCAAGTGCTGTCATCAGCTTGGCTTCCAGACCGTTGATCTCTGCTGTATTAAATTTATTCGGACGATCCTGTAATTCTTCTTCTGTTTCCTCTGTCTCTTCATCTGATACAGGATCTGTTTCTGTTCCGGATTCTATATCATTTTTTTCCACAGATTCTTCCTGTTCCGGTTCAGCCACATAATCTGTCTGTTCTACGGAAGCAACAATATCTTCTACAGATTCTTCTTCAGGCAGATCAACATCCTCTGCTGCCGGCTCTTCTGCTTCAACCGGTTTTTCTGTCTCGGTCTTTTCTTCTGCTGTTTCTTCCTTTAATGCATCTTCTACTTCCGTAGCAAGATCATCCGTATCGGAGAATACATCAAGAACCGGATTGATCATATCCAGATCTGACTGGACACTGGCTCTTGCTGCTGCATCAAAATCCGATAACAGAGGACCTGTCTGCTCCAAAACACGCTGCTTCATTTCCTGTAAATGCTTTTCTTCATTGGCTTTTTTGGTTTCTTCCCATTCTGCCATGATATCTGCAAAGCTGAGCTGACCGGTGATCTGTTTTTCCACCATCGGTTCCGGCTCTTTTACAAGTGTTTCTTCTTCTTTAATCGTTTCTGCTTCTGTTTCTTCTTCCGCAACCTCTTTAGCAGGCGTCATTTCCTTAATGGCTTCTACTGCTTCATGTGCCACTTCCTGTGCTGCCTGCTTTGCAGCCTCTTTGGCCGCTTCCTTTGCTGCTTCCATTGCGACAGTCTGAACTGCCTGGATCAGTGCTTCCGGTAACGGTTTGTCCCCGCCAAACAGAAGTGGTTTGATATCTTCCGGTTCTTCTTTTTCCGGAATTTCTTCTACTTCTTCGGTTTCTACAGATTCCTCTTCCGTGGAAATCTCTGTTATTTCTACAGGTTCAGTATCTTCTACTTCTGTGATACCCTCTGTAATTTTCTTTTCGATGGATTCCTGCTCCGGCTCTTGTTCTGCTGCAGTTTCCGGTTCTTCTGCTGACTCCTCTACCGGTTCTGCTTCCTCGATTTCTTCCAGTTCTTCTGTCTCAGGAATTTCTTCTGATACTTCAGTCTCTGAAACTTCCTCTTCCGGTTCCTCTACTGTTTCTTTCTCCTCTGAGGAAATCTCTGCTACTTCTGCAGGCTCGTTATCCTGCTCAGTGTTTTCTATTCCTGTAACTTCTTCTTCCACAGATTCAGGCGCCGGCTCTGCTTTTTGCTCTTCCTTCTTCTCTTCTTCCCTGAAAGCAGGCATGTCTTCTATTTTCTGTGTTGTTGCCTGAAAAATAGAATCCACCGGAAGTGCCTTTGTTGCATCGGATGCTTCCATATCCTCTTCTGCCAGCATTTCCGCTATGTTCTTTGCAAGTGCCTCCTGCAGATTGATCGTGCTGTATTCATCACCGACATCGATCGTCTTTACCTGAATATCATCAATATCAGGACTTACGATCTTCATGTCAGCATCTTCGTCTGCTTCTGTCTCTGCAGAATCTACAGATTCCATGTCTTCACTTTCAGCAGATATTTCTGGTTCTTCAGGCTCTTCCTCAGCAGCCTCTTTCTCAGTTTCTGCTTCTTCCTGTGGATACAGATCTTCAACCTCTATTTCCGCTTCTACTTCTTTTGTTGGAATTTCCGCTGTGATCACACCTGCAGCTTCTACAGATTTGATCTCGATCGGCATAGAAGGCTCCTGCTCTTCCTGCACTTTCTCTTCCGGTTCCGGTACCGCAAATCTTGCATTGTATTTTTCCTGCTGCTCCGGCGTCAGAGGTGCGTGCAGCATCTTAAGTTCTAACGCTTTTATGACATACTTGCCTTCTCCAAACCATAAAACCAGTTCATCACATTCTTCCACACATCTTGTGGCAAGTCCGATCCTGTGATACAGATAAGCCAGCTCATATGCCCATTTTTCCCGATAATCTCTTTTCTTATATTCCTCAAGTACAGCGATGCGTTCTTCCAGACTGACATCCTGTGCTTCATACAACCTATACTGTAAAATAAAACGTCCTGTATCTCTCGGCGCGATCTGGATAAACTCTTTATAATATTCAACAGCCTGTACCGTTTCTTCCAGCTTGATCGAAAGTTCACAAAGCGAATACACGATCTTACGTGATCCCGGCTGCAGATCATAAGCTAATAATAAAACTTCTTTACTTTCTTCGTATCGTCTGTTGATCTTATAAAGCTCACTTACCTTGCAGAGCATTACAACGCTTCTGACCCTTCTCCAGTCGATCGTATCTGCTATTTTTACTGCCTGTATGTAGTCCTTCTGCTCGATCAGCGCATTGATCTCCTCTGCCCTGATCCGATATTCGTATTTATCCAATTTCTTTCACCTCAATTTAATGATAAGAACTGTTTTTTTAACATTCATATTCCGTTTTAGTTTAACATAGTCATATACCTGTGTCAAAATAATAACCATGTTTTAACTGTGAATTTTCTGTTGTTCTTTTGCCATGGAAAGCAACAAATTGGAAAGGGTTGCAAACTGGGAAAGTGTCAGTGCTTCTCCCCTGATCGTAGCAGGCAGGTTCATCTCGGAAAGTGCCCAAAGAACCTGCTCCTTCTGTGCCACACCACCGTTTGTCAGACCGTTTACGAGTGTTTTCCTTCTCTGGTTAAAGCTTGCCCGGATCAGAGAAAACATATGATGTTCATCCTCTGCAAAAACAGGTGCTTCTTCATATCTCGTCAGTCTGATAACGGCACTTCCTACATTCGGTCTTGGGATAAAACAGTTTGGCGGAACATTTGCAACGATTTCCGGCTTTGCATAATATTGCACAGCAAGGGATAATGCACCATAGTCTTTTGAACCCGGACCTGTCTGCATTCTATCCGCTACTTCCTTCTGTACCATGATCGTAATGCTTTTCAGCGGTACATGATTTTCAAACAGCCCCATAATGATAGGTGTCGTAATATAATAAGGCAGATTTGCCACCACCTTGATCGGATTTCCATGATTCCTTTCATCTGCCAGCTTTCTGATATCCACTTTTAAGATATCTTCATTGATCACCGTGACATTCTCATAGGCAGACAAGGTATCTTCCAGAATAGGGATCAGATTTTTATCAATCTCCACCGCAACTACTTCTCTTGCATGCTCTGCCAGATACTGTGTCATCGTACCGATGCCCGGTCCGATTTCCAGCACCATATCGTCTTCTGTGATCTCTGCCGCATCTATGATCTTATCAAGCACTCTCGGATCGATCAGAAAATTCTGCCCGAATTTTTTCGTCGGGCTGATACCGGCCTCGGCCGCGATACGCCGAATGTCGGCAGCCCCCAACAGGCGGCCTTGCGCGGTTTCGTCGGTTGCGTTGGTTTCGTTCGCGTGTTCTGTCATTACCTCATTATCCGTTCAACTGGTATGAAAAGTGTGCGCTGTTGCGTTTGCGTATTGTTGCGATCGGCGTTGTTTAATACCATCCGACCTGCTCGGAATGCTCCCATGCCTTCGACGGGCTGCCGTAGCGTTGCGCGATGTAGCTCAGGCCCCAGTCGATCTGCACGGCCGCATCGTCACGCCAGTTTGCGCCGAATGCCGCCATTTTGCTGCCAGGAAGCGACTGCGGGATGCCGTAGGCTCCGGAAGATGCGTTTTCCGCATACCACAGCCAGCTCGATTCACGCGTCCACAGTTTCACCAGATCGGTCCAGTTTTGCCCGGTCCAGCCATATTGCGCCGCGGCTCCGGCCGCGTAGGCCTGTGCCTGCGCGGGGGAGGGGTGATAGAGGCGGCATCCTGCCGAAGGATCGGAAGGTTGCGGTGTCGGGGTGGGCGTCGGATCCGGCGTGGGGGTCGGGTCTGGAGTTGGCGTGGGGGTCGGGTCTGGAGTTGGCGTCGGATCCGGGTCTGTTTTCGATCCGGAATCGTCCTTCTTGTTGTCGTCTGAATTATCCGTATTGCCGGAATTACTGTTCGAATCGTCTTTCTTGTCGGAATTATCGGAATTGTTGTTCTTGTTCGAATGGTCGTTCTTTCCGGAATTATCGGAATTGCCGGTATCTCCGGAATTGCCGGATCCGTCATCCGATCCCGAATCGTCGGAAGATGCTGCCGGTCCTACTGCGATAATCTGATCGAGGGCGATTTTCGTGGTCGTTTCGTTGGTCAGCGTCTCGCTTTCCTTCTCGCCGTCCACATACGTGACGTCGTACGTTTGCTGGATTTCGCCGTCTTCGCCTTCCTGCCTGACTACGACTTCGCCGGGCTGCAGGCTGGGATCGACGATGGTTTGCGTGCCGAAAGGCACCGCTTTCGTGCGTGTTTCCTCGCCGTGCGTCACGCGGCGGACGCGCAGGATCGTTTCGCCGTTGTCTTTTTCGACGCTGACGCGATCCTCCTTGTTCAGCGTGATGCCTTTGGAGTCAAGAATGGAGGCCGCCGGCAGTTTGCCATTCGGCGATTCGGAGCTTTGCCCGTCTGCGATGACGGTGACCGGCCCGTTTTGGTTGATGATCAGTCCGCCGGTGAGTTTGTTGTACACGTTGTCGATATTGACGGTGACTTTTGCCGCGTCTGCTTCGTTTTGTTCGAAGAATCCGATCAGCTGTTCGGCGCTGGTCGCCACTGTCCAGAAGGGCACTTCCTGCCCGTTGATGGTGATGGTGGTCTGGTAGGCGCTTCGTACCGTCACCACGTCATGGTTGCTCAGCATGCTGGTGGGGCTGGTGGATTCCACGAGATCATCGACGCTCATCGCGTATGTGGTTACGGTGGTGGTTTCGCCATCGATGGTCAGAGCCACGGTTTTGCGCGCGCCTACGCCGAATGCGAGCGTCGAGGCGAGCGTCAACGAGACCACGCATGCCGTCACTCGAACACGCCGAAGCGTCACGAATCTCCGGGGGGTCCACCTTCTTGTCATACGTCCTCTTTCCAGCGACTGCCTACATCGCCGTCATTGTAACGGTCAGATCGGGACGAATGGCATGGTTTCCGCTGGCTTTATCTATACCGCCACATTTTCGAGGAAAAGGAGTAAAGAAAAAAGGGGGCAGGAGAGAAGGGGATGTCCTGCCCCCTGCCCGGACGAGGCAGGTTGGGGGAAGCCTCGTTCGGTCGCCAGAAGCCATAAGTTGGGGGAAGGCTTCTGGATCACTTACCCATGGTAAGAGGTCAAAGCCCGTCAAAACGGGTTTCGAGCCTCCTGTCGGGATCGAACCGACGACCTGCCGCTTACAAGGCGGCCGCTCTGGCCATCTGAGCTAAGGAGGCTTGTGCCGCTTTCTAGCATAATGCATAAAAACGGCAACGATTGAATAGCATAACCAGCGTGCCCGATGCCGTCAACTTGGAACTGCGCTTTGGCTGGCACGCTGGCGAGTAGGGGGGTATAATTTTTCGATTATGAGGATTGCGTAGGGCTGATCACTCGCCAGTGGTGTTGGAGATCGGATCCTTGTCGGAGCCGATGGAGGGCATCACGCCTTCCTTGCCGATGTCGTCGGACTTGATTCCGATGGCCTCCAGCAGGCCTTCCTCAATGGTCTCCTGCGCAGTGCTCAACTGGTTCATATCCCAGAACTTGCCGTTGATGGTCACCGTTGGGGTGGTCATGCTGTCTTTGTAGGTTCCGGACGTGTTCCACAGTTCGGAGCGCTTCGGCGTATAGGTGTCGATGGCGTCAAGCCAATCCTGGTAGTCGCGGCCGAACGCCTTGTCCGCCACATCCTCGGAAACTCCCGAGGCGATCATCTGTTCCTTGATCTGATCGTCGCTGACGGACTTGTAATTCGAGCTTTCCTCAGGCTGGAAATCCTCGGCGTACATTTTTTCGAGGAAGGTGATCAGATGGCTCGGATCGCTGTCATGCTCGGCCAGATAGATCGCGGCATTCGCTGCGCGGCTTGAATAATCGTCGGTGGACCACTTGTCCATAAACGCCATGAAATGCAAATCAAGATTGATCTGACCCGCGTCGACCATCTTCTGCAGATCCTCATCAAGCTGGCGATGCAGATTGCCGCAGCCCGGGCACAGGAAATCCATGTAGATCGCAACAGTCGGTGCGCCTTCGACGGACTTGCCGTAGCCATCCTTCGAAATCAGCAATCCGCCCTTCTTATCGACTAGCTTAGGGGTGTTTTCGACTTGCTGCAGCTTGTCGTACGCTTCTTC
>ENA-UEYI01002305-UEYI01002305.1-human-gut-metagenome-genome-assembly--contig:-NODE-2305-length-13530-cov-5.416115_pt1 | contig 13530 bp, 10 predicted proteins | sample MGYA00242900_ERZ507916 | MGnify/ENA primary metagenome ERZ507916 (study PRJEB26167, sample SAMN06115521) | human gut metagenome | host: Homo sapiens | place: China:Chongqing | collected 2015-09-02...
GAGCGGTTTTTATGCAAAAAGGCGGTCACCAAACAGCGACCGCCTTATATTGCATATTATCTTGTACCGATGTTATTGATTAAGCCTTCAGCGCTTCCTCAACAGCAACTGCGCAAGCAACTGTAGCACCAACCATGGGGTTGTTACCCATACCGATAAGACCCATCATCTCAACGTGTGCGGGAACTGAAGAAGAACCTGCGAACTGAGCGTCAGAGTGCATACGACCCATTGTATCTGTCATACCATAAGAAGCAGGACCTGCAGCCATGTTATCGGGGTGGAGTGTACGACCTGTACCGCCGCCTGATGCAACTGAGAAGTACTTCTTACCCTTTTCAACGCATTCCTTCTTGTATGTGCCTGCAACGGGGTGCTGGAAACGTGTGGGGTTAGTTGAGTTACCTGTGATAGAAACGTCAACGCCTTCCTTCCACATGATTGCAACGCCTTCTGTTACGTCGTTAGCGCCGTAGCAGTTAACCTTAGCACGAAGACCGTCAGAGTAAGACTTGCGGAATACTTCCTTAACCTCACCTGTGTAGTAATCCATCTCTGTTTCAACGTATGTGAAGCCGTTGATACGAGCGATGATCTGAGCGGCATCCTTACCTAAACCGTTAAGGATAACACGCAGGGGTTCCTTACGAACCTTGTTTGCCTTTTCAGCGATACCGATAGCGCCTTCTGCAGCTGCGAATGATTCGTGACCTGCGAGGAAGCAGAAGCACTTTGTATCTTCTTCAAGAAGCATCTTGCCTAAGTTACCGTGGCCAAGACCAACCTTACGCTGATCAGCAACTGAACCGGGGATGCAGAATGCCTGTAAGCCTTCGCCTATAGCAGCGGCAGCGTCAGCGGCTCTCTTGCAGCCCTTCTTGATAGCGATAGCACATCCTACTGTGTAAGCCCACTTAGCGTTTTCGAAGCAGATAGGCTGAATGCCTTCAACGAGCTTGTAGATGTCAAGACCCTTAGCCTTGCAGATTTCTGCACACTCTTCAACAGAGCCTATACCATAGTTCTTTAAAACAGCGAGAATCTGGGGTTCACGTCTGTCATATGATTCAAATAAAGCCATTGTTATTTCCTCCTTACTGCTTTCTGGGGTCGATGATCTTTACAGCATCGTTAACACGGCCGTACTGACCCTGTGCCTTTTCGAATGCTGTGTTAGCATCGTCACCGTTCTTGATGAATTCCATCATCTTGCCGAAGTTAACGAACTTGTAGCCGATGATCTCATCATCTTCATTGAGTGCAAGACCTGTAACATAACCGTCTGTCATTTCGAGGTAACGAGGACCCTTCTTGAGAGTACCGTACATTGTACCTACCTGTGAACGAAGGCCCTTACCGAGATCCTCAAGACCTGCACCGATTGCAAGACCGTCCTCTGAGAAAGCACTCTGGCTTCTGCCGTAAACGATCTGGAGGAAGAGTTCTCTCATTGCTGTGTTTATAGCGTCACAAACGAGGTCAGTATTAAGTGCCTCAAGAATTGTTCTGCCGGGAAGAATTTCAGCCGCCATAGCTGCAGAATGTGTCATACCTGAGCAACCGATAGTTTCAACGAGTGCCTCCTGAATTACACCATCCTTAACATTTAAAGACAGCTTACATGTACCCTGCTGGGGTGCACACCAGCCGATACCGTGTGTAAAACCGGAAATATCCTTGATTTCCTTCGCCTTTACCCACTTTGCTTCTTCCGGAATGGGAGCTGCGCCGTGCGCTACGCCCTGCTTCACGGGACACATAGTTTCAACTTCATGTGAATACGTCATAACAGTTGTAGACTCCTTTCAAATTTTCGTGACCGCAGCCGTAGCTTGTCACGGTCACCGGTAGTTCTTTGCCGGGAAATACCCGGAACATACAAATATATTATATACTATTCTCTCGCCATTTTCAAGGGATTTTCTTAATTTTTTCGGTTAGCAATCGGTAACTCTGCTGTTATCTATCGGACATACACGGATTTTTGCCTCTTTTAAGCCTGCCTATATTATCAAAATACGGACAGATAAGAATTATTACTTATCTGTCCGTATAGAATTTATTCAAGCATCGTCTGCTCCGTCCTCTTGATACCGAGCATGGGTGCTAAATACCTGCCCGTATAGCTGACGGGATTTGCCGCTACATCTTCGGGAGTGCCGGTAGCAATCACCGTACCGCCGCCGCTTCCGCCCTCAGGCCCCATATCAATGATATAGTCGGCTGTTTTTATAACATCAAGGTTGTGTTCGATAACGAGAACGGTATTTCCGCCGTCGGTCAGCTTCTGAAGTACATCTATCAGCTTGTGTACATCGGCGGTATGAAGTCCTGTTGTAGGCTCGTCAAGAATGTACACCGTCTTGCCTGTCGCACGCTTTGAAAGCTCCGAAGCCAGCTTTACTCTCTGTGCCTCACCGCCCGAAAGCGTTGTCGCAGGCTGACCTATCTTTACATATCCAAGTCCTACATCGTAAAGTGTCTGCAACTTTCTCTTTATCTTTTCGTGATTTTCAAAGAAAGCTATACCCTCTTCTACCGTCATTTCAAGCACATCGTAAATATTCTTGCCTCTGTAGTGAACCTCGAGCGTTTCACGGTTATAGCGTTTGCCCTTGCAGACCTCGCACGGTACATATATATCGGGCAGGAAGTGCATTTCTATCTTGTTGATACCATCACCCTCGCAGGCTTCGCAGCGTCCGCCCTTTACATTGAATGAAAATCTTCCGCTTGTATAGCCCCTCATCTTTGCGTCATTGGTCGATGCGAACAGCTCTCTTATATCGTTGAATACACCCGTATAGGTCGCAGGGTTGCTCCTCGGTGTTCTGCCTATCGGTGACTGGTCGATAGCTATTACCTTGTCAAGATACTCCGTACCCTCGAATGTATCGAACGCACCGGGTTTTATTCTTGCACGGTTCAGCTTTGCGACAAGGTGCTTATAGATTATCTCATTTACAAGCGAACTCTTGCCGCTGCCCGATACGCCTGTAATGCAGGTGAATATTCCGAGCGGTACTTTTACCGTAATGTTCTTCAGATTATTTTCACGGCAGCCTGTTATCTTAAGCCACTTCTTAGTTGGCTTTCTGCGTTTTTCGGGTACTTCTATCTTTAATTTTCCCGTGAGATACTGTCCTGTTATCGAGCGCTCGCACTTCATTATATCGTCAAGCGTGCCTGCACAGATAACCTCACCTCCGTGAACGCCCGCACCGGGACCTATGTCAACGATAAAATCAGCCGCCCTCATCGTATCCTCATCATGCTCAACGACTATAAGCGTATTTCCGAGGTCACGCAGTCTTTTCAGCGTTGCGATAAGCTTGTCGTTATCCCTCTGATGAAGTCCTATGCTCGGCTCGTCAAGGATATACAGCACTCCCATAAGACTGCTGCCTATCTGGGTTGCAAGCCTTATTCGCTGACTTTCACCGCCCGAAAGAGTACCTGCCGTTCTTGATAATGTCAGATATTCAAGTCCGACGCTGCTCAGAAATCCCAGACGTTCCTTGATTTCTTTCAGTATCTGACTTGCTATCATCATATCACGTTCAGACAGCTTTATGCTATTGACAAATTCAAGTGCTTCGCTGATGCTCATATCGCAGAATTCGTTGATATTCTTACCGCATACGGTAACGCAAAGAGCCTCCTTTTTCAGTCGCTGACCGTGACAATCCGGACACACCGCATCACCCATATACTGAGCTATATCCTCTCTTGAATATACGCTCGTTGTTTCCTTATAGCGTCTTTCAAGGTTGTTTACTACGCCCTCGAACGCCGTCATATAGACACCGCCGCCCTGCTCTTTACTGCGCACGACCTTTATCTTCTTTTCGCCCGTACCGTAAAGCACCGCATCTAACTGTTCCTTTGTCAGTTCCTTAACAGGCTGATCCACGCTGAAACCGTATTCGTTTGCAACAGCGTCAAAATACATCTGTGCTATAGTTCCGTCCGCATACTTCCAGCCGCTCGCCTTTATCGCATTTTCACGGATAGTAAGATCACGGTTAGGTAAAATCAGGTCTACATCTATCCTTCTGAAAATTCCGAGACCGGTACAGGTAGGACAAGCGCCGAAGGGATTGTTGAACGAGAACATTCTCGGCACAAGCTCCTCTATACTTACTCCGTGTTCAGGGCAGGCATAGTTCTGCGAAAAACTCAGTTCCTCGCCGTCGATTACATCTATAAGAATAAGTCCGCCCGAAAGATTTCCCGCAACCTCAAGGCTGTCGGATAAACGTGACTTTATATCCTCTTTCATAACAAGACGGTCCACAACGACTTCTATATTATGCTTCTTGTTCTTGTCAAGCTTTATCTGCTCGGAAAGATCGTAGATTATCCCGTCAATACGCACTCTTGCGTAGCCCTGCTTTACAAGGTCCTCAAGTTCCTTGCGGTATTCGCCCTTTCTGCCTCTTACTATCGGCGATAAGATCTGAAACTTTGTCCGCTCGGGCAGTTCCATTACCTTGTCAACTATCTGATCCACCGTCTGCTGTCTTATCTCTTTACCGCAGACAGGACAGTGCGGAATGCCTACTCTTGCATAAAGCAGTCTGAGATAGTCGTATATCTCCGTTACCGTTCCGACAGTGGAACGAGGGTTTTTCGAGGTCGTTTTCTGGTCTATTGATATAGCGGGAGATAATCCCTCTATGCTGTCAACATCGGGCTTTTCCATCTGTCCGAGGAACATTCTTGCATATGATGACAGGCTCTCGATATACCTTCTCTGACCGTCCGCATAAATAGTATCGAATGCAAGCGATGACTTTCCCGATCCCGAAAGTCCCGTCATAACTATCAACTTGTCACGGGGCAGTTCTATATCAATATTCTTCAGATTATGCTCTCTTGCACCCTTGATGATTATTTTATCTATTCCCATTTTCTTTTGTCATCTCCGTCAACAGCTTACTTGCTTTCCTGAAGCTCCTTTATCTTGTCACGCAGATATGCGGCGTGTTCAAAGTCAAGCAGCTTTGCCGCATTCTTCATCTCTGCGGTATACTGTTTGATAAGCGCCTCACGCTCTGCCTTGGTGTATTTTCTCTTTTTGCCCTTATCCTTGCCGGACGATATTTCCAGTACCGCCCTTACATCCTTTACTATAGTCTTTGGAGTGATGCCGTGTTCCTCGTTATATTTCATCTGAATCTCACGGCGGCGGTTGGTTTCGGTCACTGCCTTTTCCATACTGTCCGTAACCGTATCGGCATACATTATGACCTTGCCTTCGGCATTTCTTGCCGCCCTGCCTATAGTCTGTATAAGCGAGGTTTCGCTTCGTAAAAAACCCTCTTTATCTGCGTCAAGTATCGCAACGAGCGATACCTCCGGCAAGTCAAGACCCTCACGCAGAAGATTTATTCCGACAAGCACATCAAAGACGTGCATACGCAGATCTCTTATTATCTCCATACGTTCGATAGAATCAATATCGTGGTGCATATAGCGTATCTTCACGCCGAGCTTTTCATAATAAGCCGTCAGATCCTCAGCCATTTTCTTTGTAAGCGTAGTGATAAGCACACACTCGCCCTTTTTGGTACGCTCGTTTATTTCGGAATAAAGATCCTCTATCTGTCCCGCAACGGGCTTTATCTCGATTATCGGATCAAGCAGACCCGTAGGACGTATGACCTGCTCGGCTGTGTTCACAGCGTGGCTCTTTTCGTATTCTCCCGGTGTAGCCGAAACATAAATGACCTGATTTATCATCGAGGTAAACTCGTCAAAATTCATCGGTCGGTTATCATAAGCAGACGGCAGACGGAAGCCGTAATCCACAAGGTTTTTCTTTCGTGCAAAGTCGCCGCCGTACATACCTCTTACCTGCGGCAATGTAACGTGGCTCTCGTCAATGAACATAAGAAAATCTTTCGGAAAATGGTGCATAAGAGTTATGGGCGAGCTGCCCGGCGCTCTTCCTGCAAGCACCCGTGAATAGTTCTCAACGCCCTTGCACGTTCCTATCTCACGGAGCATTTCCATATCATAGCGTGTTCTCTGCTCTATCCTCTGCGCCTCTATCAGCTTATGGTTATCGGTGAAGAATTTAACACGTTCTTCCATTTCGTTTTCTATCTCGGTAAGCGAATTTTCAAGCCTTGCCTTGCTTACGATGTAATGTGACGCAGGGAAAATGGCAACGTGCGAAAAGCGGCGTTTCACTTCGCCCGTCACTATATCTATTTCTGAAATTCTGTCTATCTCATCACCGAAAAATTCTATCCTTATCGCCTTGTCGGACGTACTTCCAGCAGGGAAAACCTCAAGCACATCGCCTCTTACCCTGAACTTGTTACGGATGAAATTCATATCGTTGCGTTCATACTGTATTTCGACAAGCCTTTTTATTATATCGTCACGGCTTCGTTCCTGACCCTCACGGATAGAAAGCATATTCTCACGGTAATCCTCCGGACTGCCCAAGCTGTAGATACAGCTTACACTGGCAACGATAATTACATCCCTGCGCTCCGCAAGAGCCGCTGTTGCCGAGTGTCGCAGGCGGTCTATCTCATCGTTTATCGCACTGTCCTTTTCGATATAGGCATCGGTTGACGGAATATACGCCTCAGGCTGATAGTAGTCGTAATAGCTTACAAAATATTCGACAGCATTATCCGGAAAAAACTCCTTGAACTCACTGCACAGCTGTGCGGCAAGCGTCTTGTTATGTGCAAGTATAAGCGTGGGACGGTTGACCTTTTCGATAATATTTGCCATAGTAAAGGTTTTTCCCGAACCGGTAACTCCGAGCAGAACCTGTTCCTTATCGCCGTCAAGCACACCGTTTGCAAGGCTGTCTATAGCCTGCGGCTGATCGCCCATCGGCTTATAATTTGATTTTAATACGAACTTGTCCATTTTAGCTCCTTAAAAATCGTTCCATATATCAGGAAGAATACCGTTCTCACGCATAGAAAGACTGCCGTGCATACCGACTATAACGTGGTCGGCAAGATAAATTCCTGCCTTTTCAAGAAGATTGAAAAGATTTCTCGTCATTATCTTATCCTCCGTAGACGGCATTTCACTGCCTCTCGGATGGTTATGCGTCATAACGACTATAGGACATCTTTTCTGCACTGCCTTTTCAAGCAATCTCATTATATCCGGCCGCACCTGTTCAAGCGCACCCGTGCTTATTATTTCCTGCGACATAAAACAATACTCGCTGTCGAGAAATATCATTCTCAGCTGTTCGGTATCTGCAAAGCGGAAAAGCCCCATACAATAGTCCTTTACCGCTCCGGATGCGCCGAGCATCTCGCCCTTCTGAACGCTCTCAGACAGCATACGCTCTATGTTCGCACGAAGTACGATTATCATCTGAGCGGTAGACCTGCCTACACCCTCGACCTCGCACAACTCGTTTTCGCTTGCGGAGAACACACCGCTGAGCGTTCCGAATCTGTCAATAAGCCTGTGCGCTATCGGGTTTGTGTCACACTGCTTAAAAGAGCTGTACAGCATCATTTCAAGCAGCTCGTGTGACTGAAACCCCTCACTGCCGAACTCTTTAAGGCGGCTTATCATACGCTCCCTGTGTCCTGCGTGCATATTATCATTATGAGCGATAGCTACCGCCCCCTTCTGTCATCAATATCACCGCAAGGCTGTGTACCTAAATACACAGCCTTTGCTGAACAGTATTAAATTAGCATATCAGTCTTCAAATACAGCGCCTGTATTCGAGCTTGTAACCAGCTTTGCGTAACGCTTGAGATAACCGTCAAGCTGTCTTACGGGAGCGTTTACGCCCTTAGCCTTACGCTGTGCTATCGTTTCATCGTCAACGAGAAGTTCAATGCTTCTTGCAGGTATATTGATATGTATCTTATCTCCGTTTTCAACGTAAGCTATAAGTCCGCCGTCAGCCGCCTCGGGAGAAACGTGACCTACCGCCGCACCTCTGCTGGCACCGCTGAAACGTCCGTCTGTGATAAGAGCAACGCTTCCGTCAAGACCCTTGCCGACAATAGCCGCCGTAGGAGCAAGCATCTCAGGCATACCGGGGCCACCCTTGGGGCCTTCATAGCGGATAACAACAACGTCACCGGGGATGATAACGTTATTGAGGATAGCGTCACAAGCAGCCTGTTCGCCGTCAAATACCTTCGCAGTACCTGTGAAGTCCATCATTTCGGGCTTAACTGCACCCTGCTTTACAACAGAGCCGTTTTCTGCAAGGTTACCGCTGAGTATTGCAAGACCGCCGTCTTTTCTGATAGGATTCTCGCAGGTGTGGATTATTGTTCCGTCTGCATTCGGAGCCTTGGCGATTCTGTCAGCCTGTGTACCCGAAACAGTAAGAACGCTTGTATCAACGTGACCGCCCTTTGCAAGCTCCTTGATAACCGACTGGATACCGCCTACATCGTTAAGGTCTGTTATGAATATATCACTTGCAGGATTGAGTTTTGAAAGCTGAGGTGTTGTCTTGCTCTTGTTGTCAATATCGTCAAGAGAAATGTCTACTCCTGCCTCGTGTGCGATAGCAAGAAGATGAAGTACCGTATTTGAGGAAGCGCCGATTGCCATATCGGTAGCGAGTGCGTTCATCATATTTTTCTTTGTGATAATATCCTTAGCGCAGATGTTCTGCTTTACAAGTTCAACTATTCTTTCGCCCGTTTCCTTTGCAAGTCTGCGGCGAGCGGCATTTACAGCAGGCTCTGTACCCGACTTCGGCATCGAAAGGCCGATTGCTTCTGTAAGGCAGTTCATTGAGTTCGCCGTGTACATACCCGAACATGAGCCGCAGGTAGGACAAGCGTTATTCTCGTAGTCAAGAAGAACATCATCGCCTATAGTGCCGTTGGAATACTGACCGATAGCTTCGTATATCTCGTTATATCCTACTCTCTTACCCTGTACTCTGCCGGGGTTCATAGGACCTCCGCTTACAAAAATAGAGGGGAGATTCATTCTTGCCGCAGCCATTATCATACCGGGAACTATCTTGTCGCAGTTCGGGATAAATACGATACCATCAAGAGGATGTGCCGTCAGCATAACCTCGATGCTGTCGCAGATAAGCTCACGGGATGCAAGAGAATATCTCATACCTCTGTGATTCATTGCAAGGCCGTCGCACACGCCAATGGTGAAGAATTCAAAAGGAACGCCGCCTGCGTTTCTGATACCGTCCTTTACCTGTCTTGATATTTCGTGCAGATGCGCATGACCTGGAACATAGTCACTTGCCGCACATACAACGGCAATAAACGGCTTGTGCATCTCGCTGTCTGTTACACCCAGTGCCTTCAGTAAAGCTTTGTGCGGTGTTCTGTCTACGCCGCTCTTGATAAGATCGCTTCTCATTTTTACTGTCCTTTCCTTTGTAAAAAAGTGTTTTTATTTTCTGCCGAGCATGGCACTGCCGATCATACCTGCTTCATTTGCAAGCGTGCAGATTACTATCTCGGTATTTTTAGCATTGTTTTTTGAGTAGATCTGCTTTGCCACCTGTGCTTTCAGCGGTATAAGCAGATTATCGCCCTCGTTGCATACTCCTCCTCCGATACAGAGAATATCGGGCTGGAATACGTTTATCACATTCGTAATGCCACAGGCAAGATACTTGATATATTTATCAACAACTTCCCTTCCCTCAGGGTCGCCCAGCTTAGCGGCATTGAACGCAGTTCTTGCTGAAATTTTCCCGTCACGGTCAACCATTTCGTGAAGCCGTCCGCTCGGATATTTCTCAATCATTTCCCTCGTCATACGGACAAGTCCCGTAGCCGAAGAATAAGCCTCAAAACAGCCGTTTCTTCCGCAGGTACACGGCGCACCGTCAACCTCTATAACAGTATGACCTATCTCGCCGCCTGCGTTGTTTGAGCCGCTGTATATCTCGCCGTTAATAATTATACCTGCGCCAACACCAGTTCCGAGCGTCAGCACTACAGCGTTTTTCGCACCCTTTGCCGCACCTGCAAGATACTCGCCGTATGCAGCAACATTAGCGTCATTTTCAAGGATGATACGCTTGCCGAAATATTCTGCAAGATCCTTTGCAAGCGGAACGTTCTCCCAGTGCAGATTGTTCGAATAAAGCACTGTGCCGTTTTCGTTATCCATAGTTCCCGGACAGCCGACGCCGATAGTCTTTATCCTGTCAATATCCTCGCCCGAAAGCTGTACAGCCTGCTCAACAGCGTCAATGATTACCGCAAGGACGCTTTTATAACCGTCTGCCGCATTTGTCTTGAGCGATATTTTCGAAACGAGCTGTGCGTTCTCATCAACCACTCCTGCCTTGATATTCGTACCGCCAATGTCAACGCCGATATAATACTTCATATATCCCCTTTAACCTTTCAAAACACAAGTCTTAAACTATATCAGAAAGAATTACCTCAAGATTACCCGTAAGAGTAAATCTGCCGTAGCCTGCAGGAACAAAGAAGCTGTCGCCCTTCTTTGCGTCAAGCTCACCGATCTTACCGTTGCCGTCAAGCACCAGAACCGACATAAACGACTTTTCGTCTGCGTCAAGCGTTACTGTTCCTGAAACCTTGATTTTATGAACATCGAAATATTCACAGCTGCGGAGCAATGTTTCCTCGCCGCCGTCTATCTTTACAGGCTTGCCCTGAGGCTTTGTATCATATTTCGGAGGGCAAAGCTCGGTAACGTCTATAGCCTTTTCTATATGAAGCTCTCTGGGCTTTCCGTCCTTGCCTACTCTGCCGTAGTCATATACTCTGTATGTCGTATTGCTGTTCTGCTGAATTTCGGCAATAAGTATACCCTTGCCGATTGCGTGGAGCGTACCCGACTCGATGAAGAACACATCTCCCTTATGTACGGGAACATTGTTAGTGACCTCAAGTAAGGTATTGTTCTTTATTCTGTCCGCAAATTCTTCTCTTGAAATTTCTTTATCAAAGCCGTAGATCAGCTGTGAGCCTTCCTCACAGTCAACGATATACCACATTTCCGTCTTGCCGTACTCGCCCTCGACACGCATAGCATAATCATTGTCGGGGTGTACCTGTACAGACAGGTTATCCTTTGCATCAATAAGCTTTATAAGTATGGGGAAATACTCGAATCTGCCGCAGGCTGTACCGAGTGCATTCTTGTTTTCCGCTACATACTCGGAAAGCGTCTTGCCTTTGTCCTTGCCGTTTGCAATAACGCTCTGACCGTCCTTATGGCAGGACAGCTCCCAGCTCTCAGCTATCTTATCAGCGTCTGATACCTTGCCGTATTCCTCTCTTAATCTGTTACCGCCCCAGATATAATCCTTGCAGGGCGCATTGAGTTTTAATATTTCCATATTATGTTCCTTTCTATTTATCGGAATATTACCGTTTTATATCGTATCTTCATAAACCGCAGTTCACAACTCTGCTTATAGTCAATTATAGCACATTCAGCTTTAAATGTCTATCACTATTCTTGACTTTTTTGCGAAATATGTTATATTTATCTTATACAGCGGTCATACCGCACAAAATGACGAAAGGAACTGATGATATGAACGAAAATGTAAAAGCCGCACTCAAAAAAAGAGCGGAAAAGGTAATATCCGCCCTCGAAAAGAACAATATGAAGGGTTATCTTGTCGATACTCCCGACGAGGCGAAGGAGATAATAAAGGAGCTTATAAAGGACGACAAGCTGATAGTTTCCGGCGGAACAATGACGCTCAAAGAAACCGGCATTCAGGATTTTTTGAACGAAAACTACAGCGGTATCTATATTGACCGTGAAAAGCTCTCTACCGATGAGGTAAACGACCTTTACAGGAAGGCTTTTTCAGCCGACACCTACTTTGCAAGCACTAATGCGATAACCGAATACGGCGAATTATACAACGTTGACGGCACCGGCAACCGTGTAGCCGCTATGATATTCGGACCGAAGCAGGTAATCATTGTTGCCGGCTTAAACAAGATTGTAACAGACCTCCACTCAGCCGTTGACCGTCTTGAAACGATTGCATCTCCCGCAAACTGCGTAAGGCTCGGCAGAAACACCCCCTGTGCAAAGACAGGCAGATGTGCGCACTGCTTAAGCCCCGACAGGATTTGCAACGATTATGTCATAATGGCTCATCAGCGTGACAAGGACAGAATAAAAGTAATCCTCATCTCCGACGAATACGGCTACTAAGGCGGCGGGTCGCCGCAGACTGTTCCGACCTTGCGGCGGGTCGCCGCTGACTGTTCCGACCTTTTTATATGTTCCGGATATATGCAAGATAGCAAAACGGTCGGGATTGAATGATGGTGAAGATTTTATTTTTACTAATAGCAATGTGCCGCTTCAATACCCGCTTTTTATAGTTCCGGATATATGCAGGATAGTGGGACGGTCGGGAATAAACGATAGTAAAAATTTTATTTTTACTGATAGCAATGTGCCGCTTCAAAAATCGAATACGCAAAATTGCAAAAACGACGTACATTTTCAGTACGCCGTTTTCGCATTTATTGAATAAGGAACACGCAAAATCAATATGTGCCACGCACATTCGATACACCGCAGAAATACATCCGCCGTAAATTTCGATTGGATTAAAGGAAAGGCTTTCTTACTCCGCAGCCTACGCAGAAATCTCCTCTTGAATTATTAACCTTACCGCATTTTGCGCAAACCCAGGTGCCTGATGAATTCTGGGCATTTGCCGTACCTGCTGTACTTGCGGGATTAACCGCATTGTTATTGTAATAAGTGTTAGGCACGTTAACCGTCTGTTTAGCAGGAAGACCTGCCATTTTTCTAAGGCATTCGTTATTGTCATCCGTAAGAACTATCAGATCGCCGAATCCTTCAAGTATAAGCGAACCGATAATAACAGGAACAATTATTAAAATACCTATCTCGAATCCTGCACCTATCATAACGCTCTTTAAAGTTTCATTGTAACTGCTGATATTCCCTGCTATGCTCCAGCAAGCTATAGCGGAAGCTAATGCTACTATAAAACCGAACACTCTGATAAGAAGTGCGATTGTTTTCAGTTTAGAACCTGATTTCTTATACATATTTACCTCCTCGCAGTTGAATCTTACGGCGCTTTACCAACAACCGCAAAATCCGTCAGATCGTCTGCGGTTACTTTCAGTTGCACACGGTATCTCCGATTTTTATAAAAAGCTTTATTTATGTGCTTATATTTTATGTTACAACTAATTTCACCTGAACGAAAACTGTAATTTTTTCCTATGCTCCTTATTCAATAATAAGCCGATTTAAAGGCTGAATAAAGATTAACATTCCGAAAAGAGATAGTCAAGCAATTATTCAAAAACTGCACTTTTCCGACAGAATTTGCACACGTTCCTGTTCCCTGCAAATAACTTCAGATAACCATTACGGATTTTTTCGATGACGATATGTTCAGAAATCTTGAACAGGAAATATACCGGAAGGCTGTAAAACAAAAAACGGTGGGCTTGTGAGGCTCACCGTTTTATTCATCTTTATAAATATTAATATAACCATACTATCAGATTATTCTGCTCGATGCTTGCCAAT
>ENA-UEYI01002308-UEYI01002308.1-human-gut-metagenome-genome-assembly--contig:-NODE-2308-length-13513-cov-99.431081_pt1 | contig 13513 bp, 9 predicted proteins | sample MGYA00242900_ERZ507916 | MGnify/ENA primary metagenome ERZ507916 (study PRJEB26167, sample SAMN06115521) | human gut metagenome | host: Homo sapiens | place: China:Chongqing | collected 2015-09-02...
GTAATACTCCTCGCCACCTGGCTGAGTTCTGGATGGTAGAGCCAGAGGTTGCTTTCCTGGATATGGACGGTTTGATGGAGTTGGAGGAAGACTTCATCAAGTACTGTATCCGTTGGGCACTGGAGCATTGCAAGGACGATCTTGCTTTCTTGAACAAGATGATAGACAAGGGTCTGATTGCCCGTCTGGAAGGTGTATTGAATTCCGACTTCGTTCATCTTCCATATACCGAGGGTATCCGCATCCTTCAGGAGGCTATTGCCAACGGTAAGAAGTTTGAGTTCCCATGCGAGTGGGGTGATGACCTGGCTTCAGAGCATGAGCGTTTCCTCGTAGAGGAGCACTTCAAGCGCCCGGTTATCATGACCAACTATCCTAAGGCTATCAAGGCATTCTATATGAAGATAGACGAGGAGGAGAGTGGTTTCGGCGGCAAGAGCGGTCAGACCGTTCAGGGTACCGACGTACTGTTCCCACAGATTGGTGAGATTATCGGTGGTTCTGTCCGTGAGGAGAGCTATGACAAGCTGATGGGTGAGATTGAGGCTCGCAACATCCCTATGAAGGATATGAACTGGTATCTCGATACCCGTAAGTATGGTTCATGCCCACACGCAGGTTTCGGTCTCGGTTTCGAGCGTCTGATTCTCTTCGTAACCGGTATGCAGAATATCCGCGACGTGATTCCATTCCCACGTACACCAAAGAACGCAGAATTCTAGAATAAAAAAATGAAGCCTGTTTCGATGTCCTTCGAAACAGGCTTCATTGCTCTTCGCAAGTACTTGCGATGGTCAACGCAGCTACTTATGATTTTCTTTAATCTATTTCATCTATCTTCTTCTATCTTTTTTCATTTACTCTATCACCCAATCCTCTATATTTCCCTTTGAAGAGTCGTCAACCCTATCTTCACCTCCTTGTTAGGAATATCAAGCGTATAATAGTTGTAATCTCTGTTATAATCCTTGATGGTCAAATAACCACTCTGGTAAAGCAGCGGCATCATTGTAGTCATATCCTCTGTAGGTGCATCAAATTCACTCTCGTCAGCCTCAACACGCGTAATGCCTGTAGGAAGCACATGATATTTACGCATCATATTGATAAGATAGGTTGGCGTACCTGAGGCAAACCAATAAGAACCCAACTTACCCTGAGCGAAGCAATTGAACAGGCTGTAAGGGTTGAAGACATCAGGAGAATAAGCTGAAAAATGATATCCATCGTAATTCTCAGTCAACTTATCTAAGGTCTGCTCCTTGGTAAGATGCATTTTTGTAGCCAGCACTTCTATATCTTCTGACAATTGCCCGCAAAGTTCTTCCTTAGTAATCCCCAACATACCAGCATATTCATCATACATGGATACATTGGTGACGTTATTCAATTCACTGAATATACTCACTTGCGAAAACTTAGTAATACCCGTAAAAAAGACAAAACGAAGATAGGCTTCACGCGCCTTCAGCGGGCTGAAGAAATTACGCATGATGTTGCGAAGCTTAACCAACTCCTCTTTTTCGTGAGCCACGTCCAGCAAAGGGGCATCATACTCGTCAATCAGCACTACCACCTTCTTGCCTGTAGTCTGATATAAAGACATAATGAGGTCTTTCAAGCGAAGATTTATATCTATCTTCTCATTATGAAAGCTAAATTTCCGTTCCTGTTCTTCCACCAAATCTATCAGATATCGTTGTAGCTGATCTTCAGACATATACTTTCCTCCACTCATATCCAGATGGATTACAGGATATTCTATCCATTCTTTTTCAAGCTGTTCCATGGCAAGTCCTTTAAACAAGTCTTTCTTACCTTCAAAATAACTTTGCATGGTCGAAACAAGGAGCGACTTTCCAAAACGGCGTGGTCTCCCCACGAAGAAATATGTACCATCAGAATGGGTCATGCGGTAGATATATTCCGTCTTATCTATATAGAGCTTGTCCTCCTTACGGATACGCTCAAAGGTCTGTATTCCCAAAGGATATTGTTTTATAGCCATAAGCGCTTATTTTTTAATACGTTGCAAAGGTACAACAAAATATTGAGAAACTGCAAGAAATGGTGAAAAAATAACAAAATTAGCGGGAGAAGAAAGGGATATCTGAAAGAAAAAACGGGGCATCCTGAGGATGCCCCGCCACCAATTAAAATAATTGATTGTCGCATTATAAACTTACCGTACTACTTAGCGATCATGATCGTTACACGGTTCTCTGCGTTTTCAGCAAAAGGCTGCACACGTGCACCCTTAGATTCTTCTGTAATGCGCTCAGAAGGTATATTATATTTCTTTGTCAGCATCCAAACCACAGCTGCTGCTCGCTTGGCAGCGATGCGGTCGTTGATGACGTCATTGCCTGTACCCTTGTCAGCATAGCCGGTTACTACAACCTTTGCCTCTGGGTTCTTTCCAAGGAAGTCAACCACCTCACGGATCTTAGCATCCTCAGAAGGAGCAATCTTGTAAGAGTTGATGGTGAAGAAGATGTCACGGCGAATCTCCTCTACCTTCTTCTCTACAGGAGCTGGCTTAGGCTCTGGCTTAGGAGCTACATATTCCTGCTCAGGAGCTGGTGCCGGAGCAGGTTCCTCTACCGGCTTAGCCTTCTTGGTATAGCTTTTGCCCAAGTTGATGCGTACACCTGCCAGTGCATTGAAGTACCAGTCAGGGTTATCTGCCTTCTTAGAGTTGTACTTGTCAGAAATCATGTTGGCATTGCCTTCGAGCATGATGCTCACAGCCTTGCTTACCTTGAATTCCAGGTCGATACCGGCTCTGCCGTATGGGCGAACCTTCTTTCCCTGCCAGAGATACTCCAGGTTGTAGTCGTTGAGGTTCTCAAGCGTGGCAGCGATGTCGTTTACTTCCTGGTTAGCTCCTGCCCAGTTGATACCACCGCCAGCGAAAGCACTTATATTGAACACACGGTTCGGGTTCCAACCACAGAAGAGGTTAGAGAGGTTGAACATGAAGTCCACACCCGGAGCTAGATATTTAAACTTATATTTGGCGTTGTAAGGCTTTTCTCCCACTTTGGAGCGGAAACCAGCCCAGCCGCCCTTGCTCCAGAGTCCGTTCATCTGAGCACGGAGTCCGAAAACTGGAGAGAATTGATAGCCAATAGCTCCCTGAATATTAGGAGAGAGTAAGTCCTTGAACTTAGCCTCGCCCAGTGTATACTGTCCACCACCCTGAATATCGAGGTAGAAGTGCTTCTTGAATTGATACTCATTGCCATCTTTGTCTGTATAGGTGGCTTGAGCCATACTTGTTGCTGTGCCAGCCATCAAGGCTGAAGCAAACAAGACATACTTAATTTTTGCTATCATCATTTTTAAATGTTTTTTGAAAAAAATGATTCAATAATAACGCTTACTTTGTTGTACCAGAGATAAACAATCGCACCATACCATTCTCTGCATTCGACCAAACGTCGATGCTTTTTCTAAAATGCCCCTTGTTGTAATACTTGCCATCGTATATGACGGTGATATAACCTTTTTTATTAGGCAATATGGGGATTTGGGCAAAGCGGACGGAAGTACAGTTGCAAGTGGTATTGACCTGATTGATGACGACAGGAGCGCTTCCCGTGTTTTTGAAGACAAAGACACAAGTTCTGACGATACGCTTCTCGAAGGTTCCGAAATGAAAGGAAGTCTTCTCGAACTCAATCTTGCCCACAGGATTCTTTGCCATCGTCAGACAGCCAATTCCCGTCATCCATAAGAGAAAGAAAAGCTTTTTCATTTACTTCTTGAGCTTCTCGAGGTTCTTCTCCCTCATCTCTGTCTCATATTCCCTCTGCATTGAGTCTTTCTTGGCATGATCGACAACAGGTCGGTCGCCGTTATGAGAATCAATCATACAAAGTTTCCACTTGCCAAGATAGTCAATAGGCTTGAAGTAAAAGACGGTCTTGATCTCTGGCACATTGTCGTGTGCCGGCATGATGATGGCTGTACACTTTACCTCGTTGGCGTATGCTTCCTTGAACTTGATGTAATCTATCTTGTGGCTTTGGATGGGCAGGGAAGAAAGCATGTTCTTCAAATCTGTCATAGCCTTGTTGTCAAGGGGCTGCGGCTCGTTGTATACGGAGTCCACATTGTCCTTGAACAGCATACCAGCGGCTGCATCATAGTTGCCATTCTCGGCGTATTCAAAGAACTGGTTGACCAAGTGGGTTACTTCTACGGAATCAGCGTTGGTGATAGCCTGCTCAAAACCTGTCAAGGGGCTGTTCTTTTTCTTCTCACCACAGCCACTGAGTGTCACTGAGGCGATAGCCAAGAATAAGATACCTAATATTATATTAACTTTCTTCATCATGGTGATAATGAAAATAGGCAGGCATGCTAATCATGCCTGCCTATAATTATGTTATAGCCTTAAGCTTTGCGAATTAGTGACGCTTAGCATTGCTCTGTGTCTTACCTACAGTAGCAGTGATAGTTGTCTTGATTGTACCCCAATCGTAAGTGATCGTAGCTGGGAAGTAAACGTGGAACTGACCAACTGTCAAACCATTGTTCTCGTACTTCAAATTACCATAGTTGTTTGCAGAGATAGCAGTAGGAGCAGTGAATGTGAACTTAACCTTGTCTGTAAGATCCTTCAACTTCTGGCTACTGTTACCGTTAAGGTCTGTTGTTGCATTTACAATGTCAACAGCGATTTCCTTTACGCCATAGTAATTGAAGTAATCCAGACCCTTAGTAACCTTAGTATCAGTGAAGTTGTGATCACGCCAGTCCGTGAATGTCAACTTGATATCAGCTGTAGAACCTGCAGTTTCTGCATCCTCGAAGCTAGCTGTAGCCTCCTCTACGTTGATAGGACGGAGGAACTTAACATTAAACTCATTAGAAGCAACAGGAACATCAATGTTACCACAGATAGTAGCCTTCACTGCAACGATAGCTGTAACGGTATTCTTCAAATCCTTGTGACCGTAAGCGTTCAACAACTTCTTTGCTGTCTCGTTGTCTGCGTATGTTACGATGCCATTAACAGGATCCAAGCTTGCAACTACATTAGTCAACTCCTTCTCGGCGTAAACCTTCGTGCCATCTTCGCTAGCGAAGAGACCCTTACCTGTTACGAAGCCGAATGTCAACTTCAACTCCTGGTTCAAGTCAGCGTATGGAGCAGTAAGAGGATTAACTGAAAGCTTGTTGCCTACGAGAGCATTCTTCAAATCGAATACGTACTCGTCGTTTGCACCTTCTGTACCTACAACCTCAACGTTACCGTGAACATCGTCATAACCTGTACCAGCTACAGAGCTATTTGCTGCATACCAGTAGCTCTTAATCTTGTTCTCGTTGCCGAATGTTGTAGATGGCTTCAAGTTGATAGCAGATGGAGTCCAAGTCAACTTCACGTAAACGTACTTGTTGGCAGCAGTCTTACCAGCCTTCAAAGCATAACGAACGTATGTTGACAAAGTTGTCTTACCAGCCTTGAATGCAGCGTAAGCAGCCTGGTTCTTGATAGACCAAGCGATAACCTCAGTCTGCTTACCCTCTACGTCAGCTGTTGTCTGAGATACAGTACCAATCTTCTTGTCTGCTGCCAATGCCTCAGCATCGGTTGTAGCCTTCTCGAACTGGTTAGCATCTGCAGTACCACCGTCAAGCTCGTAAGCATCCTCGAAAGCATCCTTAGACATGTTGAGCTTAGCATAGAGCTGCTCCTCAACCTGTGCCCATGTTACCTTCTGGAGATCGATGTTATTGTCACCACAAGCGATTGTGTATGGCTTGTTAACTGTTACCAAGTCAACTTCCTCAGCCTTATTCTCAGCTACAGTCTTGTCGATGACAACCTTGATGTAACCAACAGCAGCAATCTTGTTGTTGACAGTATCCTTCAAGATAACACGTACCAATGGCTCACGACCGATAGTAGCCTCATTCTGAGCTGCACCGTAAGCCTGCTGCTTACCACCAGCAGTCATCTGTGGGCGGAGTGTATAACCATTAGATGCGATTGCAGCGTGAGCACTCTGTGATGTCTCGTTAGCACCAGACTTGTAACCAACCAACTCGAAAGAGTACTTGAAGCCAGACTTCTCTACGAGGCCTTCGGCTGCATTCTTATCCCAAGCCTTACAAGTAGGAGTCTCGTCCTTGTCGTATGTGCGGTCAGTGTTGACATACTCACGGAGGTCGATACCCTTGCTATTCCAAGCTACATGGATCTGTGCTTCGTTATTGATAGCATCCTTTGCTGTCTGATAGAGGTGTGAAGGAATAGCATCAACATGCTGCAATGTTGGGTTATTCAAAACCAACTTGCTGTAAGTGCTAGCCTTGATAGCTGCGAAGTCAGAAGTAACAACTGAGTCGCCAGAAGTATATTGCAATGCAAGAACAGTAACCTTATCACCATTTGCAAGATCCTTGATGGCATTACCATTATACTTAGCGTGTACAGTAACCTTACCCTTTGTTGTCAAGTCTGCGCTCTCCACCTTGAAAGTAGAACCGTAATCAGCGGCAGCCCTTGACACATAATCCTTGTTATATGCGATGAAGCTATACTTAGCAGCATCGTTAGACATCTTGGCATTTGATGGGTTCAAGAAATAGGTAGCAGCCAAGTCAGGAGCGTATGTGAACGCATCGTCAGCTACTGTAGGAGCATCCTTAGAGTAGTCACCATCAGCGTCAACAGCCTTGACAGTTGCAGGGTTGTACTTGTAAGTAGCGAAGTCGAATGCTTCGATACCTGCATAATAGAAGTCAGGATCGAATACGAGACTCTTCAATGCGCTTGAGAGGCTAACAACGACCTTCTTGCCCGGAGCACCTGCTACGTTTGTCAAAGTCAAGTTATCGTTGTCCCAAACTGCAGTGATGACATCCGCGTTAGTTGCTGTATAGACAATCCTAGAGTCGTATGCAGCCTTGTCACCGTCACCATATACCCAGAATGTGCCAGTGTCAGGATTAGGAACGTAGTACTTGCCGTCTTTGCCAGCAGTACCAGCCTCGCCCTTGTCACCCTGGTCACCCTTGTCACCCTGGTCACCCTGGTCACCCTTGTCACCCTTGGTTCCAAGTGCATAGTACTCAGTCTTGGTGTCGTTCTTGTACCAATAACCATTTTCACCAATCTTCCAAACGTCACCGTCCTGGCCAGCAGCGCCTTGCACGCCCTGTTTGATGTTGTAAGAAGTGTCCGTGCCGTTTTTTGTAACAGTGACAATGATACCACCATTACCGTCGGACTCTACGCTTTTCAAGATGCTACCATCATTAATCTTTGTCTGCAACTCGCTGAGAGTCTTTGACAAATCGTCAATCTGTCTTTGCAGATTGTTGATGTCATCATCGTAATCTTTACAAGAAGTAAATGTGCTTACGGAAGCAATTGTCAATGCACCCATAAGCAGCGCGCTAAAATACTTTCTTTTCATCGATAAATATTTATAAAGTTATACGTTTTTCCTAGCCTTTCAGCAGGAAGTTATTAATTAATTCTCTATATCGAATCAAGAGTCCCGTTTGATGAAAAGAGTCTGCACTTTTAGAAAAGTTCTTCGTTCTCTTTCAAAGGTTCTCCTAGAACAGTTATTTTATTGTTCTTATATATCGTGTGGTTTTTTATGACCACTCAGTTCTTATCGTCTTTGAAATATCTCCAGCCGGGAGATATACTATGGAATGGAAAGGTACCCCTAAATATCTGCATGAGAAAATTTTTTCTCGATTTTATTGCCACATTTGCCACACGCATATTAACTCACTGGTATACAATGGTTTAATGGTGACAGTAGTCCCTATTTCTATTGTCACCTTATTGCCACCTATTGCCACGCCCCAGACATGCCAAAACTGGCATAATTAGCTGATATTCAAGTGCTTCTTGCTTACTTTTTGTTTTTCTATTCATTGGAACGCTTGGTGCAACGACTGAACAAAACAAGGTTTTTTGCGTTCAATATAGCCCCTTTTTCGTCTTTTTATCACCAAAAATGGAAGTGAGGCTTACTTTAGATTCAAAAAAGGCTCTTTCGAACTTCAAAAGAGCCTTACTTGATAATGGGTAGGATGCTTCTGAAACTGCGTCACGACGTAGCTGTCACTGCGTCGGGACGTAGTTGTTGTTACGTCGTGACGTAATTTTTCCTGCATCGTTGGCGGAATAACTCTACCTCCCTCTCATATACTGATAGCTTCGATAAGCATATCGTTGTATCTGTCTATCACATCGTCATTGATACTTTTCAGATAGATGCGCGTGATTTTCTCTGAGTTGTGCCCCATGCTGTCACTTATTACGCTGATGGGGATGTTCTTCTCCTTGGCGATGGTAGCCCAGGAGTGACGGGCGCAGTACATCGTTACTTTCATAGGCATGCCGATGCGCCGGGCAAACTTCTGCAATGCCTTGTTCACCCTACATTGGCGGTAGTGATACTGTTTCCTGACATCGGTAACCACGTTCTGGTTTACGATACCCAGCAGATGCTTGCCGTCGAGTGAAGGGTGGCGGTCTGCAATCTCTTGCATGCAGGGGCGCCATGCTACTCTCAGTTCTTTACCCGTTTTCTTCCTCTTGTATATGAGCTGCCCGTCCTTAAGGCTTCCTTTTTCAAGAAAGGCGATATCTACGAACGACATGCCTCGGGTGTAGAAACTGAAGAGGAAGAGATCTCTCGCCAGTGCTTCCTCCTCGGTGACGGTTGTTGCAGCGACTATCTGATGGATGTTTTCCGCTGTAAGTGCTCTTTTGGCAGTCGGAGGGTTCTTGGTGAAAGAGTGGGCGAAGGGTTTGCGGTCTTCCAGCCCATATTGCTCCAGGGCTTTGTTGTAGATAGCTCGTAGACGCTTCATGTAAAAAGAGATGGTGTTCAGCGTGAGACCGTTCTTTCTCAGATAACTCTCGTAATCTTCCATGATGAGGCTGTCGAGTTGGCTAATCAGCAGGTCTTTCTCTTTCCGGAATCTCATGAAACTGCGCAAGGTGCCCATATATATATCGGCAGACCGGTATTTGCCATTCTTGTAGAGTCGCTGGGTGAGTTCCCTGACATATTCGCCCAGCGTCGGACAGGCATTCATGTCTTCTTTGGCTATTTGCTGCGCATCATGTTCGCTACCATTCTCTATGACATATCCCAATGCGTTGTTTCTGTTGCTTACTTTGATGACGATTTCTGCATCTTGCCGAATAAGTTCTTTTGGAATTTCTATTCTTAGTATCATTTTTATGTGAATATTATGTTGAATGAAGTGCTTTGTTGTATAACAATTTAGTAAACAGCCAACAAAGTTACGATTAATCTCTGGATTACCCAAAGTTTTTTCCGATATTCACATCAATGCCAGTATATATGATAAGGTGTAATGGGCAGCCAGTTTAAGTAAGTAGATGAAATCATGTACGTCATTTAACAGGTTTATACGCTTCATTGGGTCGATAGATATGACTGCGTTGGGTTAAAGATACGACTGCGCTGGGCGGAGGATTCGACTTCGTTGGGTTAAAGATACGACTGCGCTGGGCGGAAGAGTCAAATTCGTTGGCTGAATAATATGGCTGCGTTGGCTGAACGAAGTAGCTCTGTTAGCTGCATGAAGTACTTGAGTTGTCAGAATGAGGCGGCTTGGTGTAATACGGTTCGCTAGTCTGTTAGGCGTTCGGGGCTTGCTGCCCAGCCTTTATTAAAAGTAAAAGAAGGTGCGTCATGGACTGATGACGCACCCTCTTCTCTGGATATTTATACCTCCTTCATGTTCTTTAGTTCCCAACCCTCAAATTGCATGATGATTTTATGCAGTTGAGTCCCCTGCCTTAGAACTTCTACTCTTGGGGCTGCAGCATATCGGTTGATTTGCTCCACAGCCTCGTCCCATTGTAGTTCGGCTTTCGTCTTGCTTTCCCCTTTAGAAATTACATTGAAATCTTTCTTCGGCAGCATCTTCAGTTCTATGATATAGCTATGCTTAGCCTCATAATGCGTAAGGTCTGGCAATAAGAAGAAATCACAATACCCATGACTTAACTCCAGTTCTGGCGCAGTATAATAGTAATCGTTCAGACTGAGATATGCCATAAAGAATCCCTGCATGTTACGTTCAGCCTCTATTCCGTCACGCACGGAAGAAATCTTGGCATAAGAATCTGCCATGTATTGCAAGGCTTCATGCCACTTGCCTTCATATGCCATGTCGTAGTAATAGTCAGTAAGCTTGTTTACATTGACATAGGCTTTTGCATCCATGAGTTCTATCAGATATTCATAATATTGCTTGCGCACATTGTTGTTCGGAATTCCGAGTATAAGCTTTGCTCCTCTCGTAGCCTTGATGGTAAGCATGCCATAATAAAACAGCAGGCTTGGAAATACCTGCGGGTCTGTTATCATTCTTGCAGGGAAGGTGTCATAGAGTGTAGTCACAATCTCTCCTTTCTCGGCAATCGTGCGAATCACGCTCTTTCGGTCGCCATCTAGCTTGTCGAGCTGGATGAGCTTTTTCATCTTGTTATAGTCGGTCTTGGTGTTAGGGTCTATCATCTCTTCAGGGCCCTTGCCAGAGCTCAGATAGTTGCGCAGATAATAAAACACCATATCGCAGTTGAAGATCTTACTTTGAGATGTCAAGGCACTCTTCGAGAAGCAATAGTTATCATACCAGGGTTTCATCTCGTTAACAATGTCATCAATGTTGGCATTGGCTGCAATTTCGCCCTTTTCCTTATAATAGTTGAACATCTGATAGACATCTTCTGTAGAAAAGCCTAACATCTGGTTGAATTGCTTCTTGGTGGATATATGCCATCCGATGTTGAAACCGCTGGTCACGTCATCGAGCGTCACAGGACTCACACCCGTCATAAAGATACGTTCAAACGAACCTTTGAATTTCTTGAAGATATCACGATAGAAACCCTCAGCATGGGTAATGGCACGATATACTCCTTCACCCTGCTCGTTGAGCACCGTATTGGTGAAGTTGTCATATTCGTCAATGATGAGATAGGTACGAAGATTCAGCTTCTTCGATTCGTCGTTGATAAGTATCAACTTGTCTACGGCGTCTTCCGCCTCGAAGACCTTCTTTACAAAATCCTCCGAATAGTATTGACGGTAGACATCCACAAAACTATCCAGCTTCACTTTGCAATAACGGTTAAACTTGTCTTCCAGCTGGTCGATACGTCCGCCTACTTGCGAAAAATCAAGATAGAGAACCAGATATTTGCCTTGAAGGGGAGTAGGATTCATGCCAATCCACAGATTGCCGAACAGATCCTTGAACTTATCCTTCATGTTACAGTCATAATAAGCTTGGAGCATACTGATGAATACGCTCTTGCCAAAACGGCGAGGACGGATAAAGAAGAGGTTTACCGCCTCATCTTCCAATGCTGGCAAATACATCGTCTTGTCCACATAGTAATTGTTTTGCTCTATGATTTGTACGAAGTCATTGCGTCCATAAGGTATTTTTTTAGTATCTTGCTTCATATCTCCAGTATTACTTGTAATTTTGTGCAAAGATACAACTATTTGGGAATAATACCAAAGAAAAACGGATTTTTTTCGGTAATCTGCAGAAAACAACATTCCTGGTAGATGCTTCTACACTCTCACCGATATGCCCCTATATATATTAAGGTACAGACCTTATAGAGGGTGTGCCATGAATTTATGACACACCCTCTTTGAAATATTATACTTCTTTCCTATTCTTAAGCACCCAACCTCCGAATTGTATGAAGCTCCTATATATAATAAGGTGTAGGGCCGTTAATTAAAAAGCAGTCGATAGTGAAAAGTTCACTGCCGACAGACTAACTTGTTTTTGAGTCTGTAAAGTTATCTCCATAGGGGCTCGGAAATCCAATTTTCAGGAAAACCCATAGCGGTCGGATCTACCTGTGAATAAGAAGCGAGTAAGGATTTGAGCTTGTTCTTGAAGTCCAATCCGTATCCCATGGAATCAAGCCAATATGCAATACAACAGGCTATAGCATATACTTTGTTTGCATCTACACCTTCTATGTTCACCCATGCACCACGTAAAGAAGCGCTCATTTGAGGAGCTGTAGAAAGATAACGGTTCCAGAGGCGTGAGTGGTGAGCGCAACAGTTTCTCAAGACAGTTACGCTACGCATCCAGCTTTCCAATACCTCATGCTGAGGAAGATTGAACTGACGAGCTACACGCTTCTTCAATTTCTTGTCACAGAAATTGTAATAGAGTTTTGAAAGCGTACCGAAAGATGCCAGTTCAAGAGTTTTCCATGCTGGTGGGAAAATTGGCTTGTCATAGTTGCGCCTATGCTCCTTGATAAAGTCCTCTTTACTACGTTGAAGCTCTCTGTCTATGGAGTTCATATTCTCAATAAACTTATGTTCGTCATCAGCAAGGCTTGTATCAAAGAACCAAAATGGTCCATGTTCCAATGAGAACTCTTGTATAATTTTTGTGCGCAAAGCTATCTCTAATCGTTGGATAGCTTTGAACATCAAGTCTCTCAACTCCATATCAAAGTTGTAGAGAGCTACGGCATCTTCAAATCTACTATTAGGCTTAAATTGATGTGAAGTTTTATCTGCCTCCATTGGACGAAGGTATTGAACAAAACGAAAATAACTGACCTCTCCAAGAAATTTTGCAGTCTTGGATGAATCAGCAATATTTAAGCCTCTACTTTTTAGTAGTTCTATTTGTTCAGAAATAGAAAGAGCCTGCTTAGTGTATAATCTTAATGTACTCATAAAAAGCAAAAGACCCGCCCTGGTTCGCTGTTCTAATGGGAAGCGTGGCGGATTCTGTTGCTGCAAAGATACGAATAATCATTGACAATACAAACTTTTTAGCAAGAAAAATCATTCTAAAGTGGATTCTTTAACATATTTATATTTAATAATGCCAAATCTGATCATAGAATCACGTTTTGTCAGTGGAGAAAAGTTTCTAAAAATACCGCTTTGTTTTTTATCTCTTTCCTATTCTTTAGCACCCAATCTCCGAATTGTATGAAGCTCCTATAAATAATAAGGTGTAGGACCGCCAATCTCCCCTATATATAATAAGGTGTAGGTTTTATATCGGCAAAATGGAGGAAAACAGGGAAAATGGACGGGTTAGAAGCCCAATATGGGGGCTATTTTATAAAAAACATAAGAAAATTGAGGGTGTGTCATAAGTCTGTGACGCACCCTTTTTTTGTGTGTGTTTCTATATATTCTAGTTGAATCGTAGTCTTTCTTCACAAAGGGAATCTTATTATATTGTATAGAAACTTTACTTTTCTTGTTTTATCGATAACAAAACAGCCCCAAAGCCCACAAAAGGGCATAGTTATCCCTGACGATAAAAAAAACAAAATTGAGTTTTATCGTTTTATACCCAAATATTTCTTCAAATTGAATCCCATTCCGAACAATCCTAGATCCATGTAAACCTTGTCCATTCCAAAATGCCTGAATCGCTTATAATGCATATCCGCCTTCATCTGCCCAAATACAGCTTCCGG
>ENA-UEYI01002312-UEYI01002312.1-human-gut-metagenome-genome-assembly--contig:-NODE-2312-length-13492-cov-3.822139_pt1 | contig 13492 bp, 12 predicted proteins | sample MGYA00242900_ERZ507916 | MGnify/ENA primary metagenome ERZ507916 (study PRJEB26167, sample SAMN06115521) | human gut metagenome | host: Homo sapiens | place: China:Chongqing | collected 2015-09-02...
TGGCGCAGGGCGGACATGGTCTTTTCCTTGAGTCCGCCGATCGCCAGCACGCGGCCGCGGATGGAGATCTCGCCCGTCATGGCGACGTCGCGCCGCACGGGGCGGTTCGTCAGCGCCGAGACGATGGCGGTGCAGATCGTGATGCCCGCGGACGGGCCGTCCTTGGGCACGGCGCCCTCGGGGAAGTGGACGTGGATGTCGTTCGTCTTATAGAAATCCGGGGCGAGGACCAGATCCGTCGCACGCGCGCGGATATAGCTCATGGCGCCGAAGGCGGATTCCTTCATCACGTCGCCGAGGTTGCCGGTCAGCTCGAGCTTGCCGGTGCCGGGCACGACGTTGACCTCGACCTCGAGCGTCGTGCCGCCGACGGCGGTCCATGCCAGACCGGTCACAAGGCCGATCTGGTCGCCTACGGTATTGGCCTCCGGCAGGTACTTGCGCACGCCGAGGAAGGCCTCGAGATTGCCGCCGGTAACGGTGATGCGCTTGGGCGGCTCGGCGGAGACGAAGCGCATGGCGCATTTGCGGCACAGCGCGGCCAGCTGCCGCTCGAGATTACGCACGCCGGACTCGCGGGTATAGCCCGCGATGATCTCGCGGATGGCGTCGTCGGAGACGCGCACCTGCGTGCGCTTCATGCCGTGCTGCTTGAGCTGCTTGGGCAGCAGATGCTGCTTGGCGATCTGCAGCTTTTCCTCATCCGTGTATGAGCCGAGCTCGATGACCTCCATCCGGTCGAGCAGAGCCCGGGGGATGGTGTCGGTCGTGTTGGCGGTGGTGATGAACATGCAATGGGAGAGGTCGAACGGGACCTCGATATAGTGGTCGCGGAAGCTGGAATTCTGCGCGGAATCGAGCACCTCCAGCAGGGCCGACGAGGGATCGCCCTTGTAGTCGCTGCCGAGCTTGTCGATCTCGTCGAGCAGCAGCAGGGCGTTTTTGCTCTTGGCCTGGATGAGGGCCGTCATGATGCGGCCGGGCATGGCGCCGATATAGGTCTTGCGGTGGCCGCGGATCTCGGCCTCGTCACGCACGCCGCCGAGCGAGAGCCGCGCGAGCCTGCGGTTCAGCGCGCGTGCGATCGAGATGGCGACGGACGTCTTGCCCACGCCCGGCGGGCCGACCAGGCAGAGGATCTGCCCCGGCAGCTCCGGCGCGAGCTGCCGCACGGCCAGCGTCTCGAGAATGCGCTTTTTGACCGGCTCGAGGCCGAAATGATCCTCGTCGAGGATCTTCGCGGCAGACTTGACATCCAGCCGTTCCTTCGTCTCCTTGTTCCACGGCAGGTCGAGGATGGTATCAAGGTAATTGCGCAGCACGGCGGCCTCGGCCGAGCCGGCCTGCTGGCGCGCAAAGCGCGAGACCTCGCGCAGGAGCTTTTCCTCGGTCTCCTTGGGCAGCTTCAGGGCCTGGATCCTGGCACGGTAGCTGTCGGCGTCGTTGTCGTCGTCTTCGCCGAGCTCCTCGCGGATGACGTGCAGCTGCTCGCGCAGATAATAATCGCGCTGGTTCTGGTTGACGTTCTGCTGCACCTGATCGTTGATCTCGCTTTCCAGCCGCAGGATATCCAGCTCCTTCGCCATCATGCGGATGCAAAGCTCCAGCCGGTGGACGGGGGGCAGCGTCTCGAGCACGCGCTGCTTGTCCTCATAGCCGAAGGTGGCGTTCTGGGCGATGAAATCGGCCAGCTCGCCCGCGTCGTCGCCGGCAGAGCCCTGCAGCAGGTTCTCCTGCCCGGATTTGACGGCGAGGTCGATGAACTGCTCAAACAGCTGATGCGCCTGCCGCACGAGCGCCTGCGTGCGCGGCACGGACGCGTTGTAGTCCGGCACGTCCAGCTCCATCGCGCGGGCGAAGAAGTAGGGCTCGGAATGGATCATGTCAGTCAGCTGGGCGCGGTATTTGCCCTCGACCAGGATGCGCATATTGTCGCCCGGCAGCCGCAGGATCTGGCGGACATAGGCGACGGTGCCGATCTGGTACAGATCGGCCTTTTTCGGCTCGTCGCACTGCACGTCGCGCTGGGCGACGAGGAAGATCATCTGGTCGCCGCGCATGGCTTCTTCCACGGCGCGCGCGGACTTGCTCCGGCCGACGTCAAAATGCGTCACGCAGCCGGGAAACACCACGATCCCGCGCAGCGGCAGGACCGGCAGGCAGGTCAGGGGCTTATATTCACTCATGGATGTTCTCTCCTTTCGTGGAGAATAAAAATACGCAGGAAGGGAGCGTGCGCTCCCTTCCTGGTTCTTGTGTTACAGCGTAACGCCTGCGTTCTTGATCGGAGCGCGGGGCTTCGAGGCGTCGCGGGTGATCTGCGGGGCTTCTCCATTGCGCACGCAGCGCTCGGTGATGCAGACGGACTGGATGGTGGGGTCGGACGGGATCTCATACATGATCTTCGTCATGATCTCCTCCATGATGGCCCGCAGGCCGCGGGCACCGATCTGGCGTTCGATGGCTTTTTCGGCAATGGCCTCCAGCGCGCCCTTTTCGAAGCTCAGCTCGACCTGATCGTAGGCCAGCAGCTTGTGGTACTGCTTGCAGAGCGCGTTTTTCGGCTCGGTCAGGATGCGCACCAGATCGTCCTTGCCCAGTCCCCGCAGGGACGTGATAACCGGAAGACGGCCGACCAGCTCGGGGATGATGCCGAATTTCAGAAGATCATGCGGCTGCACAAGCTGGAAGAGCTTTCCGACATTGTGGTCACCCTTGCTCTTGACCGTGGAGTTGAAGCCCACGGCGGAGGTATCGGTGCGCTGCTCGATGATCTTGTCGAGCCCGTCGAACGCGCCGCCGCAGATGAAGAGGATGTTGGTCGTATCGACCTGGATGAACTCCTGCTGCGGGTGCTTGCGTCCGCCCTGCGGCGGGACGTTGGCGACCGTACCCTCGACGATCTTCAAAAGCGCCTGCTGCACGCCCTCGCCGGATACGTCTCGGGTGATGGACGTGTTTTCGGACTTGCGGGCGATCTTGTCGATCTCGTCGATGTAGATGATGCCGCGCTCGGCCAGCTCGACGTCAAAATCCGCCGCCTGCAGCAGGCGGAGCAGGATGTTCTCGACGTCCTCGCCGACGTAGCCGGCCTCGGTCAGCGTCGTGGCGTCGGCGATGGCGAACGGCACGTTCAGGATCTTGGCCAGCGTCTGGGCGAAGAGGGTCTTGCCGGAGCCGGTGGGGCCGATGAGCAGGATGTTGCTCTTCTGCAGCTCCACATCGGAGTCGTTCTGGAAGTAGATGCGCTTATAGTGGTTGTAGACCGCGACGGACAGGGCGACTTTGGCGTCGTCCTGGCCGATGATATAGCGGTCCATGTAGGTTTTGATCTGCTCCGGCGTCGGGAGCGTATCCGGCAGCTCGAGCTGCTGGGTGTTGACGCCGTTGTGCATCTCATCGCGCAGGATGGACGAGCAGAGCTCGACGCATTCGTTGCAGATGTAGACGTTGGGGCCGGCGATGATCCGGCCGACCTGCTCCTGACGCTTGCCGCAGAAGGAGCAGCGGATGGAGTCTCTTGCCAAGCTGGACTCCTCCTTTCAGGGATTATTGTCTCTTGTAGATGACCTTATCGACCAGACCGTAGGCCTGCGCCTCTTCGGCGGTCATGAAGTTGTCGCGCTCGGTGTCGACCTTGATGGTCTCCAGCGGCTTGCCGGTGTTGGCGGCAAGGATCTCGTTGAGACGCTGCTTGATCTTCAGCATGCGCTCGACCTGGATCTGCATGTCAGTCGCCTGGCCCTGCGTGCCGCCGGAGGGCTGGTGGATCATGATCTCCGCGTTGGGCAGCGCCAGGCGCTTGCCCTTCGTGCCGGAGGACAGCAAGAACGCGCCCATCGAGGCGGCCATGCCCACGCAGATGGTGGACACGTCGCACTTGATGAACTGCATGGTGTCATAGATCGCCATGCCGTCGGTCACACTGCCGCCGGGGGAGTTGATATAAAACTGGATGTCCTTATCGGGATCCTGCGCCTCGAGATAGAGCATCTGCGCCACGATCAGGCTCGCGGTGGTGCTGTTGACCTCTTCGGACAGGATGATGATACGGTCGTTGAGCAGGCGGGAGAAGATATCGTACGACCGCTCGCCGCGGCTGGTCTGTTCAACGACATACGGAACTAAACTCATAGTGGGATTCTCCTTTCAGACGGATGTCAGGTTGGCTGTAGGATTCTACCCAACCGGTTGGAGAATTATTCCTCAGCCTTGGGAGCCTCTTCTGCGGGAGCTTCGGCAGCTTCGTCTTCCTTCTTGGCAGATTTCTTGGCGGCCTTCTTTTCCTTTTCCTTCTCGACGGGCTTGGCATTGTCGACGATCAGCTTCACAGCCTTGCGGCCCTTGAGATCGGACTTGACGGCCTCGACGTCGATCATTTCCTTGATCTTGTCCAGCTCCATCTTGTACTGCTCGGCCAGCTTCTTCAGCTCTTCTTCGACTTCCTCGTCGGTCACGTCAATGTCCTCCTGATGGACGATCTCGCTCAGCAGGATGTTGCTGCGGACGGTCTGCTCCGCCATCGGGCGCATGGAATCGCGCATGCCCTTGACGTCGCCGCCGATCATCTTGACGTAGTCTTCCATCTTCATGCCCTGGGACTGCAGCTGATAGGCAAACTGCTCGAGGTGCTTGTCGACCTGCTCGTCGATCATGCAGGCGGGGATGTCGCAGGTCATGTTCTTGCCGGCCAGAACGACAGCCTCGTTTTCAAAGTCACGGTCAACAGCTTCCTGGCGCTTCTTGGCGAGGTCGGCCTTGATGCTCTTCTTGAGGGCGGCCAGCGTGTCGTATTCGGAGACGTCCTTGGCGAACTCGTCGTCGAGCTCGGGCTTGATGGTCTCCTTGACCTCGTGGATCTTGCACTGGAAGGTCGCGGCCTTGCCGGCCAGCTCCTTGGTGTAGCTCTCGGGGAAGGTGACCTCGACGGCCTTCTCTTCACCGGCCTTCAGGCCGACGAGCTGATCTTCGAAGCCGGGGATGAACGCGCCGGAGCCGAGCGTCAGGGTATAGCCCTCGGCCTTGCCGCCGTCGAAGGGCTTGCCGTCGACAAAGCCTTCAAAGTCCAGAATGACGGTGTCGCCGGTCTTGGCTTCGCGGTCAACGGTCTCGATGCGGGCGTTGCGGTCCTGCATGCGGCCGAGCTCTGCGTCGACTTCGGCCTTGGAGATGGAAACGGTCTCCTTGGGGACCTCGATGCCCTTGTACTCGCCGAGGGTGACCTCGGGGTAGAGCTCAGTGGAAACGGTCAGCACGACGCTGCCGTCTTCGGGGGTCTGCATATCGGTAACGGAGGGCTGGCCGACGGCCTTGAGCTCCTGCTTGACAATGGCAGCTTCGTAGATCTCGGGGAAGATCTCGTTGACGGCGTCTTCATAGAAGACCTGCGAGCCGTACATCCGCTCGACGAACTTGCGCGGGGCCTTGCCCTTGCGGAAGCCGGGGATCATGATATCCTTACGGATCTTGGCATAGGCCTTGTCCAGAGCAGTCTGGAACTCGTCCCTGGCGATCTCGATGGTGACCTTTGCGGCGCCGTTTTCTTTCTCTACGTTTTTGACGTTCATTGTGGTACTTTCCTCCTATGCGGTGCGGCCCATGAAAAAAGCCGATATTCACCATTCTCATTTGAATCCGCTCTATTCTACCAGACTTCGTGCAAGAAATCCACTGTTTTTTCAGGAATTTATCCGAATTCAGAAAAAATTCAAAATCTTTCCGCTCATCCGATCCGCTGCGGCTGAAAATCGACGTGATCGGCCGAGACAAGGCGGTATTCCGTGCCCCGGTACGGCCCCTCCAGCGCCAGCCGGATGGAGTCGGCGTGCAGATGGCCGTAATAGCAGCGCGTCACGCCGTAGGTCTCGAACAAAGCCAGGATCTCCGGGCAGACATAGCCCCGGTAGCGCGGCGGGTAGTGCAGGAAGCAGTATTTTTCCTTCTCTCCCGCCAGCTGCAGCGACCGCTCCAGCCGCCCGAGCTCGCGCCGGAAGATCTTCTCGTCGTGGCTGCCGGCCTTCTGTTCGTCATAGAACCAGCCGCGCGTGCCGCAGAGCGCAAGCTCCCCATAAAAGAAGCAGCTGTTGTTCAGCACGTGAAAATCCGAAAAGCCGTGCTCCGCGCAGAAGCGGTCAAAGGCCTTGAGCGTCGTCCACCAGTAGTCGTGGTTGCCCTTGAGGATGATCTTGCGGCCGGGGATGGCGTTCATGAAGGCAAAATCCTCCGCCGCGTCCTCCAGACTCATTGCCCAGCTGAGATCGCCGAGCAGCACGGTCGTATCCTCCGGCCCGATGACGCGCAGGTTCTCCCGGAGCTTGTCGACATAGCCCTCCCACCGGCCGCCGAAGACGTCCATCGGCTTATCGGCCGGCCCCAGCGACAGGTGCAGATCGCCGATCGCGTACAGGGCCATTACTGCAGAAACTCCGTGACGACGGACTGCATCGCGGTCTTGTCCGCGACTTCGCCGAAGCGCGGGGTCTTGCCCGCGAGACTGGCCAGCGGCAGCGGCGCTTCGCGGCCGGTCACGGCCGTGAGCTGGCCCAGGACCTTCGTGCCGGGCTGATGCTCCGTCACGCCGAGCGCGTCCAGCACACTCGCGCAGAACTTGAAGGGGCTGGCCGTGGACTCGACGACAGTCAGCGTCCCGTCGCCGGTCTCGGCGCGGTAGCCCTCCAGCACGGTGCAGGCCACAGCGGTATGGGTGTCAAGCAGATAGTTCTTTTCACGGAAGGTCTTGCCGATCGTCTGCGCGCCCTGCGCGTCAGTGCAGAAGCCGCAGGAGAACTCTGCCTGGACCGCGCGGAACACCCGCTCCGAGACGGTATAGCGGCCGGTCTCGGCGAGCGCCTGCATGTACCCGCGCACCTCCTCGTCCGAGCCCGACAGCAGGTACAAAAGCCGCTCGAGGTTTGACGAGATCAGGATGTCCATCGACGGCGAAGCTGTCTGATAGAACGGGCGGTTGCGGTCATAGGTGCCGGTCCGGATGAAGTCGGTCAGGACGTTATTCTCGTTCGACGCGCAGATGAGCCGGCCGATGGGCACGCCCATCTTCTTCGCGTAGAAGCCGGAGAGGATGTTGCCGAAGTTGCCCGTCGGCACGCAGACGTTGACGGTCTGCCCTTCCTTGATGGCGCCGGAGGCGAGCAGGTCGCAGTACGACGAGACGTAATACACGATCTGCGGCAGGACCCGGCCCCAGTTGATGGAGTTGGCCGAGGAGAGGAAATAGCCGCGGGAGGCGAGCGTCTCGCGCAGCTGCGCATCGGAGAAGATGCGCTTGACGCCGGTCTGCGCGTCGTCAAAGTTGCCGCGCACGGCGCACACGCCGACGTTCCGGCCCTCCTGCGTGACCATCTGGAGCTTCTGGATCTCCGACACGCCGCCGTCGGGGTAGAAGACGAGGATCTTCGTGCGGTCCACGTCCCGGAAGCCCTCGAGCGCGGCCTTGCCGGTGTCGCCGGAGGTGGCGACGAGGATGCAGACGGTCTTCTCCTCGCCGGTCTTTTTGAGCGAGGCCGTCAGCAGATATGGCAGCATCTGCAGGGCCATGTCCTTGAACGCGCACGTCGGCCCGTGCCAGAGCTCCTGGATATAGGTGTTGTCCGCGAGCTGCACGACGGGCGCGGCCGCGGGGGTATCAAATTTGGCAGGGCCATAGGCCTTCTGCGCGAAGCCGAGCAGCTCTTCCTCGGAGAATTCCTCGAGATAGAGCTTCATGATCTTCGCTGCCCGCTCCGGATAGGACAGACGCGCGAGCGCGCGGATGTCCGCCAGGGTCAGCTGCGGAATGGATTCCGGCAGATACAGACCGCCGTCGCGGCTGAGGCCCTCCACGATGGCCTGGCTGGCGGTCAGACGGCGGGAAGAATCCCGGGTACTTACATAATGCATGTTTTCACGACCTTCATCAAAGAATTGCAGAACAGGTTCTGTATGGTTTCCTCGGGATATCCGGCGTCGGCCAGGTAGCGCCCGAGGGTCTCATAATCATTCAGCGCGGCAAAGCCCTCCGGCAGCACGCTGCAGCCGTCGAGATCCGCGCCCAGCGCGAGATGCCCCTCGCCGCCAAGATCCAGGAAATGATCGAGATGGCGGCGCAGATCGTCAAACGTCACGCGCGGCCCGTCGGTCAGAAACGGCCCGTAGAGGTTGAGCCCCGCCGTGCCTCCAAGATCGCAGATGGCCTGGAACTGCGCGTCGGTCAGATTGCGCGGGTGCGGGCAGACGGCGAACGAATCGGAGTGGCTGGCCACGATCGGCTTTTCCGCCAGCTCCGCCATGTCCCAGAAGCCCTTTTCGGACAGATGGCTCACGTCCACGAGCATGCCGAGCTTCTGTGCGCGTCGGAAGAAGCGCTTGCCCTTCTCCGTCAGCCCCTCGCCGGTCTGGCAGGAGCCGGACAGGCCGTTCGGCAGGTTCCACACGAGCGAGACCATCCGCACGCCCGCCTCATATGCAAGCTCCAGCAGTCCCTCGTCCTCGCGCACGGCTTCCGCGCCCTCAATGGCGAGAAAGGCGGCGCACTTGCCCGCCTGCATGGCGGCTTCCGCCTCCGGCGCGGTGCGGCAGAGGGTGATCCTGTCTTCGTTTTTGCGCAGCTGTGCCAGAAAATAGTCCAGCGCGCGGGAAAAATGCTCTGTATGTGGCATGCGCGTCTCGATCCACGCGGTGCAGAACGCGAAGAACTGGGCGTAGCCGCCAAGCCCCGCGGCCTTGTCCAGCGACACGGCAAGATCGCTGCTGCGCAGCTGTTTTTCCTGCAGCCAGAGCTCGACCGGCGTGTCGCAGTGGCCGTCAAATACACGGTATAGCATCAGAAAGCGTCCTCCATATGGGTGATCTGCGGGCGGCGGGTCTGTGTGCCCGCGGGCGCGTAGATCTCGATCACGTCGAAGCGCGGCTGCAGCTCCGACTCGTGTTGGGATAAGTACAAAAGCGCGGTGGCGCGCAGCCGCTGCTGCTTGCGGCTGTCGACAAATTCCCGCGCGGCGGCAAAATCCGCCGATTTTCGCAGCTTGACCTCGCAGAAGATGAGATAGCGGCGGTCCGCCGCGATGATATCGATCTCGCCGAGGCGGGTGCGGTAGTTCATGGCCTCGATGCGGAAGCCCTTTTTCCGCAGATACGCCGCGGCCGCTGCCTCGCCCCAGGGGCCGAGCAGATCACGTGCCCGCATAGAATTTTTTTAAAAACGTCTGCCGGTGGATGGGGCAGGGGCCGTATTCCCGCAGCGCCGCATAGTGCCGCTTCGTGCCGTAGCCCTTGTGGACGGCAAAGCCGTACTGCGGGTATTGCTCGTCGTATTGCTCCATCAGCCTATCCCGCGTCACCTTTGCCAGGATCGACGCGGCGGCAATGGAGGCGGACAGGCTGTCGCCCTTCACGATCGTCCGGACGGGCAGGCCGAAGTCTTTGGAGCGGTTACCATCGATGAGCGCCAGCTCCGGCGGCGGGGCCAGCTGCGCCATCGCCCGCTCCATGGCGAGGAAGGTCGCCTGCAGGATGTTGATCTCGTCGATCTCCTGCTCGCTCGCAAACGCGATGCCGTAGCTGACGGCCTCGGCGGTGATGACGCTGCAGAGCTCCCGGCGCTTTTTGTCCGTAAGCTTTTTCGAGTCGTTCAGGCCCGGGATCACCAGCTCCGGCGGCAAGATCACCGCCGCCGCGCAGACCGGCCCGGCCAGCGGCCCGCGCCCGGCCTCATCCACGCCGCAGACCAGCTGAAAGCCGTCCGTGAACGCCTCTTTTTCATAGAGCCACAGATCGATCGGTGTTTCGTGTTTCATGCGTTCTGCTCCTCCGGGCTTTCGAGCGTGAGTCTGCCGAGCTTGCCGCTGCGGTAATCGTCCATCAGCGCCTTCGCCATCCGCTCGGTGTTGACCTCGCCGCCGGAGACGAGATAGCCGCGCTTCCTTCCCGCCAGCTGCAGCAGGTCATAGCCATCCGCGCCCTCCGGCGCTTCGAGCTTGTAGCGCTCAAGCAGCGTCTGGGGGTAGAACTTCGCCAGAAGCTCCATAAAATGGCATGCAAGCGTCTCGGTGTCGATGACGTCCTCTTTGACTGCGCCCGTGTAGGCCAGCCGCATGCCGACCTCCGGGTCTTCGAACTTCGGCCACAGGATGCCCGGCGTGTCCAGAAGCAGCAGCCCCTGGTCGACCGTGATCCACTGCTTGCCGCGCGTGACGCCGGGGCGGTTTTCGGCCTTTGCGCCCTTGCGCCCGGCGATCTGGTTGATGAACGTCGATTTTCCCACGTTCGGGATGCCGACGACCATGAGCTTCAGGGGCCTGCCGACCTGTCCCTTTTCCGCGTACCGCGCCAGCTTTTCCGAAAGCAGCGCGCGCACCGCCGGGACAAAGCCGGAAATGCCCTTTTTCGTCTTGCAGTCGGTCTGCAGGACGCTGTAACCTTTCGCGCGGAAATGCTCCGCCCAGCGCTTTGTCATCGCGGGATCGGCCATATCGATGCGGTTGAGGATGATCATCCGGGGCTTCGTGCCGCAGATGGCGTCGATGTCCGGGTTGCGGCTGGCAAGCGGGATGCGCGCATCCAAGATCTCGCACACGGCGTCGACAAGCTTCACGTCCGCCTCGATCATCCGGCGCGTCTTGGTCATGTGGCCCGGATACCACTGGATATTCATCGCTGCTTCGCTGTTTGCTTCCTGTTTCATGATACTGCTCCGAATCTGTGCCAGTCCCGGCCGCCGGTCACGGTGCCGAGTTCGTTGGTCTGCCGCCCCGGGAAGATGACGAGCAGCACCTTGCCGAGCACGGCCTCTTTTTTGACGCAGCCGACGTCGGAAAACCGGCTGTCCTCCGAGTGGTTGCGGTTGTCGCCCATGACGAACAGCTCGCCCTCCGGCACGGTGACGGGATAGTCGAGCGCCTTGCCGTATTCGGCGTAGCTCAGGTACGTCGGCTCGAAGGTATAGCGCTCATCGAGTGCCTGCCCGTCGACGTAGACGACGCCGGCGTTGAAATCGATATCGACCGTCTGCCCGCCGACCGCGATGACGCGCTTGACCAGCAGCTCGTCGTTATCCGAGAACGGCGGCGTGTACAAAACCACGATGTCGCCCTGTCTGGCGTTTCGGTAGAGGAAATTGCTCTCCAGCACCAGATAGTCCTTGTCCACGAGCGTCGGGTACATCGAGCTGCCGCTGACGCCGTTCACGCGGAAAAAGAACACGAACATCAGCGTGATGACCGCGAGCATCCGCACCAGATCAAATAAGCTCAGATAGGCCTCATAGCCCTTCGGCTCCGGCTGCTTTGCAGGCGTCTGCGCCTCGTCCGGCTGCTGCGCGTGCAGGTTCTTGTCTTCCTGTTCCATGCTCCAAAGATCCCCCATTTCGGAAGAAGCGTAAAGATATCAGTATTATATACGATTCCGCACAATAAAGAAAGAGGAAAATCGCCTTTTCTTGCGGCGGCCGGGCAGGTGTGCTATACTGGAACAAAAAAGAAAAGGAGGCGGCGGTATGTACCGGATCCTGGTGGTCGAGGACGACCCCGGCATCGCGCAGGCTGTCTGCGCGCATTTGAGGCAGTGGGAGCTGGAGGCGCGGTGCGTGCAGAACTTCCGCGCGGTGATGGACGAATTCACGGCGTTCGACCCGCAGCTCGTGCTGCTGGATATCTCGCTCCCGTTTTTCAACGGCTATCACTGGTGCACGCAGATCCGCAGCGTCTCGCGCGTGCCGGTCATGTTCCTCTCGTCCGCGGCGGAGAATATGAACATCGTCATGGCGATGAACATGGGCGCGGACGATTTCATCGCCAAGCCCTTTGACCTCGACGTGCTGACGGCCAAGGTGCAGGCGCTTCTGCGCCGGACGTATGACTTTGCCGCGGCCAGCCCGGTGCTCTCACACCGCGGCGCTGTTTTGCAGACGGGCGACCAGTCGCTGCTCGTGGACGGGGAAAAGCTGCCGCTCAGCAAGAACGAATACCGCATCCTCTGGACGCTCCTGCAGGACAAGGGGACGATCGTCAGCCGCGAAAAGCTCATGGAGGCTTTGTGGCAGACCGACAGCTTCGTCGATGAGAACACGCTGTCGGTCAACATGGCGCGCCTGCGCAAAAAGCTCGACGGCGCGGGGCTGACGGGCTTCATCACGACAAAAATCGGTGCGGGCTATCTGGTAGAATGATATGAAGCTGTTTTTGCATTATCTGCGCTCCAAGGCGCTGAAGATCGGGGCGTTTTTGCTGTTCGCCCTTTTGTTTCTGGTCTCGTTCCGGCTGTACCACCTGCCGCTGGCGGCGGTGTGGTATCCGTCGGCGCTGTGCGCGGCGCTGGGGCTCGTGATCCTGCTGCTGGACTTCCGGCGCGTCCGGCAGCGGCATCTGGAGCTGCAGCAGATCTTAAAAAGCCTCCCCACCCTGCCGGAGACGCTTCCGCAGCCGCAGGCGGTCTTAGAGGAGGACTACCGCGCGCTCACCCGTGCGCTGCTCGCGCAGCAGCGCACGCTGGAGACGCAGCTGAACAGCCGGTATCAGGACATGCTCGACTACTATACCCTCTGGGCGCACCAGATCAAGACGCCCATCGCCTCCATGCGCCTTTCCCTGCAGCAGGAGGATACGCCCAAGGCCCGGCAGCTGCTGCAGGAGCTTTCGCGCGCGGAGCAGTATGTCGGGATGGTCATGGTCTATCTGCGCCTGACGGGCGGCAGCGATCTTGTCCTGCGCGAATGTGAGCTGGACGAAATCGTCCGCCGCGCCGTGCGCCGGTTCGCGGGCGAGTTCATCGGCAGGAAATTAAAGCTCTGCTACGAACCGCTGCACATATCGTGCGTGACGGATGAAAAATGGCTGCTGTTTGTAATCGAGCAGATTCTGTCCAACGCGCTCAAGTATACGCGCGCGGGCAGCATCACCATCGAGCTTGAAGCGCCCAAAACGCTCGTCATCCGCGACACCGGCATTGGCATCGCGCCGGAGGATCTGCCGCGCATCTTCGAAAAAGGCTACACCGGCTACAACGGCCGCAGCGACCAGAAGGCCAGCGGCCTGGGCCTGTACCTCTGCCGGATGATCTGCAGACGTCTCGGCCACACCATCACCGCTTCCTCCGTCCCCGACCACGGCACCGCCATCCGCATCGCGCTGGACCAGCGCCGGGTGCGGGAGTAGCGCAGCAGACAAAACGCCCGCCCTTCTCTGTGCCGCGGCACAAAGAAGGGCGGGTTCCTGTATCATCGCTTCGGCCCCCGTCCTGCGCGCGGGCGCTCAGTCCTGCGCGGGGGGATCGTCGGGATCCGGGAAATAGGTCGCCATGCGGGGGTTATTCTCGACCGTGTCCGGGTCGATGCCCTTTGCGGCGCACCATTTGAAAAATGCTTTGCTGAGAAATGCGTTCAGGTTCTGCATGGCGCTGTAGAGGTTGATCTCCTCATCGCCGACAAACAGGATCGTGTTCACGCCGCCGCGCGTGAGCAGGCTCCGCTGGCCCTTGATCTGGCTGTAGCGGAATTCCTTTT
>ENA-UEYI01002319-UEYI01002319.1-human-gut-metagenome-genome-assembly--contig:-NODE-2319-length-13470-cov-6.062570_pt1 | contig 13470 bp, 10 predicted proteins | sample MGYA00242900_ERZ507916 | MGnify/ENA primary metagenome ERZ507916 (study PRJEB26167, sample SAMN06115521) | human gut metagenome | host: Homo sapiens | place: China:Chongqing | collected 2015-09-02...
GAAGCCCGATGCCAATGACCACATCTATCCCAATCATTGATCGGAGGTAACAAAAGCATGAAAACTGTCCGTTTGACCATGGCGCAGGCTTTGGTCCGTTTTCTGGAAAATCAGTACATGGAGGTTGACGGTGCCCAGCACCGCTTCGTCCGTGGTGTGTTCATCATTCCCGGCCACGGCAACGTGGTGGGCCTCGGTCAGGCGCTGAGCCAGGAGGCCAAGCACCTGGAGATCTATCAGGGCAAGAACGAGCAGGGCATGGCCCAGGCCGCCGTGGCCTTCGCCAAGCAGATGAAGCGTAAGCAGATCTGCGTTGCCACCTCCTCCGTGGGCCCCGGCGCCGCCAACATGGTCACCGCCTGCGGCACCGCCACCGCCAACAACATCCCCCTGCTGGTGCTGCCCGGCGACACCTACGCCTGCCGTCAGCCCGACCCCGTTCTGCAGCAGGTGGAGCACACCAACTCCCTGGCCGCCACCACTAACGACGCTTTCAAGGCCGTGTGCCGCTACTGGGACCGCGTTGTCCGTCCTGAGCAGCTGATGAGCGCTATGATCAACGCCTTCCGGGTGCTGACCGATCCCGCCAACACCGGCGCGGTCTGCGTTGCCATGCCCCAGGACGTTGAGGGTGAGGCTTATGATTATCCCGTGAGCTTCTTCGCCAAGCGCGTCTGGCGTCTGGAGCGCCGCCCTGCTACCGAGGCCGCTCTGACTGACGCTGCCGAGGCCATTCGCAAGGCCAAGCGTCCCATGATGATCTGCGGCGGCGGTGTCCGCTATTCCGAGGCACACGCCGAGTTCCTGCACTTTGCCGAGACCTTCGGCATCCCCTACGGCGAGACCCAGGCGGGCAAGTCCGCTACCGACTGGCTGCACCCCCTGAACTTGGGCGGCGTGGGCACCACCGGCTGCTCCGCAGCCAACGAGATCGCCCGGAAGGCCGATCTGGTCATCGGCGTGGGCACCCGCTACACCGACTTCACCACCGCTTCCAAGTGGCTGTTCAAGGATACCTGCAAATTCGTCAACATCAACGTCTCTGAGTTCCAGAGCCTGAAGATGGAGGCTGTCCCCGTGGTGGCTGACGCCAAGGAAGCCCTGCCCCGTCTGGAAAAGCTGCTGGAGGGCTATCAGACCGCCTATAAGGATGAGGTCAAGGTCGCCAAGGAGAAGTGGATCGACGAGCTGAACCGCCTCGATCACATCACCTTCTCCGATAAGAAGAGCTGGAAGCCGGAGATCAATGACGCCAACGCCGATTCCGCCAAGCGCTTCGCACAGGACGTCAACGCCCAGCTGACCCAGACCTCCGCTCTGGGCGCCATCAATGCCATGATGAGCGAGGGCGACGTTGCCATTGGCGCCGCCGGCTCTCTGCCCGGCGATATGCAGCGGATGTGGCGTCCCACCGGCGTTGACACCTACAACATGGAGTACGGCTATTCCACCATGGGCTACGAGGTGGCCGGCGCTCTGGGCGTGAAGCTGGCCATCGGCGACAAGCACGAGGTCTATTCCTTCTGCGGTGATGGCAGCTTCAATATGCTCCACGGTGAGCTGATCACCGCCTGCCAGGAGCACAAGAAGATCAACATCTGCCTGTTTGACAACGCCTCCTTCGGCTGCATCAACAACCTGCAGGTTGGCCACGGCAACGTTACGCTGTGCACCGAGCTGCGCTATCGCAATAAGGACGGTCTGTTCGGCAACTTCATGAACATCGACTACGCCAAGGTGGCGGAGGCTTACGGCTGCAAGAGCTACACCGTCCGCACCATGGAAGAGCTGGTGGCCGCCTTCGAGGATGCCAAGAAGGTAAAGAACGTCCCCGTCCTCTTCGACATCAAGGTCCTGCCCAAGACCATGACCGACGGCTATTCCTCCTGGTGGCGCGTGGGTGACACCGAGGTGTCCGAACGCAAGGAGAACCTGGCGGCTTATGCCGACCTGCAGGCTCACCTGAAGGAAGTCCGGAAGTACTAAAACGCCTCTAGGGGGGATTTCATCCCCCCTAGATACGAAACCGCCGCGTCGCCCCGCCGGAGTAAGAAGGTGCGGCTATGATCTGTCCCTACTGCGGCGCTGAGTTGGAAAGCGGCGTCTTGCAGGCCGGCGGCGGTCGCGGCATCTATTGGCTGGAACACCGCGTCAAATACCGCCCGCCGCAACAGGTAAATGGAGCGGAAGGACTGTGCAATCAGGACGGTCTGATACAATTTCCCTATGTCCCCGCTTTCCGCTGCCCTGCGTGCAGAAAAATCATTTGCTCTTATTGAAACACAAAAATTCTACCATTAAAAATAAAGGAAGGTTATTAACATGGAAAACGTATTGAAGATCGGCATTATCGGCTGCGGCGCTATCGGCAAGGATCACTGCCGCCGCATCATTGAGACCGTCCCCGGTGCTACCGTTGTGGCCGTGTCCGACTATGTGGCCGCCGCCGCTGATGACACCGCCGCCAAGTACGGCATCAAGTCCTACGGCAATGACTGCGACGGCATGATCAAGGATCCCGAGGTTGAGGCCGTGGTCATCACCTCCATCGACCCCACCCATCATGACTATGTCATGAAGACTCTGGCCGAGGAGAAGTGGTGCTTCTGCGAGAAGCCCCTGAGCCAGAACGCCGCTGACTGCGAGGACATCATCAAGCGCGAGCAGGAGATCGGCAAGCGTCTGGTGCAGGTGGGCTTCATGCGTCACTATGACCGCGGCTATGCCGAGATGAAGCGCATCATCGACTCCGGTGAGATCGGCAAGCCCCTGCTGATCAAGTGCTGCCACCGCAACGTTGCTCAGGGCCCGGGCTTCAAGACCGAGAACGGCGTCACCAACGTGGCCATCCACGAGCTGGACATCTGCCGCTGGCTGCTGGGCGATGAGTATGAGGATGTACAGTGCGTCAAGGTCCGTCAGAGCTCCAACTCCAACAAGGGCTATGACAACCCCCAGGTCATGCTGATGCGCACCAAGAACGGCTGCTTCATCGACGTGGAGGTTCAGGTTGCTGACGGCTACGGCTATGACATCCAGTGCGAGGTTGTCTGTGAGAACGGCACCGTGAAGCTGCCCGATCCCTACGCTGTGGTCCGCCGCTCTCGTCCCGCCGGTTGGGACAGCGTCCAGCCCGCCGAGTCCATGCCCATCATGACCGACTGGAAGGAGCGCTTCATTGAGGCCTATGATATCGAGTTCTGCAAGTGGGTGGAGTCCGTCCACGCCGGCAAGCTCACCGGCCCCTCCTCCTGGGACGGCTATGTGGCCTGCGTGGCTGGCGACGCTCTGAACGCCTCCCGCGGCACCTCTCAGTTCATGAAGGTGGAGACCATGGAAAAGCCCGAGATGTACAAGTAATCTCACCCCATCCAATAAAAATACGGAGCCTGGCCAATGGTCAGGCTCCGTGTTTTATGCTTTTTCGCAAGTGTCGGAGTTTTCTCCGGCGCTTTTGCTTTTTCGATACAAACGCGGTTTCGTGTTCAACCAGCTTCCTCACTCCACCTCTAAGTGAACGGACTTATGAAACTGAGGCTCCACCAAGCCGGGGATCTCCACGGCGTCGGTAAAATACAGATTCTCGACGTACTCCTGCAGCAGAGACACCACATAGGGATGGGGCCGCTCGTCAGGCCGCCGGGCCGCCACCGTCACCACCGCCGTTTTGGGTTGGAGTTTTTCCAGCAGCTTCCGGGAGGTGGAATCGAAGGAGGCATGGTGGGGCACCTTCAGAATGTCACAAGGGGTCAGGTTCACGGTCTCCCACACATGGGCGTAGGCGTCGCCGCCCAGAACGATCTCCTTGCCGTGGTAATACAGCCGCTGGCGCAGAGAGCACACGTTCATGGATTTGGCCCAGCGCACCAGTTCATAACCGTTCCGCTCTCCGTTGAAGGCCGCGTCATAGATCTCCTTCTGCCGCCGGTACAGGGCCGGTTCGCCACAGAGGATATCCATTTTCAGGTCCGGCGTCAGCTGGAGGGAAATCGTTTCCGTCCCCGGCACCAATTCAAACTGCTTGATATGGTCGGGGTGACTTTGCAGCGCCTCGGTGTAGATCCGGAGGCAGCGAAGGGCGTTTCTCGCAGCCTTGGGCAAGTTGTTATCCGGATGGAAGGGGTCAAGTTCCGGGGCATTTTCCGGAGGCAGATAGGTGGTGTAAAACCGGTCGATGGTCACGGCATCCAGCACCCGGCTGAGGCCACCGATGTGATCCCGGTGGAAATGCGTGGCCAGAGCCACGTCCAGATGGGTCACGCCCAATTCCCGGAGAAAATCTCCCGCATAGATCCGCTGAGACCGGGGGTCCAACTCTCCCGGATGATCGTCCCGCACCAGACAGTCATGGCCAAAATCCACCATCAAGGCAAACTTCTGCTGCGTTCCCTCCATCTCCCGAATGAGAATACAGTCTCCGTTGCCTATGTTGATAAAGTCCAAAGCCAGCATACGCAGTCCCCCCCTATGTTGTTGTTACAAAGATACCATACCGCGTGAACGTTTACAACGAAAAGCGGCCCCTGCGTCAGCCAAAATTTTCCTTTGGATTTTGACAGTTTCCACAAGAAACCCGCGGCGGGCAAAATGCCCGCCGCGGGTTCTCTTCGTTTTGATCGGTTTTCCTCGAACAGTCACGCTTTTCCGTAAATGACCGTCTGCTGCCAGCCTCCGGCTCCTTCCTCCGTTCCGGTGTCTGGCAGGAGGTCCGTTTCCGGCTCCGCAGGCTCCTCAGCCGGTGTCTCCGGCGGCGTGGACACAGCCCGGTTCTCCACAGCGATCTGCCGGGCGGTGATCCACTGGGTACCGCTGCGCCAGTAAACGGTGACGGTGTCCCCCACATTCAGCAGCGGGGCCTCCGGCACCTGGGCGGCGCTGACGTACACGGAGAAGCTGTCCTCCCCCTCAAAGCGGAGGTAATAGACGCTGGTCCCCTCAATGACGGCGCTGCGGATCTCCGCGATGGTGCCCTTCGTCTCCCAGAGCTCCTGATCCTCTGCGGGCACCTCGGCATCCGCGCTGTCGATAATGCCGTTGTTCAGCAGCGTTTTCCGGTAATTCTCCTCGCACTGGGCCACGGTCTGCCCCGTCTCCACGATATTGTACTGCTGGACATTCACCATGGCGTACATCTTCACCAGGCCGTCCTCGCCCTTCAAAGCCATGAAGTAGGTGGGCTGGTCGGCGATATTCAGCAACAGCGGGAAGGTGGCGGAATAGCGCATCTGCTGGACCTGGCTCTGGGCGGAGCTTTTGGCGGAGGTCTCCGTCGCGCCGGCGCAGGGGTAGAACCGGGTCTCCTTGGTCCGCTGGTTGGTGAGGATAAAGCCGATGTTGGACTGGTCGCTGGTAACGGAGGTCACGCCGGTGTACATATACACATCGTCGTTGATGGCGATATAGTTCCAGCCGTCCGTGGTCAGCGTCACGTCCCGCTGGCCGAAGTAGGCGTTCAGAAAGCCGTTGTGGAACTGGCCGTAGTAGTCATACTGATCCATGATGATGTCGGAGGAGTACAGCCGGTCCACCCAGGTGGGCACGTCCTCGTAATACTGGCTCTCGCCGCTGACGGCGTTCACCAGCACGGCGCCCTTCACGTCCGTACCGCCGAAAAGCCCGATGCGCTTGACGATCCGGGAGCAGACCCAGTAGGGAGTGCCCTCCTCGTCGATCTCAAACACCGGCTCGTCGAACATCATGGTGGGATACTGGAACCGCAGGTGGCGGTAGAGGTTCCGGGAGAAGTGCTCCGCCGTGGTGTACTTCATGCCCTCGTCCAGTCGGACCACCTCCGCCTCCTGGGTCACCATGTCGATGACGATATAGGCAGGCAGGCCGTTGGAGCGGTTGGTGAACCACTTGATGAGGTCTCCGTAGGCAAGGCTCGTGACCCGCACGGGGCGGCCCTTATAGTTGATCTGTGTGTAGTTGGGCAGGATCTCAAACTGAGACACCATATCCGCCAGCTCACCCAGCTTCCGGCTGCCCAATCGGGCGGCGGAGTCGCTGTCCAGCATAGGGATCTGGTCATAGCGGATCTCCTCCACCTCCGTGACGAAGTCACCGGTGGTCAAGGGCAGTAACTTGCTGTATGCCCCAGCCCGCAGCACCACCCAAGAGGAAAGGGAGCCAATGGCGATGGCTGCGATCATGGCGATCACCACGAAGAAGGGTATGGTGCACTGCTTTTTCACAAAGCCAAGATACCCTCTCGCGCCGGTGCCCTGAAACCCGGAGGTCAGGACAGCGCAGCCGCAGTACACGGCGCACAGCAGGAACACAAAGAAGTAAAATTCCTCCGCATGGGGGTTCAGGGCGGGCAGCTCCACATAGAAGTACACCAGTCCCACCAGCGCCGTCACGGCGATGTTGATGAGGGTGCGGGTCACGGGAGTGCCGATGGGCTTCCGGGGCTTACGCTCCCGCTGAGGGCGCTCGCCCCCCTGTCCGAAATCTCCGGGGTTGAAGCCGCCGAAATTGAAGGTAAAGGGCATAGGGTTTGCCTTCCTTTCCAAAAGTTATCAAAACTGATACAGATTTATCATACCGGAAAAGTATGAACAAATCAAGGGCGACTGCCAGGCGTTGGTCCAAAAGGTCCCTCTGCCGCGCTCGGCGGCAGAGGGACCTTGATTTTGTTGGTATAGCCGTTACTTGGTGACGACCAGCTTGTCATCCTCCACAGCCAGCTTGGCGGTATCGCCGGTCTTGAGGGTGCCGTCCAGCATCTTCTCGGCCACAGCGTCCTCCACCTTGCTCTGGATGGCCCGGCGCAGGGGACGGGCACCGTACTTGGGGTCGAAGCCCTCCTTGGCCAGTTCCTTCACCGCCTCGTCGGAAGCGTCCAGATGGATGTCCATGGTCTCCATACGGTCCGCCACGGTCTTGAGCATCCGGCGGGCGACCTCCTCAATATTCTGCTCAGTGAGAGCGCGGAACACGATGATATCGTCGATTCGGTTCAGGAACTCCGGGCGGAAGGTCTGGCGCAGCTCCGCCAGAACGGTCTCCTTGGCCTGTGCATAGGCCGCGTCGGCGTCCGCCTCGGCCTTCTTGTCGTCCGCGTCGAAGCCCAGCTTGGCGCCAGCAGCGGTCAGCGCCTTGGCGCCGATGTTGCTGGTCATGACGATAACGGTGTTCTTGAAGTCCACAGTGCGGCCCTGAGAATCGGTGATCCGGCCATCGTCCAAAATCTGAAGCATGATGTTCCAGACATCCTCGTGGGCCTTTTCGATCTCATCGAACAGCACCACGGAGTAGGGCTTACGGCGCACCTTCTCCGTCAACTGGCCGCCCTCATCATGGCCCACATAGCCGGGAGGGGAACCGATGAGGCGGGATACTGTATGCCGCTCCATGTATTCGGACATATCGATCCGGATCATGGCGTTCTCGTCACCGAACATGGCCTCTGCCAGAGACTTACACAGTTCCGTCTTGCCCACGCCGGTGGGGCCCAGGAACAGGAAGCTGCCGATGGGACGCTTGGGGTCCTTCAGACCCACACGGCCACGGCGGATGGCCCGGGCCACGGCCTTCACAGCCTCGTCCTGACCCACCACACGCTGATGAAGGATATCCTCCATGTGCAGCAAGCGCTGGCCCTCGTCCTCTGTCAGACGGGTCACTGGGATACCGGTCCAACCAGACACCACAGCGGCGATGTCCTCCGCGTTGACGTCCCGGTGCTCCTGATCATTCTTGCGGCGCTTGTCACGCTCGATCTCCACCTGCTCCTTGTAGTCCTTCTCGATGTCCCGCAGCTGGGCGGCCTTCTCAAAGTCCTGGGCGTTGATGGCGGCGTCCTTGTCCTTGGACAGGGCATTGATCTTCTCCTCCAGGCTCTTGAGTTCCTCGGAGGGTTCCTCCTGCTCCATCCGCACCCGGCTGGCGGCCTCGTCCATCAGGTCGATGGCCTTGTCGGGCAGGAACCGGTCATTGATATACCGGGTAGACAGTTCCACAGCGGCCTTCAGCGCCTCGTCGGTGATGTGCAGCTTGTGGTGCTGCTCATACTTCTCCCGCAGGCCCTTCAGGATCTCCAGCGTAGCCTCCTGACTGGGCTCGCCCACCGTCACTGGCTGGAACCGGCGCTCCAGAGCGGCGTCCTTTTCGATATACTTGCGATATTCGTTCAGGGTGGTGGCGCCGATGATCTGGATCTCACCGCGGCCCAGAGCGGGCTTGATGATGTTGGCGGCGTCCACAGCGCCCTCGGCGGAGCCTGCGCCCACGATGGTGTGCAACTCATCGATGAAGAGGATGATGTTGCCGTTCTTCTGAACCTCCTGCATCACCTTCTTGATACGCTCCTCAAATTCGCCCCGGTACTTGGTACCGGCCACCATGCCGGAAAGGTCCAGAGACAGGAGCTTCTTATCCAGCAGGTTTTCCGGCACATCGCCCATGGCGATCTTCCGGGCCAGGCCCTCGGCGATGGCAGTCTTGCCCACGCCGGGCTCACCGATCAGGCAGGGGTTGTTCTTGGTGCGGCGGGACAGGATCTGGATGACCCGCTGGATCTCGTCATCACGGCCGATGACAGGGTCCAGCTTGCCGGTCCGGGCATCCGCCGTCAGATCACGGGTGAACTCTGCCAGCGTCTTGCTGCCCTTGCCGTCCTCCTTGGCGGAACCGGCAGCCGGAGTACGGCTGTCGCCGCTCTGGGCCGCTCTGGGCGCGGCAGTGAGCTTCTTCATCAGTGCGGTATAGAGCTGACGGGCGTCCACACCGGCAGACCGCAGAATACGGACTGCCATGTTGTTGCCCTCCCGCAGGATACCGGCCAGCAGATGCTCGGTGCCGATGTAGGCGTAGCCGCCCCGGATGGAATCCTCCATGGCGATCTCCACAACGTGCTTGGCGCGAGGGGTCAGACCCTGAGCGGGATTGCCGCCGGGAAGACCGGCGCCGACGCTTTTCCGAACCATTTCCGTCAGCAGGTCATCGGTCAGGCCCGCCTCCGTCAGGACGGTGTGGGCCATGCCCTCGTCCTCACGCATCAGGCCCAGCAGCAGGTGTTCCGTTCCCACATAGCCGTGACCCAATTCGCCTGCGGCCTCTTGTGCCAGCCGCAGGGCTTCCTCCGCAGTGGGAGTAAATTTATTTTCATTCATAATTCAATACCTCTTTTATTCTGGGGTGTGCGTTTTGTTTGAACGCGCCTGTTAAGCGCTTTCCTTGCCGTCCTTGTGGGACTCCTTGGCCTCCTTGTGGGCCTCCTCCAGCTTGTGGATCTCGTCCCGCAGCTGGGCGGCCCGCTCGAAGTTCTCCTCGTGGATAGCCTTCTTCTGCTCCAGCTTCAACGCATTCAGCTGACGCAGATAGGAGAACCGGCTCTGTTCCTCATGGCTCATGAGGTCATCCTTCTTTTCCTCCTTGACCTCCTGCACCGGCGCTGCGCCGATGGCGGGCATGGCGTCGAAGAAATCATCGAAGGGGCTTTCCAGCATCCGGTTCATCCGACCCAGCAGAGAGGGCATGGGGCTGAAGAAATCTCCGAAGAAAACATCATTGCCAAAGAAGCTGTCCCGCATGGACGGCCGCCGGTTAAAGAGCTTCTGGGTATACCCCAGTTTTTCCGCGCAGGCCTGGCAGAGATGGTGTTCTTCTGTTCTTCCGTTGATGCTGCTGCGATATACAAAGCTGACTTCATTCTTTCCGCAATTCTCACATTTCATAATGCATTCCTCCATAAACTGTATATAAATTTTTTCTTAACTGTGTTGCGTGCCGTTCCTCAGGCGTTCAAACCTGTAAGATCAGCACCTGTCGCAGGATATCCGCCCGGACGGCGTCCCGGCTCTCCCGGGGCACCCGGCTCAGGGCCTTATCGCCCACGGCGGTGAGGATCGTCTGACCCATGTCCCGCTCCAACGCGCCGGACTGCACCAGATTGCTGAGGATGGCTCTGGCCGAAGCCAGATCCACACTGTCGCCCAGGCTGTTGATGACGTGCATCATCAGCGTCTGGCGATCCACCTGCACCCGGGTGATGCGGATATATCCGTTGCCACCGCGCCGGCTCTCTACGATGTAGCCCCGCTCCGGTGAAAACCGGGTGGACATCACATAGTTGATCTGGCTGGGTACACAGTTGAACCGCTGGGCCAACTCGCTGCGCTGGACCTCCAGCACACCGTCCTCCGCCGTATCCAAGCTATCCTGCAAAAAGCTGGCGATCAAATCTGAAATCCCCATGGGGACATCTCCTTTCTCGTCTCCGTCTTTTGACTTTGACTATCTTTAACCTTTGTTTGATTGTAGTATAGCACGATCTTTTCCAATGTCAATAGCTATTTTTGACTTTCTTTGACCATTTGTGTAAACAGTTTGTGAACGCTCATTTCCCCCATAGTTCGCATATGCAGTTCAATATCTCTAACCGCCGAAAGGCCCTGCTTTTTCCAATGTTTTTCCGATTTTTGTGACATTTTCACAGTTTTCTTTTTCCTTGGTAAGAATTTAACAAATCGCCCTTGCTTTTTAGAAATTGTATGATACAATGAAGGCACATTCTAATGGAGGTGTGTACACATGGCTTATAAGATTACTTCTGCTTGCGTCAGCTGCGGTTCCTGCGCAGACGTTTGCCCCGCCGGCGCTATCAGCCAGGGCGACGATCAGTACGTGATCGATTCTGCCGCTTGCCTGGACTGCGGTTCTTGCAGCGACACCTGCCCCAACGGCGCCATCGTCCCCGAGGAATAATTCTTAAAGGGATACATAAAACCGTCTCAGGCCCGATCCTGAGACGGTTTTTTTGTTTGCCGCCGGGACTTGCGGAGAAAGCGGTTCCCCTATATAATAATAGAAACGTTCAATGGGAGGTGACGGCGTGGAGCATTGGGAATACCTGAAGCCGGACGGGCTGCGGTTCGTCTGGGATGATACGCTGTTCCGCCCCGGCACGGACTCCTTTCTGCTGTCCTCCCTGCCGAAGCTCTCCGCCGGACTGCGGGTCTGCGATCTGGGCTGCGGCACCGGCCTGCTGGGGCTGCTGCTCCTGCAAAGGCAGTCGGAACTGACCGTCACCGGGATCGATATTCAACCGGCGGCTGTGGCGCTGGCAGAGCGGGCCGCCGCCGAAAACCGCCTGACGGATCGGCTCACGTTTCAGAGTATCGACCTCCGGCAGGTGCGGCAGCATTTTTCCACCGGCTCCTTTGATCTGGTGGTCTGCAACCCGCCCTACTATCCGCCTGCCAGCGGAAAAGTCTCCGGGGACAGCGCCCGCCGCACTGCCCGCTCCGAAACAGAGGCGAGTCTGACGGATATCTGCGCCGCCGCGTCCTATCTGCTGCGGTGGGGCGGAAAATTCTGTCTGGTCCACAAGCCGGAACGGCTGACGGACACAGCCTGCGCTCTGCGGGAGGCGGGCATGGAACCCAAGCGGCTGCGCTTCGTCCAGAATCGACCGGACACAGCCCCTTCCCTCTTTTTGATAGAGGGCTGCCGGGGCGGTAAGCCGGGGGTGGACATTCAACCGCCCCTTCTTTTGCAAACGGATACCGGCGCTCCCACCGGGGAGCTGAACGTCATTTACTTTCGAGATCAGGAGGTCTGACCATGGCAGGCATTTTATATCTGGTAGCTACGCCCATCGGCAATCTGGGGGACTTCACCCCCCGTGCGGTGGAAACGCTGGAAAACGCGGACTTCATCGCCGCGGAGGACACCCGTGTGTCCATGAAGCTTTTGAACCATTTCGGCGTGAAAAAGCCTTTGATCAGCTATCACGAGCACAATCACGTCACCGCCGGGCAGAGCGTTCTGAATCGACTGCTGGCCGGGGAATCCTGCGCTCTGATGACGGACGCCGGCACCCCCGCCATCTCTGACCCTGGCGAGGATCTGGTGCGGCTGTGCGCAGAAAACGGCGTGGAGGTCCGGGCCATCCCCGGCTGCTGCGCCGCCGTCAACGCCTTGGCCGTCAGCGGTCTGCCCACCGGACGCTTCACCTTCGAGGGCTTCCTCACCGTCAACAAAAAAAGCCGCCGGGAGCACCTGAATTCCTTAAAGGACGAGACCCGGACCATGATCTTCCACGAAGCCCCTCACAAGCTCCGCACCACACTGAATGACCTGATGGAGGCCTTCGGCCCGGACCGCCGGATCTCCCTGTGCCGGGAGCTGACCAAGCTCCACGAGGAGGTCCTGCGTTTCACCCTGGCCGAGGCCGTGGCCTATTACGAGGAGAACGCCCCCAAGGGCGAATACGTCCTTGTGGTGGCCGGAGCCGCTCCCAAAACCGGCGCCGTGGTGACGCTGGAAGACGGCGTGGCGCAGGTCCTCGCTCTGAAGGAGCAGGGGATGCGGCTGAAGGACGCCGCCAAGGAGGTGGCGGAGCACACCGGCCTTTCCAAAAACGAGCTGTACGCTGCCGCCTTGGAGCGGTAAGGGCAAAAAATCCCGGCACGGTCAAACCGCGCCGGGATTGCTTTATTTTGTGAAGTGCTGGTGGTCAAAAATGTGGTCTGAGCAGAAGCAGTGATAGCCCTGGCATTTGGAACAGTAGCGGAATTCCAGCTCCGGGTGGTCAGCGTCCGTGCGGCCGCAGACCTCGCACTTGTGGCGGTAGCCTCGCTCCGTCTCCGCCTTCTTCTGCTGCCGGACGGCGGACTTGAATTGAATGGTCTGTCTGGACCGCTGACGGCTCTGGATCCCCAAAATGCTCTTGATATCCTCCCAGAAGAAGATCACAAAGTTCAAAATTGCCACCACAGCGGCCAGAGCACTGGCGTAGGCACCGTACCGCACGGACCGAGCGATGTTCCACGCCATCAAAGCGATGTCCGCCCATGCCAGCCACTTGGCCTTCAGAGGGATCACCCCATAAAACCAGACCTGCGCGTCGGGATACATCACTGCGAAGGCCAGGAACATCGTCAGGTTGATGTAATAGGCGTCGGACAGGCTCCAGCCGTAATACCCCGTGGCCAGCGAGAGGATCACCGTGGACAGTACGCTGAACAGCATGCCGCTGAGATAGTACAGGGTGAACTTGGCGGTGCCCCACTCCCGTTCCAGCGTCCCGCCCACGAAGTAGCAGAAGGACAGCATGATAAACAGCGATATGGGGCGATAGGTAAAGGGCAGCAGCACAAAGGTCACCAGCCGCCATACCTCGCCGTGAAGCAGGTGGTAGAGGTCAAATTCCAGAAAGCTCAGCGCCGACGAACCGGCAAAAACGGTCAGGGCATACGTCACGGCGTTGGCAATCACGATGTAAAGCATGAGATTTGGGATGCCGAACCGGGGATGGCTGTAAGCAAATCGGTCGATCCATTGATTCAGTTTCTTCAAAACGAAACCTCCTGTCATTCGTATGGGCGCACCGGCAGCCTGCGCTGCCTGCGCCTGCTCATACAGCTTGGTGGAGATGATGTGGAACTTCTCAGTCAGCGCTTCGGTCTTTTCCTTGATCTGGTCTGCCGTACCGTTGTTCAGGACTGCCTGCAGCTGATCCTT
>ENA-UEYI01002322-UEYI01002322.1-human-gut-metagenome-genome-assembly--contig:-NODE-2322-length-13457-cov-4.162257_pt1 | contig 13457 bp, 8 predicted proteins | sample MGYA00242900_ERZ507916 | MGnify/ENA primary metagenome ERZ507916 (study PRJEB26167, sample SAMN06115521) | human gut metagenome | host: Homo sapiens | place: China:Chongqing | collected 2015-09-02...
TGCGGACTTTGTCTACATGGGCGCAGGTACAGAGCGGGCGCAGAAGGCGGCTCTCCTGAATTTCTCCAAGTTGGGGGATGCTGTAAAAGCGGCGGCGGACGCAGGCGTGACCATGCTGTTCGCCGGAAACTCCATGGAGCTGTTGGGCAAGACGATCACCGACGACGCCGGAAAAGTATACGAGGGTCTGGGGCTGGCCGGCTTCGCTTCCGTTCAGAACAAAAAGCGGTTCGTGGAGGACGTTTACGGCCACACGGATCTCTATGAGGACGCTGTGGTGGGCTTTATCAACCGTTGCTCCGTCATTACCGGCGTGGAAACGCCGCTACTGACCTCCATGGACATGGGTCACGGCAATGAAGGCCCCTGCGGCCCGGAGGGCTATCACTGCGGCAGCGTCTTTGCCAGCCAGCTGACCGGACCCATTCTGGTAAAGAATCCGGCGCGGCTGAAGGTCATGGTGCAGGCGGTTTACCGGCACCGGGATCAGGAATGCCCTGAGATCCCGGTGGACGATTACATGGCGCAGGGCTGGGCCATCACCGCAGAGGAGCTGAAAGCCCGCTGCCAGAAATAAGAGAAGTATCTTAATTCTTTTCTTCCCAAACAAAAAGCACGGCTTATGCCGTGCTTTTTGCTTGAGTCTGCGGTTGTTTCCAAAAAAGGAGCGCGGCTTACGCCGCGCTCCTTTTTGCTGTATGTTGAGGAGAATTACTTCTCGTCGTACATGGCCTTCAGCTTCAGCAGGTGCTGATAGCGATCCATGGCGACCTCCTCGTTGCGCTTGAACAGAGTTTCGGCGCGGTCGGGGAACTCGCGAGTCAGGCGGCTGTAACGGGCCTCGTTCATCAGGAAGGCGCGGTAGCCCTCTTCCTTGGGCTCCTTGGAATCCACAATGAACTTGTCGGTCTCAGCAGCGGGGTTGAAGCGGAACAGGTTCCAGTAGCCGCACTCGACGGCCTTCTTCATCTCAGCCTGGCAGTTGGTCATGCCGCCCTTGATGCTGTGCATCTCGCAGGGAGCATAGCCGATGATGAGGGAGGGACCATGATAGGCCTCAGCCTCCTGAATGGCCTTGAGGGTCTGAGCGGGGTTAGCACCCATAGCCACCTGAGCCACATACACATAGCCGTAGCTCATGGCAATCTCAGCCAGAGACTTCTTCTTGGTCTCCTTACCGGCAGCGGCGAACTGCGCCACCTGACCGATGTTGGAGGACTTGGAAGCCTGACCGCCGGTGTTGGAGTAGACCTCGGTATCGAAGACGAAGACGTTGACGTCCTTGCCGGAAGCCAGAACGTGATCCACGCCGCCGAAGCCGATGTCGTAGGCCCAGCCGTCGCCGCCGAAGATCCAGACGGACTTCTTCTCCAGATATTCCTTGTCCTTCAGGATCTCGCGAGCCAGCTTGCAGGCGTCGCAGTCGCAATCGCCGCGGGCGGAGACAATGTTCTCCATGGCAGCGATGAACTCGGCGGAAGCGCTCTTGTTAGCGGCGCCGTCGGCCATGGTATCCAGCCACTTCTGGCCGGCAGCCTTGATGGACTCATCGGCATACTCCACAGCGATCAGCTGACGGGTCAGGTCAGCCAGACGGTTACGAGTGGCCTCCTGGCCCAGATACATGCCAAGGCCGTGCTCAGCGTTATCCTCGAACAGGGAGTTGGCCCATGCGGGACCGTGGCCGTTCTTATCGGTGCAGTAGGGAGAAGTTGCGGCAGGACCGCCCCAGATGGAGGAGCAGCCGGTGGCGTTGGAGATGTACATCCGGTCACCGAAGAGCTGGGTGACGAGACGGGCATAGCTGGTCTCGGCGCAGCCGGCGCAGGAGCCGGAGAACTCCAGATAGGGCTGCTTGAACTGGCTGCCCTTGACGGTGTTGTCCTGCATGTCGGCCTTGGGAGCGACCTCGGCCACGCAGTAGTCGAACACATCCTGCTGTGCGGCTTCCTCTTCCTGGCCAACCATGGTCAGGGCACCCACGGGGCAGACGCCCACGCACACGCCGCAGCCCATGCAGTCCAGAGGAGACACGGCCATGGTGTACTTGTAAACACCCTTGCCCTTGCCAGCCTTCACGTCCACGATCTTGGCAGCGGCGGGAGCCTTGGCGGCCTCCTCCTCAGTCAGAGCGAAGGGACGGATGGTAGCATGGGGGCAGACATATGCGCAGTTGTTGCACTGGATGCACTTGGAAGCGTCCCAAGTAGGAACGGAGACGGACACGCCGCGCTTCTCATAAGCGGCAGCGCCCTGCTCGAACTGACCGTCCACATGAGGCAGGAAGGCGGAAACAGGCAGGCTGTCGCCGTCCATACGGCCCACGGGGAACATGATGTCCTCCACCTGCTTCACAACGCCCTCGCGGCCGGTGAGCTTGGTGGTCACAGTCTCGTCCTTGGCGTCAGCCCAATCGGCGGGCACGTCGAACTTCTTGTAAGCGGTAGCGCCCAGATCGATGGCCTTGTGGTTCATGTCCACAACGTCCTGGCCCTTCTTCAGGTAGGAGTGGGTGGCGGCGTCCTTCATGTACTGCAGGGCCTCGGTCTCAGGCAGAACCTTTGCCAGAGAGAAGAATGCGGACTGCAGGATGGTGTTGGTGCGCTTGCCCATGCCGATCTGCTTGGCCAGGTCGATGGCGTTGATGGTGTAGACCTGGATATTGTTCTTGGCGATGTAACGCTTGGAAGCGGCATCCAGATGGTGGCTGAGCTCCGCGTCATCCCACTGGCAGTTGATCAGGAACACACCGCCGGGCTTCACATCGCGGACGATGGGGAAATGCTTGGTGATGTAGGCAGGCACGTGGCAGGCCACGAAGTCAGCCTTGTTGATATAGTAAGAAGACTTGATGGGCTGATCGCCGAAGCGCAGATGGCTGACGGTGACGCCGCCGGTCTTCTTGGAGTCATACTGGAAGTAGGCCTGGATGTACTTGTCGGTATGGTCGCCGATGATCTTGGTGGAGTTCTTGTTGGCGCCAACGGTACCGTCGCCGCCCAGACCCCAGAACTTGCACTCGATGGTGCCGGCAGGAGCAACGCCGGGAACGGCCTTCTCCTCCAGAGACAGGTGGGTGACATCATCCACGATGCCCAGAGTGAACTCGTGCTTGGGAGCGTCCTTCTTCAGCTCGTCATACACGGCGAAGACGGAGGCGGGAGGCGTATCCTTGCTGCCCAGACCGTAACGGCCGCCGATGACCTTCATGTCATTGAAGCGGTTGGCGTTGGCCAGAGCGGTGACAACATCCTTATAGAGAGGCTCGCCCTCGGAGCCGGGCTCCTTGGTGCGGTCCAGAACGGCCAGAGCCTTGCAGGTAGCGGGGATGGCAGCCAGCAGCTTATCGGCCCGGAAGGGACGATACAGGTGGACCTTCACCATGCCGACCTTCTCGCCGTGAGCGTTCATGTAGTCGATGACTTCCTCTGCCACGTTGCAGATGGAACCCATAGCGATGATCACGCGGTCAGCGTCGGGAGCGCCGTAGTAGTTGAAGAGCTGATAGTTGGTGCCCAGCTTCTCGTTGATCTTGCCCATGTACTTCTCGACGACCTCGGGGAGATCCTCGTAGTACTTGTTGCAGGCTTCACGGTGCTGGAAGAAAATATCGCCGTTCTCATGAGAACCGCGCATCATGGGACGCTCGGGGTTCAGGGAGTGCTTGCGGAACGCGTCAACAGCGTCCATATCGCACATTTCCTTCAGATCCTCGTAATCCCACACGGCGACCTTCTGGATCTCGTGAGAGGTGCGGAAGCCGTCGAAGAAGTTGATGAACGGGACGCGGCCCTGGATGGCGGACAGGTGCGCCACCGGGGAGAGGTCCATGATCTCCTGAATGTTGGTCTCCGCCAGCATGGCGAAGCCGGTCTGACGGCAGGCGTACACGTCGCCGTGGTCGCCGAAAATGCTCAGCGCGTGGGACGCGACCGCACGGGCGGAAACGTGGAACACGCAGGGCAGAAGCTCGCCGGCGATCTTGTACATGTTGGGGATCATCAGCAGCAGGCCCTGAGAGGCGGTGTAGGTGGTGGTCAGCGCACCGGCGTTGAGAGAGCCGTGCACGCTGCCGGCGGCGCCGGCTTCGGACTCAAGCTCCGCAACCTTGACGGTGGTGCCGAACACATTCTTCCGACCCTCGGCAGACCACTGATCCACGTAGTCCGCCATGGGGCTGGACGGTGTGATGGGGTAGATTGCCGCGACTTCGGTAAATGCATAGGACACGTGGGCGGCAGCGGTATTGCCGTCCATGGACTTAAGCTTTCTTACCATTCGATTCATCTCCTATAATTTTTTGCTCCTGTTCCGGAAATACAACAGGGCTTTCCGAAACGTCTTTGCGAACAGAGTCATTTTACCACGCCGCCCCGCCGATGTAAAGAGTCTGCGAAGGGGTTTTTTCTCTCAATTTTGCCTGAATCGCACAGGATTTCCCCCGATTTTTGGTATGTTTTTCACGTTCTCGGCGACAAGAAAGTCCTTGTACTTTTCGACAATCTGTTTTATAATTATGAATCGATTTGTGGAAAGGAAGACTTGCCATGGTAAAACTTGACAACGAAAGAGGCTCCATCTGCATCAGCTCCGAAGTGTTCACTTGGCTGGCAGGGGATGCGGCGACGCGCTGCTTCGGCGTCAAAGGCATGGCCGGACGCGCCAAGGAAAGCGGTCTGGTCCAGCTCCTCCGTCGGGAGTCTATGACCAAGGGCGTCTCCGTCACGCCCAACGACGACGGAAGCATTACGATCGAACTCCACATCGTGGTCGATCACGGTGTGAACATTGCCGCGCTTTGCAGCAGCATTATGAACGAAGTCAGCTACAAGGTCTCCTCCGCTACGGACGTTTCCGTCCGTCAGGTGGACGTCTATGTAGATTCCATGACGATGGACTGATTAGCCAAGGAGGAAGCCCCGCAGTGAGAAATACAATCAGCGGTCAGGTATTCGCGGAAATGATCTTCTGCGCCTCGGCCGCGCTGGATGAGAATCGCCAGCAACTCAACGAGCTTAACGTTTTCCCCGTGCCGGACGGCGACACCGGCACGAATATGTCTCTGACCATGTCCGCCGCCGCGGCCGCTCTGCACGGCCGTACGCCCTCCGCCGTCGGCGACGCCGCCGATACCGCCGCCTCCGCGCTGCTGCGCGGCGCGCGCGGCAACTCCGGCGTTATCCTCTCCCTGCTGTTCCGCGGGCTCGCCAAGAGTCTGCGCGGCAAGGCCGAGTGCAGCGCCGCGGACTGGGCCAAGGCGATGTGCGACGGCGTGGACGCCGCCTACAAAGCCGTTATGAAGCCTGCCGAAGGCACGGTGCTCACCGTGTCCCGCTGCGCCTCGGAAGCCGCCGTTGAGCGGAGCAAGGCCGGCGTGACCGATATCGAAGAGCTCCTCGCCGACGCTCTCGCCGTGGCGCGCGAAACGCTCGCCAAGACCGTGGACATGAACCCCGTGCTCAAAAAAGCGGGCGTCGTGGATGCCGGCGGCCAGGGCTACGTCGTCATTCTCAACGCGATGCTGCTCTGCCTGCAGGGTAAGTTCGTCGCCAAGGCTCCCGTGACGGAGACCAAGACGAGCGCGGAATTCTCCGCGATCAACGACGAGGAGATCACGTTCACCTACTGCACCGAGTTCATCGTCGCGCGTGAAAAAAAGCGCAATCCGGAGCTGCTGCGCAGCTTTCTCGAGAGTCTCGGCGACTCGCTCGTACTCGTGGAGGACGACGACATCATCAAAGTCCACGTCCACACGGACGCGCCGGGCCGCGCGCTGACCGAAGCGCTGCGCTATGGCCCGCTCCAGACCGTGAAGATCGAGAACATGCGCAACCAGCACACCTCTCTTGCCGACAAGGAGACCGCCGCCGCGCCTGCCGCTCCCGCCCAGCCGGAGGCCGAGGCCGAGCCGGAGATCGCCCCCGCCGAGAAGGAAGTCGGCTTCGTTGCCGTGTGCGCCGGAGACGGCATGGCCGATCTCTTCCGCTCGCTCGGTGCCGACCGGATCGTGACCGGCGGCCAGACGATGAACCCCTCCACGGACGACATTCTCCGCGAGGTGAACAAGACGCCCGCCTCCACCGTGTTCGTGTTCCCGAACAACAAGAACATCATCATGGCGGCGGAGCAGTGCATCCCGCTCACGGAAAAGACCGTGCGCGTCATTCCGACCCGCACCGTGCCGCAGGGCGTCGCCGCGCTGGCCTACATGGATCCCGACCAGTCGCCCGACGATCTGGAGGAATCCTTTAAGGAGAGCGCCGCGCGCGTCCACACCGCGCTCGTGACCTATGCCGCGCGCGATTCGGACTACGACGGCCACATCATCCACGCGGGCGAGTATCTCGCGCTGCTCGACGGGAAGCTGCTCGGCAGCTACGCCAGCCTTCCGACGCTCCTCAAGGAGCTCAACTGGGCGTTCGGCGAGCTCGAGCCGGAATTCCTCACCGTGTACTACGGCCAGGACGTGACCGAGACCGACGCCAACGGCGTCGCCGAGAGTCTCACCTCCTGCTTCCCGGAGGCGGACGTTTCCCTTGTCAGCGGCGGTCAGCCGGTATATTATTACATGATCGCGGCGGAGTGAACGTTTTCCCCTCCCCTTCCGTCTTATAAAAAGAGACCCGCTCCCGCGGGTCTCTTTTTCCAAAGAAAGAAAAGGATAAAAGACCTATGGCAAAACGCTCTGACCATTCCGGCGGCACGGCGCTCAAGACGCGCCCGCGCGCGGGGCGCATCGTTCTCTGGGCCGTGCTCGCGGCGCTGCTTCTCGGCGCGGTGATCGGCGTCGTTTCGCTGCTCGGCCGCCCGTCCGGCGCGGAAACGCCGGAGAATACCGCCGCGCCCACTGCCGCGCCGGACACCTCCGACCCGCCTTCGGAAACGCCGCTGCCCGAAGAGCTGCGCGAAGCGCCTCTCTCCCCCGAAGCGGAGATCGCGGCAAGCGCCGCGGTGCGCTCAAACGGCTTTCCGATGCTCGCCTGGGCGCCGGACGGCTTTTCGGCCGACAGCCGGGGCCGGATGCAGTATTCCGGCGGGAAATATCTCACCGGCATCGATGTTTCCGAGCACCAGTACGACATTGACTGGGAAAAGGTCGCCGCCGACGGCATCGACTTTGCGATGATCCGCGTCGGCTACCGCGGCTCGACCGCCGGCCAGATCTATACGGACGAATACTTTGAAAAGAACATCGCCGGGGCGACCGCCGCCGGGCTGAAGGTCGGCGTTTACTTCTATTCGCAGGCGATCAACGCCGAGGAAGCCGCCGAGGAAGCCGCTTTCGTGCTCAACGCGATCCGCCCGTACAGGGTCACGTTTCCGGTCGTGTTCGACTGGGAGATCGTCGGCGGGAGCGACGCGCGCACATATACCGTTTCGCGCGCGGTGCTCTGCGAGAGCGCCAAAACGTTCTGCCGCGCCGTCGAGGACGCCGGGTATGACGCGATGATCTATTTCACGCAGTATCTCGGCTACCGGAAATACATACTGCGCCAGCTCTCCGACTACGAATTCTGGTACGCCGAATACGAGGCAAAGCCGCGCATCGTATTCAACTTTGATATGTGGCAGTATTCGAGCACCGGCTCGGTGAACGGCATCGACGGCGACGTCGATCTGAACATCTATTTCCGGAAAAACTGAATTCTATCTCCCTCCGTCCGCGGAAAAGCGCGGGACGGAGGGGGTTTTTTCTTGACAGGCGGCAGCGCCGCGCTATAATAGTTGTACATACAACGATGTATCTGCAACTTTTATTCTATTCTCCGGAGGCGTCTATGGACATTACGGAACGGAAAATCACCAAGATCGCGCACGAGGCGGAAAAGCTGGTGCTGCTCTCGCTGCGCGAGGAGGGCGTCGGCACGGCGGAGATCGATCTGATCCACGCGCTGCGCCACCATCCCGGCTGCACGCAGGCCGCGCTCGCCGAGCTTCTGCACGCGGACAAGGCCGCCATTGCGCGGCGGACAAAAAATCTTGAAGCGAAGGGGTATCTTGTCCGCCGGGACGCGCCCAACGACCGGCGCAGCCAGCTTTTGTATCCCACGGAAAAGGCGGAGAGTCTGAAGTCCTCCAAAGCGGAGATCGAAGCGGCGTTTTATGAATACCTGACAAGCGCGCTCACAAAGGACGAAGCCGCCGCGTTCGCCGCGTCGCTCCATAAACTTTACACGGCCTCCAAGACCGAGAGCCGCGCGGGATTCCCGCATTTCCGAAGCGCTGCAAAGAAGGCGTCCGCCGATGAAGAATAAGAATAAGAGCTTCCGCGCGGACGCGATCGGCTCCTATTTCCGGCTGGAATGGCTGCCGCTGCTCTTCGTGACGCTCTCGGGGCTCGTATACAACGCCGGCCTTCTGGCCGGGCCGTGGTACGAGGGCCGGCTCGCCCAGTGTCTCGCCGATATTCTCGGCGGGAATGAGAGTACCGCGAACATGGCTGCGCTCGTGCTCGGCTATATTCTCGTCACACTTCTCGTGCAGACAGCGCGGTTTATCAAGCGCTTTTATGTCCGCCGCTTTGCCAACAACATCAACCGCCGGATGAAGGGCATCCTTTACGCCGGTCTGGTGCGGCAGAGCCGCGCGTCTCTCGAAAAGGAGGGCGCGGGCGAGCTGATGACCAAAGCCATCTCCGACGTGGACGACTGCGTGGAGGGCATGCGGAAATTCACCACCGAGATCTTCGATACCGGCGTGGCGCTTGTCGGCTATATGGTGATGCTGCTCTTGTACGACTGGCGGCTCACGCTGCTCAGTTTGCTTTTTACGCCGGTATCCTATGTATGCGCCGCGCGGATGAAAAAGCCGGTGCAGCGCGCGGGTGCGGCGTATAAAAAAGCCGCGGGCGCGCTCAGCGCCGCCACGCTCGACCGCGCGCAGAACGCCGTGACCTACCGCATCCACGGCTGTGAGGACGCCCGCGCGGAGCGGTATGATGACACGCTGAAAAATTACGAGACCGCCGCCGTGCGCAGCAATGTGCAGCAGTCGGCACTGCCGCCGCTGTATCTGGCCGTGTCCAACGCGGGCGTGCTGTTCATACTGTGGCTGGGCGCAAAAAACGTTCTCGGCACCGGATGGAACACCTGGGACATTGCGGCGTTCACTACGTTCCTCTCCTGCTTTACGAAGCTGACGGTCAAATCCTCCAAGGCCGCAAAGCTCTTCAACTCCGTGCAGAAGGCGGAGGTATCCTGGAAGCGCATCAAGCCGCTGATGAAAAAGCCGGAGGAGCTCCCGGAACTGGATATCCCGGCGCCCGAAACAGTGACGCTCAAAGATCTCTCCTTTGCCTACGGAGATGAGCCGGTCTTCTCCGGCCTGAGCATCACGGCGCGCCCCGGCGACATCATCGGCGTCACCGGTCCCGTCGCCTGCGGCAAGTCCACATTCGGGCGCGTGTTTCTCTGCGAAGCGCCCTACGGCGGCTCGGCAAAATTCGGGCCGGAAGAGTTTTCCGCGCTCACGCCGCGGCAGATCGCCGCGACCGTCGGGTATCTCGGCCACGATCCGGAGCTCAGCGCCGATACGGTGCGCCATAATGTCCTCTGCGGCAGCGAACAGGACGCAACGCCGTATCTCGCCGCCGTTGCTCTGAAGGACGAAGTGCTCGCCATGGAAAACGGACCCGATACCGTGATCGGCAGCGGCGGCACACGTCTTTCCGGCGGGCAGGCGCAGCGGCTCGCGCTGGCGAGAACGCTCGCGCACCCGCGTCCCGTCCTCATTCTGGACGATCCGTTCTCCGCGCTTGACCGCAAAACCGAGGACACGGTGTTCGCCAACTTGCAGGAATACGCGAAGAATAAAACCGTGTTCCTTATTTCGCACCGGCTGTACCATTTTCCGCAGATGCGGCAGGTGATCTTTATGGATGAAGGGAAAACGGCCGTCGGCACACACGCGGAGCTGATGGCGTCCGTTCCGGTGTACCGCCAGCTCTACGAAAGCCAGACAGGAGGGGCAGAGCATGAAGACAAAGCAGAATAGCGGCGTGTTCGCCGCGATCCGGTCTGCTGCCGCGGCACGGCCTCTTCTCACCGCGGGTACTCTTCTCTGCGTGGCGGCGAGCGTTGGCGCGTCGCTCCTCCCGCCGCTGCTGCTCGGGCGCGTCATTGACCGGCTGACCGGCGGCATGCCGCTCTCCGCGCTCGCGGTGCTGCTCTATTTCGGCAGTCTCGCGCTGGAGGGCATTCTCTCGAGCGCGCAGGAGAGCCTGCTCGTGCTGTTCGGCCAGAAGATGACCCACGCGCTGCGCTCGGAAATGTCCCGGAAGCTGACGCTTTTGCCCGCCGGCACGCTCGCGGGGCAAAACCCCGGCGAGATGGCCGCGCGCTTTTCCGGCGATGTGGACACCGTGGAGGCGCTTTTTACCTCCGGCATCATCAGCATGGCGGCGGACGCCTGCCGCATTCTCTCCATTATGGCGGTCATCGCGGCGAAAAACACCGGTCTCGCACTCATCCTGCTGCTGGTGCTGCCGCTGTTCGCCGTGTTCACGCGCCATGTACAGAAGCGGATGCTCGCAGCGCAGCTCGATAACCGCCGCGCCGTCGCCGCCGTGTCCGGTCAGGTGCCGGAAACGCTGCACAACATCCGCACGAGCCGCGCGCTCGGTCTGGAGGACTACATGGAGCGCCGGTACGACCGGCGCATCGGCGAGAGCTATGCCGCCGTAGAGCGGACAAACTTCTACGACGCCGTCTATTCGCCGGTCGTGCTCCTTTTGAACGCCGCCGTGGTCGGCGTCGTCATGCTGCTCTCCGCCTCCGGCAAAGCGGAGATCCTGGCGCTGTTCGGCATGTCGGTCGGCACGTCCGTCACCGTTATCCATTATATCTCCCGCATTTTCACGCCGATCGAAAGTCTCGGCATGGAGATTCAGACCATTCAATCCGCCATGGCGGGCGTAAAGCGTATCGACGCCTTTCTCACCCAGCCGGAGCGCGCCATCCCCGAAGAGCGGGAGAGCGCCGCGCGGGGCGACATCGTGCTCTCGCACGTGACGTTCGGCTACGGGGAAAAGAGCGTTTTAACGGACTTCTCCATGACCGTGAAGCAGGGCGAGCAGGTAACGCTCATCGGCCGGACGGGCGCGGGAAAGAGCACCGTTTTCAAGCTGCTGCTCGGGCTCTATCCGCCGGAGAGCGGCAGCATCACCATCGGCGGTGTGAACGTTTCGGATATTGCCGACAGCGAGCGTCGCGCGTGCATCGGCTGCGTGGAGCAGCATTTCTCCCGCGTGCCGGGCACCGTGCTCGACCAGATCACGCTGGGCGATGCGCGCATCACGGAGGAAATGGCAAAAAGCGCCGCCCGGCTCGCCGGGATCGACGCGGCCATCGCATCGCTGCCGGAGGGCTACGATACGGTGTGTACCGACGGCATGTTCTCGCAGGGCGAGTGGCAGCTTCTCTCCATCGCCCGCGCCGCGGCGGCGGACCCCGCCGTGCTGCTGCTCGACGAGATCACAGCAAATCTCGACGCCGAGACCGAGGCGCGCGTGCTCGAAGCATTGCGCCGCGCCTCCGAGGGGCGCACCGTTCTCTCCGTTTCGCACCGCGTTTACGAAAACCTCGGCGGACGGACGATAGAGATCCGGCCGCAGCCGGCGTGACCGGGAAAAAGCCGCTGTCGTTTCTGTTGCGCGCGGCGCGGAAGAATGGTAAAATAAACCCGCATGGATATCTACCCGGGAGGTGAAGTGCCATCGCCGACGATATTTATGAATACAGCTCGGAAAAGCCCCTGCGCTCCCCCGCCGCGCCGGAGACATACCAGACAACGCACGAATACGAACCGCCCTACGAGCCTCGGCGCAGCCGCCGGACGAAGTATGCGCCGCTCGCGGCCGCAGCGCTGCTGCTGCCGTTTCTCGCGCTGCTGAAAGCGCCCGCCAGGACGCCGGACGCTGAGCCCGCGCCGGTCGTGACCGCCGCGCCCGCCCCCACCGAGACGCCCGCGGAAGAGCCCGCCTCTGCGCCGGATCCCACGCTGCGGTATTTCTCGTTCGCCTCGCTTTGCGAGGTCGAGGTGCGTTTCCCCGTGCCGGAGGACATCGTTTCCGCGGAGATTACATTCTTTGATCCCAACTTTCCGAACGAGGTGAGCACATACCCCATTCCGGAAAGCAGCATTGAAAGCGGCAAATACCATACGATGCGCGAGACGTATTCCTCCGTGCGTGAGGCGCACCCGGATTTCTATGCCGACAGCGCCGTGGAAAGCACGCTGTCGGTGCGCGTTACGATCACGCACACCGACGGGCGCGTGGAAACGCTCGCCGCCGAGCGTCCCGCCGCGCAGCGCTTCACGATCGCCTGCGGCTACGACGCCGATGGCGACACGGTGAGCGTTTATCTCACTCCTGCCGAGGGCGGCACGATCCCCGACGCGATTGTCGGAAACGATCTATCCACACTCAATGCGGACACCGTTTTTGTCTGGCCGGAGGTCGAGGACTTTGATCCCTCCGCCGTGTCCATCGAGAAAAACGACTACAGCTGCATTGTCACTCTCCCGCTGCCGGAGGAGCATGCGGAGCTTGTGACCATCCATGTATATTTCCTGCCGGACGGCGAGACCGAGCCCTTTGACTTTGCCGAGACCGTCCGCACAACGCCGTATAAGGAGGCTGCTTCATGAAACCCGTCAAAAAAATCCCCGTTCTGCTGATCGTTTCCGTTGTGCTCTGCGCGCTGGGCTATGTTCTGCGCCCGCTCACGCTGGGGCTGGCCGACATGTTCCGGCATCTGGGCTTCATCTGGATCGGCTACGGCGTGTTCGCCCTCCTCTTAAAGCTGCCGAAGGAGACGCGCGCGAGGACGGTGTGCTCGCTCACGCGGAGCATTCTCTCCTATACGGCCGTGCTGCTCTCGGTCTTCTTCGGGCTGCGTGCGCTCGGCGTGGACGTAACGGCCTCGCTCGCAAGCGTCGGCGTTGTAACGCTCATCATCGGCTTCGGCGCGCAGTCGCTCATTGAGGATGTGCTCACGGGCATTTTCCTCATCGCCGAAGGGCGCTACAACGTCGGCGATATCCTCGTGCTCGACGATTTCCGCGGCAAGGTCGTAGACATCAGCGTGCGCACCACGACGCTCGAGGATTCCGGCGGCAACCACAAGATCATCAACAATTCCGAGATCCGGAATTTCCAGAACCGCTCGCAGGAAACATCTGTGGCGGTGAGCACGATCTCCATTGGCTATGACGCCGATCTCCGCGCCGTGGAGGCCGTGATCACCGACGCGCTGCCCGCCATGTATGAAGAGAACCGCGGCGTATTTCTCGACGTGCCGCAGTATATCGGCGTGGAAGAGCTCGCCGGGAGCGGCGTTGTGCTCAAGTTCATCGTCTCCGCAACGGAGGAGAACATTTTCGCCGCGCGCCGCGCGCTCATCACCGACCGCGCACTGGAGCCGAGGGCGGGCGACCCGCACTGCGGCGGCACCATC
>ENA-UEYI01002325-UEYI01002325.1-human-gut-metagenome-genome-assembly--contig:-NODE-2325-length-13447-cov-6.306881_pt1 | contig 13447 bp, 10 predicted proteins | sample MGYA00242900_ERZ507916 | MGnify/ENA primary metagenome ERZ507916 (study PRJEB26167, sample SAMN06115521) | human gut metagenome | host: Homo sapiens | place: China:Chongqing | collected 2015-09-02...
AGTTGTCTTTACGATGGAGAGAAGATTGTGATGAACACGCCTCCGTTGGGATATATTCTGGGCGATGAGGGTAGTGGAGTTGAGTCGGTTTATCGAGTCGAAACTGAACCGTGATGAGGAAGATTATGAATTGGAGGTCGGTTCGGCCGGTATAGGACAACCTTTTAAAGTGTTCCAGCAATATACCATCCATGTAGGAAAAGATGTGGAAGTGATGGATAAAGCGGGCAAGAAATGGACTGGAGTGTTGAGCGAAGCCAACGCAGACAACTTTACGGTTATCGTTACCGTGAAAGTAAAACCCGAAGGCGCAAAGCGTCCTAAGCTGGTAGAACAAGCTGTCACATTTACGTATGACGAAATAAAATACACCAAATACTTAATTAGCTTTAAATAATTATGGCGAAGAAAGAAGCAACTGTCAGCATGATTGACACGTTTTCTGAATTTAAAGAATTGAAGAATATCGACCGCACCACTATGGTGAGCGTATTGGAAGAATCTTTCCGCAGTGTGATTGCCAAGATGTTCGGTACAGATGAAAATTACGATGTAATTGTAAACCCTGACAAGGGCGATTTCGAAATCTGGCGTAATCGCGAGGTGGTAGCCGATGATGAGCTGACAAATCCTAACATGCAGATATCACTGTCTGAAGCTCGTAAGATAGACGCTTCATACGAGGTGGGTGAGGAAGTGACAGACGAGGTGATTTTTGAAAAGTTCGGTCGCCGCGCTATTCTGAATCTTCGTCAGACTTTGGCTTCTAAGATTTTGGAGTTGGAAAAAGACAGCTTGTATAATAAATACATTGATAAGGTAGGTAATATTATTGCTGCCGAGGTTTATCAGATTTGGAAGAAAGAAATCTTGTTGCTCGACGATGAAGGCAATGAATTGTTGCTTCCGAAAACAGAACAGATTCCAAGCGATTTCTATCGTAAAGGCGAAACTGTTCGTGCGGTAGTAGCTCGTGTAGACAATAAGAATAACAACCCGAAGATTATCTTGAGCCGTACTTCTCCTATGTTCTTGCAGCGTTTGTTTGAACAGGAAGTTCCTGAAATCAACGACGGTCTTATCACAATCAAGAAGATTGCCCGTATTCCGGGTGAACGTGCTAAGATAGCAGTTGAGTCTTACGATGAGCGTATCGATCCGGTTGGAGCTTGCGTAGGTGTGAAAGGTTCTCGTATCCACGGTATCGTACGCGAATTGCGTAACGAGAATATCGACGTTATCAACTATACTTCAAACATACAGTTGTTTATCCAGCGTGCGTTGAGTCCTGCAAAGGTATCGTCTATCGTAATGCACGAAGAAGAAAAGAAGGCAGAGGTTTATCTGAAACCGGAAGAAGTTTCTTTGGCTATCGGTAAGGGTGGTATGAACATTAAGTTGGCTAGTATGCTTACTGAATATACTATCGATGTATATCGTGAGCTGGACGAAAGCACTACTGATGAAGACATCTATTTGGATGAATTTAAGGATGAAATTGACGAATGGGTTATCAATGCGATAAAGAGTATCGGTATAGAAACCGCTAAAGGCGTATTGAATGCTCCTCGTGAAATGTTGATTGAAAAGGCGGATTTGGAAGAAAACACAGTGGATGATGTGTTGAAGATTTTGAGAGCAGAGTTCGAAGATAGCAACAGCTAAATCCCGGGCTCGAAAGAGCCAACAACCCGTGACTGAATATCTTTTCGAACTCTATTAAAAACTTAAAAATTTATGGCGATTAGACTGAATAAAGTAACAAGAGACTTAAATGTAGGAATAGCGACAGTAGTAGACTTTTTGCAGAAGAAAGGATATGAGGTAGAAGCTAATCCGAATTATAAAATTAATGATGAACAATATGCTGCACTTGTAAAAGAGTTCAGTAAGGACAAGGATTTGAAGTTAGAGTCGGATAAGATTTCACAAGGACGGCAGAATAAGGAACGTAATAAAGGTCCTGTATTTATCAACGACCGACAGGAAGAAGCTAAGCCTAAATCAGAGAATGATGATGCGGCTATTACTGGCGTAAGACATTTGAAGCTGAAAACTGTTGGCAAGATTGATCTGGACAATTTGAATAAGCCAAAGGCTAAACCGGCTGTGGTAGAGCCTGTTGAGGTGGATAAGAAAAAACAGCAGGCAGAGGTGGCTCCTGTCAAGACAGAAGTGAAGACAGAGGTGAAGCCAGAACCGAAGCCAGAGGTGAAGGAGCAGGTGACTGTAAAACCTGAGATGCCTAAGAAAGCCGAAGCGGCTCCTAAGCAAGAGGAGAAGAAAGTTGAAGCTCCTGCGCAGAAAGAAACCGTAAACACTGTAAACGATAATTTGAAACAGCCGGAGAGCAAACCGGAAGATTTAAAGCCAATGCTGAAGGAAGAAAAAAAAGAAATGCCCGCTGCACAGACCGGGAAACAAGAAGACGAGGTTTTTAAAATTCGTCCGACAGAGTTTAAATCAAAGATTAATGTGGTTGGACAGATTGACCTTGCCGCATTGAATCAGTCTACTCGTCCGAAGAAGAAATCTAAAGAGGAGAGACGTAAAGAACGTGATGAAAAAGATAAGCAGCGTTTGGAACAGCGTAAGCAGATGAAAGACGCTATTATCAAGGAAATCAGAAAAACTGATGAAAAGTCGGATAAGGCTGGTGCTAATGCCGGCGATGCTTCGGCTAAGAAGAAGCGTAATCGCATCAACAAAGAAAGAGTGGATATCAACACTGTTGGTAATAACGGCATGTCTCAGGGTGGACGCAATGACCGACAGAATAAATCGGGCAATGCCGGACAGCAGAACGGTGGTGGTAAGCACAATAAAGATCGTTTCAAAAAACCTGCTCCTAAAGCGGAGGTTAGCGACGAGGATGTAGCAAAGCAGGTAAAAGAAACTTTGGCTCGTCTTACAAATAAAGGAAAAAATAAAGCTGCCAAGTATCGTAAGGAGAAACGCGAGGTTATTCAGAACCGTCAGCAAGAGCTGGAACTGGAAGAACAGGAAGAAAGCAAAATCTTGAAACTGACAGAGTTTGTAACTGCAAACGAGTTGGCAAACATGATGAATGTGTCGGTAACTCAGGTTATCTCTACATGTATGAGTGTAGGTATTATGGTTTCTATCAATCAGCGCTTGGATGCTGAAACTATTAACTTGGTGGCCGAAGAATTCGGATATAAGACTGAATATGTCAGTGCGGAAGTATCGCAGGCGGTAGAAGAAGAGGTGGACGCTGAAGAGGACTTGCTTCCACGTGCTCCTATCGTAACCGTCATGGGTCACGTTGACCACGGTAAGACTTCTTTGCTCGACTATATTCGTAAGGCAAACGTTATCGCTGGTGAGGCCGGAGGTATTACTCAGCACATTGGTGCGTATAACGTGAAGTTGGAGGATGGACGTCATATTACATTCCTCGATACTCCGGGTCACGAAGCGTTTACAGCTATGCGTGCTCGTGGTGCTAAGGTAACCGACGTGGTTATCATTATCGTTGCAGCCGATGATAATGTGATGCCTCAGACTAAAGAAGCTATTAATCACGCAATGGCAGCAGGTGTACCTATTGTCTTTGCGATAAACAAGGTGGATAAGCCAAGTGCTAACCCTGATAAGATTAAAGAGGAATTGGCGGCTATGAATTTCTTGGTAGAAGAATGGGGTGGTAAATACCAGTCACAGGATATCTCGGCCAAGAAGGGTACAGGCGTTAAGGAATTGCTCGAAAAAGTATTGCTCGAAGCTGAAATGCTTGACTTGAAAGCTAATCCTAACCGTAAGGCTACAGGTTCTATCATCGAATCTTCATTGGATAGAGGACGCGGTTATGTGGCTACAGTATTGGTATCTAACGGTACATTGCACGTAGGTGACATAGTTTTGGCGGGTACTTATTATGGTAAGGTTAAGGCTATGTTCAACGAACGTAACCAGCGCTTGAAAGAAGCTGGTCCTTCAGAACCGGTATTGATTTTGGGTCTTAACGGAGCGCCTTCGGCAGGTGATACTTTCCACGTATTCGATACAGATCAGGAAGCACGCGAAATAGCCAACAAGCGTGAACAGTTGGCTCGCGAGCAAGGTCTGCGTACTCAGAAGATGCTTACTCTTGATGAGGTGGGCCGTCGTTTGGCTTTGGGTGACTTCCATGAATTGAACGTAATCGTTAAGGGTGACGTGGATGGTTCTGTAGAAGCATTGAGCGACTCATTGATCAAGTTGTCTACAGAGCAGATTCAGGTTAATGTAATCCATAAGGGCGTAGGTCAGATTTCTGAATCGGATGTATCTTTGGCGGCTGCTTCGGATGCCATTATCGTAGGTTTCCAGGTTCGTCCTTCTGGTCAGGCTGCTAAATTGGCAGAACAAGAAGGTGTAGACATCCGTAAGTATTCTATCATCTACGATGCTATAGAAGAAGTGAAGTCGGCAATGGAAGGTATGCTTGCTCCTACATTGAAAGAGCAGGTTACTTCTACAATCGAAGTCCGCGAGGTATTTAATATCAGTAAAGTGGGATTGGTTGCCGGTGCTATGGTTAAGACTGGTAAGGTTAAACGTTCTGATAAGGCTCGTTTGATTCGTGATGGTATCGTAATATTTACAGGTAGCATCAACGCCTTGAAGCGCTTTAAGGATGACGTGAAGGAAGTAGGTACTAACTTTGAGTGTGGTATCAGCTTGACTAACTGCAATGATATTAAGGTTGGCGACGTTATTGAAACGTTTGAAGAAGTAGAAGTAAAACAGACTTTGTAATTTAAGGAACTGTTATTGAAATAAAACTACGCGGACTACGCAGATAAACGGACGTATAAGTCCGTATAATCCGTGTTGTTCGCGTAGTTTGTTTTTATCGATATTTTAATAAAAGATGGAATCATTAGATTTAGTCATTGTTATAATGTTGGCGTTAGGTGCTATCGTCGGCTTTATGAAAGGCTTTATAAAGCAGGTTATTTCCATGGTGGGTTTGATAGCCGGACTGTTGGTGGCCCGTGCATTATTTGGTGCTGTAGGCGAAAAACTTGCTGTACAAGTCGGAACGTCCGTTACTTTCGGACAGATACTGGCTTTCTTCCTTATTTGGATAATCGTGCCGATAGGACTTTCTATAGTAGCGTCGATTCTTACTAAAGTTGTTAGTATGGCCAAGTTGGGCTTTGTCAATCGGTGGTTAGGCTCAGGCATAGGGCTAATTAAGTACGGACTGTTAGTAAGTATGTTTATTAACTTGATAGAGTTTGTTGATTCTAACAATCAGCTTATTTTTGCAGAGAAAAAGCAAGCGTCGGTTATGTATTATCCGATGCAGCGTTTTGCCGGAGTATTCGCTCCAGCATTTAAGACGATTACAAAGAGTGTAAAGGAGCAGTTGCTTAAATCTAACAGCGACAGCGATACTACTAATATATAACAATAAATAGATTTAAAATGCAGATAGAACCCAATAAATATGTAAAAGAACTGACGGAGGAGAAGTATAAATATGGCTTCACTACTGATGTTCATACAGACATTATAGATAAGGGGCTTAACGAGGATGTGGTTCGTCTCATTTCTGCCAAGAAAGGAGAACCGGAATGGTTGCTCGATTTCAGATTGAAAGCTTTCCGTTATTGGCAGACTTTAGAAATGCCGACTTGGGCACATCTCGATATTCCCGAAATAGATTATCAGGCGATATCTTATTACGCAGACCCTACAACGAAAAAAGAAGGTCCGAAGAGCGTGGAAGAAATCGATCCTGAATTAATAAAGACATTCGATAAGTTAGGTATTCCTCTCGAAGAACGCTTGGCGTTGAGCGGAATGGCGGTAGATGCCGTTATGGACTCTGTTTCTGTGAAGACTACTTTTAAAGAGACATTGATGGACAAGGGCATTATCTTCTGTTCTATCAGCGAGGCCGTACGCGAGCATCCCGATTTGGTAAAACAATATCTTGGCTCGGTAGTAGGCTATCGCGATAATTTCTTCGCTGCTCTTAATTCGGCCGTGTTTAGCGACGGTTCGTTTGTCTACATACCTAAGGGTGTTCGTTGCCCTATGGAACTTTCAACTTACTTCCGTATCAACGCTGCCAACACTGGTCAGTTTGAACGTACATTGATTGTGGCTGATGACGATAGTTATGTATCATATCTTGAAGGTTGTACAGCTCCGATGCGCGACGAGAATCAGCTTCATGCGGCAATTGTAGAAATTGTAGTTATGAACCGTGCGGAAGTTAAGTACTCTACCGTACAGAACTGGTATCCGGGCGATGCGCAGGGTAAAGGTGGTGTATATAACTTCGTAACTAAGCGTGGAAACTGTAAGGGAGTAGACAGTAAGTTGTCTTGGACTCAGGTAGAAACAGGTTCGGCTATTACATGGAAATATCCAAGCTGTATACTTACTGGCGATAATTCTACCGCCGAATTCTATTCTGTTGCGGTGACAAATAATTATCAGCAGGCCGATACTGGTACCAAGATGATTCATTTAGGAAAGAATACACGTTCTACTATTGTAAGTAAAGGTATCAGTGCCGGAAAGAGCCAGAACTCTTATCGCGGATTGGTGCGTGTAGCAGAGCGTGCCGAAAATGCCCGAAACTATAGCCAGTGCGACTCGTTGTTGCTTGGCAGTAATTGCGGAGCGCATACGTTCCCTTATATGGATATTCATAACGAAACGGCTGTAGTAGAACACGAAGCTACTACTTCTAAGATTTCGGAAGAACAGTTGTTCTATTGCAATCAGCGCGGTATCACTACAGAAGATGCTGTGGGTTTGATTGTTAACGGATATGCAAAGGAAGTTATCAACAAGCTGCCTATGGAGTTTGCTGTTGAGGCTCAGAAGTTGCTTTCGGTTTCTCTAGAAGGAAGTGTAGGATAAGTTTAGGCAGACGAATATTAAAACAGAAACAATTATGTTAGAAATAAAGGATTTACATGCCAATATCAATGGCAAAGAGATATTAAAAGGAATCAATCTTACGGTAAAGGCTGGAGAGGTGCATGCTATTATGGGACCTAATGGTTCTGGTAAGAGTACTCTTAGCAATGTCTTGGTAGGACATCCGGCTTATGAAGTAACCAAAGGTTCGGTTACATTCGACGGAAAAGATCTTTTGGCATTGTCGCCTGCCGACCGTAGCCATGAGGGATTGTTCCTTTCATTTCAGTATCCGGTAGAAATTCCGGGTGTAAGCATGGTTAACTTTATGCGTACCGCTGTAAACGAGCAGCGCAAGTATAAAGGTCTGCCTGCACTTACAGCTAGCGAGTTCTTGAAACTGATGCGCCAGAAGCGTGAAATTGTGGAACTCGACAGTAAATTGGCAAACCGTTCGGTAAACGAAGGTTTCTCTGGTGGTGAAAAGAAACGTAACGAAATCTTCCAGATGGCTATGTTGGAGCCTAAGTTGAGCATCCTTGATGAAACCGACTCTGGTCTTGACATCGACGCATTGCGCATCGTGGCAGAAGGAGTAAACAAACTGAAGACTCCCGAAACAAGCTGTATCGTCATTACTCACTATCAGCGTTTGCTCGATTACATTAAGCCCGATATCGTACATGTTCTTTATAAAGGACGTATCGTGAAGACTGCAGGACCGGAATTGGCTTTGGAACTTGAAGAAAAAGGATACGACTGGATTAAGAAAGAATTAGGAGAATAAGCATGAAAGCAGAACAGCAATATATAGATCTTTTCTCGCAATACGAGGCTCTGATATGCAGCAATAGTGCCGAGGCTCTGAATGCGCCGCGTGCACAGGCATTTGCTGATTTCGAGCGGATGGGATTCCCTACTCGTAAGCAAGAAAAGTACAAATATACCGATACCGAGAAATACTTCGCTCCCGATTACGGATTGAATCTGAATCGGTTGGAGATTCCGGTTAATCCTTATGAGGTATTTAAGTGTGATGTGCCTAATATGAGCACTTCTCTCTATTTTGTAGTAAACGACGTATTCGATAAGCACGTACATCCTTCTGCTCAGTTGCCCGAAGGCGTTCTGTTCGGTAGCTTGCGAGACATGGCTACAGAGCATCCGGAACTGGTTAAGAAGTATTACGGTAAATTGGCAGATACATCGAAAGATGCGATTACCGCTTTTAATACGATGTTCGCTCAGGATGGCGTTTTGATGTACATCCCTAAGAACGTGGTGATGGATAAGCCTATTCAGTTGGTTAATATCCTTCGTGCGGATGTAGACTTTATGGTGAATCGCCGTATTCTTATTATTGTAGAAGACGGAGCACAGGCTAAGTTGTTGATTTGCGACCATGCGATGGACGAAGTCAACTTCTTGTCGACTCAGGTAATTGAGGCGTTTATTGGTGACGGTGCAGTGTTCGACTTGTATGAGTTGGAAGAAACACACAACAGTACCGTGCGCTTCAGTAATTTGTACGTAAACCAAGAGGCTAATAGCAACGTGTTGCTAAATGGCATGACGCTTCACAACGGAACTACACGAAACACTACCGAAGTAACTCTGGCAGGGCGTGGTGCGGAAGTAAACCTCTGCGGTATGGCCATAGCCGATAAGAACGAACAGATAGACAACAATACATTTATAGATCATAAGGTTTCTGATTGTACCAGCAACGAGCTTTTCAAATACGTGCTCGATGACAGCGCAGTAGGAGCGTTTGCCGGAAAGGTGTTAGTGCGCGAAGGAGCACAGCATACCAGCTCTCAGCAGACTAACCGCAATCTTTGCGCTACTCGCGAAGCACGTATGTACACTCAGCCGCAGTTGGAAATTTATGCCGACGATGTGAAATGTTCGCATGGAGCAACCGTAGGACAGCTCGATGAAAATGCATTGTTCTATATGCAGCAGCGAGGCATATCATTGAAAGAAGCACGCTTGCTGCTGATGTTTGCGTTCGTAAACGAGGTGGTGGACAATATCCGTATGGAAGCTTTGAAAGACCGCTTGCATTTGTTGGTAGAAAAACGTTTTCGTGGCGAGTTGAACAAGTGCCAAGGATGTGCTATCTGTAAATAAGTAGATACGTTTATTATGTACGATATAGAGAAAATAAGAGAAGACTTTCCGATACTGTCGCGTACGGTGTACAATAAGCCGTTGGTTTATCTCGACAATGGGGCTACAACCCAGAAGCCGCGTTGCGTGGTAGAGTCTATTACTGATGAGTATTATTCGGTAAATTCAAATGTGCATCGTGGTGTACATTTCCTGTCTCAGCAGGCTACTAATCTGCATGAAGCTTCGCGCGAAACGGTGCGACGTTTTATTAACGCACGTAGTACATCGGAGATAGTGTTTACTCGTGGTACTACGGAGAGCATTAATCTGGTAGCGGCTACTTTTGCCGATAGTCAGATGAAAGAAGGAGATGAAGTGATTGTTTCTGTGATGGAGCATCATAGCAATATCGTTTCGTGGCAGTTGCAGGCTGCGCGTAAAGGAATAGTGCTGAAGGTTATTCCGATGAACGACAAAGGAGAGTTGCTGATTGATGAATACGAGAAACTATTTTCTTCGCGTACTCGTATCGTATCGGTGGCTCATGTATCGAATGTTCTGGGCACTGTAAATCCGGTGAAGGAAATCATAAAGATTGCTCATGCTCATGGTGTGCCGGTATTGGTAGACGGAGCGCAGAGCATTCCGCATCTTCCGGTCGACGTTCAGGACTTGGATGCCGACTTCTTCGTATTTAGCGGACATAAGGTATATGGTCCTACAGGAATCGGAGTGCTTTACGGAAAAGAAAATTGGCTCGACCGCTTGCCGCCTTATCAAGGTGGAGGTGAGATGATAAAGAATGTAAGTTTCGAAAAAACTACGTTCAATGAGCTTCCGTTTAAGTTTGAAGCAGGAACTCCCGATTATATTGGCAGTACTGCGTTGGCTAAGGCTCTCGATTATGTTTCTGCCATCGGCATGGATAGTATAGCAGCCTACGAGCACGAGTTGACCGACTATGCCATAGCACGAATGAAAGAGATAGAAGGCATGCGTATCTTTGGCGAAGCCGAGCAGAGGGGTGGGGTAATATCATTCCTTGTAGGTAATATCCATCATCTTGATATGGGTACATTGCTCGACCGTTTGGGAATAGCCGTACGCACCGGACATCATTGTGCAGAGCCGTTGATGCGACGCTTGGGTATAGAAGGTACGGTACGAGCCTCGTTCGGACTTTATAACACCAAAGCCGAAGTAGATGCTTTGGTTGCCGGAATAGCACGTGTAAGCCGTATGTTTTGATAGACAAGTATCAACATAAACAAAACAACCTCCCGTATCATGTTCACAGTGTGAGCGGATGCGGGAGGTTGCTTGTTTTGTAGCCGTTGCTATTATTTCACGTAGTCTAACTTAATGACGATAACGCGGATGGTTTGGTCGGGCTTATCAGTTTCTATCTTTGCGATATGCCAGTCGCAAGGGAAGAACAAGAAGAAACGTTCGGGAGTAGAATCAACAAACATGGTTTTGTCTACCTGATAATCGTAAGTGATGATATCCGGCTTCCATTCTCTGTTTGGCTTAGATGTAGCATGGTCTAATAATCCGAAACGTTCGTTGCCTTTTACTACATACTGCAAGTCGATATGATAATAGTGCGATTCTGTTCCACGTTTAGCCAACGGGTCGTTCTTGCTATCTTCTACAGATGCTACCAAATCAGTACCTTCAATTTTGTGGCGTCCTTTTTCTATAGTCAGCAAATCGTGTGTAGCCAGCCATTTGAAAGCGGCATCCCACTGCGCTTTATTCTTCTCATATTGAGTTTTGAATTCTACCAAGTTGGTACAAACATCGGGCAGAGCCTTAAATCCGTTGCTCCATGAGCGCTGCATAGTCCAATTCAGCGCATCAGTATATGCATTTGCCTTCTTACCGCCTCGCGCATAAGTGTTCATGCTACCCATTACGGTAAGCAGGATTACTGTCAGTAAATAAAAAATCTTTTTCATAATGGTTTTTGTTTTATAGGGTTATTAGTTATTTCTTTTTGAATAGTCCGAAGAACGAGAAACCGCTTTTCTGTTCTTCTTTCACTCCTTCACGCAGAAACTCCTTTAGTTGCGGTGTTATTTCTATAATCTTACTTCTTAGTTCATTTATATCTCCGGCTAAGTTGCCGTAAGCATGACCCCCTATTCTTTGTCGGGTTAATTCTTTGTAACATTCGCCTTGCTTGTCGAATAAACGAATATTTAGTTCTTCTGGAGGCTCGGACGAATCAAATTTGTTGAATGATTTGTAATTGCACATTTCTCTTAAGTCCATTTGGGCAAGTTCTTTTAAGAATTGCTCAAATTGTTTTTGGCTTATTTGCGGTGTGAATATACCTTCAGCACCTTTAGTGGTTTTTGGAGAGATGTGTGCGTTGAAAAATCCTTGCCGCCAAATTGGTCCGAATGGATGATACATTATATCAACTCGGCTAGTGTCCTTACGTATTTCTACTGGCGCAGTGTCATTATTTAAAGAATTAGCCACTTGGTCAACCTGTTTCTTCAGTGAAGTCTCTTTTATCAGTTTCTCTACTGCGTCAAGCAATCGTGAGTGCCAATCAGGATGAGCGTTAGGTACATTGCGTGAGAAAGTCTTTCCATCAGAATAGTAGAAGTCAACGCTAACATCAAAGCCAAAACCTTCATCTATAGGAGTTGTGGAACTTTCGCGTTCCCAGTGTTGCGGATTGAGAAAACCATTTTTTGCAAGATGCTTCTGAACATCATCATAAATACCACCGTAGAAATCTTCATCTACTTTCTCTTCCTTGTTATAGTATGTGTATACAGTGTTGCAAATCTTGCTGTTCATGTATATTTCGTACGATAAGCCGCGCCCTCTTCGGTCAAGTTTAATGTTTATTCTTTCCGGCATGGGCAGTAAAGTCGCTTTTTCTCTTATGGTACTTTCTTCCTTGCTTGCTTGGTGAGAAGAATTAGAGAATGGGCTTTCAGAACTCAAGTCATTTATCATATCCATGACCGATTGATATCGTTCTGACCTTTTGGGCATCATTGCTTTAGCTATTACTACGGCAGTGTGCTCACTTACGTTGCGGTTGGTAAGTTCTTGTAGCGGAAATCCATCCTCTAGTATGTCCGACGCTTCTGGCGGGCGTACACCAGTCAGCATTTTATACATCGTTCCTCCCAAGGCATAAACATCCATCGTAACAGGAAATCCTTTGCCATCGCGATAGCTTAACTGCTCAAGAGGCGCATAGCCCGGAGTTCCTCCGCCTACTTTAGTAAGCGTTTCGGGTTCTCCGTTTTCTGTATATTGTTTAGATAGTCCGAAGTCTATCAATACAGCATCTCCGTTTTGTTTAAGCATTATGTTAGAAGGCTTCAAGTCGAGATGAAGCATCATGTTATCATGCATGAATGATACGGCACTGCCTATCTGCTTAGTCAGTTCCACGCATTGCTTTTCGCTCAGTTTCTGATTTTGCTCTATCTTTTTGTCGAGACTTCCGCCGTCAATGTATTCCATGGCATAATACACCGTATTATTTTCTTCGAATGCCTCTAATACATTGACTATGTTAGGGTGATGAAGTTTACTTAGATTAATAGCTTCTTGCGTGAACTTATGCTTGTAGTAACCATACATGCCATCTTGACTTCCGCTGGTAACGGTACATCCTTGGCGTCCGTTAAAGTTAGCCATGAAGAATTCCTTTACGGTTACTTTCACGTTGGCATCTATTGAGCCTAACGCTCCGTTTATCTTTATAGAAGCAAGATAAGTTATGCCGAAAGAGCCTTGCCCCAAGACCTTGTCTATCTGGTATATAAAACTCTTTCCGTGTAGTATAGTGCCTTTAGGTAGAGCATAAGTATCGTGTGTCATACAATGTTTGAATAATATTTATGATGCTATTGATTCAATATCCACCAAAGGTACAGAATCTAATTTGATAATTTTATGAAAGGTGTGATTTTTTATAATTTGTATTTGTATTATATAGAGTTGCACTAATTCTTTAATGAAGTCGTCTTACTTCGACCGATACGCGTGCTTACTTCGACCGAAGTAAGCACGTTGACCGACTCGAAGTGAGCATTTACTTCGGTCGAAGTAAGACAACTTTGTTAAGGATTTTCATGACATCTTTATAATTTTTCTATCCATACAGTTGTTCATATACCGTAGATGAGATACTGAAGATAGCTGAGACTAACGGTACTGTTGGAATTGCACGTTCAGAGAACAATGAAACACGGTAGCAAAAAACTTTGCCTTACTGAGGAGAGAGCAATATCAAGCCTTATAGATACCGATGATTGATAAGAATAGTGATTGGGGTGATGCAATGATAAAGTTAAAAAAAAGGGATAATACCGATTTATAATCTACTTGTTTTCGTTGCGTAATGCAAAATACTCTTTTATGGTAAAAGGCTAAATCCCCCCAAAACTATCTATTTATATGTTTT
>ENA-UEYI01002329-UEYI01002329.1-human-gut-metagenome-genome-assembly--contig:-NODE-2329-length-13424-cov-3.402263_pt1 | contig 13424 bp, 9 predicted proteins | sample MGYA00242900_ERZ507916 | MGnify/ENA primary metagenome ERZ507916 (study PRJEB26167, sample SAMN06115521) | human gut metagenome | host: Homo sapiens | place: China:Chongqing | collected 2015-09-02...
AGTGGAACGGGCTGTGGATGCAGACCGACTTGCCGACGTGTCCGAACAGCTGCCGGATGATCGCCTCCCGCTCCTCCCGGCGGCTCGGGGGCAGCTGGTTGAGCCGGAACACCAGCTCCTCGGTCCGCAGCAGCGCGCCGCCGATTTCAGGACAGATGGCGTGGAGCCAAAGCCCGGCTTTCATTTTTTCGAGATCGCCCATGATTCGTTGGTTGTTGGGTGGGGGAAGCGGCTTTTCAAACCGCAAAAAGCACACCCCGTTGCCGAGGTGTGCTTCTCTTTCGGATATTCCGTGTTACTCCGAAACGATCGCCTCGCTCGGGCATACGCCTGCGCAGGTGCCGCAGTCGATACATTTGTCGGCGTCGATCACATAGATGTCGCCGGCCGAAATAGCCTCTACGGGGCACTCGCCGATGCAGCTGCCGCATGCAACGCACGAGTCGGTAATTTTGTAAGCCATTGTGTTGAGTGTTTATTGTTAAATGTGTGTGTGCAAATATAAAAACTTATTTGATAATATCAAAACCCGTGTAGGGAATCAGCGCCTCGGGGATGCGGATGCCTTCGGGGGTCTGATAGTTCTCCAGCAGCGCGGCCACGATGCGCGGCAGGGCCAGCGACGAGCCGTTGAGCGTGTGCGCCAGCTGGGTTTTCTTGTCGGCGTCCTTGTAGCGGAGCTTGAGACGGTTGGCTTGGAACGATTCGAAGTTCGAGACGGAGGAAACCTCCAGCCAGCGTTTCTGCGCTTCGGAGTAGACCTCGAAGTCGTAGGTGAGCGCCGAAGTGAACGACATGTCGCCGCCGCACAGACGCAGGATGCGGTAGGGCAGGCCGAGCGACTTGACGATCGACTCGACATGCGCCACCATGCCGTCCAGCGCTTCGTACGAGTTCTGGGGCAGGCTCAGCTGCACGATCTCGACCTTGTCGAACTGGTGCAGGCGGTTCAGGCCGCGCACGTCCTTGCCGTAGGAACCGGCTTCGCGGCGGAAGCAGGGGGTGTAGGCGGTCATTTTTACGGGGAAATCCTTTTCGTCGAGGATCACGTCGCGGTAGATGTTCGTGACGGGAACTTCGGCCGTGGGGATCAGGTAGAAGTTATCGGCCGTGGCGTGGTACATCTGCCCCTCCTTGTCGGGGAGTTGTCCCGTACCGAAGCCCGAAGCCTCGTTGACCATGATCGGCGGCTCGACTTCGAGATAGCCGGCTTTGGTGTTGCAGTCGAGGAAGTAGTTGATCAGCGCCCGCTGCAGGCGTGCGCCCTTGCCCTTGTAGACGGGGAATCCGGCGCCCGTGAGCTTCACGCCCAGATCGAAGTCGATGATGTCGTATTTGCGGGCCAGCTCCCAGTGGGGCAGCGGGTTTTCGGGCAGTTCGGTGTAGCTTTCGACGAGTTTTACGACGAGGTTGTCCTCTGCGGTTTTGCCCTCCGGGACGATCTCGGCGGGGAAGTTGGGCAGCGTGACGATCGCGGCCTGCAGCTCCTCCTGCACTTCGCGCGATTCGGCCTGCAGGCGGTTCGATTTCTCCTTGAGGTCGGCGACGAAGCGTTTGCGCTCCTCGGCCTCCTCGCGGCGGCCCTGACCCATCAGCGCGCCGATCTCCTTGGCGGCTTTGTTCTGCGCGGCCAGCGTATTGTCCAATTCTACCTGAATTGCCTTGCGGCGGTCGTCCAGCGTTTCGATCTTTTCGATGACGGGTGCGGCGTCCACGCCCTTTTTGGCCAGTTTGCGGATCGCGGCCTCTTTGTCATCGCGGATTTGCTTTAGCGTAAGCATACTATCTGTTGATTTTTGAGTATTCGTATTACAAACCGCAAATTTATAAAAATAGCGGCAATTTGTATCTTCTTATCGAGGAAAAAGGTTATTTAGGTTGACATCCAGACGGACCCGGTATTCCTTTAAATGATTCCTGAGCGGCATCTTTCCATTCTCCTTTCCTATCTTTTCATTTTGACAAGTATTTTTATCATTATGACAATTTTGTTTTTCATCTTGACAACTATCTTTGTCATATATTGAATATACCACTGACAACTTTTCTTGTCAACAACTAATATTTCTGTATTTATTGAAAATTTCAAAATTTATTGAGCACTGACCTATTATGTGTGTGGAAAAAGAGAATCTAAAAAGCAATGTTAAATCTATAAAACGCCCTACCACTGGAAATCATTCCAATAATAGGACGTTATATTCTACACTCTTTCTTCCATATGCCTGTTACATCTATCCTTATATTACGAGATTATTTTATAGCCTGCATTCGTAATTGCATAAATCATATCACTTCTTCTTTCAATATATTTTGCCTGTAAACAAGCATTCAATGCTTCTTCCCAAACAGCATATTGTCGTCTATTAGGATATTATATTCTTAAGTTATTACCTCTTTCTTCAATTATTCTACCCCCAATGCCTTAAATACTGCATCCTCTGCACTCTGATACGGAATCAGCTGAAATGCACTCATCAGATCAGCCGGAACGCTTGCAAAATCAACAAATGAGGTACTTGGAATCAGCACCTTCTTTGCACCGCTATCCAGGCACACTTGAAGCGTGTTTGCAAGTTCATCCACCTTTATCATTGTGCCACTAATTGTTATATCTCCCAACACTGCCAAGTTGCTGACAACAGGCTTTCCAAGGGCAATCGAACAAAGTGCAATCAATGTTGGAAGTGCCAATTTGTCTGTCATACCGATACCCTGCAAATCCTGATAATTGATGATGTAATCCTTGGTCAAGGTACTGATAGAGCCGCTGATCCGGTTACCGTTGGCTTTCAAATAGTTAAATGCCGTGTTCACAGCTTCCTTGCATTTGGAATCACTGCCTAAACCTGTCCGTTCAATCTTGCCATTTCCCGGAAGCATCTGACTTTCCAGACGGAACACGCCAATCATGCCGCTTTTTCCCCTGGATACAGTATAAACCTGTCCCGGATTGCACATTCCATCCGGTATCAGCTTACCGCCACCCTGTTCCGGTACAGAAACATAATGTTCTGACATATCATCCAGGTCGATATATGAGAAGTTCACATCGTAGAACTCCATACCGCCCAGTTTTTTCAGTTGTTCCTTGACACGACGACGCATTTCCAAAGCAATTTGAATGACTTCTTCCAGTTCCTCTTTCGTAAACTCACCATTCGGGTACAATAGCTTCAGATAACCGTCTATCATGCGACGGACTGCAATCGTATCACGCTGATTCAGATTTCTTCCCAGACGGAAATAGTGATCAAATGCGTCACCATACTGTTCCTTACGAAGTTCTCGAATAAATTCAGCCAGATAATCACTGATAAAACCGTAATCATCAGTAAAATGCTCCGGTCTGAACTTCGGTATCTCCCAGCCTGGAAGATAACAGTGCATACGGTCAAGAAATGCCGTGTCTGTTCCCATTTCCTGCGGGAAAGGTGCAAACAGACTGGAGGTTTTCAACAGCACATCCACACTCTGATTGATATTTCCCACAAATACCATGGACGCAGTAGCAGCTTTTTCTTCTTTGCCACGGGCAAAAGAGCCGGATGCCATGTAATCCTTCATAATCTGAATGCCATCTTTATCTTTAAACTTGATACCTGCCACTTCATCAAAGGCTACACAGTCCCATAAGCCGACCAATCCGACCGTTTTGCGTCCCATATTGTAAAACAGGTTTGCAACCGTCGTCTGTCCACCGGAAATCAAAATACTGTTCGGTGAAATCTCTTTGTAAAGATGAGATTTACCGGTACTTCTCGGTCCCAGCTCACAAAGATTAAAGTTGTTTTCAACTAATGGAATCATGCGGGTCAGGAGCAGCCATTTCTCACGATATGTAAATTCATCTGGCTCCATGCCGATAGAACGAAGAAGAATATCCAGCCATTCATCTTTCGTAAAAGCTTTTCGTCCCTGCTTCAGCTCATCAATATCAATGTGCGGCATCTGGATCGGTGTCAGCTTACGGATACTGATTGGTGAAATATCTTTCTGCTTTTTCTGTTTGGAACGAAGTGGATTTCCATCAATGTCCTCAATACCAAAATTATTGTCGCCTTCAACCTCATAATCCAGCTGAACAATACACCAGATACCGCCACAGAGCAGGCGATCAAATTTTTCCGGATATTCGTCGACAATTGGTACATTACCAACGCCCAAATTAGAAAACTCTGCAAAAAAGCAATCCTTTTTCATATCCAGTCGAACAGTCACCATATCAATGATCGTGTGACTACCTTTTTTACGCAGCTGAGACAGAATCTTCTGTGATTCATCCGGGCGTACAAAGTTGTCAGCAAGAATACGCTTCACATTCTGTACGCCTTTTTCAATGACGGTTTCATCATCTGAGCTGCAATACTGACCCAACAGAAACTCAAGGACATACACCGGGACGTTCGCCCCTTCCTTGATTTTCTTTGTCAGGTCTTTCCGAACAATCTTACCGTCAAAGTTCTGACGGAGCTTGTTCTTTATTTCTTCACGGGTGCTTTCACCCTCTGTAAATTGCTCCATCTTTCTATCCTCCTGCGGTATTAACTAAAGAAATCAAACTCATCCACCGCAAAGGCGATGTCAATCTGGAATGGCTCCCGCTGTGGCATCTGTAATCCCTGTTCATCTGCAATTACCAGATAATAAGTAGCGGTATTGCTGTATTTCAGAGATTTCAAATTAAACTGACACCGGAAAGTTCTTTCTGCACCGTTATCGCTGGTCTTATCTGCAATAATCTTCTGAACATCGCTAATTTGCTTGCCATCCTTATCTGTAAAGTAAACCTGATAGGTTGCTGCTTCACGGTTTGTACTGACCGCATCTTTTTGATAGAAGTTCAACGAAAAAATCATATTGCTGATTTTACGGTTTGCAGACAACAGATTTACTGTTACCGGCTTTGTATCATATTTCTGTTTATTACGCTTGTATTCCATAGAATCGTTGCGGAGATAATGGTACTCAATTACCGGAACAACCATTTCCTGTAAACTGATACCACCATGCACAAAATTCATACCACCGCCATTCATTTTGATACGAATACTTTCTCTCGGTGCAAATCCATCGAATTCTGTTTTACCGCCCAGGAACTTCACAGGCAACAGATAGTTCGGTTGTATGCCTTTTTGCATGATTGCATAGCGTCTGCCATATTCCACATCCATGCCGTTAAAGCTGGTCTTATCTACCTTGTCATCCTCAGTCAGTGGGCTATATGTATAAAGGAAGCCGTGGTCAGCCGTAATCAGAATATTCGTGCCGCCAAATTCATTTACAATAATACGCACAAGATTCTTTAATTCTGAAATTGCTTTATCACAGGCAGAAAAAACAGCGGTATCAGAAGTATGGCTGGCTTCATCAATGGTATCGTGGTAAATGTAAACCACATCCATGCCCTTTACCAGCGCACTTCGTTCTGCTCGTTTCATGGCAATGATGTCATTGTATTTCAAAGCTACACTCGCCGGATCTTCTGATTTCAAAACCTTATCCCGGTAAATGCTTGCCGTAGACTGCCCATCTGCCAGAACCGTCAAAACATCGTTCCGAACCTCTACCGTCAGTTCTTTATGTGGCAATAACGCTGCCATACCAAACTTTGTGATAGAAGGGAAGATGCTTTGCATACTGCTGATGAAAACCTTGCTCTGTGTTTCTCTCTGAAGCTGGTCTGCCATCGCAGCCGCCACTTCATAACGCATGGCATCCGAAATAATCACGAATACCTTGGTATCCGAAATCTTAATGCGGGAACGATAAAATTCTTCCTGTTGCGGTACTTCCAAAACCTTACCGTAGTTTGCCAGTTCATCCGCACACACATCTGACCAGTTGTTACCCAGTTCACCTAAGAACCAATGAGTATAGAGTCCTTCCACTTTATCAACAACGTGCTTGAACAGATCATCCAATAAAATATTGGAAGTCTCCAGACTCTTTTGGAAGCTCAAATGGAACAAACGATAATAGGTATCCATCTGCTCGTAACTTTCTGTGTATTCTTTCCAGATACCTTTTGCTTCGGCAGTGTGGAATCCGGCAGAGTGTTCCTTGAAGAAGCTCTGCATATTCGCCACTTGCAAGATACCGTCATAGAAATTTTCAAACGGCTCATACCACGCACAGGTTCTCCGCTTTTCAACAGTAGAAGTAATTGTGTCCACATCAATGATATGGTCGCTGATTTCTGTCATCAACTTTGTCAGAATCACTTCGTTGATGCACGGGAAGCACTCTGTTCCCGCCAGATCGTCTACCGTCAGCTTTTCAAACCGCTGATGCAGACGGGCTTCATCTTCAACATACCGTGCCACATCGTATAACTGCTGAATGTCCTCGCTATGAAGCCATTCGGAAATAAAATCATAACAATATGCCTGATGCGGCATGGAAATGAATCCATCCAGTCCGGCAAGATATTCCTGCCGCATGGTACGGGTAGCGGCGGTCAAAAGCAAATGAATTGCCAGCCGCCCAAGGTCTGGTTCATCCTCTACAAATCCGCAGCCCTGGCGAACCATCGCCCAAAATGCACCGTCAGCATGATACTTTACAAAATCCTGATAAACAGTATTGTTCTTCAAATCCAGTCCTGCCCGGAACACACTGCGAAGAATCATATTCGGCTGTGTGTCTTTCAGTCCACAGATTGCCGCCATGACAGCCATGTGTAACTGTGCCGGTGTTTCCGGAACTTTATTCTGCGTGCTAACTTTCAAACGACGGTCTTTCGCATTGAAATAAGCGCGATAATTTTTAACCTGTTTCCTCATTGCCGGATTTGATATAAGTCCCATCTCATCCATCCAGATAGAAATCAGATCCGCCCGAAACTCTTCGCTGTAAAGCTCCACATCTAGAAGCCAGTTATCATCTGGGCGGTTATAGACACACGGACTGTAAACCAGATAATTTGTGGTCAAATCATCTACTGAAAGCAATTTCTTCACAGAAAACGCATTATTGCCAGTCAGAGCAATTACCTTTGCATTTTCCAGAACCACCTCGTCCAGCTTATCCTCAAATTCCTTATCTTCGTCATACCAGAAGATGATACGACGCTGATAAAACTCCGGCAGAGGTGCAGCAAATCTGCGGTTCAAGTCTTGTATTACTTTGTCTGTATCCATGCTGCATTATCTCCCTTCCGTATTTTTTACATAAATAGTGCTTCGTGCCGCACCCTCTTTTCTCAAATAACCGTCCTTAACCATATTCAGCAAGACAGCTCTGGCTCTACGATGTTTTACATCTAAAATCTCTACTGTTTCAGCAGTAGTAATAGAGCCATTTCCCAATACATATTTATAGATTTGTTGTTCCTGTTCACTATCCGGCATTTTCTCTGTCGTATCTGGCACTTCATTGTCACTATCCGGCATTTTTTTCATAGTATCTGGCACTGTTTCTGTTTTATCCGGCACTTCATTGCCACTATCTGGCATTTTATCAATAGTATCTGGCGCTTTAACGGCGGTATTGAGGTCATTGAGGTCAACAGAGCCGTCAACCTGACCTCGATAAATATTGATACGCAAATCAACCTCACCGCCAATAAACTCCGGCTCCTGCAGTCCGGCAGCTTTTACTTTGTCTATAATTCTCGGAATACCGCTTCCCCAATGCTCGATCAGGTTCATATAAGCAAACGCATGTGCAAGAGCTTCATTTCTGATTTTAGAATAGCCTTCTTTCATACGCTCCATCGTTTGTCCCATTGGCAGCTTTCCTGGAGAAGTAATTTCCAATCGGTTGTCATATACCGCCACCTGTATCGTACCATGATCCAGATAACTACGATGTACCATGGCATTGATAATCAACTCACGAATAGCATCCGGTGGAATCTCATAAATATCCTGCCGATAAATTCCCACAATGGTAGCACCCAGATGAATATTTCTCAGAACAAACTGAAATGCTTCGTCTATCTGTTCCCAAAGTGGACCGGTATACTCTCTACGGTCAACAAATACCGCTTTCGTTGTACCTTTGAACACACCACATTGCGTTGCAACATGAAGCCCTCCGTTTCCAGTCAAAATAGCAAACGCATTAGACGGATAATCTTTTCCATCACGCTCAATTAAAATTCCCCAGGAACGCAACTGCTGTCTTCCCACATCTTTAATCGATGCTTTCTGTTCCTCTGTACGAGCATTTCTGACAGCCTGCTCTTTCATACCTTTACAAAGGGCATCAATATCTTCATCTGTAACATTTAACCCAGTACATAAAGCCTGATCGTAGTAACGGTTACTGCCTTCAAACAACAATTCTTTTATCATATACTCATCAGCGAGACGGGTAGTTCCGGCAACACGGACATATACACCGCCATCTCTGCCAAGGGCTTTGATATAATACGGGCGCTGTCTGCCCTCAGAAACCTCTACCACAATAACCGTCTTATCCTCAACCGTCTTTAAAGTAATATCCGGGATAATTGCCGGTTCACAGCTGTCTGATACAGCATTTGCAATGGCATCCATTTTCTTGAACACATCTTCTTTGTCAAAGCCGACAACCTCTCTGGTTTTATCGGTAATTCCGAAAATGATTTTTCCTCCGGTTCCATTTGCAAAGGCAACCACAGACTTCATATATTTGATGCTTTTCTCCGGCAGATTTTCTTTGAACTCCACATTCTTCGATTCTCCTGCAAGAATTTCTTCTATGGTCATCATAACACCTCGCTCTCTTTAACAGTCCTAACCACCATATTTTTACTTAATTGATGAAGAAATTGAGCTCAGTGCTTTGCTTAAAGCATCTTCATCAGCCTGCTTTCTTCTCTCACTTTCCCACATACCGAGTATCTGATAAATGCATTCTTTCACAACAGGAAAATACTTTCGGCATTCTTGTTCGCTCAACTCATGAATACCCTTGCTCAAGATTCCATAAATAGTTGTATTTTTGACCAGTATATCTGGAAGATATCCTTCCAACATCTTAATTTTTTCAGCTACTCTCGCCCGTTCAAACATCTCGTTATCAATCGCATCAGCCGCAGTTTCTTTTGCTTGATAAACAAGTCTTTCAAGAATTCGTCTTAGATAAACATATGATCCAACACCAACACCACTTGCAAAAAGTCCTATTGCAGTTCCAAGTTCCTTACGGTCTTCCTTAGAAATCACATGCTTATAAGCATCTAATTCTGGAAATGTCATGTCTGCAACAGATGGATACTGCCCAATTTTTTTCATTGAATTATCTGTTGTCAGAACAATATAATCAAGATGATGTCTTTCATTCATGCTACAAACAAATTGGAATATCAAAATTCTTGACACTTCTTCAGTTTGCGATTCTTTCCACTTCCATACCGCATTTTGTTCCTTTACGTACCCTCCAACCTGTGGTGTATTTTCAAGAATACGCAACTGTTGAATTCTCCAAACTTCCTCTGAAAGTTTTTTTGAATAGCATTCATTATCATTATCTTGAAAATATATATAAGGCTTCATTGTAAAAACACGCTCTTCTTTACATTCTTTACAATAAGCACTTATTCGGACTTTTCCATCAAGTAAAAGAATTAACTCTTCAATATTATCTTCATCTATTTTCGTGGACTCATAAAGTCCAGCCGTTTGCAAAAAATTTGCAAATACATTATCTTTACCGGAAACTATATCGGATGGTATTGAATCAAAAATATTATGTCTCACTTTATTCTCTCCTTTACTACCGCATTTTCAGGCACTTTCTCCTCATATTCCTGTTTCAATTCCTCTGCCAAATACGCATCGCTCATGCAGTGCATATCAGAAACACCATCACGGATCAGCTGATAAACCTGGGAACGATAAAAGAAATCCAGTGCCGCATCCAGTGAAAGTCCCTGCTGTTTGGCAAAGCACTCAATAACACGGCTATATTTTTTCTGAAGCAAAATCGGGTTCGCTGTCATAGTGTTTCACTCCCTTCAAAATGCAACAGAGACAGTGCTTTCTCTGTGCGGAAACATATTTGCAGGTTCGGCTTTTCATAACGCAGGCGGTTGATAGCTTCCGTTTTATCAATTAGTCCGTCAAAGAAAAGCTCCACAGTATTGAACACTTTATCATTGGCAACACCGCCTACAACGAGGTCGTAATCTGTCGAATCTTTTCCACTGCGGCAGTTCAGAATGAAATCCAGCCACTCTTCGGAATAAGAATCGAATTTCAGCGTTTTCAGTTCAGCTTCCCGGCTTTCATCGTATTCATACCGAGAGATAATGCCATCTTTTCCACGGCGTTTGAACTTGCCGCACCACTTCGCCGCCTGTTCATATAGCGGCGTGACATAGAAGCCACGTCCGAAGTCTACATTGGGGCGGGAATGAACCAAATCCGGCTTTGCAATCTCTAAAAAGGAACCATGATAGAGAATCATACTTCCACACCCCTTTCTTTCATCACGTCAAGGAGGTCATCAACGATATATTCCCTGCTCTGGGTATGCAGCACTTCATATTCCGGCACGATGTAGCCGTGCAAAATATCACTCTGTTTGGTAAATGCCTGATAGACACACTCTGCATCCACACCCAGCTTTGCTGCTACATTTTCAATACAAAATACAGCAAACTCCAGCTCACTAGAATTTTTGATTCTTTCATCCGTTATCATATGCAAGCCCTCCTTTTACGATAATTTTGAAAAATTGTCTATTAAAATCAAATAAAAAGCAGACGGATAAATACCCTCTCTTAAAGCTATTCTACTAACCATTCTAAACTGTTTCATAAGTTCTTCTTCACTTTTGGGTGTTGTCTGAACCTTAATCAAATTCATAGCTTCTTTGCATAATGGCAACGCCATATATTCGGGAATTGAATTTGCTTCTTTCTCAATTTCTTCTTTTGTAATCGGATCAAGGGATAATGCATTAAAAAGTTCAAAAAACTTTTTAGCTTCATCAGAATCCGGATATTTTCTACCACAATTATATTGTGGCTGATTCGCATCCAATGACTTCCATAACTGCTTAATATCTACAAATTCATATGGTTTGGTCAATGGCAATTTTGAGGGCGGCTCACCATACGAATAGAAAATCACCTTATCTAATGAACTTTCTTCTATGCAAGCAAATATATGACTATCATTCTGTGGTGAAAGCCCTATAATATACAATTCACCTGAAAGTTTTTCAAGTTCCCCAAAATGATAATCCGTGGCAATTTTCAGTTCTGGATGTTTGATATAAGTATCTATAATTTGAGCTTTTTCTGATTCTACACCTACTCTCATTATCTCAAATTTCTCTATATCCGAATCATGTAATTGCTTTAGTCTTTGAAGTGCCTCAATTCCTTTCACTTTATCCTGAGCTTCTTTATATTTATTCTGTCCACTAAAATTAAGTAGCGCATTACAATAACATTGCGGATAATCTGGATTCATAAGGATTTTTCCGTTTTGCTTGTTCAAAAATCCCTGAACTGTTTCAGGATTTTCAGAATCTGCAAGCACAGAATAATCCCCATGCAAATGGTAAATTGTTTTATTAGTCAGCTTTTCAATATTATTATCATAATTCAATGTAAATATCGAATCAAACGATTTGAAAAAACGTTTGACAGGCTTTTTCATTTTTTGATAAATTTCTTGAATTTTACCAGCATTATAGATAGCATCCAGAATCATCCATTCAAATCCTTGTTTTGATGCTTTCCACATATCACTCAAATCTGGATTATCCAAGAAGAATAATCGAAGCAACAAAAACCAATCTTCTAATGGAATTTCATAATAATGCTCAAACTTGCTGCGTTCTGTGTTTTGTGCCTTGAACTCCATTACTGCTCTTTTCACTTCATCGTCAGCATTGACTTTATCATATTTTCCATCAAGCACAGCATTTGCAGTAGGAAGAAGTCCTCGAAATATCTGTTCAATTTCACTTCCCGACAGCGTACCTTCAAAAAGACTATCATACTTATCGCACTGTGCGTTAAAGATAATTCTTGACAAAATGAATCTATTTGAATAGGCTTTTCCACCAAACTGTATGTTTACTCCATTCCCCAAGAGAACAGATTTCTTTTGTTTCGGTTCGATAACTACCCCTCCTTACTTTATTTTAGCCAAAACATCCTGGAAAATTGCATAATTCTTCTTCACGCCATCGTCCAGATCAATGGAAATCATCTGGTCGGCAAGGTGATGAATCTTTTCCTCGTAGGCTCTGATCTCGGTATCCTGTGCCTGCAAGGTGGTCAGCTTTTTATTCAGCTTCACACGCTCACCAGTAGAAGCATTGGCAATTCGCTGTTCCAGATCGGCAATGGCAGTGCGATAACGAGCCTGCTGTTCATGCACATAATCGGTACGGATACGGGCAATGATATCCGGCTGATAGCGGTGCATATAAATCAGAGCCTTAAAACCGTTCTTCTTGCCGCTGTCAAACAGCCAGTAAATCGGGCGTTTCTGATAAATCTTGCAATGGTCAGAATAGAAATCACTCAGGAAATAATTCCGAATCACATCCTTCGGCTGACCCTTGCCGCCCAGAGCATCGGCAATGAATTTCAAGTTTTCGTCTAAGGTATCTGTACCATAAACTGCTTCCACAAATTCTACAAATCGCCCAACAATATCATCCGTAAAATATTCATCGTCACAGATAGGAATAATATTATCCTTATCCGCAGCAAAAGAAGCATACTTGCTGGCATCCCATTCGCCGCCTGCATAAGCAAGCCCATCCACATCTAGAGAGTAGCGACCAAACATACAGCCAACGGCATAGGAAAGGAAAGAGCGAATATCTCTGCCAAGGTCAGCCTTGCGAACAGTAACATCCTTATCTTCAACTTCCGGTGTCAATTCTTCCTGTAAGCCATAAATGTCAATGAAAATACGGTTCAGTTCTTCCTCATTGGCTTTCAGCTGATTAAATCGGTCATCACATTCAGCTTGCCACTGGTCAAAGGCTTCGGCAATGGTTGAAACTTTGCGAAGAAGCGGATGGTGTTGGAAGTCCCATGAGGTTTCAAAACAGTCCCAATCAGTATGAGAAATCCGAATATTAGACTCACAAAGGAAAACAACCTTTGGTTTTTCACTAAAAATAGCCGGGATTCTTGAAATGTCTCCTGCTTGAAAATTGATTGTAGGTGCAATCATTCTCAAAACTTCATATGCAACTTTTGTATTGCAAAGTGCAAGAAGAAAATACAAATCTTCATTTTGTTTCTTACTCCAAAATGACATACCTGCTATATCACAAATACAGCTTTCTTTATATCTAAAAGAGGGTTGACTTGATGTAATGAGCGACCATGTAACCAATGGTTTAAATTTTAGCTCCAGTGGATAATCTTGTACATTTCTTTTTTCTTGTTTCGCTTTTCCTATTACAACATTGCCTTCATCTTCCCAATCAACAACATATTCATTGTTCCCATACCA
>ENA-UEYI01002330-UEYI01002330.1-human-gut-metagenome-genome-assembly--contig:-NODE-2330-length-13423-cov-6.625880_pt1 | contig 13423 bp, 16 predicted proteins | sample MGYA00242900_ERZ507916 | MGnify/ENA primary metagenome ERZ507916 (study PRJEB26167, sample SAMN06115521) | human gut metagenome | host: Homo sapiens | place: China:Chongqing | collected 2015-09-02...
TTCGTCCCACAGTATTCGCCGCACGGTTTCAGCGGGTGGGCCAGAGAAAGCGGAACCGGATGACTTGCATGGAACAGCCTGCGGCCCGTCTGCTTGCTGCCATCCTTTCCATGTGGCTTTTGCTTATCACCAGGACAAGTTCCCTGTCAACGAGGTAACATTATCACAAGAATTTTGTTAAGTCAAGAATAATTTTACAAGAAACTTGTTAAAATGGATTGACAGCAACACTTTTTTTCGTTATGATTAAGACACCTGTGTCGAGAGTTGTCGAGGAACAGAACGAAAGGAGTTTTTTTCCATGAGTTTTGGCGAACGAATTAAATTCCGGCGTGGGGAGCTGAAGCTGTCCCGTGGGGAACTGGCGGGGCGGCTGGGAGTGTCCCCCTCGGCAGTGAGCAACTATGAAAACGGTCTGAGCTTTCCAAAGGAAGATGTGATGCTGCGGCTGTTTGACAGTTTGGAGACAGATCCCAATCAACTGTTTCGGGACAGCTTCCGGGGAGGCGGACAGACGCTGAGTTCGGAAGAACAGACTTTGCTGCGGAAATTCCGGGAGCTTTCTCCATTGGGACGTGAAACGGTGCAGTCTGTGACCGAAGCGCTGTGGGCCTGCCGACAGGAGACGTCCCCGCTCCCGGCGGAGCGGCCCGAGGGCAGGATCATCCCCCTGTACCACACGCTGGCGGCGGTAGGCTGTGTTTCCGCAGCACCGGGAGAGGATTTTGATGAGATCTCCGTCACAGAGCAAGTGCCGCAGACGGCGGAATTTGCCGTCCGCATCAGCGGGGACGCTATGGCCCCCTATCTGGAGGACGGCGCGGTGGCGTATGTGAGCCGCACGCCTCTGCGAGAGGGAGATGTGGGTATTTTCAGCGTGAACGGCAAGGTCCTTTGCCGGCAGTATGACCGGGACGATTCCGGTACGGTACATTTGTTTTCTTTGAACCGCCGCCGTGCGGATGGGGATGTGACCTTGCCTGCAGCGGAGGCCGGGACGCTGATCTGCTTTGGCCGGGTGCTTACAGGGACTCTGTCAAATCGAAATTGAATGGAACCTCTTGTACTGGGGCGGATCAAAACAAAAATCTTCCGAGTGCGCGATGGGGCATCCATCCGAAGATAGAAGATAAAAACCCCCTGCGAGGAAACGGCATAGCCGCTTCCTCGCAGGGGGTTTTATTCAGTTAAGCGGTCAGCTCTGCCGCGTGGAGCTTATCGGCTCCGGCTTCACATAGAGCTTGACGCCCTCCATTCGCTCCGCGATCACGCGGGTCCCGATGGGCAGCACCGTGCCGTCGCTGCTGCGGGCGGTCCAAGTCTTACCCTCCACATACACGGCCCCGGTGCCGGCCTCGTTGTCGATATCCTCTGTTACCCGGGCAGTACAGCCGATGACCCGGTCCAGATTCGTGGGGACGGTTTTTGCGTTGGCCCGCTTCATCAGGGGCCGGACCGCCGCCAGAATACCCACGGAGACCGCCAGAAACAGGGCAATCTGAAGCCACAGCGCTGCACCTAAAAAGGACGCCAGCAGAGCCACCGCCGCACCGCCTACAAACCAAATGGATACCAATGCCGCGGTAGCGGCCTCCAAAACGCCGAAGGCCACCACAGCCCCCAGCCAGATCCAGTTCATCATCAAAGAACCCTCCTTTTTTGCAAAATCCATTTCTGCTTGCAGTATAGCACAGTTTCCGGCGAAAAACCACTTCCAATTTGCGGTGGGAGCACGGTTTCCGGTTGCGGATCGGCGGACAGTCTGTTATACTGACCCTAATATAGTTTTGAAAGTTGAAAGGAGACATGGACCATGACACTGACGGTTCCCTGTCTGTTTGGTTTGGAAAGTCTGGTGGCGGACGAGATGCGCCGTTTGGACTTAAAAAATGTCCGGGCGGAAAACGGCCGGGTCCACTGTGAAGGAACTTTGGCTGACATTGCCCGACTGAACATCAACCTCCGCTGCGGCGCACGGGTGCTGATGGAGCTTGGCTCCTTCCCGGCCCGTGATTTCGAGGCGCTGTTTCAGGGGGTCTACGCCCTGCCTTGGGAGAATTATATCCCACGGGACGGCGAGTTCCCTGTAAAGGGCTATTCCCTGAACTCCCAGCTCCACTCGGTCCCCGCCTGCCAGTCCATCGTGAAAAAGGCGTCTGCTAAGCGGCTGGGGGAGAAGTACGGCGTGGAGACCCTGCCGGAGTCCGGCAGCCGGTATCAGATCCAGTTTTCCATCATCAAAGATGTAGCGACCTTGTATCTGGACACCTCTGGCGAGGGCCTTTACAAGCGGGGCTACCGGGCTAAAAACATGGGTGCGCCCCTGCGGGAAACGCTGGCGGCAGCGCTGGTGACCCTCTCCCGTTACCGGGGAAAGGATCCCTTCTGCGACCCCTTCTGCGGCAGCGGCACCATCCCCATCGAGGCGGCCCTCATTGCCAAGAACCGGGCCCCCGGCCTGGACCGCAGCTTCGCCGCTCAGAAGTGGAAAAACATGGACTCCAAGCTGTGGCTGGAGGCCGGTGACGAGGCCATGGATAAGGAATTCCACGGCCATTATGACATCTGGGGCGGCGATATTGACCCCGCCGCTGTGGAGCTGGCGCGGCACAACGCGGAGCTGGCCGGTGTGGAGGACTGCATCCGCTTTGAAGTGGCAGACGCGGGAAAATTCCACCGGGACAGCGAATACGGCCAGCTGGTGACCAACCCGCCCTACGGCGAACGGCTGCTGGAAAAGAAGGAGGCCGAGGACCTGTATCGAATGTTCGGCGCGGCCCTCCGGGACCTGCCCCCCAAGTGGCGGGTGCTGGTGCTCAGCTCCCACACGGAATTTGAGCGGTGTTTCGGCCGTCCCGCCGACAAAAAACGCAAGCTCTACAACGGCATGATCAAGTGCGACGCCTTCATGTACGGAAGATGACCGGAGATCATGCCGTAACGGCGCAGCGCGCCGACGCCGCGTCAACGGCGCGCAAGCGTTTTGCCGCAGACAAAACCTTGGACCGGGCGGGCTTTGCCTGACCGGTCAGGTAAGATCCGGGGCCCCCGCAAAATCAAAGATTTTGTGGGGAACATGATCAAGTGCGACGCCTTTATGTACGGAAGATGACCGGAGAATTTTATACAAAAAGCAATCATGCGGGCAAAAATGACAATTTGTAATCAGAATTTGACGGTTTCGGTTGAAAGGGGAGCGGTCACCCGTGCAGCATATCTTCATCATTAACCCCCATGCCGGGAAAAAGGACCAGACGGGCCGCATTTATGAAATGGCGGACCGTCTGCGGCAGCATGGCCTGACTTGCCAATGTCTGCTGACCCAGCGGTCCGGCGGCGCGGAGGAGATCGCCCGACGGCTGGTGTCCTCCGGGGAGGAGGTCCGGCTTTACGCCTGCGGCGGGGACGGCACTCTGAACGAGGTGGTCAACGGCGTAGCGGGTTTTGACAATGCGGCTGTGACCTGCATCCCCATCGGGACCGGTAATGATTTCCTGAAAAACTTCGGTCCGGACGCCGCCAAGTTTACGGACGCGGAAAATCTGTGGGACGGGGAGGTCCATCCTCTGGACCTTATCGACTGCAACGGCCGCCAATGTCTGACCATTGCCTGCAGCGGCATTGACGCCCGGGTGGCGGAGAGCGTTCACGAGCTGGGGGATTCCCCCCTCCTCAGCGGACGGGGCAGTTATCTGGCCGCCGTGGCGGTGAATTTCCTGTTCCGGGGCATTGGCCAGCACTGGCGGGTAACGCTGGATGACGAAGTCATCGAGAATGACTTTGCTCTGGTGTCCATGTGCAACGGACGGTATTACGGCGGCGGCTCCACGCCGGTGCCGGAGGCCCGGATGGACGATGGCGTTTTACATACGGTGCTGGTGAAAAACATCAGTCGCGTGAAGTTCGCGGGGCTGTTCAGCGCCTATTCCGCTGGCCGCTACCGCTCGCTGCCGCCGGAGGTGATCCGGGTGGTGACTGCCAAAAACGTCCGCATTCAGTCGGAAGATGACATTGTGACCTGTCTGGACGGGGAGACCATCCACAGCCGGGATGTGCGTCTGACTTTGTCGGAAAAAAGGTTGAATTTCTTCGGACCCAAGGGCTGTGATCCCAATTACGGCGCCGGTCCCAAGTGAGGGCGGGAACCGACGATTTTCCCCAATGGAAACTTCATAACTTATTTACAAATTACCCCTTTACAAACCGGGACAGTTGTACTATGATAACAGCGTTAGCACTCAAGGAGACTGAGTGCTAACGCTGAAATCGTTTATCATATGAAAATATACAAGGAGGAACCCAACATGAAACTTACCCCGTTAGCTGATCGTGTGATCCTGAAAATGGTAGAGACCGAGGAGACCACCAAGGGCGGCATCATCCTCACTGGCTCCGCAAAGGAGAAGCCCTCCGTGGCTGAGGTCATTTCCGTGGGCCCCGGCGGCATGGTAGACGGCAAGGAAGTCACCATGACCGTGAAGCCTGGCGATAAGGTCATCACCAGCCAGTATGCCGGCACCAAGGTGACCCTGGAGGACGTGGAGTACGTAGTTGTCCGTCAGAACGATATTCTGGCCATCGTCGAGTAACTCGTCACAAGCTGCACATCCCTCGCTTCGGCCTTGCGGCCAAAGCTCGCTCGTTCCGCTGCTCCTCGTTTTTCCGGCACAAACGCTTCGCTGGTTTGCGCTGGAAGGGGACGAAGGAACGGTGGGGCATGTGTCCTGACAAAATGCTTGAATTGATTTTTGCCGCGACATGTGCGTGGCAAAAATTCCTTGCCCCCAGCCGTCCTGGACGGCGTCGCCAGTTCGCAAACTGGCGAGGGGGAATCTACTGCGCAGCCGTTAGCAGCTTTGCTGCTTTACGGATGCGGCGTGCCCTTTACGGGCAAAGGGGGGACGCAGTCCCCCACTTTAAGAAAAATTCGGAGGTATGAATTATGTCTAAGCTCATTATGCGCGGCGATGAAGCCCGCAAGGCTCTGCAGGCCGGTGTTGATCAGCTGGCCGATACTGTTAAGATTACCCTTGGTCCCAAGGGCCGCAACGTGGTTCTGGATAAGAAGTACGGCGCTCCCCTCATCACCAACGACGGCGTCAGCATCGCCAAGGAAGTGGAGCTGCCCGATCCCTTCGAGAACATGGGCGCTCAGTTGGTGAAGGAAGTTTCCACCAAGACCAACGATGTTGCCGGTGACGGCACCACCACCGCCACCCTGCTGGCTCAGGCCATGATCCATGAGGGTCTGAAGAATCTGGCCGCAGGCGCCAACCCCATCGTGGTAAAGAAGGGTATGTCCAAGGCCGTGGAGGCCGCTGTGGCCGAGGTCAAGAAGCAGGCCAAGAAGGTGGACGGCTCCAACGATATCGCCCGTGTCGGCGCTGTTTCCAGCGGTGACGAGGAGATCGGCAAGCTGATCGCCGATGCGATGGAGAAGGTTTCCGCCGACGGCGTGATCACCATTGAGGAGTCCAAGACCGCTGAGACTTACAGCGAGGTCGTGGAGGGCATGCAGTTCGACCGCGGCTATATCACTCCCTATATGGTTACCGATACCGAGAAGATGGAGGCTGTCATTGATGACGCCTATATCCTCATCACCGATAAGAAGATCTCCGTCATCTCTGACATCCTGCCCATCCTGGAGCAGTTGGTCCAGTCCGGCAAGAAGCTGGTCATCGTGGCTGAGGATGTTGAGGGCGAGGCTCTGAACACCCTGATCGTGAACCGTCTGCGCGGTACCCTGAACGTTGTCTGCGTCAAGGCCCCCGGCTTCGGCGACCGCCGCAAGGAGATGCTGCAGGACATCGCTGTCCTCACCGGCGGTACCGTTGTCAGCGAGGAAGTGGGTCTGGAACTGAAGACCGCTACCATCGACATGCTGGGCCGTGCCCGTCAGGTGAAGGTCACCAAGGAGAACACCACCATCGTGGACGGCGCCGGTGATGCCACCGCCATCAAGGACCGCGTGGCTCAGATCCGCAGTCAGATCGCCAACACCACCAGCGACTACGATAAGGAGAAGCTGCAGGAGCGTCTGGCCAAGATGGCCGGCGGCGTGGCTGTCATCAAGGTGGGCGCTGCTACCGAGACCGAGATGAAGGAGAAGAAGCTCCGCATCGAGGACGCTCTGAACGCTACCCGCGCCGCTGTGGAGGAAGGCGTGGTCGCCGGCGGCGGCACCATCTTCGTGAACGTCATCCCCGCTGTGGAGGCTCTGCTGGACAGCGTGGACGGCGACGAGAAGACCGGTGTCCGCATCATCGCCAAGGCTCTGGAAGCTCCTATCCGCCAGATCGCTGCCAACGCCGGCCTGGACGGCTCCGTGATCCTGGAGAAGGTCCGCAATTCCGGCAAGAACGGCTACGGCTTCGACGCTTACAAGGAGGAGTACTGCGACATGGTCGCCGCCGGTATCATCGATCCCGCCAAAGTGACCCGCTCCGCTCTGGAGAACGCCGCTTCCGTCTCCGCAATGGTACTGACCACCGAGTCCCTGGTGGCCGACAAGCCCGAACCCCCCGCACCTGCTGCTCCCGCTGACCCCGGCATGGGCGGTATGTACTAAGAGACGCCGCAAAGCCTTGAAATCGCTTGATCTTTTGAGTGGGCAAAAGCGGATTTACGCCAAACTTACGCCACTTACACCAAAAATTCAAGCGCATGATAGGATAACAGAAATCGGCACCTGCTTTTGAGGCAGGTGCCGATTTTTTGCTTGCGGGGGAAGGACAGCCGATTACGAAAGAAATTTCCGCGTCAATCCGTCAGCTTGGCGCAGTCGGCAGGGCGGCCAGAGAGCATTTCCAGGCCGTGACCGATGGCGGGCAGCACCGCCTCCAGATTCTCCTTAGCCGCCTTGGGGGAGCCGGGGAGGTTTAGGATCAAGGTCCCTTTCCGGATGCCCGCCTGCGCCCGGGACAGCATGGCACGGCTGGTGATCTGCATGGAGGCATAGCGCATGGCCTCCGGGATGCCGGGAGTCAGCCGGTCGCACACGGCAAGGGTAGCCTCCGGGGTCACGTCCCGGGGAGCGAAGCCGGTGCCGCCGGTGGTCACAAGCAGTTGAATGTTACCGCCGTCGGCCATCTGCCGCAGCGCCGCTTCGATCTGCGCCTGTTCGTCCGGCACCACATCGGTCCGAACCACCTCATAGCCTGCGTTTTTCAGCAGCTCTGCCACCAGCGGACCACCCTCGTCGGGGCGCTCGCCCCGGGAAACACGGTCGCTGACCGTCAATACAGCAGCACGATACATACGATCATCTCCTCATTTCAGCAGTAGAATATCCCTTGGCTGGATGGCGATCCAAAGCCCCTCCGGGCGGTTCAGCCGCCGCCAATCATCCCGTTCCAGTTCCATCCGCAGGAGGGGGGCGCCGTCCGCGGCCCCCTCCGGCCGCAGCAGGACGATGGTGGTGAACACATCCTGAATGACCCGCTCCACCGTGCAGTAGAAGGCGTCCGGGGTGCCCTCCGGCACCGTCATCACGTGTCTTGCCCGGATGCCTGCCTGACGGACATCCGCCGGGACCGGTTTACCGCAGTTCAGCGTCAGGCCCCACGCAGGCAGCGTTACGGCGCTGCCTGCCGGTACGGCCTCCACGATGTTTTTACACCCGGAGAGTCGGGCGGCAGCCTCCGTTTCTGGCTCGTGAAACAGCTGCCGCAGAGTGAAGGTTCCTTGCGAGGCCCCCTGATCCAGTATGCACACCCGCTTGCAGTTGCGGAACACCTCACCCCGGTCATGGGACACCCACAAAATCGGTCCGGAGAAATTCTCCAGAAAATCGGACAGCTTCAGCTCCAAGTCCCATTTCAGATAGCTGTCCAGCGCGGAAAACGGCTCGTCCAGCAAAATGACCTCCGGCTGGGAGCAGAGAATCCTCGCCAGCGCCACCCGCTGCTGCTGTCCGCCGGAAAGCTGGGCGGGATACCGCTTTTCCAGACCCTCCAGCCGAAAGCGGTGGAGGGTCGCCGTCAGTGCAGCGTTTTTTTCCGCCTTGGAACCGGAGCGGATGCCGCAGAGGATGTTTCTCTCCACCGTCATGGTGGGGAACAGGGCGTAATTCTGGAATAAATACCCCACCCGGCGCTGCTGGGGCGGCAGGTCAATCCTGGCCTCGCTGTCAAACAGCACCCGGCCGTTCAGCACGATCCGCCCCCGATCCGGGGTCATGATCCCCGCGATGCATTTGAGGGTCATGCTCTTGCCGCAGCCGGAGGCCCCCAGCAGGGCCAGCGTTTCCGTCTCCGCCTGAAAGCGGACGTTCAGATGGAAATTCCCCAGCTGCTTTTCAATCTCCACAAGCAGGCTCAAGCCGTCCCCCTCCTTTTCCCGCCGGATACCAGAAAGTCCCGGCGTTCCAGCATATTCACCGTCAGCAGCACCACGGCGGAGATGCTTAGGTTGACCATTACCCATTTCATAGCCAGCGCGTCATTGCTGGTCTGCCAAAGCTGGTAGACCGTGGTGGAGATGGTGGCGGTCTTGCCGGGGGTGTACCCGGCGATCATGCTGGTAGCGCCGTATTCACCCAGGGCCCGGGCGAAGGCCAGCACCGTTCCCGCTAAGATGCCCTGCCGGCAGCAGGGCATCCGGATGTGCCAGAAAATATAGGCGTTGGAAAGGCCCAGTGTCTGTCCGGAGTAGGCCAGCGTCTCGTCAAAGGATTCGAAAGCTCCGCGGGCGGTGCGGTACATCACCGGGAAGATCACCACGGCGGTGGCGAAGATGGCAGACCACCAGGTCATCACCACCTTTACACCGAAATGACGCAGCAGCCACGCGCCGAGGATCCGCTTTGGCCCCAGCAGCCGCAGCAGCAGATAGCCGATGACGGTGGGGGGCAGCACCAGCGGCAGCGTCAGCACCACGTCCAGAACGCCCTTCACCAGCCGGGGCAGGCGGGCAATATAGTACGCCGCGAAGACCCCGGCGAAAAAGACGATCACCGTGGAAATAGCCGCAACGCGCAGCGAGTTCCATAGGGGAAACAGATCCATAAGTTACCTCCTGAGGGGGAAGGGATGGAGGACCGACGGCCCGCCGCCGTATCAGCGGCGGGCAAGCGATTTATCGTCGGCCTTTTCAGAAAAAATTCTCGGTCAAGCGGCGGAGAAGCCCACGGACTCAAACACGGTCATGGCCGCGTCGGTCTGGAGATAGGCCAGGAAGTCCTGGGCGGCATCCTCCTTGTCCCCCTTGAGTACGGTGGCGGGGTAGATGACCTGACCGCACATTTCGGCAGTGGCACTGTCCACCACCGTCAGACCGGCGGAGTGGGCATCGGTGGCATAGATGATGCCGCAGTCCACAGCGCCCTCACTGACCTGAGAGGCAACCTCCTTCACGTTGTTGCCGTAGGTCAGCTTATCCGCAACGGCGGTCTCGTCAATGCCATAGTAGTTGAAGATCTTCAGAGTGTACTGGCCCACGGGCACGTCGCTGTTGCCGATGGCCAGCATCACCTCGCCGCCCTTCAGCAACTCGGCAAGCTGGTCAAAGCTCTCAATGCCCTTGGGATTGCCGGCGGGAACAGTGAGCGTCACCTTGTTTTCCAGCAGGTTTACACGGCTGTCGGTGACGATGAGGTCAAGGCTGTCGGGATTCTTCTCCGTATCACCAATGAGGCTGCCGTCCATGGCGTTCATCTGCTGGGGAGCGGCGGAGATGAACAGGTCGCAGTCCGCGCCCTCCTTGATCTGCTTGAGCAGGGTGCCGGAGGAGTCGAAGTTATATGTAATGGTCACGCTGGGGTTGTTCTGCTCGTACATTTCCTTGAGCTGGTTCATGGTCTCCGTCATGGAGGCGGCGGCGAACACGATCAGCTCCACCGGCTCACCGGCGGGGGCTTCCGCGGGGGCGTTGTCCTGCGTCTGAGAACCGTCAGCGGCGTCGGCACTGGTGTCGGCCTTGGAGCCGCAGGCGGCGAGGGACAGGGTCAGGCACAGGGCCAGCAGCAGAGACAAACACTTTTTCATGTTGGTTCTTCCTTTCTGATTCGATGGAAAATCTATCTCGACTTTACAGAGTAAAGCGTGATACTCAATCAAGATGAACGGTTCGGAAAAGCAGAAGCGCGCTTGGGCGCTCTCGCTTTTATTTTCCGAAGGGGCAGTTGGGCCAGTGACAGGGCTTGCAGCCAAGGCACAGCCCGCCCTCGCCCATCACGGCGAAATCCGCCTTGGTCATCTCCACACCGGCGGCAATGCGGGGCAGGGCCAGATCGAAAATGGTGGCCCCGGCATACATGACGCAGCCGGGCAGGCCGCAGATGGGGGTGCCGTCCTCAAAATAGCCCAGCAGGAACATGGCGCCCGGCAGCACAGGCGCGCCGTAGGTGACGATGCGGGCGCCGCTCGCCCGGATACCGCCGGGGGTGTTGTCATCCGGGTCCACGCTCATGCCGCCGGTGCACAGGATCAGGTCCGCGCCGGTTTTCCGGGCTTCGCCGATGGCATTAGCTACGTTTTCCACGCCGTCGCCGGAATAGGCGGTGGAGATGGTCTCGATACCGTAGGCCGCCAGCTTCTCCTTCACCACCGGGGTGAAGGTGTCCTGAATGAGACCCTTCTTCACCTCGCTGCCAGTGGCCACGATGGCGGCGGTTTTCTTCACATAGGGCAGCAGCTCCAGCAGCGGTTCCTCTCCGGCGGCCGCTTTGGCGGCTTTCAGCTTTCCCTCTTCAATGACGAGGGGGATCACCCGCATCCCCGCCAGTTTGTCGCCCTTTTTCACGGCGGTATTGCCATGGCGGGTGGCAATCATGATGTCCTCCAGAGTATTGACGTCGATGAGCCGCCGGGAATCCACCCGGAACAGGCCGTCGCAGGCGGCTTTCAGCTCGATTTTGCCCTCTTTTACCTCGCTGCGGGTCATGTTCTTCTGCCCGCAAAGAGTCAGCAGCCGCTCCGCCGCATCGTTCTCATGAACCATGTTCTCGTTCATTTCCCAGACGTAGAGATGCTCCTTGCCCATGGAGAGCAGCACGGGGATATCCTCCTCCGTGACGATGTGGCCCTTGCGGAACCGGGCGTCCTTATATTGATCCTTGATGATCTGGGTCATATCGTGGCACAGCACGTGGCCCACGGCGTCCTCTGTTCGGATCAGCTTCACTTCAGCACCTCAATTTCGTCTCCGGGCCTGACAACGCCCTCTTTTACCACCACGGCGAAGATGCCCTCCGTGGGCATGACGCACTTGCCTACCGCCTTTTTGATGGCGCAGTCATTGTGGCACTCCTTGCCGATCTGGGTGACTTCCACTTCCGTCTCCCCGATCCGCAGGCGGGTCCCCACCGGCAGGTGCTTGAGGTCGATGCCCTCCGTGTTGATGTTCTCCGCGAATACGCCGGGGTCCAGAGCGATGGGGGAGCGGGGGCGCATGGTATCGATGCTTTCCTCCGCCAGCAGGCTGATCTGCCGGTGCCAGTCCCCGGCGTGGGCGTCCCCCACGATGCCGTGGCGCAGTTTCAATTCAATTTCCGGAACGGGCTTTTTCAGCGTTCCCTTTTTCTCGCTGATATTGACGGATACGACCCTTGCCATGGTTCTATCAGTCCTCTCGCTTATAGTCTCCGCTCTTGCCGCCGGATTTTTCCAGCAGGCGGATGTTGGTGATCTCCATATCCTTCTGCACCGCCTTGCACATATCGTAAACGGTGAGGGCCGCCACGGAAACGGCGGTCAGTGCCTCCATCTCCACGCCGGTGACGCCGGTGCAGGTGACCGCCGCCTGTATCTCCACCATGCAGGGCTGGTCCGACAGATGGAACGTGATGTCGATACCTGTCAGGGGCAGAGGGTGGCACATGGGGATCAGCTCCCAGTTGTGCTTGGCGGCCTGGATGCCCGCCACCTGCGCCACCGCCAGCACGTCTCCCTTTTTCAGGGTACCGTTTTTGATATGGACCATAGTTTCCGGTGATACGCGGATCTCCCCCGCCGCCACCGCCCGCCGGTGGGTCACAGCCTTTTCCGTTACATCCACCATCCGGGCGCGGCCCTGCTCGTTGAAATGGGTCAGTTCTCCCATGGTTCAGCCTCCGATCTCATTCATGGTCCGGGGCGTATCGCTGGCATGTTCCGTGAGGTGGTGCCCCTTGGGCTTTTGCAGGATGCCCCGTAGGATGGCGTCCTCCAATTCCCTGCCGTGAAGTCCCCGGAGGGAGATTTCCTCCCGGCTGTGGAGACAGCCCTTCAGCTTGCCGTCCGTCGTCACCCGAATGCGGCGGCACGCTCCACAGAACTCGTGGCTCATGGGGGTGATCAGCCCCACAGTCCCCATGGCTCCCGGCAGACGGTACCGCCGGGCCACGCCATTGGGTTCGATTTCTTCCAGCGCCGGGAATCGGTTCAGAATCTCAGTTACCGGCAGAAAGCGTTCCTTTGGCCATGCCGCACAGGGCCCCATAGGCATCAGCTCGATGAACCGCACCTCCCAGGGGTGCTCTTTCGTCAGGTTCAGAAAATCCTCGATCTCGTCATCGTTCACGCCGCCCATCAGCACGGTGTCCAGCTTCAAATTCTGAAATCCGGCATCCTCCGCTGCCCGGATGCCCGCAAAGGCGTCATCCAGATCTCCCCGGCGGGTGATTTCCCGGAATCGCTCCGCCCGCAGGGTGTCCAGACTGATGTTCAGCCGGTCCACTCCGGCCTCCCGCAGGGGCTTTGCCAATTCCGGCAGCAGGCTGCCGTTGGTGGTGAGGCAAAGCTCCTTCAATTCCGGGATGGTCCGCAGCGTTCGGCAGATGTCCAGAATCCCTCGCCGCACCAGCGGTTCTCCGCCGGTGATGCGGATTTTCCGCACGCCGCAGCGTACTGCTGCCTGGGCGATTTCCCCGCACTCCTCCACGGAGAGAACGGAGCCGTGGGGGCCTTTTTCCACGCCCTCCGCCGGCATACAGTATTGGCATCGGTAATTGCAAAGATCCGTTACCGACAGCCGCAGATAATCAATTGTCCGGCCATATTGATCGATCATCGCATTACTTCCTATCGTCCCAAGCTGCGGCCCGGAATTTCTCCGGGCGTGTTCGCCGGGGGCACACGGCCCGCAGCAGCGTCCGGCCGCCAAGTTTTCTAAGGTTGACCTTTATTATAGCAGATATTTCCTCAAAATACAAACCCCTTTTCCGCGGCTGGAGAAGGGCGGCGCGGCATGAAAAGCGGGTCCGGCTTGGAGGACTGTTTCACGAGAAGGAAATGCCCGCTGTGGTGTAAAAAATTCCGGCTGTTCGCAGCGATAAATTTTAACCGGATTGTAGCATCTTGTTCACAATTTGTTCATGATTACAAAGTGACTTTCCGCTATGGTAGGTTTATAGAAGTATACATGGATGTTAAACTGAATTTAGGAGGTTTTTTATGAGACGGTTTTTCAGAAAACGGCTTCCGGCCTTTCTGCTGACGCTGGT
>ENA-UEYI01002341-UEYI01002341.1-human-gut-metagenome-genome-assembly--contig:-NODE-2341-length-13363-cov-3.713684_pt1 | contig 13363 bp, 11 predicted proteins | sample MGYA00242900_ERZ507916 | MGnify/ENA primary metagenome ERZ507916 (study PRJEB26167, sample SAMN06115521) | human gut metagenome | host: Homo sapiens | place: China:Chongqing | collected 2015-09-02...
GCCCCCCAGCGGGTGCAGGGCGGAGCCCTGCCCGCCGGAGGCATTTCCCCTTAGATAACCTTGTTCAGCGCGTATTCCAGAATTCCCTCGGCTCCGGCTTCGCGGAGCTGGGGGATGAGGTCGCGGACGATGCCGGTGCTGACCACGGTTTCAAGAGAGAGCCATTCGCCGTTCTGAAGCGGGGCGACGGTGGGGGAATTCAGGGAGGGCAGCAGGGCGAGGACGGCGTCCAGCTTGGCGGCGGGGGCGTTCATCTTGAGGCAGACGAGCGACTCGGCACGCAGTGCGCCCTGGAGGAGCAGATCAATCTGCTCGATCTTGCGGCGTTTTTCCGGGTCCTGCATGGCGGCGGCGTTGGCGATGAGCACCGTGTTCGTCACCAGCACTTCGTCGATGACGCGGAGATCATGGGCGCGGATGGTGGTTTCCGTCTCCGTCACTTCCACGATGGCGTCGGCGAGGCCTTCCACAACCTTGGCTTCGGTCGCGCCCCACGAATAGTTGATGTTGACCGGGATGTTGCGTTCCTTGAAATATTCGGTGCACACGCCCATGAGTTCGGTGGCGATACGCTTGCCCGCGAGGTCTTCGGGCTTCTGGTAGGGGGAGTCGTCGGCGACGGCGAGCACCCAGCGGGCGGGCTTGTTGGAAACCTTGGAGTAGATGAGGTCGGAAACCACCACCACGTCGGCCTTGGTTTCCTTCACCCAGTCCTTGCCGGTCAGGCCGAGATCAAGCACGCCGTCCTGAATGTAGAGGGGGATTTCCTGCACGCGGCAGAGGCGGGCCGTGATCTCGGGATCGTTGATGTCGGGGAAATAGTTGCGGGGATGCTTGCGCACTTTCCAACCGGCACGGTCGAAGAGATCGATGGTCGGGTCTTCCAGAGAGCCTTTGGGCAGGCCGAGCTTGAGAATGGGATTAGCCATTGTACACCTCTTTGGGGTCAAATACGAGTTCGGAACAGCGGGAAACCTTACCGTCGCGGAGTTCACGCGAGAAGCAGCTTCTGTACCCTTCATGGCAGGCTGCCCCGCCGATCTGTTCGATGAGCAGCACGACGGCGTCGCCGTCGCAATCAAGCCGGATGGACTTCACCTTCTGCACATGCCCCGACGTGCCGCCTTTATGCCACAGGCACTTGCGGCTGCGGCTGTAATAATGGGCTTCGCCCGTTTCGAGGGTCTTTTCCCATGCTTCGGGGTTCATCCACGCCAGCATGAGAACATCAAGGGTTTCCGCATCCTGCGCGACGGCGGCGATGAGGCCCCCAGACTTGCTGAAGTCCGGCGCAAAGGCAAGTGACGATTCCATGAAGTCTCCTTGTACGTATGTTTTTCAAACGCAAAACGCCACGGACTCCGAGGAGGCCGTGGCGCTTACGTACGCTTGCATTAATGAAGCAGGTCGCAATCGTTGAGTATCTTGGTCAGCTTTTCAAGGTTGTCCGGCATAAGCGGAACCATAGGCAGACGGAACTCGAGATCAAGGCCGCGCATCATGCATACGGCGGTCTTGACCGGGATCGGGTTGGTTTCAAGGAACATGGCCCGGTTGATGGGCATGAGCTTGAAGTGCAGGCGCCTGGCTTCGTCCATATCCCCGGCGAGGGTGGCCTTGCAGAGGTCGGCCATCAGCTTGGGCGCGACGTTCGCGGTCACGGAGATGACGCCGCAGCCGCCCACGGCGATGTGGGGCAGCACGGTGAAGTCGTCGCCGGAGAGGATCTGGAAACCTTCGGGGCACTGTTCCACGAGGTCGGATACATGGATGAGATCCGCAGTGGCTTCCTTGATGCCCACGACATCGGGCACGTCACGGGCGATGCGGGCCACGGTGGGGGGCAGCATGTTGCAGCCGGTGCGGCCGGGCACGTTGTACAGGATGACGGGCATGGACACTTCGGAACAGATGGTCTTGAAGTGCTGGTACAGGCCTTCCTGCGTGGGCTTGTTGTAATAGGGGGTGATGTGCAGGGCGGCGTCCGCCCCGACATTTTTGGCGAACTGGGTCAGAGGGATGGCTTCGCGGGTGTTGTTGGAGCCCGCGCCGGCGATGACGGGAACGCGTTTGTTGACCTGCTCGACGCAGATGCGGATAGCGGCTTCATGCTCGTCGTGGGTCATCGTGGCGGATTCGCCGGTGGTGCCGCAGGGCACGAGGCCGTCGATGCCCTGTTCGATCTGCCATTCGATGAATTCACGGTAAGCTTCCTCATCGATCTTGCCGTTCTTGAACGGCGTCACCAGTGCTGTGAAAGCTCCGTGGAAACGTCCGGTAGTCATAACAATCCCCTTTCGGTACGGTGATGGGTCTGAACGTATCGTAAAGCACGGAGGCAGTAAAGCGGACGGCGGCAAAAAGCGCCGTTCCGGGTTCCGTGCGCCCAACAGTTTTGTTTTACGGTTTTTCCGCACAGCCGCCGTTCCAATATGCATTCGCGCTCTTGAAACGGCCTTCCGAGCGGCCTCCCCACGGTTGAAAAAAGGGAAGGAAAGGCGATGCGCCTTGAAAGGGAGGGAAACCGTTCGCGGAAGGGTTCCCTCCCCCAAAGTTTTTACAGCAACAGCATTTCGTCCAGCGAAGCCCCGGAGGGTACAGTGGGGTACACGTTTTCGTCGCGCTCGACGATGACGTCGATGATGGCCGTGTTCGGGCTGGCAAACGCGGTGCGGAGCGTGGATTCAAGATCTTCCAGCTTGGCGACGCGGTAGCCTTCGGCCCCATAGGCTTCGGCGAGCTTCACGAAGTCCGGCTGATCCGGGATGTCCACGGCGTTGAGGCGGCCTCCGTAGAAAAGATCCTGGAGCTGGCGGACCATGCCCAGACAGCCGTTGTTCAGGAGCAGTACCTTGACCGGCAGCTTGTTGCTGACGGCGGTGATGAGTTCCTGGAGGTTCATCTGGAACGATCCGTCGCCGGACACGTCGATGACGAGCTTGTTGGGATAGGCGAACTGCGCGCCGATGGCGGCGGGGAAGCCGTAGCCCATGGTCCCGAGGCCGCCCGAGGTGAGCAGGGTGCGCGGTTCCGTGAAGTTGTAGAGCTGCGCGGCCCACATCTGGTGCTGGCCCACTTCCGTGGTCAGGATGGCCTTGCCTTCCGTGATTTTGTCCACGGCCTTGATGACTTCCTGCGGCTTGATCGTCGTTTCGCCGGGCGTCCAGGTAATGGGCTGTTCCTGCTTCCATTCGTCAAGCTGGCCCTGCCATGCGGCGAAGCGTTCCTTCCAGGGGAGCGGTTCGCGGGCGGCGAGGTGTTCGCGGATGGCGATCAGCGAATTGCGGCAGTCGCCCACCACGGGGATACGCACGTTGACGTTCTTGTGGATGGACGTGGGGTCGATGTCGATATGGACGATGGTGGCCTTGGGCGCAAAGGAGGAGAGGCGTCCGGTCACGCGGTCGTCGAAGCGCACGCCCACGGCAATCAGGAGGTCGGCGTTGCTGACGGCTTTGTTGGCGGCATAGGTCCCGTGCATGCCGAGCATACCGAGCCACTGCGGGTGATCGCAGGGGAACGCGCCGAGGCCCATCAGGGAACAGGTCACCGGGATGCTCAGGTTCTTGGCGAGATTGCGGAACTCTTCGCTGGCGTTGGACATAATCACGCCGCCCCCGCCGAACAGCAGGGGGCGCTCCGCATTGTAGAGCGCGTCCACGACCTTGCGGATCTGGGCGTAATTGGGGCGGTAGGTCGGGTTGTAGCTGCGCAGGCTCACGTCTTCGGGCCAGACGAATTCGGCCGAACCCTGAAGCACGTTCTTGGGCAGGTCCACAAGTACGGGGCCGGGACGCCCGGAACGGGCCAGATAGAAGGCCTGCCGTACGACCTTGGCGAGATCCTTCACGTCCTTCACCACATAGTTGTGTTTGGTGCAGGGGCGTGTGATGCCCGCAATGTCCACCTCCTGGAACGCGTCGTTGCCGATGAGGCCGGTGGGTACCTGCCCGGTGAAAATCACCATCGGGATGGAATCGCAATACGCGGTAGCGATGCCGGTCACCGTGTTGGTGGCTCCGGGGCCGGATGTGGCCATGCAGACGCCGACCTTGCCCGTAGCGCGGGCGTATCCGTCGGCGGCGTGAACGGCGGCCTGCTCGTGACGTACCAGAACGTGGCGTAGCTGTTCGCCGTACTGGGGCAGTTCATCATAGATGTCCAGTACGGACCCCCCGGGATACCCGAAGATGATGTTGACGCCTTCGCGAATCAGACACTCGATGAGAATTCTGGCACCGTTCAACTGCATTGAAGAACACTCCGTTCGGTACAAGGTGAAAAGAACACTCCGTCTGTTGTGTATAGCCGTGAGACAGTTGGAGGTCTAGCCCTTTTGCCGGGCTTTCCTCCTTTTTTCTCTCCGGTTTTCGGGCCTTGGCTCATAAGGAGGCGATTTCCCGTGGAGAGGGATGGCCTTATGTTGCTTTGGCGCGCCGTGAGGAGGGCTCCCCGCCTTTTCTTCAATATTTTTGGGGGACACACATTTTAACAAGTTTCCCCGTGTATTAGCGTTGAGGCGTATTCCGGGCACAGAGGCAGACGACTTCGCCTTCCGTTGTAATCGTGTCCACGGATAGCCCGGCGGTTTTGCAAAGGGCCGTAAGGTTGGCGATGCGGATCGGGAGGCCGTGGAGCGACAAGCCCGTGCCCATACGGAGAGCGGGCTGCCAGAGGAACAGCGTGCCGTTGTCAGCGAGGCGGCGGCTCAGCCAGCGGACGGCGTTGAGAGGCTTCTCCACTTCATCCAGAGGCTTGGTAACGGCGATGATGTCGAACCGGGAAACGATGTCGGCATCGCGGTAGTCCGCATTGTAGGCGGAACGCAGGAACGCTTTTTTGAGCAACCGCATGAACGCGTCGCCGGATTCGATGGCCGAAAGTTCCCAGCCGGGCCGCGCGGCGTGAAAGGCTTCCAGAAAACCGCCGTCCCCCGCTTCGAAGTGCAGCAGCGTTCCCGTTTCCGGCAGGCGCAGGAGCGTCTCCAATTGTTTGGCGGCCTGCTGCGGATGATCCGCGGCGGACAATCTGGCGGCCGCTTTTTCGTCCAGGGCCGCGGCGTATCGGGCCAGTGCCCCGAACCGTGCCTTTATGCCGGACAGAATGGACTCATGGAGACTTGTTTTCTTGCGGTTGTTCACGAAGGCGGCGGGCCCGGAGCAGGTTCCGGACAGGGCCCTTCCGGAAGACGCGAGGCAAACGGCGTGTATCGTAGGGTGAGGCATGTGTTTTCCTTTGTTGATGTTCCGTGGAGGACGCGAGGTCCGCGGCAGCGCTTTTCCGTCTGAGGCGGCAGGCTGCACACTCGCAAAAGCATGGAACGTGCCATTTGCCCTTTCTGGAAAAGGAAGACGCGTACTCCCTTATTATCAAAGAGCTTTCAGCATGAAGGAGAAGATCGCGCCGCGTTGCGGCAGAGCCCGTTTCGGTCTGGGGGCATTACGGAATGCAACCGTACCCGTGCGGAATGCAATCCCTGCCACAACCAACGAAGGCCGATGCGCAAACACCGGCCTTCGTTGGTTGTGGGGAACCGTTACGGGCGCCCCATGCTCTTCGGGAAGAAAGGGGCCTTTCAGAATTAGTCGAACTTTTTATTGTTGTACAAAAGATACTTGGAAGCGTTGTAGAAGTCCTGCGCGTACTGGCGCATGTGGGCGGCGCGTTCGGGGTCCGTGTTGAGCAGATCCTCCAGTACGGGGGCGTCCATTTTATACATGTGTTCGTCGGTTTCGCGGATGTAGCAATAGCCGTTTTCCACAAGGCGCACCGTGGATTCGGTTTCCCCGCCGAGGAACTGCATTTCATCCCGTTTGGTGTCCGGATCGAGGAGGTTCCGCCCCATCGCGTTGTAGCGGTAGGGGATTCCGGCGAGGGACGCCAGCGTGGGGAAGATGTCCGGCTGGCCGCACGGGCGGCCGTCGACGCCGGGCTGCAGTTTGCCCGCAGCGACGAGGCCGGGCGCGTAGATGAGCATGGGCGTATGGTTGCTCTGGAGGCGGCAGGCCAGATAGCCGGGGGACATGTTCAGGGACGTGTCGTTCAGGCCGTGATCGCCGAAAATGGCGAACACGGTGTTATCGAACCAGGGCTGCTGCCGGGCGATTTTGAAGAACTCGCCGAGCGAGTGGTCGGAGAAGCGGAGCGAGTTGTATTCGTCCGCGCCGGTGAAACCGTAGTTTTTGAGGATGGCTTCGGACGGCTGTTTGATCTGGAATCCCGCGTTGTCTTCGGGGATGGTGTAGGGGCGGTGGAACCCCGCCGTCTGGATGACCGCTACGAACGGCTTCGGGGATTTCGTGAGCGCGGCGGCCGCCTCGCGGAACAGATCGAGATCGGAAAGGCCCCACACGTCGGTATTGGGCGCTTTCCACGAGCCTTCCTCAAGCAGGTGCAGCCCTTCGATGTTGTGGGAGAGGAAGCCCCGGATGTTGGCCCAGCTCGCGCTGCCGCCGATCATGTAATATTTGCTGTAGCCTTTGAACTCGTTCATCATCAGCGCCTGATCCACCAGTGCCTGATTGCGGGAACTGGTGCCGCCGGAGCGGTTCACGTCCGGGATGCCGGTCATGGTGGTGAAGATGGCGCGGGCGGTGGTGCGCGTCGGCGCGAAGAACAGCGGATAATACAGCGAATCCTTGGAGAGGGCCATCAGGTTCGGCGTGGTGTCCTCGGGAATGCCGGTCAGGTTGGGCGAGAAGGACGTGCGCGGCCATGTCATGGACTCCATGATGATGACCACCACATTCAGCGGCTTTTCCTGCCGTTCCGCCGGGGTGCCGGGCACCGTGCGCATGAAGTCGAGCTTTTGCGGATCGGGGTTGGGTACGCGGAGCCATGCCGCGACGCGGGGGTAGCTTTCCCGGGTGGCTTCGATGTCCGGGCGGGTCCCCCGCGCGGCGTTGACCGTATCGAAGAGGTTCTGGATGGGGTTCAGGGCGAGGATGGAGATGTTTTTGTCCACGCTGAAAAAGGCGTTGCTCCAACGCAGCGGGAAGAGGTTGGAGCTGATCTGTCCGTAGCCGAGGAGGAACAGGATCACGAATGTGGCGACGCTCCATCCGGTGCGGCCTTTCCATCCGAGGCGCGGCGTGGCTTCGTGCCTGGCCAGCGTTTTGCCGAAGAACAGGGCGTACAGCGCCGTAACCACGATGAGCCCGAACGTGATCCAGACGACGGGGTAACTTTCCCAGACCATCGTCCCGGCGATGTCCGGGTCGCCGAGCAGTTCGAACAGGCTCGCGTCCACGCGGGTGTGCATGTAGAAGAACCAGCCGAAATCGATGATGTACACGAGCGTGGCCGCGGCGAAAACCGCGGCGTACAGCAAGTCGATCAAGCCACGGAAGCCTCGGCTGCGGACCAGAAGGCGCTCAAGAGGCGGGATCCCGAGGATGAGCGCAATGGGGATGAGCCCGAGTACGACCATGCGAATATCGAACTTCGTACCGATGTACAGGGCGTTCAGGATGTCGGAAGCGGGGTTCTCGGCCACTTCCGGCCAGAGGATGCCGAGCATGGCTCCTCGCGCCAGCACAAGCGCCAACAGCGTGCCAATAAAAAGGACGCTGAGGGTGCGGATAAACGGGGGGAAGAAAGATGTCTTTTGCATTTTTTTTGTATAGGACGAGCGCGTGAGAATGTGAAGCACCTAGAAAAGGAGGGAAAGCGCACGGGGCGAGGTGCGTTGTCCAGCCCGGAATGATAGGGCGGATAAACTTTAAAAGAGTGGAGATGCATTGGGGAAGGGGAGTTTTTTTGAGGAAAAGCTTTCCTCCCTTCCCTCAATTGGCCAGCGAGGAGTCCATCTCCCCTTTCCAATGCTGGTCATGCCTATCGGCTCATTACAGTCTTTTCCGGCATCAATGGTCTTTGAAATACGGTAACGTAAAGAGGAAATGTTCCAGGTGGACTATCGCTTTTTCAAGAGGCGGAACCAATTCCGGTCGCCGATGAGCAGGGAGGCGGCGTACACGGCTGCCCCGGCTGGTATGGCAAGGGCCAGCTGCGCGATGTTCGAGGCGTACCCGGCCCAGAGGACAACGCCATAGGCGCTCCCGAAGGTCAGGGCCGTTCCGGCAAGCTGCACGGCGAGGGAGCGGAGCGGAAGCCGCAGGGAAACCCTGCGGGAGAGTCCGATCCAGAGCAGGGCCGCATTGCACCAGAGCCCCACGGAGACGCCGAGCGGCGGCCCCCATGCCCCGAAACGCAGGGTGAGGGCGTAACCCCCTGCAAGGGCGACGGCCAGAGCAACGGCGGCGGCCTTGAGCGGGAGCCCGCTTTCCAAGGCGTGGCAAGCCGCCAGCAAGGGCCGGGAAAGCGCATAGGCGGGCAAGCCGGGTGCGTAGGCGCACAGGGCAAGCGCCGTGGCGGAAACGGCTTCCGCATCAAAGGCCCCATGCCCAAGCACAACGGCGACCAGCGGCAGGGATATCGCCGCCAGGCCCGCCGCCGCAGGTAGGTTCAGGCCGAGCGACAGCAGCACCGCCCGCTGGATTTCATCCGAGAAGGAGTGGGGAGGGGCGGTCGGCAGGGAACTTGGGGAAGGGGAGAGGGAACCGTGGGGGGGCTCCCCTCTTTTGAAAAAGGGTTCTCCATCCTCAAACTCCAGCCCTTCACCATCCCAAGGCTTTTGCAAGCGGGCGCTGGGTATCGCCTTGGTGTCGTTGCGGGCCGTACGGGAAGCGGAAAGAGGCGGTGGGGGATCAGCCTGTTCGGGCTTTTGGGGCTGGGAAAGGGAAAACGAGGGGATTTCGTGGGAACGGGAAGAGCGGGAAAGCCCTTCGGAGGCCGCGAGTTCCGCGAGGCGCGGCGCGGCGGCCATCCCCACGGCGGCGCCGAGCACGCCGAGAGGAAATTCCAGCAGCCGTTCGGCATAAAACAGGGAGGCCATATGGCCTTCGGGCAGGAGCGAAGCCAGAGCGGAGGCTCCGAGAAAGGCCAGTTGAGGCATGGCGGCCCCAACGATGCCTGCGGGGAGACGGCGGAAGGCCTCCGAGACTGTCCGTGCATCGGCGGGCTTTCCCCTTTTCCCCTCTTCGCGCTGGAGGATGCGGATTGCCGGTACCTGAGCCAGCCATTGCAAGATTCCCCCGCAGAGGACGCCGCAGGCGACGAGCACGCCCGGCTGCAGCGACGGGTTGAAGGCCGCCAGCAGTGCGAAGCCGATGACGCAAAGGTTGAACAGGGACGGCGTCAGCGAAGGCAGCAGGAAACGCTGCCTGCTGTGCAGGGCCGCCATGCAGCCCGCCGCCATCATGACGCTCCAGATATACGGAGCACAGATACGGAACAGCGTAACGGCCTCTCCAAACACTTCCGGGCGCTCTTCCAAACCCGGCGCGATGGCCCGCATGATGATTCCCGCTCCCGCCATGCACGCTAAAGCCAAGAACCCCGTCCATAAGGCCAGCTTGCGCGTTACCGCCAGCGCAAGCCCGCAGCCGGAACCGCCCCGCAGCCGTTCCCGCGTGCAGGCGGCGGTCAGGGAGAGGGACAGCGTGCCTTCGCCGAACAGCCGCCGGGCCATGTACGGAATCCGCAGCGCCGCCGTAAGCGCGTCCGCCGCCCCCGAACCGCCGAGCAGCCATGCAATGCCGGCATCGCGCACAAACCCTAAAAGCCGCGAAATGAGTGTCCCCACACCTACAATCAAAGTGTTTTTCGAGGAGGAAGACGAGGAGGGGGAATCCTTCTTGAAGAAGGGGTTTCCAGCTTCCCGGCCCTGTTCCAAACGCTCTTGATGCGCAGGAGGAAAACCGTTCGGCGAGCCGTGTTTCTCTGTCATAGGGAACACTCTGGATAAGGGACTGGGTAAGGGGAAAAGTCTTTGGAAGAGGAGGGGGAAAGTTTGAAGGGGGGAGGGGAAACCTTTCTCCAGAAAGGTTTCCCCTCCCCTCCCAATCTTCTCTTCTACACCAACCCCCTGCGGGCGGCGATGAGCTCGGCTACGATGGATACGGCGATTTCCTCGGGTGTTTCGGCACCGATTTCGAGGCCGATGGGGCTGTGGACGCGCCCGAAATCATCTTCGGAAAAACCTTCAGAGCGCAGAAAACTGTAGATGCCGTCACGCTTGCGTTTGCTTCCGATCATGCCGACGTAGTGGGCCGTCGTGTGCATGGCCTGAGAGAGGCATCCCCTGTCGTGGCTGTGCCCGCGCGTGGCAATGACGATATAGTGCTCCGGCCCGATGCCGCAGGCTTCAGCCAGTCCTTTGAATTCAGGCAGGACATGCACGGCGCGGGCAAAGGGGAAACGCGTCGGAGAGGCGTATTCCTCACGGTCGTCGACGGCAATGACCTCAAAGCCGACCTCATGGGCCAGCCTGCCCGTGGCAAGGGAAACGTGCCCGCCGCCGCAGAGTACGACGACGCCCTGATGGATCAGCGGCTCGATATAGACGCGCCTGCCGTCGAGATCGATGCAGGCCGCGCTGTTGCTCCTGACTTGCGCCAGAACGGGGGCGGGCAGAGCCGGGGCGTCCGTGTGGAAGCTGCGCTGAGGCGAGGCGGGATCGGTAATATCCACGAGCCAGACCCCAAAGGCGGCCCGGCTGCGGCAAGCCGCTGCCTGACGGAAAAAGGGAAGCTGCTCGGGCGTGATCCGCTCCACGAGGATATCCACGATGCCGCCGCAGATCATGTCGGCATCCGGTGTGAATCCGGTCATGTCGAAATGCATCAGGCGGGCGGTTCCGCCCTTGCGGACGGGCAGGCACGCCGCCAGCACGTCCGATTCGACCTGACCGCCGCCGATGGTCCCGATCACGGACAAGTCCCGCGTGACCAGCATCTGCGCGCCCGCATGGCGCGGGGCGGAGCCGGAACGATCGATGATCGTGGCAAGCGCCAGAAATTCTCCCTGTTCAAGATGTTGGGCAATGTCGTTTTCCAGCTTCATGCGAACCGCCTCGTGATGGGAAATTCATTTCCGCAGGGCCCAAGGCCAGATTGGCATATTTGACATTGAAAAGACCTCTGTAAACAAAGACGTAAACGACTATCTTATGAAACTGCAGAAGCAGGGCAGGATCTATTATGTTTCCTACGATATGCCGAAGAGCTTTATTGTCACAAAGGACTATGTATATATCTCAAATGTGTCTGTTTTTACGCTGAAAAGGCGGTTTGCAGATAATGAAATAAGGTCGGAAATATAAAAGGGGGCAGATTTTGTATCCGCTCCTTTTTAGCTTTGTTATCGTATTTTCAGCAATGCGGAATAGGTATTTTCAAACATATTTACAATCTGTTACATTATTATCTATTTTAACTGCCTGTAAAGATTTTCAATGTTTAGCAATAGATTAAGCACCGCTGTTACATCAGTAATTCAGCGGCGGAAAGTTTAATATCCGAACAGCGTTGAAATGCCGTTTTTAAAAGCGTTTATGAGTGATTCAAGTTGACTTTGAAGCTGAAATGTGATATAATTATATATAGTATCGTGAGAAATTGCGGAAATGATGAAAGGAAAGAGCATGGCAGAAGAAATTCTTGATAAAAACGTCAATACCGTAGAGGTTGACGAGCCTGAAATCGACGGCGAAATAAAGGATATAGAGGATAATACACAGGTTGAACACGCTTACGGTGCAGATGATATTCAGATACTTGAAGGTCTTGAAGCGGTAAGAAAAAGACCGGGTATGTATATCGGCTCTACAGGTGAAAGCGGTCTGCATCACCTTGTATACGAGATAGTGGACAATGCCATAGACGAAGCCCTTGCAGGCTATTGTACCGAAATAAACGTTAAGATACTTCCCGGAGATGTTATTGAAGTAACCGATAACGGACGTGGTATACCTACAGGCATTCATCCTAAGGAAAAGATAAGTGCGGCTACTGTCGTATATACGATACTTCACGCAGGCGGTAAATTCGGCGGAGGCGGATATAAGGTTTCCGGCGGTCTGCACGGCGTAGGTGCGTCTGTTGTAAATGCACTTTCGGAATGGCTTGAGCTTACTGTATATGACGGCAAGGAGATACATTTCCAGCGTTTTGAAAACGGCGGTCATTACAAGGAGCAGATGAAGGTTATCGGCACAACCGATAAGACAGGTACACAAGTACGCTTTAAGCCCGACTCGACTATATTCCACAGCACAGAGTTCAAATATGATATACTGCTTGACAGACTCAGAGAACAGGCTTTTCTGAATGCCGGACTTAAAATCGTTTTAAGCGACCTTAGAGATGAGGACAAGCCTAAGCAGGAGGTCCTTCAGTACGAGGGCGGTATTATCAGCTATGTAGAATGGCTGCAGAAGAAAAGAGGAGCAGAAGCGCTTCATCCCGATGTTGTATATATTGAGGGACTTCTTGATAATATATCCGTTGAGATTGCATTCCAGTACAACACAGACTTCAACAGTGAAACGTTCAGATCGTTTGCAAACAATATTCATACGGTTGACGGCGGTACGCACGAGATTGCATTCAAAAATGCACTGAACAAAGTCATAAACGACTTTGTAAAGCAATATAAGGAACAGCAGGCTAATAACAATAAGAAGTCCAAGAAGAAGCAGGACGAGGTCAAGGAGTTTGTTCCGTTGAGCGGTGAAGCTATAAGAGAGGCTATAAATGCGGTCATCTCCGTAAAGCTCCCAGAATGTGAATTTGAAGGACAGACAAAGGGCAAGCTCGGTAATCCTGAGGTTCGTCCCGTTGTTTATAAAATAAGTGTAGAGAAGCTGACATATTACTTTGAGGAGCATCCCGATACAATAGCTACGATAGCTCAGAAATGTATCAATGCTCAGGCTGCAAGAGATGCGGCTAAGAAGGCTATGGAGGCAAAGAGAAAGTCTGTTACGGACGGTGCAAGTCTGCCAGGAAAGCTGGCTGACTGCTCGGATACCGATCCCGAAAAGACAGAAGTATACATCGTCGAGGGAGATTCTGCGGGCGGTTCTGCAAAGCAGGGACGTGACAGACGTTTCCAGGCTATACTTCCTCTCTGGGGTAAGATGCTGAACGTTGAGAAAGCAAGAGCAGACAAGGTTTATAACAATGATAAGCTGCAGCCTGTCGTAAAGGCACTCGGTACGGGTATAGGAGAAGATTTTGATATAACCAAGCTCAGATACGGCAGAGTAGTTGTAATGGCCGATGCCGATGTCGATGGCTCACATATCAGAACACTTCTGCTGACATTCTTCTTCCGCTTTATGCGTCCTCTGATAGAAGAAGGTCATGTTTATCTTGCTCAGCCTCCGCTGTTCAAGGTGTTCAGAGGTAAAAAGGTAAGATATGCGTTCAGTGACGAGGAGAGAGATGCCTATATTGATCCGACTTGTGCTAGTCTAAGCGAAAAGCAACGTCAGGCAATAATGAAAGTAAATAAGAATAAT
>ENA-UEYI01002349-UEYI01002349.1-human-gut-metagenome-genome-assembly--contig:-NODE-2349-length-13301-cov-3.397157_pt1 | contig 13301 bp, 18 predicted proteins | sample MGYA00242900_ERZ507916 | MGnify/ENA primary metagenome ERZ507916 (study PRJEB26167, sample SAMN06115521) | human gut metagenome | host: Homo sapiens | place: China:Chongqing | collected 2015-09-02...
GCTCCGGTCTTTACGAACAAGGTGCGCGCAGCAGATGGGGAAGCGCCCGATTACGTGGTTGCGCCGGAATTTGCGCCGGGGCTTTCCCGGCTGGGGCAGGATGCGGCGTGGTTCCGGGCGCGGGAGGCGGCGCAGGAGTGGCCGGTTCTTGCGTGGAACGGCACATCCATCTATGATCTGCAACTGGACGAGCTGAAAACGGTCTACGGAGAGCCGGAGCGCATTTCTCACGAGCCGTTTCTCCAGGAGGAATATTACGATGTGGTCGAGTTCCCGGACGGCTCGCAGGCGGGCGGCATTTGCTTCGTGGACACGAGCGTTACAAAACCGAACGCCGCGTATCTTCGCTTGTATGATGGCACGGACGCTTGCGGCGTGACGGCGGGGGAGGACTACCGGGAGGCCGCCAACCGATTCCGCGCGCAGGGCTTCCTGCCATCTATCGCGTAGACGAGCACACGGCGCTGCTGCTTCTTGGCGGCGAGGTGCGCTACATGGGGAAATACAGCCTCATCGAGTACACAGACGGCGAACCGACCACACTCATGATCTGCGACGAGACGGCGATGCGCTTCCAAATCGAAGACAGCAAAATCGCCGCCGTCAGCTATCACGCACCGGAGGAGGCCAAGCAATTGCCTCTTACGAGATGTCCATAATCAATGCGTAGGGGGCGATGCCCACATCGCCCCAAGGGAAGCGGCGAATTCGCATTGGATTTCCGTAAAATCGGCGTAATCTGCCGGGTCGATGTGGGCATCGCCCCCACGCGTTTAGCGGAAGCTGAACGAAATACCGGGGCGGAATACAAGAATCTGGACAAAAAGCGCACCGCACAGAGAGCATTGTGCGGTGCGCGGGGCGCTTTATGTAGAATCAATCCTTGATCTCGCGGATGGAGATGAAGCGCAGCTCGTTGAGGGGCTTTCCGAGCTTGTCGGCGACGATGGCCATGAGCATGGCGGCCGTCCGGTCGGGAACATCGTGGAGCTTTACTTCGCCGGCAGAGCCGGGAGCGACTGCCTTAACAGCAGGTGCTGCAGGAGCGGCGGGCGCGGGAGCAGGAGCGGCGGCTTTTGCAGCGGCCTCTTTATTCTGCATGATTTTGCCGGAGGCCTTGGTGACGAGCATCAGCAAAATGAGGCCGAAAAAGACGACGGCCATACCGAGCACGACGATCAAGGCTGCCGTTCCGATCGGAACATTTACCATTGCCTGGTTAATCAGAAACATCTTGTTTTTCTCCTTCTTCCAAAGCCGCGCCGCGGCCGATTTCGGGAGTCATTATACCGTGAAAGTACGTTAAAGCGGCGTTAAAGAAGAAGGCAATTCTGAAAGGATTCGTTAACGGCTGAGCGCGCCGGGAATCGGCGCAATGAGGCGAAAATGACAGCGCTCGGTTTGCAGCAGACCGTCTTTTTGAAGGCGCGAAAGCTCCGCGGACATGGCCGAGCGCTCGATGCACAGATAGTCTGCCAGCTGCTGGCGATCGAAGGGAATGTCAAATTCCAGCGAGCCCTGCCGGAGCGACTCGGACGAGAGATAGGACAGAAGCTTTTCCCGTGTGCGGCGCTTGCTCATGTGGGTGATCTTATCGTTCAGCTGCAAATTTTTCCTTGCCAGGACGGACACAAGGTTCCGGATGAGCAGCGCGTGCTGCGGGCAGGTCTCCGAGCAGACGGTGAGGATCCGCTGGATGCTCAGGAACATGACCTTCGCAGGCGCGTTTGCGACGATGCTGACGTTCAGCACCGCACCCGGCGTTGCGGCAAAGGGCTCTGCAAATGTGCCGGGCGGCTGGATCTTTCCCATGATGTTCCGCTCGCCCCATAAATCTTCCTGTATGGCAAGGGCAGAAACGGAAAATCAACGTTCCTTGAGATCATTCGTGCGATCCTCGGAGAATATGCAACAAACATACAGCCTGAATCCATTATGGTCAAGAACAGCAATAACTCTGCAAATACCGATATTGCCCGCTTAAAGGGTGCAAGACTTGTCACATCAGTTGAACCTAATGAGGGTATGCGGCTTAATGAAGGACTTATAAAACAGCTTACAGGCGATGATATGGTAACTGCCCGAAAACTCTATGGTGATGAATTTGAATATCGTCCGGAATTTAAGCTGTGGCTTGCAACAAACCACAAACCAACAATTCGCGGCACTGATCTTGGAATCTGGCGAAGAATTCATATCATTCCATTTACAAAAATTATTCCCGAAGAAAAGGTTGATAAGAACCTTGGTGAGAAACTTCGTGAAGAAATGCCTGATATTCTTGCCTGGGCTATGGACGGATACCGCCTGTGGAAATATGAAGGTCTTCATAAGCCGAAAGCCGTCGAAGATTCTGTCAGGGAGTATCGTAATGAAATGGACGTGATTGCCGCATTTCTCGCCTCTGACTATATTGCTGAAGGCGGTGAAATTAAGGCATCTGTGCTGTATGCAGTTTATTGTCAGTGGGCTGCGGAATCCAACGAATACAAGATGACGAGCCGCAAGTTTGGAATTGAAATGTGCAAACGCTACACCAAAATTCATAAGAAGGACGGCTGGTACTATCAGGGTATCTCCACTCTTTCTATTAAGATGACATAAATGACATATATTACTTCTTTTCTCTACTTCTCTTAAAAAAGAAAAGAAAAATAAAATAAATACTATATTTTATATATTATATATCATCTTATGTCAAATGGAGGAAAAATGAAAATTGCTCTCAATTTTAAAGATAAGGATACTTTCCGAAAACTGGAACGTCAGGCTTATGACGGTACCATTGATGTAACAAAGTTTCCGCCTGCAGAATATAGATATTTTTCCGAACTTAAAAAATTGTATTATGCTTTTAAATTTGAGGGACTTCCTAAAGAGGAAGCTTCTCGTAAAAAGCGTATTTTGTTAAAGCTATACAAGGAAGCAATTTCTGAATATGAAAACAGGCTTAATGTTTCCAGACAATATCAGGAACACATTCGCATTGCAGAACTTAATCTTTCAAAAATTGAAAAATCCCATGATGTATATGAAATTGCTCTCCTTGCTTGTGAATCACTTGGTGCTATGATGGGAGAAGACACTTTCTATAACCGGCAGAAACAGAAAATTATGGAGGAGAAATAAATGGATGGATACATAAAATTGACAGCAAAAGAATACATGAAAGAAGCAAAAATATTACTCAGGCGAATTGAAAGAAAAAGACGTGAGGCAGAGAGTATCCGCATTTGTGAGAGTTCTCCTTCCTCACCTGTATTCAGCGATATGCCAAAAACAGCAACGCATAATCCGCATAGAATGTCCGACAGTATCAACCGTGCTATTGACCTTGACAGAGAAGCAGACGCTGCTTTTGATGAACTGTCAGCACTGAAATCAGCGTTCCTTGGATCACTGCAAAAACTGGATAACCCCGATGAACGTGATCTGATGTATAAACGTTATATCGAGTTAAAAAGTTGGAATGAAGTATTTCACGAAATGGGCTATAGCAAATCGGCCGGATACAGGGTTCACAGCAGTGCATTATCCAAACTTTAAAATTTGGGAGTTCGTGGGAGTTTACGGGACTTGAAGATACTTTCAATATGTGCTATAATATAAACTGGAAAATAAGATAGCGAACAAGCCATGGCAGAGAGATCTGCTGTGGCTATTTTTATGCCCTGATGGAGGTACAGTATGAAAGCAAGAGAATATTTAAGAACAATTCAGAAGCTTGAAAGCGAAACCAGGGAATGCTATGGACAGGCGGAATACCTGAAGAACGCCATTAACAACCTCTCAAATCAGAATGCCATTGAAACCGTTGAGGAACTTATCATTAATCTTATGGACGAGGCAGCTGATTATGCAATTCATCGTGTTCATCTGATAAATGAACTTTTAAATGTTGATGACCCAATGCAGTATACGCTTCTCCATTACCGCTACTGCCTCGGTTACAGCTGGCATAAGATCGCTTACAAGCTTAAAGTAAGCGTTGGCTTTGTGAAGAATCTTCACGGTAAGGCGTTGAAGTCACTTGACAAATATCTTGAGGAATGTTGCAATGCCGAAGAAATGTAAGCACCCTTGCAGTTATCCAGGCTGTCCGAACCTTACCGACAGCAGATATTGTGAGATGCATAAACAGCCTGACAGACCATCAGCCACCAGGCGTGGTTACAACAGCAAATGGCGTAGGCTCAGTAAAGCTTACCTCCGCAAGCACCCGATGTGTGTACGTTGCCTGCAACAAGGACGATATGTTCCTGCAACAGTTGTCGACCATATCGTTCCACACCGTAACAACCCTGTTTTGATGTGGGACGAATCCAACTGGCAAGCCTTATGCAAGCCATGTCACGATAAAAAGACATGGACGGAAGATAAGAATCCTGTTTATACATACTGAAAAGCCCCCCTGGGGGTAAAAAATCCCTAAAAATGGATAAAACACAGACCGGTGGCCCCTCTCACGCACAAAATCCAATATTCAAACACCCGATTGACCCCTTGAATATTAAAACATTAGAAAATACCGATAAAACCTGCTTTTGCCGACTTTTGCAGTCGGCATTTTTTATGCCCAATTTTAAGTTTTGTTTGATTTTTCGGAGGTGATGACATCATGGCGAAAGACGGTACAAACCGAGGCGGTGCAAGACCGGGTGCAGGACGACCAAGAAAGGCACTCGCTGAAAAGATTGCTGAGGGAAAAACTACTGAAGTTATGATGCAACCTGCGGATATAGAATCCGCTGAAACACCGCCTGTCAGAGATTTCATGAAAGAATTACAGCGTGACGGCACAAAACTCCTTGCAGATGATGTGTATACAGAAACTTATCAATGGCTGAAAGAACGTTCCTGCGAGAAGATCGTCAGCCGTCAGCTTGTGGAACAGTATGCCATGAGCATTTCCCGTTGGATTCACTGCGAGCAGATCGTCACCAAATACGGATATATTTCCAAACATCCTACAACTGGTGCGGCAATTGCCTCTCCCTATGTAGCGATGTCACAGAATTACATGAAACAGGCAAACCAAATCTGGAATCAAATTTTTCAGATAGTCCGTGAAAACTGCTCTGTGGAATTTCAGGGCAATCCGCAGGAAGATATGATGGAAAAATTACTGAGAAGCAGAAAGTGAGAAATACATGAAAGCAGATGTTCAATTCTGGAGAGAACTGAAACAGCAGAGAAACAACATGACCAAACAGCAATACCGCACGATAAAAGGACAGGCTGTCAAAGGCAATATGGATGCCGCCCGAAGAGGTATGCTCAGAATTCAGCAGAGGAGGAATTACAGATGACAATGACCACAGAATTTCAGCTTGTTGACATCAACAAGTTAGTGCCTTATGCAAATAACGCTCGTACACACAATAAAGAACAGATTCTGAAACTCCGTTCTTCCCTCCGTGAGTTTGGATTTGTGAATCCTGTCATCATTGACAAGGAATACAACGTTCTTGCTGGGCATGGACGCATCATGGCAGCAAAGGAAGAAGGAATTACAGAAATTCCTTGTGTATATGTTGACCATTTCACAGAGGCACAGAAAAAGGCATATATTCTTGCCGACAATCGTATGGCATTGGACGCAGGCTGGGACGATGATTTGCTTGCTGTTGAGATGGAAGAGTTACAGAATCTCGGATTTGACCTTGGTTTGACTGGTTTCGATGAATCTGAAATTGCTGATTTATTTGATACAAACAGCGGTGATGAAGTCAAAGACGATGATTTTGACCTTACCAAGGCACTTGAAAAGGCTGCATTTGTACAGCATGGCGATATCTGGATTGTTGGAAAACATAAGCTGATGTGCGGCGACGCTACTTCTGCGGAAGATGTATCTGCTCTTATGGGAGATACAAAGGCAAACCTTATTTTGACCGATCCGCCTTATGGAGTTTCTTTCAAGAGTTCCAGTGGACTTACCATTCAGAATGACAGTATGAAAAACGAAGAATTCTACAACTTTCTTCTTGCTTCATTCAAGTGTATGGCTGACCACCTTGAAAAAGGCGGTGCAGCCTATGTATTCCATGCGGATACGGAGGGACTGAATTTCAGAAAGGCTTTCATTGATGCCGGATTTCATCTTGCAGGCTGCTGTATCTGGGTGAAAGATAGTCTGGTGCTTGGACGCTCGGATTATCAGTGGCAGCACGAACCTGTGTTGTATGGCTTTATGCAGAACGGCAAGCATCATTGGTATTCAGACCGCAAGCAAACGACCATCTGGAATTTTGATAAGCCGAAACGCAATGCAAATCACCCAACTTCAAAGCCACTTGACCTTTTAAGCTATCCTATCGGAAATTCCACACAGGCAAATGGTGTAGTTATTGATACGTTTGGCGGTAGCGGTTCAACCCTTATGGCTTGTGAGCAAATGAACCGCATTTGTTACACAATGGAACTGGATGAAAAGTATGCATCTGTTATTCTCCGACGCTATGTTGAGGATACCGGCGATGCTGACGGTGTGTATGTTATCCGTGACGGACAGCAGATACCTTACTGTGAACTTGTAAAAGAGGTGGAAAAGCCTGATGAATAAACCTCTTACGCTCGGCAGCCTTTTTGATGGTTCAGGAACATTCCCCATGATGGCTATGCTTTCCGGCATCGTGCCTGTCTGGAAATCAGAAATTGAACCTTTTCCTATCGCTGTAACCGAAAAGCGACTGCCTTTTGTAAAGCACCTTGGCGACATCAACAGCATCAACGGTGCAGAAATTGAGCCTGTGGATATTGTCACCTTTGGCTCGCCCTGTACTGATCTTTCAGTTGCAGGCAAGCGTCAGGGCTTGAATGCAGAGCGTTCAGGACTTTTCTTTCAGGCAATCAGAATTATAAAGGAAATGAGAGGTGCAACCAATGGAAAATATCCGAGATTTGCAGTGTGGGAAAATGTCACAGGAGCATTCTCCTCAAATGGCGGAGAAGACTTCCGATGCGTTCTTGAAGAATTCTGTAAGATTAAAGACACAGATTTATCTGTCCCTAAACCTGAAAAATGGACAAAGGCAGGAGAAATCATGGGTGAAAATTTCTCTCTCTCCTACCGAACATTCGATGCTCAATACTGGTATCTTCCCCAACGAAGAGCGAGAATCTACCTTGTCGCAGATTTTGATGGCGGATGTGCCTCAAAAATATTATTTGAGTCAGAAGGCGTGTCTGGGTATTCTGCGGAGAGCTTCAGAGCGTGGCAAGAAACTTCCCGAAGTTTTGGAACTTGCTTTGAAAAAACAGGCTCAGGTCTGATGTTCGAGAATCATTCTCAGGATACCAGATACACAGGACCTCTTAATGTTGCTCAGACAGTTTCTGCAACTTATGGAACAGGCGGAAATAATCAGCCTTTTGTAGTGGAAAATTTTCATAAAACTTATGGCATCTGCGGAAAATACAGCAATTCCATGCTGAGTAATAATCCGAACAGCGGATTCTATGAAGCTGAAACTTCCAGAACCATTGATACCAGCAATCAGTCACCTTGCAAAAATCAAGGTGGTATGGTTGTAGTTGAGGGCAACGGCTCACGCCCATCACATCACGGTGACAGATACAAGGAATCGGAAACCATGTACACGCTGAATTGTACTGAAAATCACGCTGTTTCATATGGAATCGGCAGACCTGCAATGAATCAGGGGTACAATGCAAAATTTAGTTTTCAGATTGAAGAGGAAAAATCTCCTACAATCGTTGCATCGGGGGCAGGCGGAATCGCTCATCCGAAATACTCCACAAGCAAAAATTCTCATCATACCGTTGCCGAAAAGGAAAAAGCAAACACACTTGTGGCATCAGACTATAAAGACCCTCCTGTTGTCAATGACAGCACTCCTGAAATTGAATACATTGTAAGGAGACTAACACCGCAGGAATGTGCGTTACTGCAAGGTATGCCGACTTGGTGGTGTGACGATATCGGCATTGAAAATCCGACCGAAGAACAGATAAATTGGTGGCTGAATGTTTTTGAAATCTACAATAAGGCAATCGGAAAAGAGTGCAAGCCAAAAAGCCGTAAGCAGATTGAAAAATGGCTGAAAAATCCGTACTCCGATAGTGCCACTTATAAAATGTGGGGAAATGGCATCGCTTCAAGCAATGCTTTGTTCGTTCTGTCAGGAATCGCCTATTATGCACAAAACGAGGGGAAATAATTCTACATATCCTACACTTGCTATCTGTGGCATTCAGAGTTATCATGTGTACTACCGAAAAGGAGGTCAAACATATGATAATTGAATTTCATCTCACAGGAGAAAATCGAAAAGCACTGGTAAAAGCCATTAGCGAGATTTTAGAAATTTCTGCCGAATATCAGTATATGCCGACTTGTGCTTACAAGATCGGGGAATGTTATACCGTCACCAAAGAGGGCGACCTTGAAATCAGCGATTCTGCTGACGGAAAAGAGATTGAAATGCTGATTAGTGAACTTGCAAGCAGAGGGTATGAAATCCCGTCAGCAAATAAACTGACCGTTCAGATGCCTGCGGACTTCTTCACAGAACATACCCTGAACAATCTCTACCAAATCTGCAAGAATAAAGCCGTCCTGTTTCAGGCAGCTTTCAAAACAGATTCACTGGACATTATTCAGTCTGATGATAAAGTAGAATTTCCTTGGTTCACCGTTGAAAATGATGGTGATGCAGATGCCTACTGCATTTTCATTTCCATGCTCTGCGAATTTGCAAAGAATCAGAAACGTATCAATAACAAGCCTGAAACCACTGATAATCCCAAATACACAATGCGTTGTTATCTTCTTCGCTTGGGTATGATCGGTACAGAATATAAGGCGGTGAGAAAAGTACTGCTCAGAAATCTTTCAGGCAGTTCAGCTTTCAGAAAGGCGGCAAATGATGAAGTTTCCGAATAAAAACTATCTGGCACAACTCCGAAAACAATACCCGATTGGAACGAAAATACAGCTGATTTCTATGCGTGATGAAAAATATCCCATTCTTCCGGGAACAATCGGTGAGGTCACTCATATCGATGATATGGGTTCCATACACATGAAATGGCAAAACGGCTCTTCTCTTGCCCTGATTCCAGAAGTGGATTCTTTCAAGGTTTTGGAAGCCGAAAAATAAGGCAGAACCTATTCCATCGTACTGTATTTTACCATAGAAAATCAAGTAAAGCAAGACTGTATATTACACAATTATTCGGCGGATATACAGTCTGTTTTTCTGTTAATTTAGCCGCTTGATATGTCCTCCGTAATGCGGTAATATGTGATACAACGAAAGGGCAGAAAGCCCGAAATTACGGAGGAAAATACCATGAACGCTAAAACAGAAAGACAGATTGAAAACCTGAAAAATCAGACCATTGGGGTTGAAATTGAGATGAACCACATCACAAGAGAACGAGCTGCAAAGCTTGCCGCAGACTTTTTCGGAACAGGCAGATACGAATTCACAGCAAGCCGAAACGGATATAGCACCTGGTCAGCTTGGGACGCACAAGGCAGAGAATGGAAATTCCAGAAAGACGTCAGCATTGCAGGATGCGATGCTGAAAAGTGCGAACTGGTTACACCGATTCTTCACTACAGCGACATTGAAACCTTGCAGGAACTGGTCAGAAAGCTTCGCAAGGCAGGAGCAGTAAGCCACGCAGGGGTTGGGGCAGGAGTTCATATTCACATAGGAGCGAATGGACACACACCGCAGAGCCTGAGAAACCTTGCAAACATCATGGCAAGCCACGAAAGACTGATTGCAGATGCTTTGAAAATTGACCAGGGCAGAATGAACAGATATTGCAGAACGGTAAACCCAAGATTCATTGAACAGCTGAACAAAAAGAAACCCACCACAATGGCACAGTTTGCAGATATCTGGTACACAGCAAACGGTGCGAATTACGGCAGAAATCAGCATTACAACGACAGCAGATACCATATGCTGAACTTCCATGCAACCTTTACAAAAAGCACAATCGAATTTCGACTTTTCCAGTTTGACAAGCCTACAGCAGAAAAGAAAAACGGACTTCACGCAGGACAATTGAAAAGCTACATTCAGCTTTGCCTTGCACTTTCCGAAATGGCAAAGGAACTGAAAACAGCAAGCCCAAAGCCACAGCAAACAGAAAATCCGAAATTCGCAATGCGAACATGGCTGATTCGATTGGGACTGGTTGGCGAAGAGTTCTCCACAGCGAGAAGTTTTCTTACCAAGAACCTTGACGGAGATGCAGCCTTCCGATTCGGCAGAGCTTGAAAAGGCTCGCACCTCAAAGGCAACGGGTGGCAACACAGCCGCCCACGTTGCTTTTGTGGTATAGTTTTCCCAGCCTCAAGAAAAGTTTCACACAAGCCCACACAGCCTCCTGATTTTGCAAAGTGTAATCTGAACAAATACCACACAAGAAAAGGCACAGATATTTTGTGGATTTAGCGGGTTGCATTCACTCCGAAAAAGAGTTAATATGTGACTACCGCAAAGCGGAATCTACAAAAAGGAGATTTGAAATGAAAAGATATTATATCGCCTACGGTTCAAACCTCAATGTCCGTCAAATGAAATTCAGATGCCCCACAGCAAAAATCGTTGGAACGGCGGTTATCGGGGATTATGAACTTCTCTACAAAGGCAGCAAAACAGGCTCTTACCTTACCATTGAAAAAAAGAAAGGCTCAGTTGTTCCGGTTGCAGTCTGGGAAGTGACTGCCGCCGATGAACACAACCTTGATATTTACGAGGGCTATCCTAATTTCTACTACAAGAAAAATATGAAAATCAGACTTTCCGAAGCTGAGAAAATGATTGATGCTTTTGTGTATATCATGCACGAGGAACGCAGGCTTGGGATTCCAACTTCTGCATATGTCAGCACCTGCAAATTCGGATACACCATTTTCGGATTTGATTTCAAGTACCTTGATGAAGCCTACGAAAAAAGCCTGAAAGGAGCTGCCCATTATGAAAACTGAAACTGCAACAGAAAGAACCTGCCCGAAATGCGGATGTGTTTATACCGGAGTTCCTGCACTTTCAAGGGTAGATAATGAAACGCTGATTTGCCCCGACTGTGGAATCCGTGAGGCTCTCGAAAGCATTGGTATTTCCAAAGAAGAACAGGAAAAAATCATCAGCATTATTCACCGTAACACAGCAGAATAATCAAATACAAGCCACCATGTTTGGCTGTGTGGCAATTCAGGGATTTCCTCCGTAAATTATCCCATTTGAAGCAAAGCCCCACACAAGCAAACAAGGTGGCTCAGAAAGGAAATCCATATGAAAGTACTTATCGTTGAACCGAGAAAACGTCCAAGAGAAGCTGAAATTGACGGCAGTCTGGAATCCATGCAGAAAACGGTCGACGGGTATCTGCAAGCAATCTACCCTTTTGAAGATGAAATCGCCCTTGTTTGTGATGATGAATCAAAGCTGAAATCCGATATGGAGTGGAACAGAATGCTCCCTGAAACAAGCGACATCATCAAAGGCACATTTTTCATCGCAGGTCTTGGAGCAGAAGATTTTACAGATCTTTCTGCTGAACTTATGAAAAAGTACAAACAGCGATTTTGGAACATTGAATTTTTCATTCCCACACCAAACGGTCTGATGCCGATTGTAATCAGGGACTGACAGCCCGCACGTTCACCTGTGACGGCAAGTAAAACCGATTCCGAACACCTTTTCGATTTGAAAAGCAACGCCACAAACGCAAACGTGGCGGCTGCTTTTTTGCTGTCATAATCTACACAATACAGGGACGGTTTTCAGACTGTATATTCTGGCAGTTTAGCCGCTTGCAATTATACACACTATGCGGTAATATGTAATCACCGAAAGGGAAAACAACCAAAAAACCACGAAAAACGGAGGAAAACACAATGGTATCATACGGAATCGCAAAGGCAAGAGCAATGGCAAACAGAACGGACTGGAACGAAAGAACCGAAATCACAAAGGCGGTCATCACCTGGTTCGATGCGGACTACGAATACGAACTGGAGATTGAAAACGAGGACAGGATGGACAACGAGGAGTTCACTGCATGGGTTAAGGAAAACGCAGAAAGCCTTGCAAAGGCAGATGCCGAGGAAAACGGAACGACCTTTGAGGAAATCGACAGCATCGACTTTACGGAAAAGGAAATCGATGACGATGCCCTTTTCGATGAGGAGTACGAAAACGCCTGCGAATTTGAATGGGAATGCATGACGGGAAGATAAACTTTCCTTTCAAACCCACAAACCACAGCCTTGGAAACAGGGCTGTGTGGCTCGTACCGAAGAAATATAGTACACAAAATAGCCCTGCAATGTTTGTGCAGTATATTTTTCCGTTATGACTTGATATACTTGAAATTGTATGGTAACATGGTTACAATGGGAATAGAATCTCGATTACAAATCGCCCCCACGGGGCTTGAAAATAATGAGGCAGACTTGCCTTGGCAGGTCTTTTTTTGTTGCATGGGAGGTGATGCAATGGCGAGATTTAAACCAACACGCTTTATGGCGAAAGATTCCAGATATGATAAAAAGTCGGCAGACTATGCCGTCTCCTTTATTGAATGCCTGAGTCATACCAAAGGCACATGGGCTGGAAAGAAATTTGAACTTCTGGACTGGCAGGAGCAGATTATCCGCGACCTGTTCGGCATTCTGAAACCAAATGGCTATCGTCAGTTCAATACGGCGTACATTGAAATTCCCAAGAAAAATGGCAAATCAGAACTTGCTGCTGCGGTTGCCCTGCTGCTTACTTGTGGTGATGGTGAAGAACGTGCGGAAGTTTATGGCTGTGCCGCTGACCGACAGCAGGCAGCCATTGTATTTGATGTGGCTGCCGATATGGTTCGAATGTGTCCTGCCCTTTCCAAACGAGTGAAAATCCTGACCTCACAAAAACGTATCGTGTACATCCCTACCAACAGTTTCTATCAGGTACTTTCTGCAGAAGCATACTCCAAGCACGGCTTTAACATCCACGGAGTGGTGTTCGATGAACTGCATACGCAGCCGAACAGAAAGCTGTTTGATGTTATGACCAAAGGTTCCGGTGATGCAAGAATGCAGCCACTGTATTTTTTGATTACCACAGCCGGCACTGATACAAATTCAATCTGCTATGAAGTACACCAAAAGGCAAAGGATATTATTGAGGGCAGAAAGCATGACCCGACTTTTTATCCGGTCATTTATGGTGCAGATGAATCCGAAGACTGGACCAGTTCTATAATCACGATGACAAAGAGGCTGAGAAGAAAAAGACACTCTATACCGAGTTTGTTGACCAGGG
>ENA-UEYI01002352-UEYI01002352.1-human-gut-metagenome-genome-assembly--contig:-NODE-2352-length-13286-cov-3.114922_pt1 | contig 13286 bp, 9 predicted proteins | sample MGYA00242900_ERZ507916 | MGnify/ENA primary metagenome ERZ507916 (study PRJEB26167, sample SAMN06115521) | human gut metagenome | host: Homo sapiens | place: China:Chongqing | collected 2015-09-02...
TGTACAAACCGCCGGAGTCACCGCCCCGCAGAGGGGCGCGGCAAAGGAGAATGACGATGACAGAACTGACACCCATCCGCCGGGGACGCTGCGCGGGAGCGGGCAACTGGCAGACCCAGTATCAGGCCCTGCAGATGACCGCCCGGGAGGCGGCGGAGCTGATCCGGGACGGGGACACGGCGGCCTTCGCCGCCATGTCCAACTGGCCCTGGGAGCTGGACGGGGCGCTGGCGGAGCGCCTGCTGGAGACCGGCGGCCATATCGCCATCTACGGGCACTTCATCCCCGCCGGAACCCGGCTGCTGACGCCGGAGCTGGCCGGACAGGTGACTTATGACTCCAACTTTTACGGCGTGGAGCGGGGCCTGGAGCCCATGGGCAACGTCCATTACGCCCCCTCCAACCTGAGTCAGACGCCCGCGTGGCTCCTGGCCCGGCGCCCCCGGGTGGCGGCGCTGACCTGCTCGCTCCCGGATGAGAACGGGTGGATGAGCCGCTCCCTGTGGGGCACGGCCCTGAGCCGGAAGGTGCTGGAGCAGTGCGAGCTGGTGCTGGCGGAGGTGAACCCCCGAATGCCCAATATTCCCAGTGATGGGGAGGCCCACACCCGCATCCATGTATCAGAGGTGGACGGGATCATCGAATCCAGCCGTCCTCTGGTAGAGACGCCCATCGCAGCGGGAAACGAGACGGACAGCCGCATCGCGGGCTACATCGCGGATCTAGTGCCAGACGGCGCCTGCATCCAGCTGGGGCTGGGAGGGCTGGCCAATACCGTGGGCGAGTGTCTGGCCCATGCGGGAAAGCGGGATCTGGGCGTCCACACAGAGATCCTGAGCACCGGCGTCATGGAGCTGATGCGCCGGGGCGTGGTGAACAACAGCCGCAAACAGACCTGCCCGGGGCGGAGCGTATACGCCAACATGGTGGGCGGGCCGGAGCTGTGGGCCTTCGCCCATGAGAATCCCGCCTTCTGCCAGAAGGAGATCGACTGGGTGAACGATGCCCGGAACATCGCCCGGAACGACCATGTGGTCTCCATCAACAACGCCATGGAGATCGACCTCACCGGCCAGGTGAATGCCGAGAGTATCGGCCCCCGGCAGTACTCCGGCACCGGCGGACAGCTGGAGTGGGTGGTAGGCTCCCAGTGGTCCAAGGGCGGAAAGAGTATCCTGGCCCTCCGGTCCAGCTACCGGGACAAGGCGGGGGTCCTCCACTCCAAAATCGTGCCGCAGCTGGCCCCCGGCAGCGTGGTGACCACCCCCCGCACCTGCGTCCAGTATGTGGTGACGGAGTTCGGCGTGGCGGATCTGAAATACAAGAGCACCGTGGAGCGGGCCCGGGCGCTGATTGCCATCGCCCACCCGGACTTCCGCCGGGAGCTGGAGCGGCAAATGCCCCTCTGAGTCCCCCGGCCTCCTGCGGATGCTTGGATGACCTGGACAAGGTCCCGCTCTTTCCCGGCGGGGCCTTGTACTGTTTTGCCGAATTTTGCGGCGGCGGCAGAAAAAGGAGCCGGAAGGATTTGACATTCCCCGGCCGTCTCCGTAGAATAAAAAAGTTGAAAAGAATCCGCGCCCTTGTGTGAATACGGCGCAGAGTAACGCGGCGGGGGACCGCCGGGAGAGGCGGTTCACTTTGAAACTTCTAACGCAGATCGGCATCATCTTCGGCATCTGCTGGATCAGCACCTGTATTGAGCGGGTGTTGCCCTTCACCCTGCCTGCCAGCATCATCGGGATGCTGCTGCTTCTGGCGCTGCTGCTGGCACGCGTCATCAAGACAGAACACATCCGGGAGAAGTCGGACTACCTGCTGGGGAATCTCCCCTTCTTCTTCATCCCGGCCAGTGTCAGCATCATCAACTATGCAGATGTGTTACGGGAGAACCTGCTTGCCCTGGTGGTCGTCTGCGCGGTCTCGCTGATTGCCACCTTTGCCGCTACAGTGGGAGCGGTGCGGCTCACCTGCCGCCTGCTGGAGAGGGGGAAGCGGAGATGAGCGCGCTGTGGGAGTCCCCCTTTTTCGGGGTGACGCTGACGATCCTGGCTTACTGGGCAGGCTGCAAAATCCAGAAGCGGACCGGGCTTGTGATCTGCAACGGCCTGGTGCTGGCGGTGATGATGATTATCGCGGTGCTGGCGGTGTTTGACATTCCCTATGCAGCGTACAACGCCGGCGGCAGCCTCATCAACCTCTTTCTGGGGCCGGCCACGGTCTGCCTGGCAGTAACCATCTACGCCCAGATCGACCTGCTGAAAAAGAACCTGCTGCCCATCCTGGCGGGATGCGCGGCCGGGGCGGTGACTTCGGTCCTCAGCATCTGGGGCCTGTGCCGCCTGTTCGGCCTGGACCGGACACTGACCGTCTCCCTCCTGCCCAAGTCCGTCACCACACCCATCGCCACCGCCATTGCGGAGGGGCAGGGCGGCATTGTCTCCATCACCGTGGCGGCGGTGATCTTCACCGGCATCCTGGGCAACCTGTGCGCCCCCGCGCTGGCACGCCTCTTCCGGGTGAAGGATCCGGTGGCGGCAGGGCTGGCCATCGGCGCCTGCAGCCACGCCATGGGCACCGCCCGCGCCCTGGAGCTGGGGGAGACGGAGGGGGCCATGAGCGGCCTTGCCATCGGCCTCTGCGGCCTCGCCACCACTATTTTGGCGCTGTTCTTCGACGTGCTGGTGTAACAGATGAATCCAAGAGGGCCCCGGCCGATGGCCGGGGCCCTCTTGCGCACTTTATACGTAGAACAGCAGGTCGCTGTATACCGGGAAAGGCCAGGACTTGGAGGCAGTCAGCGTCTCCAACTGGTCGGCGGCCTTCCGGGCCTCTGCCATGTCGGGGATCAGCACCTCATGGCAGTAGTTCATGGCCTTGATAGAGCCCACGGGGATAGCGGCCAGATCCGCCTCCAGCTTGGCGCAGTCCGCCTGCAGGGCGTCCGTCAGGGTGCCGATCTGCATGGCTGTGGAAGTCTCATACTGGTGGGGCACACCCATGGCGTCCTTGTGATAGGCCCGCTGGCACAGCTGGTCGGCGTAGTCGGACACCGCAGGCAGGATCTGGTGGCGGATCATGTCCGCCATAGTCTTGGCCTCAATGGTCAGGACCGTGGTGTAGTTCTCAATGTGGATCTCCGCCCGGGCCTCGATCTCCTCCTTGGTGTAGATGCCGTGCTTGACAAACAGATCCACGTTTTTGGGAGCGGTGTACATGGGCAGAGCATCAGCGGTGGAGGTCAGGTTGGAGAGGCCACGCTTCCCGGCCTCCTCCAGCCAGGCCTCGTCATAGCCGTTGCCGTTGAAGATGATCCGCTGATGCTCGGTGAATACCCGGCGGATCAGCTTGGGCAGGTCCGCCTGGAAGTCCCGGGATGCCTCCAGCTCGTCCGCGAACTGTTTCAGCTCCTCGGCCATGATGGTGTTCAGGGCGATATTGGGGCCGGAGATGGACTGGGATGCGCCCAGCATCCGGAACTCGAACTTGTTGCCGGTAAAGGCCATGGGGGAGGTGCGGTTCCGATCCGTGTTGTCCTGGCGGATGGCAGGCAGGGCGTCCACGCCGATCTCCAGCGTCCGCTTGCCGGTGCTCTGGAAGTCCGTGTCGTTGATGATGGAGTCCACCACAGCGGAGAGCTCGTCTCCCAGGAAGATGGAGAGCACGGCGGGCGGTGCCTCCTGGGCGCCCAACCGGTGGTCGTTGCCGGGGAAGGCCACCGTGGCCCGGAGAAAGTCCTGGTAGTCGTCCACACCTTTGACGAAGGCCGCCAAAAACAGCAGGAACTGGGCGTTCTGCCGGGGGGTGGAGCCGGGCTTGAACAGATTTTTGCCCGTGTCGGTGGAGAGGGACCAGTTGTCGTGCTTGCCGGAGCCGTTGACGCCCGCGAAGGGCTTCTCATGGAGCAGGCACACCAGTCCGTGGCGGTCGGCCACCTTCTTCATCATTTCCATGGCCAGCTGGTTCTGGTCGCAGGCGGAGTTGGCATCGGAGAACACCGGCGCCATCTCATGCTGAGCAGGGGCTACCTCGTTGTGCTTGGTCTTAGACAGGACGCCGAGAGCCCAGAGCGTCTCATCCAGATCCTTCATATACGCGGCCACTCTGGGGCGGATGGCACCGAAGTAATGGTCCTCCAGCTCCTGCCCCCTGGGGGGCTTTGCGCCGAACAGGGTCCGGCCGCACATCCGCAGGTCCTCCCGCTGGGCGTACTGGGCCTTGTCCACCAGGAAGTACTCCTGCTCCGGCCCCACCTGAACCACCACCCGTTTGGTCGTCGTGTCCCCGAACAGGCGCAGGATTCGCACCGCCTGGCGGCTGATCTCGTCCATGGACCGCAGAAGAGGCGTCTTCTTGTCCAGGGCTTCGCCGGAGTAGGAGCAGAAGACGGTGGGGATGCACAGGCTGCCCTCCTTGATGAAGGCAAAGGAGGTGGGATCCCAGGCGGTGTAGCCCCGGGCCTCAAAGGTGGCCCGCAGACCGCCGGAGGGGAAGGAGGAGGCATCCGGCTCACCCCGGACCAGCTCTTTTCCGGAGAATTCCATGAGGATCTTGCCGCCGCCGGCAGGGGCAATGAAGCTGTCGTGCTTCTCCGCCGTGACGCCGGTCATGGGCTGGAACCAGTGGGTGTAGTGGGTGGCGCCCTTTTCCACGGCCCACTGCTTCATGGCCTGGGCGATCTCATTGGCGGTGGAGATATCCAAAGACGTTCCGTCTGTAACGCACTTCTTCCACGCCTCATAGGACGCAGAGGACAGGCGCTCCTTCATGGTGTCCTCATTGAAGACCATGCTGCCGAACAGATCGGAGAGTTTCGTGGTGGTACTCATGCGTTTCATCCTCCTGTATTTATAAAATGTATCGTATCACATCAGATATGGAAAACTCAACAGGAAATGCGGATTTTCCGCCTCATTTGCCGCTCTCGCCGTCATCGGAGGGGCCCCGGGCACAGAGGCCGTCCGCGTCGCATCCCCCAGGACCGGTTGGGCATCCGGAAGTCCCGAAGCATCCAGTTCCGGCCGGAATGGTGTTGCCCGAAGATCTCCCGGTCCAGCAGGCTCACCTTGGTAAAGGGCGGACGACGGCCGCCCTTCCTCCGCAGCGTCTCAAAGTCAAAATACGTCCGGCCGAAGAGGGGCAGCAGCTCTTCCTTGGTACAGATCTTTTGAAAAAACCATGGCCCCGCACATGGGCAGAAGCGCCTCCCGGATGAATTTGCGCATCAGCCGCCGACTGCCCAAAGGGCAGGGTACTGGCGCAGAGCACTCTTTGCTATGGAGCGTATAACAAAGAACGCAGCTTTCTCCTAAAATCTTAGGATGAATAGCTGCGATCCGCGGTACCACCTAATTTGCTCCCATGATGGGATCCCTTTCAAAGCTCCAACAAGCCCGTGTGAGATAACGATCACAACTCGTCGCACTTACTAGCGGAGATCCGCGTTCGGAATGCAGCTGCAGAGTCTTCTTCCCGCGGACTCTTTGTACGGGCTTCCCACTGCCCCTCGCTCACTGAACCGGAATTTCCACGATCCTTTTCTCCATCAATGCCTTCTGATGGTTGGATTTGGCCTTGATCTCGAAAGCGATGGTAGCAGTGTATCACCGCCAGCAGCGCACTGTCAACGTCAAAACCCACAAAATCGGCATTCCATTTCCGGCAGCCTTCCCGGCTCCTCCGCTCCGGGACAGCCGAAGGGGTTCCGCCTGAAAAGCGTTCCGGCGCCCCTCCCGCCGCAGGCACGGCGGGCAGGGCGCCCGGACGGTATGAAACGGTCAGAGACTGATCTCCGGGACTTCCCGGCTGGCGCCGGAGAGCAGGGGCCTCACCTGGGCCAGGAAGGCGTCCACCTGCTCCGGACAGCGGCCGATGTACAGCTTCGGGTCCAGCACGGCCTCCATCTCCGCCTCGGTCATGCCGAAGGCAGGCTCCGCCGCCAGGCGGGAGAGCAGGTCGCAGGGCTCCCCCTCCTTCATCCGGGCGGTGGCGGCCATGGAGCAGGTGCGGATGATCTCGTGGAGCGCCTGCCGGTCGCCGCCCCGCTTGACGCCCTCCATCATCAGGTTCTCCGTAGCGATGAAGGGCAGGTACTCCCGGCAGGTCCGGTCCACGATCTTCTCGTTGACGTGGAGCCCGTCGGTGACGTTCTGACTGAGACGCAGGATGGCGTCGGCGCAGAGGAAGCCCTCTGGCATGGAGATGCGGCGGTTGGCGGAGTCGTCCAGGGTCCGCTCCAACCACTGGACGGAGGCGGTCATGGGGGCGTTCATGGCGTCCGCCATCAGGTAGCGGCTGAGAGAGCAGATCCGCTCGGACCGCATGGGATTGCGCTTGTAGGCCATGGCAGAGGAGCCGATCTGGTTCTTCTCAAAGGGCTCCTCCACCTGCCGGTCGTGCTGGAGAAGGCGGATGTCGTTGGCCATGCGGTAGCAGCTCTGGGCAATGGCGGAGAGGCAGTTCAGGATGCGGCTGTCCGCCTTTCTGGGATAGGTCTGGCCACAGACGGCATAACACTGCTCAAAACCGAATTCTGCGGCGATCTGCCGGTTCATCTCGTCAATCTTGGCGCCGTCTCCATCGAACAGGTCCATAAAGCTGGCCTCTGTGCCGGTGGTGCCCCGGCAGCCCAGGAACTTCATGTGGTCCAGGACGAAGTCCAGCTCCTCCAGGTCGGAGAGCAGGTCCTGCATCCAGAGGGTGGCCCGCTTGCCCACCGTCACCAGCTGGGCGGGCTGATAGTGGGTATAGCCCAGGGTGGGGGTGGCCTTGTATTGCTCTGCAAATTTACTGAGGTTCGCCACCACAGCCAGCAGCTCTCCCCGGAGATACCGCAGGCCCTCCCGGTAGATGATGAGATCCGCGTTGTCGGTGACATAGCAGCTGGTGGCCCCCAGGTGGATGATGGGCATGGCCTTGGGGCACAGCTCGCCATAGGTGTGGACGTGGGCCATCACGTCGTGGCGCAGCTTCTTCTCCCACTGGGCGGCCTTGGCATAGTCGATGTCGGTGAGATGGGCCTCCAGTTCATCCACCTGCTCCTGGGTCACGGGCAGACCCAGCTCCATCTCCGCCCGGGCCAGGGCCACCCACAGCCGCCGCCAGGTCTGGATGCGGGCGTCCTGAGAAAAGAGGTGCAGCATGAATTCGGAGGCGTACCGGGACGCCAGAGGGGATTCGTACTTGTCTTTAGACATAAGAAGTCCACCTTTCTTTCGCTTATAAAGTCAGGAGGCACCGGAATGGGTGCCTCCTGAGGTTGCGGTCTGTTTCGCCGGAGGCGAAGCATTTATGAAGCAGGGAGTGCGGTAAAAACTGTAAACAGCCAGAGACAAAAATCCAGGCTGAGCAGTGCCAACAGGAAACACTCGACACCCGCGGAACGATCCTTCGATGCTTTTGAAATGATCCGGTAAAGGAGAAACGGCCAGCAGAGGGCACCTGCCAACGCGATCCACCCGAATACGGCAAACAGCATCGGATTTCCTCCTCACCGAATGATGATGGAATCTCTTTCCGGTCCCACAGACACATAGGTGATATGGCAGCCGATCTCCCGCTCCACGTATTCCACATAGTTCCGGGCCGCCTCCGGCAGGTTCTCCCACTTCCGGACGCCGGAGATGTCGCACTTCCAGCCGGGCATGGCAGTCATGACGGGCTTGGCGTCCGGCAGCACGGCGGGGAAGGGGAACGCGTCGGTCTCCTGCCCGTTCAGCTCATATCGGGCGCAGATGGGGATCTCATCCATGTAGCTGAGCACATCCAGCTTGGTCAGGGCGATGTCCGTGGCTCCCTGGCACTGGATGCCATAGCGGGTGGCCACGATGTCGATGGGACCCACCCGGCGGGGCCGGCCGGTCTTGGCGCCGTACTCACCGCCGGCCTCCCGCAGCTTCTCCGCCTCTTCACCGAACCACTCGCAGGTGAAGGGGCCCTCTCCCACGCAGGAGGAGTATGCCTTCACCACACCGATGATCTTGTCCAGCTTGGCGGTGGGCAGGCCGGAGCCCACAGGGGCATACGCCGCGATGGGGTTGGAGGAGGTGGTGTAGGGGTAGATGCCGTAGTCCAGATCCCGCAGGGAGCCCAGCTGGGCCTCAAACAGGATGTGCTTGCCCTCGGCCTGGGCCTGGCGCAGGAAGGCGCCGGTGTCGCAGATGAAGGGCTTGATCTTCTCGCCAAACTCCGCTACCCATGCCTTCAGGTCATCCATGGTGTAGGGCTTGGCGCCGTAGACCCGCTCCAGCGTCAGGTTCTTCCACTCCAGAATGCCCGCCAGATGGTCCCAGAGCTTTTCCGGGTACAGCAGCTCGCCGGCCATGATGGTCTTCTTCTGGTACTTGTCCGAATAGAACGGGGCGATGCCCTGCTTGGTGGAGCCGTACTTCTTGTCCGCCAGGCGGGCCTCCTCCAGGGAGTCCAGGTCCCGGTGCCAGGGCAGCAGCAGGGACGCCCGGTCGCTGATTTTCAGGTTCTCCGGCGTGATGGCCACGCCCTGGTCCATGACGTCGGACATCTCAGTCCACAGGCTCTCGCAATCCAGAGCCACGCCGTTGCCCAGGATGTTCACCACACCCTTGCGGAAGATGCCGGAGGGCAGCAGGTGCAGGGCAAACTTGCCGAACTCGTTCACCACGGTATGGCCGGCGTTGCCGCCGCCCTGATAGCGGACCACCACGTCGTAGTCCGCGGTCACCAGGTCTACCATGCGGCCCTTGCCCTCGTCTCCCCAGTTGATTCCCACGATGGCACAATTTGACATATCCAAAAACCTCCCGGTTTTGATTTACAGACACTCCGGTCAGGTCGACCTTTTCTCCAAAGATGCCCAACCTTAGTTATTATATCGGCTGATTTTCCATAAGTAAAGCCTGAACTTGTAATAATAAGCATTATTTTTTCTGATAAGGTCGACCTTTCAATTCTGGAAATGCCTCATCCCCGGGGAGCGGCGGGGATCCCCACATAGGCCACAGTCTCGTTGGGCTGAATCAGTTGCCCGCCGGAGGCGAAAGTGTCGAACAGCGCCTCCAGCGCCGCCCGAAAGGCTTCGTAATCCGCGTCTCCCTCCCGCAGGGCATAGGAGCTGGAAAAGCACCGCCGGAGGAATTGGTCCCGGTCCAGCGTCAGGGGATTGGGGAACCGCCGCTTTTCATACGCCCCGCCGAAAAAATCCCGGATGCGGGGGTCGTCCTCCCCCATCCCGCCGGTGAATCCGTGAAAGCTCGGACAGTGCTCCCGAAAGACCTGGGCCAAGGCCTGGTTCATCGGTGCAGACCCGCGGACGTTCCAGACGAGAACGGCCCGCCCGCCGGGACGCAGGATCCGGCGGCACTCCCGCGCAAAGGCAGGACCGTCGAACCAGTGGAAGGCCTGGGCCGCTGCGACCATGTCCACGGACCGGTCCGGCAGCCCGGTATCATGGTCCGTTCCATTTGAGGAGGAGAACCGGGGATCGCCGCCCAGAAGCGCCTCCGCCGCCCCCCGCATATCCGGATTCGGCTCCACGCCGCAGACGCGGAAGCCCGCTGCCAGCAGCTGGGCGGAGAGCTTGCCGGTGCCGGATCCGATGTCCGCCGCTGTATAGCGCTCCGGCGGCGCGTACAGCTCTCCCAGCCAGTCCAGGAATTCCTGGGCATAAGAAGGTCTGGCGGCCTGATAGTCCTGGTGCCGGCCATTGAAGCGGTCAAAGGTGTTGCGCATCTGGATCCCCTCCCTGCAAATTCTCCGCTGATTGTACCATGGGAGCTGGCCGCCTGCAAGATGCAGGGCGCAGCGGAAAAGCCTTGGTTCTCCACTTCCAAAACGGGACAGGGTGTGGTATACTATCACCGAATTTTGAACAACCAGAGAGAAAAGGGGAAGATCGTATGCCGGCCATCGGTTTTGACAATCAGAAGTACCTCACCACCCAGTCCGAGCAGATCAAAAAGCGCATCGCCCAGTTCGGCGGCAAGCTGTATCTGGAGTTCGGCGGCAAGCTGTTCGACGACTACCACGCCTCCCGGGTGCTGCCGGGATTCGAGCCGGACAGCAAGATCCGGATGCTCCAGCAGCTGCAGGACGACGTGGAGATCCTCATTGCCATTAACGCCGCAGACATCGAGAAAAACAAGGTCCGGGGGGACCTGGGCATCACCTATGACGACGACGTGCTGCGGCTGATCGACATCTTCCGGGGCATGGGCTTCTATGTGGGCGGCGTGGTGATGAGCCGGTACAGCGGCCAGGGGGCGGCGGACGCCTTTTTGAAGCGGTTGACCACCCTGGGCATCCGGTGCTACCGCCACTATCCCATCGCGGGCTACCCCTCCGACGTGCAGCACATTGTCAGCGACGAGGGCCTTGGAAAGAATGAGTATGTGGAGACCACGCACCCGCTGGTGGTGGTGACGGCGCCGGGCCCCGGCAGCGGCAAGATGGCCACCTGCCTCTCCCAGCTCTACCACGACTACAAGCGGGGCATCGCTGCGGGCTACGCCAAGTTCGAGACCTTCCCCATCTGGAACCTGCCCCTCAAGCACCCGGTGAACCTGGCCTACGAGGCGGCCACCGCCGACCTGGACGACGTGAACATGATCGACCCCTTCCACCTCCAGGCCTATGGGGAGACCACGGTGAACTATAACCGGGACGTGGAGGTCTTCCCCGTCCTGTCTGCCATGTTCCAGCAAATTTTAGGCCGCTGCCCCTACCAGTCCCCCACCGACATGGGCGTGAACATGGCGGGCAACTGCATCGTGGACGACGAGGCCTGTCAGCAGGCCGCCCGGCAGGAGATCATCCGCCGGTATTACGATGCCCTGTGCGAGCGCCGCCAGGGCAAGGGCAGCGACAGTGCCGTGTACAAGCTGGAGCTGCTGATGCAGCAGGCCGGCGTCACCGCCGACATCCGCCCCGTGGTCACCGAGGCCAACCGGGTGGCCCGGGAGACGGGCGCGCCCGCCATGGCTATCCAGCTGCCCGACGGCAGCCTGGTGTGCGGCAAGACCTCTGATCTCATGGGCTGCTCTGCCGCTGCCCTGCTCAACGCCCTGAAGAAGCTCTCCGGGGCGGGGGGACACGGGGTCCACCTCATCGCCCAGTCGGCCATCGAGCCCATCCAGACGGTGAAGGTGAAGTATCTGGGTTCCAACAACCCCCGCCTGCACAGTGACGAGGTGCTCATCGCCCTGGCCTCCTCCGCCAACGCGGAGCCCAAGGCCGCCGAGGCCCTGCGCGCCCTGGCCGATCTAAAGGGCTGCCAGGCCCACTGCTCCGTCATCCTGTCTCCGGCGGACGAGATCACCTATCGCAAGCTGGGACTTCAGCTCACCTGCGAGCCCCAGTATCAGACCAACAAACTCTATCACAGATAAGCGCAATGGGGCGCCCGTTGGGAGAAGGATCTCCCAGGGGCGTCCCTCCCCTTTTTTAGGGGGTAAGATTTTCATTGTTTGTCATTCCGAGGAGCGCAGCGACGTGGGAATCCGTAACCCCCGTCCCTTGGCCCCCTTGTGAAAGGGGGCTGGCATCGCCGCAGGCGATGACTGAGGGATTCCGTTTTCAGGACAGCTTTCCTGTGGTCGGAATCCTTCCGTCACGGGCTGCGCCCGTGCCACCTCCCTTTGACAAGGGAGGCTGATGGACGAGAATTGCGGATTGCCGCGTCGGGCTTTGCCCTCCTCGCAATGACAAAATTCCCACCAAGCAATACCAATGTTTCCAATATTCCAATTCTAAAACGGAGGAATCTATATGGCAGTAAAGTATATTTTCGTCACCGGCGGCGTGGTGTCCGGTCTGGGCAAGGGGATCACGGCGGCCAGCCTGGGCCGTCTGCTGAAGCAGCGGGGCCTGCGGGTCAAGGTCCAGAAGCTGGACCCCTATCTCAACGTGGACCCCGGCACCATGAGCCCCTATCAGCACGGCGAGGTGTTCGTCACCGACGACGGGGCGGAGACCGACCTGGACCTGGGCCACTACGAGCGGTTCATTGACGAGAACCTGACCTTCAACTCCTCCGTCTCCTCCGGCAAGGTCTATTGGAACGTGCTCAACCGGGAGCGCCGGGGGGACTATCTGGGTGGCACCGTGCAGATCATCCCCCACATCACCAACGAGATCAAGCGGAACATCTACTCCCTGGACACCCCTGACACCGACGTGGCCATTGTGGAGATCGGCGGCACCGTGGGCGACATCGAGTCCCAGCCCTTCTTAGAGTCCATCCGCCAGGTGGCCGCCGAGCGGGGCCGCCAGAACGTGATGTTCATCCACGTCTCCCTCATCGTCTCCATTCCCGGCACCGGCGAACTGAAGAGCAAGCCCACCCAGCACTCGGCCAAGGAGCTGCTGTCCCTGGGCATCCAGCCCGACGTGATCATCTGCCGCAGCGACGCCCCCGTGCCCCAGGACATCCTGGAGAAGATCTCCCTCTTCTGCAACATCCCCGTGGAGAACGCCATCCCCAACCTGACGGCGGACATCCTCTACGAGGTGCCCCTGATGCTGGAGCGGGAGGGTCTGGCCGACGTGGTGGTCCGCCGCCTGGGACTCATCTGTCACATGCCCGACCTGACTGAATGGGCCACCATGGTCCACCGGGCCAAGCACCCCACCGGCACGGTGGAGATCGCCCTGGTGGGCAAGTATGTGGCCCTTCACGACGCCTATCTCTCCGTGGTGGAGGCCCTGACCCACGGCGGCATCGAGAACCAGCAGAAGGTGAAGATCCGCTGGGTGGACTCCGAGACCGTCACCGACGAGAACGCCGCCCAGCTGCTGGCTGGGGTCGACGGCGTGCTGGTCCCCGGCGGCTTTGGCGACCGCGGCATCGAGGGCATGATCTTAGCCGCGCAGTACGCGCGCGAGCGCGGCATCCCGTACCTCGGCATCTGCCTCGGCATGCAGATCGCAGTCATCGAATTTGCGCGCCATGTGCTCTCATGGGACGACGCGACGAGCGCGGAGTTCTCCTCCACGACGGCGCATCCCGTCATCGCGCTCATGCCCGAGCAGGTCGGCGTGACGGCCAAGGGCGGCACGATGCGCCTCGGCAAGTACCCCTGCGTGCTCGAAGAGGGCTCGCTCTCCCGCGCGCTCTACGATGCGCCCGAGATCTGGGAGCGCCACCGCCACCGCTACGAGTTCAACAACGACTTCCGCGACGACTTCACGGACGCCGGCATGCGCCTCGCCGGTCTCTCCCCCGACGGCACGCTCGTCGAGATCGTCGAATCGAAGAGCCACCCCTGGTTCGTCGGCGCGCAGTTCCACCCCGAATTCAAGAGCCGACCCAATAA
>ENA-UEYI01002365-UEYI01002365.1-human-gut-metagenome-genome-assembly--contig:-NODE-2365-length-13220-cov-98.746329_pt1 | contig 13220 bp, 8 predicted proteins | sample MGYA00242900_ERZ507916 | MGnify/ENA primary metagenome ERZ507916 (study PRJEB26167, sample SAMN06115521) | human gut metagenome | host: Homo sapiens | place: China:Chongqing | collected 2015-09-02...
TGGCTCTATCAGCTCTTCAAGCAGGAGAAGACAAAGGCTGGCAAGCTTGACCCACGCCTCTACTGGACTATTGGTACATACGAGAATGATTGGGAGAACTATGCAAATGGTAATGTTTGCTACAACAAGGAGTTGACCATTGCTGATACAATCAAGACCAACAATACCAACGGTGGTCTGCCAATCGCTAAGAATACCAATCTCCGAACCAACCTTTATGATAAGGTGGTAACAGGTCTTCACGATGGTATCAACCTCCGTATGATGCGTTATTCTGACGTATTGCTTCGTGCTGCCGAGTGCGAGAACGAGGTAAATGGTCCTACACAGCAGGCTATTGACTGGATCAATGAGGTCCGTCAGCGTGCAGGCTTGGAAGATTTGCAACTTTCAGATTTCAATTCTAAGGACAAGCTCTTTGAGCAGATTGCCAATGTAGAGCGTCCAAAGGAGTTTGGTTGTGAGTACGGTCGTGGTCTCGACTTGATCCGTTGGGGATTCTTCTATGACGCGGGTCGTTTGGCTCAGTTGAAGGAACACGGAACATTCCGTCGCTCTCATTATAAGGTGAAAGAGCCTGTAAGCTACTCTCAGGTTGGCATTGACCCAGAGTTGAAGAGTTCTTTCGACAATTATTTGCCAGGTCACGAGTTCTTGCCAATCTATCAGGGTACATTGAATGCCAACCCTAACTTGAAGGGCAACTCTGCGAATGACGGTATAGACAACTCTGTAGAGTACTTGCAGAAGTGGACAATTCACCCAGTAGTAGACTTGAGCAAGTAACAATTAATATTCTTATCCCATGGAGCCTTGAGATATGGGCTCCATGAGATAACCTAACAACATTCACATATTTATATATAATAGAAAATATGAAACACCTAAATAAATTAGCATCCGTATTCTGCGTGGCAGCCATGGGCTTGACTGCACTTACTGGATGTGAAGGCAGCGACCTGTTCAGTGTAAACGGTCCTGATTGGATTTCAGAGAAGGCAGACTCTATTGCTAATGCAAATCAGGGTCAAGCTCCTACTATTTCTCCATTGGTTCTTGGTGCGGAGGATAATAGCGATGCATTCTGGGCTTCTCACCTTGATCAAGATATCAAAGTGCCAAGCAACAAAATTTATACAGTAGGATTTACAAACTATTCTTCTGGTGCCAATAATTGGAATAACTATTATGTAGTGCTTCGTAGTGCGGACAAGACTAAGGAATATGCCGTGCTTCGTTCTGATGATTATGGTTGGAGCACTAACTATGATAATGGCTACACGAATTGTACACATAGTAACACGGGTTCTGCAGACTGGGCAACATGGTTGACAGCCATGAATGGTGCTCACGTTACAGTAGCTGTTACAAACAATGGCGACAATACAGCTGATGTAGTGGCTACCGTAGAGGGTACAGATGGCAAAACTTATGTACAGAACTATTCTGGTATTGGTGTAGAATCTGGTGATCTTAATCTCGACTTTACTACAGATGGTTGCCACTATGTATTCGACAAGGCAGAGGTTGATGTAGCTGATGCAGTTGATCAGCAGCCATCTTCTATGGAATTGATCAATGTACCTGAGGAGGTAGATAAGAACTCTACTTTGGCTGAGGCTACAGCTGGCATCAAGGGTAAGGTTACTTATAGCGGTGGTACAGTGAAGGAAGTTGCTGCTTCTGATCTTTCATTCATGTTGGTTCCAGGCACAGGTCTTAACGCTGATGGCAAGTTGGATCAGGTAGGTGAGTACTATGTAGTAGCTACCTTGAACAAGACTATGTTTGGTAAGACAGCCGAGAAGTCAGTAAGTGCTTCTGCTAAGATAAATGTCGTTGCAGGTATCAAGAGCATTAAGATTACCAAGGCTCCTTCACGTACCAAGTACTACTTCTACAATTCTGCTGCACTTGAGGGCGTAGACCATACATTGGCATTCGACCCAACAGGTATGGAGGTTACTGCTACTTACGTAGAGGGTGATCCTGCAGTGCTCGACAACTCTAAGTTGACATTCTCTAAGATTCCTGCTACAGCTGGTACACATCAGGTAACTATCACTACAGAGAATGGCAAGAAGACTACGGTTGATGTAACTGTTGCTGAGTCAGCTGTTAAGGCTGTAACGATGTCTCCTTCTGTTCTTGGAGCAGAAGATAATAGCACATTGTGGACTGCTCCAACATATACAGAGTTTGAGAAGATTGCTCTTGGTCAGACTGCTGTAATCAAGTTTACAAACTATAGCAACTTGGTAGGCAACTGGAACAACTTCCTGGCTGTGCTCCGTAGTGGAGATGCAGAACAGACAGTGCTTCGTGCTGACAACTGGGGCTGGGGCGCTGGTTATGAAGCAAGCGTCAAATCTGGTGGTCAGGTAGACTGGGCAACTTGGTTGGCAGCTATGAATGGTGCTCAGGTAACAGCTTACTTTACTAACTGCGGTAATGGTACAGTAGATGCTCAGTTCATCATGGTTGGAACTGATGGTAATACTTATAACCAGTATTATCTTGGTTTGAACAACTTCAATCCATCTGATGTACAGGTTGGCTTCTCTGTTGATGGTAGCCACTTGAAGTTTGACACCGCAGCATCTGCTCGCAAGCACTACGCTCGTCGTAGATAAGAGAATCTTTGAAATACTATAAAAGGCATGACCTATGGAGCCCTGTTGTTTCCATAGGCTTGCCTTTTTTCAGTTCATAAATACAATATCAAATTAACTACTTCGTAAAAAGATGAAGAAATTATTACTCTCCATGATGGGATTGGCTGCCATCGGCGCCAATGCCCAGACCCAAGTCACAGACAATGACTTATCCAAGGCTTACGAGGCAAGAGCATATAATAAGCGTGTGGTGTGCCATGACCCTTCCATCGTGATGGACGACATCACCAACCCTAGCTCTCCTACCTATTATATATATGGCACTCACCTGGGCAGGGGCAAGACCACTACTGCTAGCAATTACCAGGAGTGGACCACCTTCAAGGCTGGTGAGGAGGCTACCGGCAATGTGAACAGCCTCTTTGCTAACAAGCAGGGCACATTGGTTAATTATGCCGATGCTTATAAGGCACATGTTATCACTGAAGTGAAGGACTTGAATGGAAAGACCCAGAAGTTTGGCAACTTCAATGCAAACGGTTGGCAGTTTAAAGGATCTACTGTAAAGGGTAATCAGTGGGCTCCAGATATTATATACAATAAGACCATGAAGAAATGGTGCTTGTATATGAGCTTGAACGGAGATCATTGGTGTTCTTCCATCGTTTGCTTCACCTCCGACAATATCGAGGGACCTTGGGTATATCAGGGACCTGTGGTATTCTCTGGCTTCCAAGGCACATACGAGCATAATGTGTATGCTGCAGCAGATGACTGGAAACATACCGACTTTGCCATCGCTACAGGTGAGTCCTCATTGCCAACTCGATATAAGGTAGCTGATAAGTGGGGAACATACTGGCCAAATTGTATCGACCCTTGTGTGTTCTATGATGACAAAGACAATCTCTGGATGAGCTATGGCTCATGGTCGGGTGGTATCTTTATGATTCGCTTGGACAAGAGCAATGGTCTTCGTGATTATTCTTATAAATTCCCTTATCAGGTGAATGGCTCTACCACAACTCCTGGAGCAGCCAATGCCAACTGTACTAGCGATCCTTACTTCGGCAAGAAGATAGCAGGTGGTTACTATGTATCTGGCGAGGCTAGTTATATCCAGAAGATTGGCAAGTATTACTTCCTCTTCATGAGCTATGGTGGCTTGACTAGTGATGGTGGTTATCAGATGCGCATCTTCCGCTCTGATAATCCTGACGGTCCATTCGTAGATTGCAATGGTACTTCTGCCGTTTATAATAGTTATAAGATGAACTATAGTTCTACTACAGCTGATAACCGTGGCGTATTGCTCTTCGGTGGTTATAAGTGGGATGCCATGTCGGGTGCTGAGATAGCACAGGGACATAATTCTGCCTTCATCGACAAGCAGGGACGTGCATTCGTAGTTTATCATACTCGTTTCAGTAATGGTGGCGAGGGTCATCAGGTACGTGTTCATCAGCTCTTCTTGAATGACGAGGGCTGGTTGATGGCAGCTCCATTCGAGTTTGATGGCGAGACTGTTACCCATTCAGACATCGCATCCAAGGCATCTGTCAAGGATAGCGAGATAGCTGGCGATTACCAATTTATGCGCCATCAGTATGGTCAGAACACAAAAGCCAAGGCTTATGAGACTCCAGTTAACATCACCCTCCATGAGGATGGTACCATCACAGGTAGCGAGGAGGGTACTTGGAAGCGTACAGCAGGCACAGACTTTATCCACCTCACCATCGGCGGTGTAACCTATCGTGGTGTATTGGTTAAGCAGACCATCGACTATACCAACATCCCAGCTCTTGCCATCTCTGCATTGTCTTCATCAGACGGCAGCAAGACTATGGGACAGAACAACTATACTGCTCAGCAGGAAGTTTGGGCTGTAAAGGCTGATGCAAAGGCTGCCATCAAATATACCATCAACAGATTGAAGTTGCCATTCGATGGCGGTGAAACCTTGACCGAGGCTCCTGAATTGCCAACACAGGGCTTGATGGGTGCTAATGTCTCTTGGAAGTCTAGCGATACATCGGTATTGACCGATGATGGCAAGGTGAAGGGTAAGGGCGATGTAACATTGACCATGACCATCTCTAAGGATGACTACTACTATGTACAGGATTTTGACCTCACCATTGATGCTGATGTAGAGGAGGAGACTCCTGTATATTATCCAGTATCTACATCCAAGAATACAACAGCAGGATGGTGGAGCAACTTTTCTAAAGAGAACTATACATTGAAGAAGGGTAGCAAGGCTCAGTTTAAGTTCTATAACTATAGCAATGCAGCCCATAACTGGTGCAACTGGTGCTTGTATGGAGCTAACAAAACCCATCATACTTCTGGCTATGTAGAGTACTTTGGTATTCGCAATGATAACTGGAACAATACGACAGTTAGCAATACAGGTTGTACATCAGACTTTGATTTCTCCAATGATGGAGCAGTGTTCTGTCAAGATATGAATGGTTCTTTGGTAGATATGACGGTAAGTTATGATAATAATGGTAAGTTTACCATGACTTCTACCATCACTACCACTTCAAAGAAGGTTTATAACTATTCATTCACTACTACAATAAGTACTAAGCCTAGTGATATTACCTTGTTCTTCGTTAACGAGGGCTCTTACATCGATGGTTCATCTTTGGTTCCAACAGGTATTGCTAACCCAGTGATCACTACTAATAAGGTTGGTGATGGCAAGTGGTATAACCTGGCTGGTCAGCAGGTAGACAAGAGCTACAAGGGTGTAGTGATTGTGAATGGTAAGAAGTTTGTAAATAAGTAAGTAAGATATTTATTTATGAATATATCTAGAATACTTTTGGGAGCAGCAATGATGATTGCTGCTCCTTCTGTAATAGGCAGTAGCATCGCCCATGCCCAATCACCCGTTGCCCAAGAGCCTGTGGTGGTGGACACTCCGTTTGTCCACGACCCTGTGATGGCATGCGAAAACGGTACTTATTATCTCTACTGCACGGGGCATGGTATTGCGCAGATGACTTCCCAGGACCGACAGCACTGGACATTGAGCCGGGAGGGCGTATTGCCCAATGGTAAGATTCCGGCTTGGACACACGATAGCGTGCCGGGCTTCGAGAATCATATCTGGGCTCCAGACGTAATCAAGTTTCGGGGTAAATGGTATATGGCTTATTCTTGCTCTACCTTTGGCAAGAACACATCTGCCATCGGCTTGCTGAGCAATACTTCCTTATCTGATAAGGATGGATGGAAGGATGAGGGCTGCCTCATCGCCTCCAAGGGCGATAGAGACAATTGGAATGCCATCGATCCGAATTTCATTGTTGATGAGAAGGGAAACCCTTGGCTTACCTGGGGCTCTTTCTGGGATGGCATCCAGATGATCAAGTTGGATAAGAAGACGATGCATGTCAAGAAGGGCGCCAAGCCTCAGACCATCGCCCGCCGTCATGCCGTAGGCGATACTTCTGCAGAGCCGAATCCTACCTCCAAGTTTGCCGGTACCAATGCCATCGAGGCTCCTTTCATCATGAAGCATGGTGGTTATTACTATCTCTTCGTGAGCTGGGATTACTGCTGCCGTGGCATCAAGAGCAACTATCGTGTTGCCGTGGGCAGAAGCAAGAAGGTTGCCGGTCCTTATTTGGATAAGGCAGGCAGAGACATGCGCAATGGCGGTGGTACGCTGATTCTGGAAGGCGATAAGAAAGAATATGAGGCGATGGGTCATTGTTCTGCCTACTCTTTCCCTGATGGCGATTTCTTCTTCTGTCATGGTTACAGCGTGCCAAAGAATGGCGCCAGCATCCTGGTTCAGAAGAAAATCAACTGGACAGAAGATGGATGGCTGACGCTGGAATAACGTCGCGACGTATCTGTCGCTACGTCGTGACGCGTCGATTGCTACGTCGTGACGCCTCAGATGTTACGTCGTGACGTAATTTCGGGAACATCGGCAAGTGGAGACGCTTACGCTTTATTTTTAAAACACGGACAAATTGAATTTGTCCGGCTCATTTGTCCGGTAGCTTGTAAGTTGTTGAAAATAAGTAATTTATAAAACTGTGGACAATTTGTCCGGACAAATTCAATTTGTCCGTTTGTTTTTTTTAGCCCTTTTTTGCTTGAAAACCATGGGATATGGTGCCGAAACCTATGAGATGCTGGAAAGAAACCTATGAGTTATGATGAAAGAAGCTATGAGTTGTGGGGGAGAAAACTATGACTTATTTTTTTTAACATAAAGCTCTAAAGCAGCCTAGTACCAAGCTTGTACATAAGGAAGATGGCAACTATTTTGTGGCAACAGCTACGATTCATACACAAGGGAATAGCAGAGAGTCTGTATTACAAAAGTATATGTAAGCAGATGTAAGAATCATCATTAGCAACAAAACTTTATGGCAGCAGGTATTCGGATAAGTTAGTCCGAATACCAAACTGCTATCTCCACAATGGCTCATCTTGCCAATGCTTAGGAAATCCCATGGCATTCGTGTCGACTTCTGGATATTGTGACAATAAGTCCTTGAACTTAGCACATAATTCATTTCGTGGATCAATGGCATTGAGCCAATATAACAAGCAGCAAAGAACGGAATATAGTCGATTAGCAACTTCTGGCTTATTCATTATCCATGCTTGTTTTAATTTCATCGGAAGTTGGGGCATTACAGGCATCACACGATTCCATACACGCCCGTGATGGGCACAACAGTTGCGAAGCGCATTGATGGATTTCATCCAACTTTCGAGTATCTCTTGTTGAGGAACGTTATAGGAACGAGCTATTTTCTTTTTGGCAGCACCATTGGCGAAATTGAAATACAATTTTGTCAAGCAGCCAAACGATGTCAAATCTATTAGTTTCCAAGCTGGCGGAAAATCTTCCTTGCCATACTTTACATAATGCTCTTTGATAAAATCATCCTTGGAACGCTGCAGTTCCCTATCCAAAGAGGAAAGATTCTCTGCATACTTATGCTTGTCAACAGCTAAATCGGGATTGATAAACCAAAAAGCTCCATAATTCAAAGAAAACTGGTTGATAACCTTTGCCCGCAAAGAAATCTCAATCTTTTGGATAGCGGAAAACAGTAGGGTTCTAAGTTTGGCATCAAACTCATAAAGTCTCACAGCCTTCTCAAAGGTAGCATTTTCCTTATAGCCATGCTTATCCAATGCCTTGAAAGGACGCAAATATGCTGCAAATCTAAAGTAGCTGACATTCTCAAGGAAAGCAAATGCTTTTCTCTCATCCATAATCACCAATCCCTCATTTTGAAGATTGGCTAAAAGGGTTGCTGTACCAAGTGGTGGATTAATATATTCCATACGCATATAAACAAAAAGTTCCGCCCTGGTACGCTGTTCTATGGGAAGCGTGGCGGATTCTAGTGCTGCAAAGATACGCTTTTAATTTGATTTTACCAAATGTTTTCAGAGAAATCTGTTTATAAGATAGAAAATTTAACGCAAAAAGTTCTAAATTAAGTTCGCTCGTTTCCAGATTGTTACCTACTATTATATAGGCAAACGCCCAGTTTCTTGATATTCAAGCAAAGGCCAAACTGGAACGGCTTAGGTTTGTAAACAAATCAAGTAGGCTCTAAATACTCTATGAGTAAGGAACTGAAGTGTTAAAATGGAGTTAAAATAGTGTTTATTCCGCTACGAACGGCAAAAAAACGGTTTCGTAGCGAAATAAACGCTATTTCCTTTCGCTGTTTCCGAAATTTTGTAGTATATTTGCAGCAACTAATTGGGTATGATTATGTGTGAAATAATAGGTAGAAAAAAGGAAATAGCAGAACTGAAGCGTTGCTACGAAAGTGGTAGGGCTGAGTTTGTGGCTGTGTATGGGCGTCGCCGTGTCGGTAAAACATTCTTGATTGATGAGGTGTTTCACGATGATATGGTGTTTCATCATACAGGATTGTCGCCTTACGACCGTCGTCGGAAGGTAACCTTGAAAGACCAGTTGCAGAATTTCTATTTCTCGCTTCTTCGTCATGGTATGGAGGATATTGCACAACCTAAGTCGTGGATGGAGGCTTTCTTTTTGCTGGAACGTTTTTTGGAAACTTGCGATAATGGGTCCCGACAGGTGGTGTTTATTGATGAATTGCCATGGATGGATACGGCACGTTCTGGTTTTCTTACGGCATTAGAGGCATTCTGGAATGGTTGGGGCAATATGCGCCACAATCTGTTGCTCGTAGTCTGTGGTTCTGCCACCTCCTGGATGCTTGATAATCTAATCAATAATAAAGGAGGATTATATGGCCGTTTGACAGGCGAAATCAAACTGTCGCCGTTTTCATTGAAAGAATGCGAGGAGTTTTATCAGAGTCGTGGCATCAGAATGTCCCGTTATAATATTACGCAGGCTTATATGATTATGGGCGGAATTCCTTTCTATATGAATTTCTTTAATCCTTCCTATAGTCTGGCTCAGAACATAGATGCCTTGTTCTTTGTCCGCAATGCGAAGTTAGGGGATGAGTTTGACAGGCTTTTCAATTCTGTGTTTGATCATGCCGAAGACTGTATGAAGATTATCCGCTTTTTGGGTACCAGGCATGCTGGTTTCACTCGTAAGGAGATAGCAGAACATATCGGTATGAATCCGAATGGTGATTTTACCAAGATGTTGAAAGCCTTGATGGGTAGTGATTTTGTGGTGAAATATACTCCTTTCGGTTTCAGTCAGCGAGAGGAGTATTATAAGCTTATTGATTCCTTTTGCTGGTTCTGGCTTCATTTTAAGGAGAAGAAGGCTGTAAATCAAACTGATTACTGGCAGCAGCATTTGAAGGAAAGCGATGTTGCCTCATGGCGTGGCATTGCTTTCGAGGAGGTTTGTTTGCAGCATATTTCACAGATAAAATATGCTCTTCATATAGGTGCAGTATCTTCGCAGGAATCTTCGCTTATAGTGAAAGGAAGCGAGGAGGCTGATGGCATGCAGATTGACTTGCTGATAGACAGGGCTGATGATGCGGTGAATGTTTGTGAGATGAAATTTTATAAGGCTCCTTATGCCGTTACCAAGGGCTATGCTCAGGTGCTGAATAGCCGTTTGCAGGCTTTGGAAGAAAAGAACCCTACCAAGACATTCCTCCTTACGTATGTGGGAAATTCAGAACTGGTGAGTAATGAATACTCCGATATATTCAGGGCTTCAGTAACTCTGGATGATTTGTTTATTTGATGAATGGTATTTTAGAGAGTAAAAATGATAAAAATGAAGAGAAGAGAATTCGTGTTGTTGAGATATTCCGTGTTCTTCACCTTATTATATATATTAGTAGGGTGTACCGAAAATCGGGTACAAATGCAGAGATTACAGGTTATAGACAGCTTGATGGAAGCACATCCTCAAGCAGCCTATGATAGTTTGTGCCGTTTTGATTCATTGGAGGTACCGGACGCTTCTCGCAAGGTAGCGATGAAATGCCGAATGCTGATGGCGAAGGCACAGAACAAACTTTACTTGCAGTTGTCTGCCAACACCAAATTTCAAGAGGTGGTGGATTATTATGATAGTTGGGGTACTGATAATGAGAAAATGCAAGCTTATTATCTGATGGGTTGCGTATTTCGTGACCAAAAGGATGCGCCAAAGACAGTTAAAAATAAAATGCTTTGTAAAATAAGGCGTTCGGAATACCCTGAAATATGTAAAATAAGGCATTCTGATATCCCGAAACTTGTAAAATAAGGCATTCTATGTAGTTAAAAACTTGTAAAATAAGGCGTTCTTCATTATTTTTTCTTATCTTTGCATCCAGAAAAAGTAAGAGGTATTATGCTGAATAAGAGAAACTTAGAACAGATTCTTTCTGATCAGCAGGAAGAACTGGAGATACGTAGAGGCGAAACTTTGTGTCATCGACCAGAAGAGGCGCAGATAGACTTGGGCAGTACGCAGGCTCAGGTCGTGATAGGTGTGCGCCGTAGCGGCAAATCTACTCTATGCTTCCAGGCATTGGAGAAAGCAGGTGTGAAATACGCTTATGTAGATTTTGACGATGAGCGGTTGGCTAACATCCAGGCAGAAGATTTGAACGATGTTCTGGAAGTACTGTATAAGATATATGGTGATTTCAATTATCTGTTTCTTGACGAGATACAGAATATCGAGGGCTGGCACCTTTTCGTGAATCGTATGCTTCGCAGGCGGATGCATGTCATCGTAACAGGTTCTAATGCCAAACTTCTGAGCAGCGACCTGGCTACTCATCTCTCGGGGCGCTGCAAGGAGATACCTTTGTTTCCATTCTCCTTTTATGAGTATTGTCTGATGAAAGAGGTGGATACGGAAGGAATGACTACCAAGGTACAGGCATTCAGGAGAGCTGCCTTCGATCATTATCTGAAACAGGGAGGATTTCCTGAACTGCTCGTTATCGGCGAACACCAGAATTATGTGAAGAATCTGGTAAGCAATATCCTACAGAGAGATATTGAACAGCGTTTCAAGATTACCTATCAGGCTACCTTCGAGCAGTTGGCTCATCATCTGCTCAATGTGGCTCCGCTCATCGTGTCTTCTTCGGAATTGTCGGTTACACTGGGGGTAAAATCGGAACATACCATCAGGAATTATATCGGATACATGAAGCAGGCTTATCTGCTGCTGGGGCTTCAGAAGTATTCTGCCAAGAGCAAGATGAGAATAACCCAGGAGAAGGTGTATCCCATAGATGTGGCATTGATGGATCAGAGAGATAATGCACTGGTGGGAGAGAACCTGGGATGGAGATTGGAAACCATTGTTTATCTGCAGCTGGTTAGAACTTATAAGCCGCAGGGGTATGATATCTATTATCTGAGCGACCGCTCGGGCGAGTGCGATTTCGTGGTTTGCAAAAACAATCAGGTGAAACAAGCCATTCAGGTTTCGTATGACATCTCTTCACCCAAGACTCGCAAACGGGAGATTGAAGGATTACTTCTGGCTCATCGCAAGACGCAATGCACCGACCTGCTGCTGCTCACCGACCATGAGTACAACCAAGTTACAGAAAAAGGCCTTGACATCAAGATACGACCGGTATATGACTGGGTTGTGGAAATGGGGAAGAGGAAATAGAGAAAAATCAATCGCAATATAAGAAATGAATAAATTAAAAGCATTATTGGGCTTCGACCCGAAGACTACTACGGTTAAGACTGAGTTGACATCTTCCTGCTCTTCAATTATGCTTTCGGATAAAAGAAGCGATAGATAAAAATAAGGCGGCAATCTGCATCGCGCAGGTTGCCGCCTTCCATTTTCTAACTAACTTTCTTATCAACTATTCAAAATGGATTTTATGATGGAGTTGTCTAGGGCTTAATGCCCTAGACGTAGCTTGTTTCTTATTTCAAACGGATGATGTTCAGCGAGCTGGCTGGAATCTCTACCGTGGCACCATTCTTCTCTGTAGTTACGTAGTTTTCTACAGGATAGATGTTGGTAGGATTGTCGATGGTGTTCTCCTCCAGACCGTTCTTGGCTGAAAGGCGGATGAGTTTGCCATCCTTAATCTCCTTACCCTGAAGATTGATCTTCGCTGTGGTGTGCTCGGTGCTGGTGTTGGCAATCTTCAGGATTACCTCGCCCGTCTGCTCGTCGAGTGTAGCTGTAGAGAAGATGCCAGGAAGGGTGTTCGCCTTCAACTTGGTGGCGAATACCTCCTTGCCATCCAACTTGGCGAAGATGCTGTCGCCTACCACCTTCAGCTCAATATCATACCATTTTCCGGTTTCAATCTTGCCTGGACAGGTAGCAATCTGACTCTTGGCACCATTCACGATAGACTCCACACCATGCTGGGTATTGTTCCAGCCGCCGAGGTTCAACCAGCAGTAGTTGTTCTTATCCACGTAGTTGAAGATGATGAGGAAACCTTCGTTTCCGGCATCCTTCTTCGCGCGTACCTTATATATATAACCGTTGCTGGTAATCTCGCCTGGGTTCAGACGGATGCAGCTCTCCTCGTTGCTGGTCTGCTTGATGAGGCTGCCCTCAGTCTTCCACTGTCCATGAATGTCGGTAGGCAGTTCCTGCAAGGTCATTGGCAGCGCTTTGCCGTTCTCATCGCTGTAGCCCTTGTCCTCGAAAGAAACCTGGGTGCCCCATGTTCCCATACCCACACGGCAGATGGCTGGCTTCACCTGAGTCTGCTCATACTTGTATGGATTCTCCTGGTTCACCTTCAATACACGGGTACCGATGTTGTTCGCCATCACGTTCTGAACGTAGTAAGATGGAGTTCCGAATACCTTGTCTGATGTATACTGAATCATATCCGGTGCCCACATACGGTTGTTGAGGTTGGCGAAGATAGGAGCGTAGGATGCCATGGTCACGATGTCAGAGTTGTTCTCGATGCCCATCATATAGACAGCCTCACCGAGTGCTGCATCGAGCGAACCCATATTGCCGAAGCCCTGGGTTACGGCATATTCGCCTACATAAATCTCGCTGCCCTTGCGGTCGTAGTTATCATACTTGTTGAAGTTCTCTGCAAACCAGGCTGGGTTTCTGTAGTAGTGCTCATCAAGCAGCTCTACGCTCTCGTTGCTTTCCCACTTAGGGTTGTCATCGCCCCATGC
>ENA-UEYI01002366-UEYI01002366.1-human-gut-metagenome-genome-assembly--contig:-NODE-2366-length-13220-cov-20.492429_pt1 | contig 13220 bp, 14 predicted proteins | sample MGYA00242900_ERZ507916 | MGnify/ENA primary metagenome ERZ507916 (study PRJEB26167, sample SAMN06115521) | human gut metagenome | host: Homo sapiens | place: China:Chongqing | collected 2015-09-02...
CGCATCCTTGACCCCTTTGCCGGGGCAGGCACCACCGTGCTGGCCGCTGTGCAGGAAGGCTATGAGGCTGTCGGCATTGAAATGTCGGACGCCTACTTCAGGCGCAGTGCTGAACGGCTGAAAACCGCCCTTGAATCCGAAGTGAATCAGAACTGATTCACTTTTGACCGCCAACTTGAAAATAGTGAATCAAATCTGATTCACTCCCGAAATTCAGAAAGGAACCACGAAAATGAAACGACCTTGGGCTTTTATCTGCGCCAGTGAGGGCGCAACCTCCAAACATCTCCGCAATTATTGCCGTGAAGTCTACCTGCTGGGCTATCTGCCGGTATGTCCTAAATTGCAGGACAGCCAGTATTTGGTGCTGGAAGATGCCGTGGAACGCAGCGAATACACCGCCATTGTACGGGATAAGCTGCTGCGCTGCCCGATGCTGGTGGTCTGCAGCCGGAATCAGGACGCTACCACCAATGCGCAGATTGGTTTGGCGCAGAAGTACAACCGCATTGTAACCACGCTGGACGGCTTGAAGAAAGCCGTTGCGGAGGACGACGACCTTGTGTCATGAACCGTGCTGCTGGGTGTCGTGTTTGGCTAGCATAGCGTCTGGTCGACCAGACGCACATTTTGGGGATGCCCCAAACCCCTGCCGTGCGTAAACGCAGATTTGTTGTCTCATTCCATGTCGATGAGAATGAATTATCATTCTTGAATCGGCAGGTTGCGGCCAGCAGTCTGAACCGAGAGGAATACCTACGCACGCTCATTGCAGGCAAAGCAATCCATCCGCGTCCCTGCACGCACCACGCCGATCTGCTCCGCAAGGTGGCAGGGCTGTGCAACAATGCAAATCAGCTTGCCCACCGTGCCAACAGTACCGGAACAGCAGGGCTGGGGAGTGTGGATGAAATGACCCGGCTAACCCAAGAAGTCTGGCGGGAAGTAAAAGAAAACTGGTAAAGGAGTCGCTATGAAAAATGGCCTACACATCCGTGATCCCTGTGCGCCGCCTTGATTGCACAGTGGACTATGTACAGAACAAAGAAAAAACAACACCGAAATCTCTGGAAGAAGCTGTGGACTATGCGGCAAACCGGGATAAAACCGAATCAGCCTGTTTTGAAACAGGACTGGGCTGCACAACCATCAGCGCCTTTGAAGATATGCGATTAAATACGCTTCGCTGGCACAAAGAAACCGGTGTGCAGGGATACCATCTTGTCCAGAGTTTTGCAGAAGGGGAGGTAACTCCAGAACTGGCGCACCAGATCGGTGTCGAATTTGCAGAACAGCTATTGCTTGGGAAATACCAAGCAATTGTGACAACGCATTTGAACACTAAGCATTACCACAACCACATTGTATGGAGCGCCGTCAGCTTGGAGGATGGAAAGAAGTACCACAGCAACAGTAAAAGTTACTATACCGAAGTACGCGCCCTTTCAGACGCGCTCTGCCAAAAGTATGGGCTTTCCATCATTGAAACACCGGAATCGCTGCGAGGAAAGCGGCAATATGAAAAGTGGAGGGCTGAGGAAAACAACCAGCCTACATGGCGCACGGCTATTCGGCAGGATGTTGACGAAGCAATTCAACAAAGCCTTACATGGCGGCAATTTCTTGGCGCGCTGGAACACAAAGGGTATGAGGTCCGCATGGGACGCAAGTATCCCGTGTTGCGCCCACCCGGAAAGGAGCGCTTTGTTCGATTCAAAACGCTGGGCAAGAGGTATACCCCCGAAGCAATCCAGACGCGCATCCTGTATCCACGAAGCTACCGCCCTTATGTTGAAAATCCACCAACAATCCAACATGGCCGTCTGCGCAGCGGGAAGAAGCCTTGCCGCAAGCTGACCGGGCTGCGGGCGTTGTATTATCGCTATCTATACGAATTGGGTGCGCTCCCTCGCAAGCCGCGCCGCCCCAGCTATGTCGTGCGGCAGGATGCCTACAAGTTAGACCAGCGCATCCGACAGATGGAGTTCCTGTCCAGAAACAATATTGATACGCTGACACAGCTGGAAACTCACCGACAAGCCCTGCAAACAGAAATTGGGCAGTTGCTGACAAAGCGTAAGCAACTGCCCAAAACCGATGAAGTACAATCGCAGCATGAATCGGTCAACACCGCCCTAAAGCAGCTTCGCCAAGAGGAACGGCTCTGCCGCAAAATCGCAGAATGTTCCATCGAGGTGCAGCAGCACCTCACCGAAGCCCGCCGTGACCGCGCCGAACAGCAACAGCGCGAACAGGAGCGTACGCGTGACTGTCACCCCAATATTGATTTGACATTGTAACCAAGAAAGGAAAGATGCCCATGAAATACCCCAACAAAGACTACATCGAACACCTGCGCCGCAAGTACCCGCACGGCACACGGCTGCAACTCAGCTGTATGGAAGATGAATTCCCCGTGCCGCCCGGTTCCATGGGGACGGTGGAATGTATCGACGACGCTGGGCAAATCCATGTAGATTGGGACTGCGGGCGCAGTCTTGCCCTCATCCCCGGCGTGGACTCGTTCAGCCGCTTGTCCTCACCCAAAGAAAAGGACGGTGACGCCAGATGAATTACGGCTCAGAACCCGCAGACCAAGTCGTCCGCTACTCGCTGGAGGGTGCAGAGTTTGCCCTGCGCATCTCCGGCACCGCTGCGAAAAACTTCTTTATTTTTGCACAGGCCGTGCTGCACGACAGCAAAAAAATCCACGGCAAAACCCATCTTATCCGCCTTTTGAAAGAACAGAAACCACTGAAATTTTTCACGGTGGACAAAGACCGTATGCATGATTTTGCCCGCGCTGCCAAAGCGCATGGGCTGCTGTTCTGCCCCATCCGCGACAAGATGGATCCCGACCACATTGAGATCGCTATTTTGCAGGATGATGCGTCCAAAGCAAACCGCATTATTGAAAAACTGCAGTTGGATGTCGTGGACACCGGCACGGCAGAACTGGTCGATGCCGTGCAGCAGAATTTGGAAAATGCAGCCCCTAACCACGAGGACACGCCCGCTGTGGATTTTCTGCGGGGCTCGGAGAACGCCAGTCCGTCCGAGCCTTTCTCCGACAGCAGCAAATCTTTTGCAACCTCGCCGTCGCCGCGCGCCGATCAGCTTCGGGCCATGGGTGAGCGCCCCAGCGTGCGCATGGAATTGCGGGATATTACTGCCTACCTGCGAAACCGGGCAGAGGCACCCAAAGACCGTATGCCCAAGCTGCCGGTAAAAATCCGGCGCAAAGAAAAGGTGATGTAAATGTTTTCTGTTTGTTTTCAAGTGCAGACTAGCTTTGACAGCGCCTTTGGGATATGTTGTAGGCAACAGGAGGTGCAAAAGCTATGACAGAACGCAAAGTGAAACTCGACCGTGCCAACAAAAGCATCCTGCTCCGGGCGCTGGGCGATGTCTACTACGGTCAGCGCGCCCGCGGTGGCAGTGCCGAAGAAACGGGGCGGCTGATCCTTCGAGTGAACGATCTGCCCGCAGGCGGCAAGCTGACGATGTCGGCGGCAGAGTATCGGCTGGCGAAAACAGCTCTCAACCAACTGCGCACCCAGCGCTTGGCAGAGGGCGGGTACACCGATGCCGTGGATGACGCGCTGACCCGACTGCTGCACGCCCACACGCCGCTGTTTATTTGGTAAATCTGACTATGACATGGGAAAAATTCTGGTCGATCATTGACCGGATCCGCGCCAAAGCGGATATGCAGGATGAAGCGTCCGTGAAACAGTTCCTTTACACGGAACTCATCAACTTGCCGCAGGATGAACTGCTCGGCTTCGATTGCGCATGGCAAAGCTATCGCAATAAAGCCAACTTTCCCAAAATGGTCGCAGCAGCCTGCATCATCAATGACGGCAGTTCGGATGACAGATTTACCGATTTCCGTAACTGGCTGATTATGCAGGGGTACGATGCTTATCGGCAGGCGCTGATTGATCCCGATAACCTCGCGGCGCTCAATATTCCGTTCCGAAATACTGAGTGGATGGGATGCGGGAATGTGGCATGGTATGCCTACGCGGGGCAGCAGCTGCGCACCTATTTTGAGAAAGCGGGTATCACTGCTGAACTGCACCGAAAGTATCCAACCCTGCTGAAATCGTCTGCCGATTTACATCAGGCAATCATGCAGGAGCAGCTTGCGCCGTGTCGTGCGCCGGAAACCGAATGGGAACGGCAAATGCTGCGAACGGAAGTCAAGCACTACATAGATACCAGTGGGCTGGCGTACAGCTACAACGAATTCTATACTCAAAATATGCCGGATAAGGTTGCATGGAAAACGCTGCAAAGCGATTTGTTTGCAAATCTGCCGCAAATCAAGGCGGAACGTATGCCGCAGGACTTTTCCGTAGTTTTGCCGAAGTTGTGGAGAAAACGTCAGGCATGGGATACCGAGCGTACAAAGCGCCCGCCCTATCGCGGCGAAGAAAGGTAGTCCACCACGCCGGGAAGAAAGAATCCTTGGTGGGTCTGGCTGCTGCCGCTGCCTGTTGTATGGTGGGCAGCACTGGCGGTGGCTTGCCGCTGGAAGCCGGGCATGAAAATAACGGCTCTGCTGGATGCGCTGAACAGCGCACTGGCAGAGCCGTTTGCGTTGGCGTGGGTCAGCAACAGCCCGCGCTTTTTGCTGGTGTTCACGGCGGTTTATGCGGTAGCGGTTATCGTGGCCGTGACGGATCAGAAGAACACCCACCCCGGCGCAGAGCATGGCTCGGCGGCTTGGGGCGATGTGTTTCGGCTGAATAAGTTCTACATGGACAGGCACGGGTCGAACCTGCTGCTGACCCAGCATTTCCACATTGGAATCGATGGCTACAAACATAAGCACAACACCAACATCCTGATTGTCGGCGGCTCCGGCGCAGGCAAGACACGCACCTACGGTGTACCGAATGTGCTGGAATGTGCCTGCTCTATGGTAATCACTGACCCTAAGTCGGAAATTTTGCGTAAAACCGGCAATTTGTTGAAGCAGAAGGGCTATGAGGTACTTGTCTTTGACCTTATAAATCCCGCTGCATCGTTCTGTTACAACCCGTTTGTGTATGTGCATGATGACCGCGAAGTGCTGACCTTGATTGAAAATCTGATTCAAAATACCACGCCATCACATTCAAAAAGCAGCGACCCCTTCTGGGAAAAGTCCGAAACTGCGCTGCTCCAAGCCCTTATGTTGTACCTGCTGCACGAGGCCCCGCCCGAAGAACAAAACTTCTCGATGGTGATGGAAATGATCGCCGCTGCTGAAGTCCACGAGGATGATGACAACTACCAATCCCCGCTGGACATCTTGTTCGAACGCTTGGAAATGCGTGAACCCGACAGCATCGCTTGTAAGCAATACCGCATTTTCAAACAAGCGGCTGGCAAGACCGCAAAATCCATCCTCGTCAGCGTGGGTGTGCGCCTTGCCGCGTTCAATCTGCCGTCCATTGCCAAATTAACGATGACGGACGAACTGCACTTGCAGGAATTGGGCGAGCGCAAAATTGCGCTGTTCTGCTGCATACCGGACTCGGATAAGTCGCTCAATTATCTGGTCGGCATGATTTACACACAACTCATCCAAACGCTGTATCGCCAAGCCGACCGCATACACAAAGGTCGTTTGCCTGTGCCTGTGCATTGCCTTATGGACGAGTACGCGAACATTTCTTTGCCAAAAGACACCTTTTTGTCCGCCCTTGCCACCATGCGTTCCCGCGCTATTTTCTGTTCGATTATTGTGCAGAATATGGCGCAGTTAAAGGCTATGTACAAGGATGACTGGGAGTCGCTGGTGGGCCTATGTGATGAATTCCTCTACCTCGGCGGCACCGAGAAAGAAACCCACAAATATGTTTCGGAACTGCTGGGCAAAGAAACCATCTCCACCACCAGTTACAACCAAAGCAAGGGGCGCAGCGGCAGTTACAGCATCAACCACCAGCAATCCGGGCGCGACCTTATGACCCCGGACGAGGTGCGGCTGCTGGACAACGGCAAGTGCATCTTGTTCATCCGAGGGGAGCGCCCGGTGGTGGACTACAAATATAATCTGCTCAAGCATCCCAACATCCGCTGCACCGAGGACGGCGGCGCAGCCCCTTACGACTACACCGCCGCCGACAACGCGCGGGACGATCTGCCCGGCGCACCCGAAAATTACGAACTGCTGGATATGGACGATTTTCTGCCCGGAGAACCGGCTGAAATCCGCCCAGCCATACAAAGAATTCGGAGGTCTATATGAAGCTGAATAATAACAAAAAATCCGTGAAAATTTCTCTCAATTTGTTTGCGCTGTACGCCGTCATGGTGTGCGGCATTGTTTTTGCCTTGCCCGCCTTTGCCGCCAGTGATCCGCTGGTGGTCGTGGAGAATCTCTCCACATTCATCTTTTCGCTGATTCGCGCGGTGGGACTTATCCTGCTGGGGTGGGGCATCGTGCAGGTCGGTCTGTCGTTGCAGAGCCACGACCCCAGCCAGCGCAGCCAAGGTTTCCTGACGCTGGCCGGTGGGCTGGTGATTACGTTCGCCAAAGAAATCCTCGACCTCATCACCGCGTGAGGGCCGCACCAAGAGGAACGGTGGTGATGCCCTGTGGGTGAGTCATGGATCGTCAGCAACTTAAACGCCGCGCTCTCCACATGGAACGACAAGCTGGCAGAAATATGGTCGCTGCTGACCGAAAGCCCGCAGACATTCAAAGGCGGGCAAGTTTGGGGCGTGATGACCGGCATCCACGGCGCGTTGCAGGCAATCGGTTATGGGCTGCTGGTGCTGTTTTTTGCCGTAGGCGTTATGAAAACCTGCGGCAGCTTTGTGGAAGTGAAAAAGCCCGAACACGCCCTCAAACTGTTCATCCGCTTTGCGCTTGCCAAGGGCGCGGTGACCTATGGGTTGGAGTTAATGCTGGCGGTTTTCTCCATTGTGCAGGGCATGGTGTCCACCATTATCACCCAATCGGGCAACTCCGGCATGAGTAGCGTGACACTGCCGCAGGAGTTGATCGATGCCATCGACAACGTGGGATTCTGGGATAGCATCCCGCTGTGGGCGGTTACGCTGATTGGCGGGCTGTTAATAACCGTTCTATCGTTCACGATGATTCTCACAGTCTACGGCAGAATGTTCAGCCTGTGGATGTACGCCGCGATTGCACCGATTCCGCTGTCCACGTTTGCGGGTGAACCCACAAGCAGTGTAGGCAAAAACTTCATTCGCAGTTATGCAGGGGTCTGTTTGCAGGGCGTGGTGATTGCACTGTCCTGCATCATCTTTTCTGCTATTTCGTCCAGCCCGCCCGCTGTGGACACCAATGCATCTGTGGTGACGGCAGTGTGGACGTATGTTGGCGAGTTGGCATTTAACCTGCTGGTGCTGGTGGGAGCCATCAAGGGCTGTGACCGCATTGTTAAGGAAATTATGGGATTGTAAAGCAAAAGCGACGCACCATTATGGTGCGCCGCAAATATTATGCCTGATGATAGAGAATCCATTCCAGCAAATCCGCTGCCTTTGCACGACCGCTTGCAATTTGCAAAATAATGTCAATCAGTTCTTCCTGCGTGTAGTCAAGTTCAATTCCGTTAATTGCCAGAAAAACCAGCATAACGTGGGCGCCGATGCGCTTGTTGCCATCCACGAATGGGTGATTGCAGACTAAGCCAAATCCAAGCTGTGCCGCCTTTGCCTGCACGGATGGATATAGATACTGCCCGCCGAATGTAGCAAAAGGAGCATTCAAAGCAGATTCCAATAAACCATCGTCACGGATGCCGGCAGTACCGCCAAACGTCTCCAACAGAGCATTATGCAGCCTTAAAACCTGTTCCTTGCTCAGCGTTTTCATTTGGCAAGTACCTCATAGGCTTGCTTGTTTTTGGCAATCAGACGCTTGGAGATTTCGAGAATGTCCTCGTCTTTCGCCTGTTGCTCGTCCTCGACTTGGCTGAACTCCATTAGCACATAACGCGGGACATTATTCTTTAAGATGACCGCCGCGCCGTTCTCGTCAACCATCCGTGCTACACGGGAAAAATTCTGGTTGGCCTCCGTGATGGATACAAGATTGTCTGTGTTAATAACCATAATTCAACGCCTCCTTTGAGTATAGTATACACGAATTATAGGATAAATTCAACCTATTTATTAAAGAAGGAAGGAATGCAGTATAGAAATCAAAATACCGAAAGAAGTCCGCGACTACCACGAAAACATCTTTTTCGGGCTGAACACGCGGCAGTTCATCTGCTCGGTGCTGGCGGTCGGCGTGGCGGTGGGTATCTACTTTGCCTTGCAGCCGTATGTCGGCACCGAAGAAATCGGCTGGATGTGCATTCTGGGTGCCGCGCCCTTTGCCGCCTGCGGTTTTTTCACCTACCACGGCATGACCGCCGAACAGGTGCTTTGGGTGTGGTTCAAGTCTGAAATCCTCTGCCCGAAGCGCCTTGAGTTCAAGTCCGACAGCTACTATTACGAAGCTATGCAGCCCGCCATCCGCGCGGGCATGAAACGAAAGAGAGGCAAGCCTATGAAGAAAAACACCCATGACAGCGAGGAAACCGCTTGATTAAAACCCTGACGAAAGCGCAGAAGATGGAACGCGAAAAGTTCCGTATTCCGCGCAGTGTACAGGACGCCATCCCCATCCGCCGTATCTTTGCGGATGGGATTTTCCAAGTCGGCAACCAGTATTCCAAAACGTGGTCGTTTACCGACATCAACTACGCCATCGCCAGCAAAGAGGACAAAACATCCATGTTTCTCGACTATTCGGAACTGCTGAATGCTCTCGACTCCGGCGCATCGGCGAAAATCACGATTTATAACCGCCGCATCAATAAGGCCGAGTTCGAGCGCAGCGTCCTGCTGCCCGACAAGGATGATGGTCTGGACGAATACCGCCACGAGTTCAACCAGATGCTGACCGCACAGGTCACCGGTACCAGCAACAGCATTGTGCGGGAGCGCTATCTGACCGTCAGCGTGGTAAAGCGCAATGCAGACGAGGCACGCAGCTACTTTGCCCGTGTCGGCACGGATCTGGTGACGCACCTTGCGCAGCTTTCCTCGGTGGCAACCGAACTGACACTGAACGAACGACTGCATATTTTCCGCGACTTTTTCAAGGGCGGGGAACAGGCTGCGGCGGAGTTCAACATCCACGAACACGCCAAGCGCGGGCAGCATTTCAAGGACTGGTTCTGCCCCGACAGCATGGAGTTCGCCGCCGACCATTTCAAGCTGGACGCACGATATGGCAGGGTGCTGTATTTGCAGGACTATGCCAGCTACATCAAGGACAGCTTTGTGTCGGAACTCTGCGACCTTGACCGTGACTTGATGTTATCCATTGACATCCTGCCTGTGCCGACAGACGAAGCCGCCCGCCAGCTGCAAAGCACGCTGCTGGGCGTGGAAACGAACGTTGCCAACTGGCAGCGCCGCCAGAACGCCAACAATAATTTTACCGCGACCATTCCTTACGATATGGAATTGCAGCGCAAGGAAACCAAGGAGATGCTCGACGATCTGACGACCCGCGACCAGCGCATGATGTTCGGGCTGGTGACACTGGTGCATCTGGCCGACAGCAAAGAGCAGCTCGACAGCGACACCGAAACGCTCTACTCCACGGCGCGTAAGCACCTGTGCCAGCTTTCCACGCTGCGCTGGCAGCAGAAAGACGGACTGGACACGGTGCTGCCTTATGGGCTGCGGAAAATCCAAGCCCTGCGAACCCTTACCACCGAAAGCACCGCCGTGCTGATTCCGTTCCGCGCGCAGGAAATCATGCAGCCGAACGGTCTGTACTATGGGCAGAACGCCGTCAGCAAGAACATGATCGTGGCAGATCGCCGCTTGCTGCTGAACGGCAACAGTTTTCGTTTGGGCGTGTCCGGTTCCGGCAAAAGCATGAGCGCCAAGGAAGAAATCGTGCAGATCGCGCTTTCCACCGAGGATGACATTCTCATCCTCGACCCGGAGTCGGAGTTCGGCTATCTGACCGAAGCCCTTGGCGGTGAAGTCATCCGCATTTCGGCCACGTCTGACACCCACATCAATGCGCTGGACATGGACCGTGCCTACGGTGACGAGCGAAACCCGATCGTGTCTAAATCCGAGTTTGTGCTGTCACTGTTTGAGCAGCTGATCGGTGACGGCATGGTGACGGCGAAAGAAAAGTCCATCCTCGGCCGCTGCACCGAGCAGGTGTACCTGCCCTACATCCGCAATGGCTATAAAGGCACACCGCCCACGCTGCAGGACTTTTACCGTCTGCTCCAAATGCAGCCGGAACCCGAAGCGCAGGGGCTGGCACTGTCGTCCGAGTTGTTCATTACCGGCACACTGAACACCTTTGCCCGGCATACCAATGTGGACACACAGGCGCGGATCATTGCCTACGACATCCGCGAACTGGGCGAGCAGCTTATGCCGCTGGGAATGTTGGTGACGCTGGATGCGATTTACAACCGCGTCATTCAGAATTGGAAGAAAGGCCGCAGAACGTGGATTTTTTGCGATGAGTTTTACAGGGCGAGACGTTCTGTGATTTAATAGGTCACAGGGTCAATGAGATTTATTGATACAACTAATAGAATGTTGCTCAAATGAGTGGCTAACACCACAAAGGGGCGCACATAAACTGCCTACGGCATGAGTAGCAGCGCCATGTGAAAATGTCGGAAAGCTAGGCTGGAGAGCAAAAATTCGACCCAAACAGTTTTAGCTGTGGAAATGTTTGTAGAGGTACAGGCTGTCGAAGATTATGTAGTGGGCTGTATATGGTGAGAATCCCGCAAGGGGGACGAACTGACGATTTAAAGGGTCTAAAATTCGAATGCGTTGAAAAGCGTATGTCCTAACAGGACGCTGATTACCGAAAAGTAGTTGGGTAGAAATGAAAGTCGGAATACTGTTAAAGGCAGTATAAATCAGCAGGCTCAAAGGAAGCACCTAAGTACAGTATCGCATTCTATTGAAACGTCGGAAGCAGCAAACGGTGAGCAGTGGCGACTGCTAAGACCCGTTGGCAGACAAATACATAAGCTGCCTTTATTGTTGTGAAAGCGGAGGCACGAGCGATGAAATTTCTGTAATGGAAATGGAGCAACAGCCTCTAGTGGGAGTGCCGCAACTAGCAGCGGCACAAAAGTAAGTGCAATAAAATAATGTAGTCAACATTCATAGGTTCGAGTATGACTAAGAGAAACCAACCAACAAAGGTGGTGTTGACTATGCGAAGAAAGGATATCAGAAAGCGGAAAGGTATTCGGTACGCCGAATACTACAATATGGTAGAAATTCAAGACGAATTATATCGGCAAGGAATGATGAAAAAGAAATTCTACCGTCTTATGCCGATAATTGCCAGTCCACAAAATATCCGACTGGCATATCGCAATCTGAAAAATAACAAAGGAAGTAATACTCCCGGTGTAGATGGAAAAACCTTTGCTGACTATGCAAAACTTGAAGATGTTGAACTAATAAGAAAAGTGCAGGAAAAGCTGCTCAACTATCAGCCCAAGGCTGTTAGGCGTGTATACATTCCTAAATCAAACGGGAAATTGCGCCCATTAGGGATTCCGACTGTACTGGATAGATTAGTACAACAGAGCATCTTGCAGGTTTTAGAACCAGTCTGTGAGTCGAAGTTTCACAGGTATAGCTATGGATTTCGCCCGAACCGAAGCTGTAAGCAGGCAGTTGCTATGTGCTATAAATTGGCACAAGTAAACGGATATCATTATGTGGTGGATGTGGATATCAAAGGATTCTTTGACCATGTCAATCACGGAAAGCTGTTAAAACAGCTTTGGAGTCTGGGAATACGCGACAAAAGTCTGCTGTGCGTCATAAGCAGAATGTTGAAAGCACCTATCGAGGAAAACGGAAAGAGAACTATTCCGCAGGAGGGTACGCCTCAAGGCGGTGTTCTCAGCCCATTGCTTGCGAACATCGTACTCAATGAACTTGATTGGTGGATACATAGCCAATGGGCTGGCATACCAATCCACAACCCATCTCCAAGTGAAATATGGCGTACCGGGCCTGATGGGATGCTCTACCGTCCGGGTGGAAATACGAAACTCCAACGGTGCAATCTGAAGCATGTGTACATAGTGCGATACGCAGACGATTTCAAGGTGTTTTGCCGAAATTACAACGCGGCTAAACGGTTGAAAATTGCAGTAGAGCGCTGGCTTTTGGAACGGCTTCATCTTGAAACCTCGCCGGAAAAATCAAAAATTACAAATTTAGAGGAATCTTACAGTGAATTTCTAGGTATCAAATTTAAACTTATCCCCAAAGGGCAGAAGTGGGCTATAAAATCGCACATGACAGATAAAGCAATAAAGAATCAGCAGAAAGCGCTAAAATCTCTCATGGTGCAAGCTTGTCACGATTATGGCAACCCATCAGTCCAACATATTTTTGTGAACCGCTACAACCAAGCCGTTGTAGGGATACATGAATATTATAGCATGGCAACAATGGTAAATGAGGATATGCACCGTATGTTTATCAGCATTGACAAAACCATGAAATGCCGCTGTGCGGGGAAAAATTCACTTGTAAGGGAAAAGCCGACGAAGATAAAAGGTGGAACCGATGCGTATATATTCCGCAAATACGGCAAGTCGAAACAGGTTCGATACATAAACGGTTTTATCATTGCTCCCATAGCATACTGCAAACATAAAAGTCCTATGTGCCATAGACCATCTATCAATCAATATACTCCCGAAGGCAGACGCAAAATACATGATATGCTCTGTAAAGAAGGGTATGCAGATGTGTTATTTGAACTTGGGAACCGTATGTCACCCTTACAAAGTGTGGAATACTGCGATAACAGACTGGCAAGGTTTGTGGCATCCAAAGGAAAGTGCGAAATCACAGGGAAATTGTTATCTGTGAATGAAGTTCACTGTCATCACTTTCTGCCGCGACATCTAGGTGGAACAGACCAGTATTCAAATTTGCGTATAGTTCATGTGGATGTACACAGGCTTATCCATGCTACTACTCCGGAAAGTATTCAATTTTACTTGCGAAAAACAGGTTGTTATAAGAAACCATGTCTTGATAAAATCAACCGCTGGCGTACAAGTGCCAATCTTCCCGCTATTACGTTATAAAAATATATATAATCCTTACTTTGAAAGTGACTGCATTAACAATGAAAAACTTATCCCATGGAACGCCGTGTGCAG
>ENA-UEYI01002369-UEYI01002369.1-human-gut-metagenome-genome-assembly--contig:-NODE-2369-length-13192-cov-3.219291_pt1 | contig 13192 bp, 9 predicted proteins | sample MGYA00242900_ERZ507916 | MGnify/ENA primary metagenome ERZ507916 (study PRJEB26167, sample SAMN06115521) | human gut metagenome | host: Homo sapiens | place: China:Chongqing | collected 2015-09-02...
CCCCCAGCCGGTACAGAATGCAATCATGCAGCCCCGCCGTATTCCGTTCCAGCTTCGCAAAGGTCACAGGATCCGGCTCCAGCGCCGTGATGCGCCGCCACTCCCCCGCATACCCTATAAATTCCGCTATGGTATCCCCGGTGTAGGCCCCCAGGTCCATGTAGTGCTCCTCTTTTCCCGGCCGCAGGATGCTCTCCCACGCCTCCCTTGGCTCACTTTCGCACCCGCGCAGCAGTTTAATATCACCAGTCAGTTTGTATTCCACCGCATCCCGCAGCACTTTCCGGGAGTGATCATCCGCCAGCAGTCCGTATACCCGCCCCAGCTCTTCCCGGTGGGCTTTCGCGTATTCCCGGGTAAAGATCTCCTCCCCCGCCACCGGCACATCCGGGGCATACAGCTCCTGCTCCCCGGCCAGCTTCTCTATCTGCGCCATGACCTCCGGCCGGTGGGTGCCAAAGCACACCAGCACCACCATCTCGCCGTACCGCTCCCTGGCCGTCCGGTAGTCGGTCACCGGGCAGCCCATAAATTCCTGCCCCCGGGTAAAGCCCTCGCTCGCGAACACCCCCGCTATGGGGATCTCCCGCTTCTTCAGCTCGGCGTCTATCTTCTCCGCCCCGTCCCCCATCCCATACAGCAGGATGGGCTTCCCCGTCGCCTTCAGTTTTTCCCACATTGTCCTTCCCCACTCCCTGCAAAATCCAGATCTGGGGGCCGCGCGCGTTACACGCGCGTACGCGCTCGCTGCGCTCGCGCACCTTCCGCGCCCTGCGGGCGCGGGCGCGGCCCCCCTCCCCGCCGGAATTCTCCCCCCCCATTTTACCACATTCCCCGGCGGGCCCCAAACCGCCGTTCATAAAAAATTTGCAATTTAATTTATATAAATTGCTTGACAGTTTTCACATTTCGGTTTACAATAAGCTTGCAAGCCGAAAAAGGAGGTGAACCGGCGGCATGAAAAAGAATGTCTATTCCCTCGTCCTCTCGGAGGATGTGGTGCATGAAATCGATAAGCTGGCCTACCAGCGCGGCACCAACCGCAGCAATATGGTCAACCAGATCTTGGCCGAATACGCCAGTCTTATCACCCCGGAAAAGCGCATGAGTCACCTCCTTGCGGAGGTCCGCCGCCATTTCGAATCCGCCGCGGGCTTCCAGCTGCCGGAGGCCGCCTCCGCCGGGATGATGAATCTCCGGACGGCCCTGCGCTACAAGTACAATCCCACCGTCCGTTACAGCCTGGAGCTTTCCCGGGATAATCAATCCATCGGCACCCTCCGGGTCTCGCTGCGGACGCAGAATACCCAGCTCATCATGGCCATGGTCAATTTTTACGGCCTGTGGGATACCGTGGAAACGGTTTTCCTGGGACGGCAGCAAAGCCTGGTGGATGGCGAACGCTATCTCCGAGTTTTGATGCTGCAAAGCCCCACCCCCCAAAGCCTGCTGCTGGGCAGCGAAGCTCTCGGCGAGCTCATCGCCGATTATATTGCCACCTTCGATGCAGCCCTCAAGCTGTATTTTTCGGAACCGGAGCCGGATTCCCGCGAAACAAAAGCGAAGATCGAACGGCTGTACCGGGAATACTTCGAGCGACGGAATGTCGCCGTGTGAAAAATTTTAGCAAACCAAGGTCAAACCAAGGTAAGGAGGATTAGTGTATGAACCTCAACCAATTCACCCAAAAAAGTGTAGAAGCCGTGCAGGCCGCCCAGCAGATGGCCTCCGCCCGGCAGAATCAGCAGATCGAGCAGGAGCACCTGCTGCTTGCCCTGCTGGAGCAGAAAGAGGGGCTTATCCCCCAGCTGATGCAGAAGGCCGGTGTGGAGCCTGCCGCCCTGCGGCAAAAGCTCGCCGCCGCGGTGGAGCGCCTGCCCCAGGTTTCCGGCAGCGGCGCCGGGCAGATGTACCTCTCCCGCGACCTGGAGCAGGCCCTGAACGAGGCCGAAAAGATCGCCCGTGAGATGCACGATGAGTACACCTCCGTGGAGCACCTGATGCTCGGCCTCTTTGAGAAAACCGATGACACCCTGCGCGCCCTGTTCCGGGAAGCAGGGCTCACCAAGGAAAAATTCATGGCAGCGCTGCGGCAGGTGCGGGGCAACCGCACCGTCACCAGCGATACCCCGGAAGAAACCTACGATGTGCTGAAAAAATACGGCCGCGACCTGACCGAGGCTGCACGCGCCCAGAAGCTCGATCCCGTCATCGGGCGGGATGAGGAGATTCGCAATGTCATCCGCATCCTTTCCCGCAAGAGCAAGAACAACCCCTGCCTTATCGGCGAGCCCGGCGTAGGTAAAACCGCCATTGCCGAAGGGCTGGCCCTGCGGATCGTGGCCGGGGATGTACCGGAAAACCTGAAGGATAAGACCCTGTTCTCGCTGGATATGGGCTCCCTGGTGGCCGGCGCCAAATTCCGCGGCGAGTTTGAGGAACGGCTGAAGGCCGTGCTGGCCGAGGTCAAGAAGTCCGAAGGCCGCATCATCCTGTTCATCGACGAGCTGCACACCATCGTGGGCGCAGGCAAGACCGAAGGCTCGATGGACGCAGGCAACCTCCTGAAGCCGATGCTCGCGCGCGGCGAGCTGCACTGCATCGGCGCGACCACGCTCGACGAGTACCGCCAGTATATCGAAAAGGATCCCGCGCTCGAGCGCCGGTTCCAGACCGTTCTGGTGCAGGAGCCGACGGTGGAGGATACCATCGCCATCCTGCGTGGTCTGGAATCCCGCTACGAGGTCTTCCACGGCGTCAAGATCACCGACAACGCCATCATCGCCGCCGCCACGCTCAGTAACCGCTATATCACCGACCGGTTCCTGCCCGACAAGGCCATCGACCTCATCGACGAGGCCTGCGCCATGATCCGCACCGAGATGGACTCCATGCCGACCGAGCTGGACGTCATCAACCGCAAGATCATCCAGATGCAGATCGAGGAGGCCGCGCTCAAGAACGAAGACGACGAGCTCTCCAAGGCAAGACTTGCCGAGCTGCAGAAGGAGCTGGCTGAGCAGCGCGAGACCTTCAACGCCATGAAGGCCAAATGGGAAAACGAAAAGAACGCCATCGGCCGCGTGCAGCAGCTGCGTGAGAAGATCGAGCAGCTGAACCGCGACATCGAAGCCGCCGAGCAGAGCTACGACCTCGAAAAGGCCGCGAAGCTCAAATACGGCGACCTGCCCGAGGCGAAAAAGCAGCTCGAGCAAGAGGAAAAACTGGCGCAGAACGGCAAGGAGACGAGTCTGCTGCGCAACAAAGTCACAGAGGGGGAGATCGCCAGGATCATCGAGCGCTGGACCGGCATCCCCACTGCCCGCCTCATGGAGGGCGAGCGCGACAAGCTGCTGCATCTCGAAGATACGCTCCACAAGCGCGTCGTCGGCCAGGATGAGGCCGTGCGCGTCGTCTCCGAGGCCATCCAGCGCAGCCGCGCCGGCATCCAGGATCCGAACCGCCCGCTCGGCTCGTTCCTCTTCCTCGGCCCCACCGGCGTCGGCAAGACGGAGCTGGCCAAGACGCTGGCCGAAGCCCTGTTTGACGATGAAAAGAACCTCGTGCGCATCGACATGTCGGAGTATATGGAGAAATTCTCCGTCTCGCGTCTGGTCGGCGCACCTCCCGGATACGTGGGCTATGAGGAGGGCGGCCAGCTGACTGAGGCCGTCCGCCGCCGCCCGTACTCCGTCATCCTCTTTGACGAGATCGAAAAGGCGCATCCGGACGTGTTCAATATTCTCCTGCAGGTCCTCGACGACGGCCGCATCACCGACTCGCAGGGCCGGACCGTGGACTTCAAGAACACCATCATCATCCTGACCTCCAACCTCGGCTCTCAGGCGATCCTGGACGGCATCACGCCGGCGGGCGAGATCTCGGAGGAAGCGAAAAACGAAGTGCAGACGCTCCTGCGCCGCAGCTTCCGCCCCGAATTCCTCAACCGGCTCGACGAGATCGTGTTCTACAAGCCGCTCTCGAAGGAGAACATCACCGGCATCATCGACCTGCAGATCGCCGCGCTCAACAAGCGCCTTGCCGACAAGCAGCTCACGTGCGAGCTGACGCCCGCCGCCAAGACCTTCGTCATCGACGCGGCCTACGACCCGCAGTTCGGCGCAAGACCCCTGCGCCGGTATCTGCAGCACACGGTCGAAACGCTGCTCGCCCAGCGCATCCTGCGCGGCGATGTGCTTCCCGGCCAGACACTGGTCTGCGACGTGCAGAACGGCGAGCTGGTCATCACGGCAAAGTAATGCGGCAACCCCGCACAATTGCGTCTGCGCGCTTCGGCGGATCTGCTTGCCGAATTGTGCGGTGCTGCCTTAATTTCTTAAGATATCCCGCGGATTTCTTAAAAATCCGCGGGATACTTGCTTTTTTCTCGAATTCTGCTATGATGTCGGCAGAAAGGAGACCCCATATGCGATCGATCCATAAGCTCATATCTTTGCTGCTGGTTCTGCTGCTGCTCGCCGCGCTGGTCCTGCCGGCCGGAGCCGCGCAGCCGCAGGACTGCGGCGCGAAGCTGCTGGCCATCACGTTTGACGACGGCCCGGGCAAATATACCGCCGACCTGCTCGACGGTCTGGCCGAGCGCGGCGTACACGCGACGTTCTTCGTCAACGGCGTCAACGCCTCCGGCTGGCCGGAGACGCTCCGGCGCATCGTCCGCGAGGGCCATCAGCTGGCAAACCATACATACAACCACAAAAATCTCAACACCTGCTCTGCGAAGACCGTGCAGGCGGAGATCGACGCCGTCCAGACCCTCATCACCGCCGCGGGCGGCGACGAGAACGCCTACATCCGCGCCCCCTACGGCAACGCGAACAAGACCGTCCGCTCCGTCGTCCGCGCCCCGCTCATCTACTGGTCGGTCGACCCGGAGGACTGGAAATACCGCGACAGCGAGACCGTCCGGCAGAACATTGAGGCTGGCGTCTTTGACGGCGCGATCATCCTCGTCCACGATATCTACCGCACGAGCGTCGACGGCGCGCTGGCCGCCATCGACGATCTGCTGGCCGAGGGCTATGAATTCGTCACTGTGCAGGAGCTTCTGCTGCGCCGCGGCATCACGCCCGAGGCCGCGACGGTCTATTACTCGGCCAAAAACAACGGCGTCAACCTCCCGGCCGACGCCGTCGGCCCGCAGGCCTTTGACGAGAGCCAGCTGCAGAGCCACTGGGGCTACGAAGCCATGAAGCGCTGCCTCGACTACGGCTGGATGACGCTGACGGACACCGGCGAATGGAAGCCGAACGCCTATGTGACCCGGGCGGAATTCGCCGCGGATCTGGCCCGCTTCGCCGGGATCCATGTGTTCTACCCGACGGACGGCGCCGCGCAGTTCTCCGACGTGGACCCTGCCTCGGACCTCGCGCCCTACATCGCCTGGGCCAGCGACAGCGGGATCGTCACCGGCTTTGACGACGGGACCTTCCGCCCCGGCCGGACGCTCACGCGCGAGCAGATGGCCACCATGCTGGCGCGCTTCTACGCCCTCTCCGGCATCACGGCGGCGGGCAGCGCCGACGGCTATGCGGACGCGGACGCCATCTCCGCCTGGGCGGTGAACGGTGTGGCGCTGTGCACGGCGCGCGGTCTTGTCCAGGGTGACCCACAGGGCCGCTTCCGCCCGCAGTCCAATCTGACCCGCGCGCAGATCGCCGCGATCCTGAGCCGGATGGCGGAATAAACGCGAAAAAATGCCCGTGTTTCAAAGAAACACGGGCATTTTCTTATAATTTTTCAAAATCCGCGTCGACGGCGTCGTCGGAGAAGTCGTTGTTCGGGTTCTCGTAGCTGGCCGAGCCGTGGTATTCGGCGTTCGGGTCGATGTGGACGCCGACCTCGTTCAGAAGCGTCTCCAGCTGACCGGCCGCCTCGTTCATCTGCGCGGCGTCCTTGGACTTGACGGCGCGTTTCGCGTTCTTGACGGCCTCGGCCACGCGGACCTTGTCGTCCTTGGAGAGGTTCTTCGCGTTTCCGGCCTGGAAGATCAGCTGCTCGCAGCGGTCGCGGGCCGTGGCCTCTGCCTTGAGCTTGGCGTCTTCGGCGGCGTAGCGCTGCGCGTCGCGCACGGCGCGGTCGATCTCGTCGCGGCTCATGTTGCTCGAGGCCGTGATGGTGATCTGCTGGGCCTTGCCGGTGTCAAGATCCTTCGCCGACACGTTCACGATGCCGTTGGCGTCGATGGAGAACGTGACCTCGATCTGCGGCACGCCCCGCGGCGCGCGGCGGATGCCCGTGAGCTGGAAGCGGCCGAGCTCCTTGTTCTGGTGCGCCATCGGGCGCTCGCCCTGCAGCACGTGGATATCGACCGACGACTGGAAGCTCGAGGCCGTGGTGAAGATCTGGCTCTTGCGGATGGGGAGCGTCGTATTGCGCTCAATGATGCGGGTACAGACGCCGCCCAGCGTCTCGATGCCGAGCGACAGCGGCGTCACATCGAGCAGCAGCAGCCCCTTCACGCTGCCGCAGAGCACGCCCGCCTGCAGACACGCGCCCATGGCGACGCACTCGTCGGGGTTGATGCCCTTGAACGGCAGCGAGCCCGTCATCGACTGGACCAGATCCTGCACGGCCGGGATGCGGCTCGAGCCGCCGACCATCAGCACCTTGCTGATCTGTGAGATGGAGATGCCGGAATCGTTGATGGCCTGGTTGACCGGCTCGCGCGTGGCCTGGACAAGATGATAGGTCAGGTCGTTGAACTTCGCGCGCGTCAGCGGGATCTGCATGTGCAGCGGCCCCTGCTTGCCGACGGCGATATACGGCTGCTCGACCGTCGTCTGCTTCATGGACGAAAGCTCGATCTTCGCCTTCTCCGCGGCCTCGCGCACGCGCTGCATGGCGACGGGATCGCGCGACAGATCGATCTTGTTTTCCTTCTTGAACTCGGAGACGAGGTAATCGACGATGCACTGGTCAAAATCGTCGCCGCCGAGATGGTTGTTGCCCGCCGTGGCCAGCACCTCGATGACGCCGGAGGAGATATCGAGGATCGACACGTCGAACGTGCCGCCGCCGAGGTCGTAGACCATGATCTTCTGCGCCTGTTCCTTGTCGATGCCGTAGGCGAGCGCCGCAGCCGTGGGCTCGTTGATGATGCGCTGGACGTTGAGCCCCGCGATCTTGCCCGCGTCCTTCGTCGCCTGCCGCTGCGCGTCGGTAAAATAGGCAGGGACTGTGATGACGGCGTCGGTGACCGGCTCGCCGAGATAGCTCTCGGCGTCCGTCTTGAGCTTCTGCAGGATCATGGCGGAGATCTCCTGCGGGGTATATTTATGGCCGTCGATCGACACCTTGTAGTTGGTGCCCATCTGGCGTTTGATGGATGCGATGGTCCGGTCATGGTTGGTGACGGCCTGCCGCTTGGCAAGATTGCCGACCAGCCGCTCGCCGGTCTTGGAAAATGCGACGACCGACGGCGTCGTACGTCCGCCCTCGGCGTTGGGGATGATGACGGGCTCGCCGCCCTCCATCACGGCAACGCAGCTGTTGGTCGTGCCGAGGTCAATACCGATCGTTCTGGACATCTGAGGTTCCTCCTGTCAGATCCATTCTGCCGTCTCAATACCAGCTGCCGGAGCTTGTATTTCCGTCCGTCTGGTTCTGGTTGGCATAGGATCCTGAATTGCTGTAGCTGTAATCGCGGTAGGAATACGGGTCATAATAATACGCGCTGCGGTAGCCGCAGCTGCCAAAGAGCGCGGCGAGCATCTGGATCACCAGATAGATGCCCAGCAGCCGCACGAGGAAGTTTCCACGGCGGCGCGTGCGGTGATAGGTCCAGCGGTAGCCGCCGGGCTGGTCGCCCTCGTCCTGGTCGCTGCCGGTGCGGTAGTACCAGGTCTGCCAGCCATTCTGGTCCGTCTGCTGCCAGCTGCTCTGCTGGCCGTCGCCCTGCCCCTGCGCACCCCAGAACCCGAACGGGTCGGAGAATGGGTCATAGGTCTGCTGCCCGGCCTGCCGGTACTGCTCGCGCGCCTGCTGCTGGGCTTGCTGCTGCGCCTGCTGCTGGCGGTAGGCCTGCGGATTCTTGATCGCGTCATAGGCCGCGTTGATCTCGTTCATTTTCTGCGCAGCAGTCTTGTCGCCGGGATTCAGATCGGGGTGGTATTGCTTTGCCAGCCTGCGGTACGCCTGCCGGATTTCGTCCTCCGTCGCGTTCGGAGACACGCCCAGCACCTGATACGGATCTGTTCCCATGCAGTTCACTTCCTCTTCCTTTCGAATATGCTGATTATACCGCCTTTATTCGGGAGAAGTGTGAAGCTTTTATAAACGATATGCGAAAAATTACACGGTTTTGGCGTTGGAAGCACAAAAAACGCCCCGGCGGGCCGCGGTCTGCGGCCCGCCGGGGCAAAAAATCACCGAATTCAGTCCTTCAGCGCTTCCAATACGCCGAGCAGGAACTTCCACGTGCGCTGCACCGAGGAGATGGACATCTTCTCGCGCGCGGTATGGATATCGACCAGATCCGGGCCGAAGGAGACGCAGTCCAGCCCCGGCAGCTGCCCGGCAAACAGGCCGCATTCGAGCCCCGCGTGAATGGCCTCGATCTTCGGGGCCTTGCCGGTCTGCTGCTCGTAGACGGCGGCAAGCTTGTCACGCAGCGGGGACTCGCGCCGGTATTCCCACGCGGGATAGGCGCCCGTCACGTGGAGCGACCCGCCCAGCAGCTGTGATAGCGCGCCGATGCGGGCAAGCAGCATCTGCTTCTGCGACGAAACCGAGCTTCTGACCGAGCTGACTGCCGTCAGAACGCCGTCCGCCACCTGGAAAATGCCGAGATTGCAGGACGTCTGCACCAGTCCCGGAATGTCCATGCTCATGGCCGCGATGCCGTTCGGCACGAGCAGCAGGAAGCGCACAACGCGCAGCGTTGCTTCCTCCGTCAGCGCCTGCTCACAGGCGGGGGCGGGCTCGAGCGTGACGGCTGCGCCGGGGTCGGCGGCAGCGTATTCCTTCCGGAAATCCGCTTCGCAGGCCGCCGCGATCTCACGCGCGGCAGGGAAGTCCTCTTCCCGCAGGGCCAGAACGGCCTCGGAGGCGTTCGGAATGGCGTTGTCCTTCAGACCGCCTGCGGCGGAAACGAGCCGGAAGGCGATTTTTTTCTGCATCGCGTCCAGCACGCGGCCCAGCAGGAGATTCGCGTTCGCGCGGCCCTTGTCGATCTCCTGACCGGAATGGCCGCCGATGAGGCCTGAGACGGTCAGGCGCGCGCAGGCCGGCGTGCAGGGGGCGCTTGTCAGGCCGATGGAAACGTTGGCGCTTGCGCCGCCGGCGCAGCTGACGGTGAAGATGCCCTCGTCCTCGGAGTCGACGTTCAGCATGCGGCGGGCGGAGAGCTGCGAGAAATCAAGGCCCTGCGCGCCCTCCATGCCGATTTCCTCGTCGACGGTGAACACGACCTCAAGCGCCGGGTGCGCGATCTCGCTGCTGTCCAGCACGGCCAGCGCCATGGCGACGGCAATGCCGTCGTCGCCGCCGAGCGTCGTGCCGTTTGCCGAGACGTAGTCGCCCTCGACGCGCAGGTCGAGCGCGTCCTTCGTAAAGTCGATGGGGCTTTCCGGCGTTTTTTCCGCGACCATATCAAGGTGGCCCTGCACAATGACGGCGGGCGCAGCCTCATAGCCTGCAGAGGCGGGCTTTTTGATGATGACGTTGTTGAGCGCGTCCTGATACACCCACAGGCCGCGTTCCTTGGCAAAAGCGACACAGTAGTCGCTGATGGCCTTTGTGTTGCGCGAGCCGTGCGGGATGCGGGTCAGATCCTCGAAGAAATGAAAGACCGCTTTCGGTTCCAGAGTTTCCAGTACACGGGACATGATGATCGTTCCTTTCCGTTTATAAGCGTTTGATATGGTCATTCCGGCAGCTTTTCAAAATCCTCCGCGCCGTGCTTGCACAGCGGGCAGATGAAGTCGGCGGGGAGCGTTTCGCCCTCATAGACGTAGCCGCAGATCTTGCAGACCCAGCCGGTCTGCTTCGTGAGCGCGGCGGGCTTGGGCTTGACGTTTGCAAAGTAGAAGCTGTAGGTCATGGACGGCGCACCGGAGAGCACGCGGGCCTCGGTCACGTCGGCGATGAACAGCGTATGGGTGCCGAGGTCGATCTCCTGCGTGACCTTGCCGCTCACGAACGCGTTCGTGGAGTACGGCAGGTAATACACGCCGTTCGTCGCACGGGCCATGCCCTTGACGTCCGCGAACTTGTCCACATCCCGGCCGGACTGGAAGCCGTAGTGCTGGAACAGGCCGAACGGCGCGTCGGTCGAGAGCATGGAGAGGTTGAACACGCCCGTTCTGCGGATCATGTCGTGGGTGTAGTTGGCCTTGTTGACGGCGATGGAGATGCGCTTCGGCGTGTCGGTCAGCTGGGCGGCGGTGTTGATGATGCAGCCGTTGTCCTTCTCCCCTTCCCGGGCCGTCAGGACGAACAGACCGTAGGAGAACGAGAAGAACGCGTTCTTCTCGACCGGCGCGTCGGCGGTGTGCACCGCGGGGGCCGGCTTCGGCATGGAGTCATAGATCGCCTGCGCCATGGCGTCGACGTCCGCGAGCTGGGATTCCTTGAGCGTGGACTTGATCGTGACGGTCTCGTCGAGAATGGTGCAGTTTTTGAGCTTCTGGAACTCCGCCCGCATGAGCCCGGCCGCCGTCGGCGCCCAGGAACCGTTTTCCATGAGGGCGATGGTGCGGTTCTGCAGGTTATGATGGACGATATCGTGCACGAGATTTTCCATCGTCACGAACATGCCCGCGTTGTACGTCGTGGAGATAAAGACCAGATGGCTCGCGCGGAAGCACTCGGAGAGGATATAGCTCGGGTGCGTGACGGACACGTCGTACATCTGCACGTTCCGCACGCCGAGCTCCGACAGCTTCGCGGCCAGCACGTTCGCCGCGTTCTCCGTGCCGCCGTAGACGGAGGCATAGGCGATGACGACGGCGTCGTCCTCCGGCGTATAGGTCGCCCAGTGGATATATTTGTCGAGGAACCACGCGATATCCTTGCGCCAGACCGGGCCGTGCAGCGGGCAGATCATCTCAATTTCAAGCCCCGCGGCCTTTTTGAGCAGCGTCTGCACCTGCGTGCCGTATTTGCCGACGATGTTGGTATAATACCGGCGGGCATCGGCGAGCCATTCGGTCCGGAAGTTGACCTCGTCGGCGTACAGATTGCCGTTCAGCGCGCCGAAGGTGCCGAAGGCGTCGGCCGAATAGAGCGTTTTGGTCGTTGTGTCGTAGGAGACCATGACCTCTGGCCAGTGGACCATCGGGGCCATGACGAAGGCGAAGGTATGCCTGCCGGTCGTGAGCGTGTCCATTTCCTTGACGAGCTGCAGACGGCTGTCGATGTCAAACGTGAAGAAGTTCTGCATCATCGTGCGCGTCTTGGCGTTGCAGACGATGGTCAGCTCCGGGTGGCGCAGGACGAGCTCGCCGATGGTCGCGGCGTGGTCCGGCTCCATATGCTGCACGATGAGGTAATCGAGCTTCCGCCCGCCCAGCACATGGTCGACGTTCTCAAAGAACAGGCCGCTGACGGACTTATCGACGGTGTCGATCAGCACGGATTTTTCGTCCAGCAGCAGGTAGGAGTTATAGCTGACGCCGTTGGTCAGCGGATAGGCATTCTCAAACAGGTTCAGCCGCCGCTCACTCGCGCCGACCCAATAGAGATCTTCGGTCATTTTCCTGACACAATACATACGCTCGGATTCCTTTCATAATTCAATAATGATTTTCGTTATTATTATAGCACATGCCGCGCAGAAAAGCCAGCACAATTTCCGTTTTTTTCGCCCCGCCGCAGCGGACGAAAGGCCCCCTCTGACGAGGGAGGCTTTGGATCCGCGCATCCCCAAGGCTTCCCCTATGAGGGGAAGCTGGCTGCGGAGCGAAGCGGAGCAGACTGATGAGGTGGACTGCGTCACGCAGACAGAAGCACCCCACCTCATCCGTCACGGCTATCGCCGTGCCACCCTCCCCTCGTAGGGGAAGGCATAGAGTGCTCGCAGGGCGGAGCATGTGCACGCCTTCAGCTCTTCCTCATCCCATTCTTATCAAACTTTTTCCGCAGCGCGTGTTCCGTGACGGGAAGCGCGCAGAGCATCGGGACGAGCTGGATGAACACGGTGATCACCCCGGTGTACCCGATCGTCTCTGTGCCGCGCCCGATCACGAACAGGATGGGGACGACCGACAGCGGCAGCAGGAGCCAGCCGCAGCAGTACCAGTACCGCCCGCAGACCGTATGCGCCAGCTTCCATGTTTCCTGATTTTTCATGGACATGGTCGACCGGTATCCGAACGTCGCGTTGATGGACTTCGGCGGGCTTTTGAAAAACCTCCGTCCAAAATAGATCATCGTGAGCGGGATCATCAATACGAACAGCAGCATGAATATCCAGAAGAGCATTCTTATTTCTCCTTTCCCATACTTCCCGGTCTGCGGTGTAAAAACTCATCAAACGCGTCGATGCGCTCCGTCAGGGGCCTAATGGACACAAGCCGGAAGAAGCCGCCGCGGGACTGCATTTTATGCCACAGCTTCTGCACGTCGATGGCGTCATATACATTTTTATCGATCTCGGCGGCCTTTTTCTGCACGACCGCGCCGAGATGGATGGAGAAGCACAGGTCAATGAGGAAAATGCCGAAGCAAACGCCCACCATAAACGACGCCAGCGGGTGCGCCACGAACCACTCCACCAGCTTCCGCAGCCGCGGATACAGCAAAAAGTAGTACGCCAGCGACAACACGCCCCAGAAGAACGTGAACAGCGGGCAGATGATGCCCTGGACATTGCCCCAGAGCTTGCTGTAGTCCCACAGGCGCAGGTGAAAGCCCTTGAAGCTCACGACGCCGACGATATACTCCAGCAGCGTCATAGCCAGCGCCATGACGACAAACATGACCGGGTAATACCAGAACGTGCCCGAAAACGAGCCGAACAGCTGATGGTCCAGCTCCGAGAGGATGAACAGCAGCACCGTGCCGAATCCGTACAGCGGCAGGCAGGGGCCGAAGAGGAAGCCCGGGTTCAGCCACTTGCGCTCCGGGTTCGCCCCGGAGAAGAACCGGCGGAACAGAAGCTCCAACCCCCACCCGCCGACAGCGCCGAAGAAAAACAGATACAGAACGATCAGGAAGATCTGAAATTTGGACA
>ENA-UEYI01002384-UEYI01002384.1-human-gut-metagenome-genome-assembly--contig:-NODE-2384-length-13136-cov-4.117237_pt1 | contig 13136 bp, 15 predicted proteins | sample MGYA00242900_ERZ507916 | MGnify/ENA primary metagenome ERZ507916 (study PRJEB26167, sample SAMN06115521) | human gut metagenome | host: Homo sapiens | place: China:Chongqing | collected 2015-09-02...
CCGTCAGCGTGGGGTCAGGCATCGGGACGGCCTGTTCCAGCTCCGGGAGCATATTATCTGCCGCATCGGTGGGAACAGCGACTGCGCCGGTGATCTGTTCGCTGTCCAAGGGCGGCGTAATCTGCGCCTCCTGCAAGTCCTCCAGAATTTTCATATCTGCAAATGTCACCTTGGTTGGTGTCATGCCCTGAATGGCAAATACCTCCGTTCGGACAGCCCCGGCAACAGATGCAACCGGCGAATCTTCAATGGCGCTGCTGTCAATAACACCGCCATCCAGCAGCTTTTTGCTTTCGGCCTTGAACTGCTTAGTCCTCATGAAATCTCAGTCTCCTTTTTGGCGTTTTTATCGTTTTCTCGGTTGCTTACCGGGCGACCGGATAGATCGGCTCCGGCGGTGTCGCTGGCGTCGCAAGGCATCAGCCCGTCTTCGCCGGGCAAGAGCCTTCCTTCCGCCGCTCCTTGCCGCACCTCGATCTCTCCGGCCGCCCGGGGCAGCCGCTATCCATTTTTGTTACATCGCCACCAGCTTTTCGCCGTCGTAGTCCACCGTAATGGCAGTCTCGGGGGCGGGGTCCTCAGCAATGATCCACCGGGCCAGCAGTGTCTCCACCTCGGTCTGGATGAGCCGCTTGAGCGGCCGCGCGCCGTAAATGGGGTCGTACCCCTTGGCGATCAGATAATCCTTGGCGGCATCGGTCAGGGTGACGGTCAGCTGCCGCTGGGCCATCCGCTTCTGCAGGTCGGCCACCAGCAGGTCCACAATGCCGCGGATGTTTTCCTTGGTGAGGGGCTTATAGAAGACGATCTCATCCAGCCGGTTCAGGAACTCCGGACGGAAGCTGCGGCGCAGCAGCTGGGTCACGCCGTCGCGGGCCTCCTCGCTGATCTCGCCGTTTTCGCCGATGCCCTCTAGAATGAGGTCGGAGCCCAGGTTGGAGGTCAGGATGATGATGGTGTTCTTAAAGTCCACGGTGCGGCCCTGACTGTCGGTGATCCGGCCGTCATCCAGTACCTGCAGCAGCACATTAAAGACATCCGGGTGGGCCTTTTCCACCTCATCAAACAGTACAACGGAGTAGGGACGGCGGCGAACCGCTTCGGTCAGCTGGCCGCCCTCCTCGTAGCCAACATATCCGGGAGGCGCGCCGATGAGGCGGCTGACCGAGTACTTCTCCATGTACTCACTCATATCGATCCGGACAATGTTGTGCTCATCGTCAAAGAGCGCCTCGGCCAGTGCCTTGGCCAGCTCGGTCTTGCCCACGCCGGTGGGCCCCAGGAACAGGAACGAACCGATGGGACGCTTGGGATCCCGGATGCCGGCACGGCTGCGCAGAATGGCATCGGAAACCTTGGTCACGGCTTCATCCTGGCCAATAACACGGCGGTGCAGGATATCCTCCAGGTGCAGGAGCTTTTCCCGCTCGCCCTCCATCAGCTTGGCCACCGGGATACCGGTCCAGCGGGCCACAATGCGGGAGATCTCCTCCTCGGTGACCTTGTCACGCAGCAGGGTGTCCTCCTTCTCCTCGGTCTCGCTTGTCTTTTCGGCCTCCTCCAGCTCCTTTTGCAGCTCGTAATCTATCGTCAGCTTCAGATTTTTGCCGGGAACAGGTTGCACGGAATCGTAATGCTTGACAACGTTACCGGCAACGTCAACTTCCTCCATAAAGGCGCCGTCCTCACCGCGCAGATATTTATCATAAGTCTTTTCCAGTCCGGCCTTACCGACAAGACTGCCCTGAGTAATATTCTTGAACAAGCCCTGCTCAATTTCATAAGCACTTACCTCGCCTACGTAACCCAAAGCATGTACAGCAAGCTCATGATAAGGATAGTTGCGGATAGGCTGCACGGAAAGCATAACCTCCGGCATATAGCGGCGCTGTTCCTCAATTTTTGTTACCATCTGCTGATCAAGATTATTCTTCAGCATAATCGGTTCATAAAAATTTTCGCTCGCCTTAATTTTAGCGTTAATTTCTTCTACAGGCATCTGCAGCAAATTACTGAGGCGCTGCAGTGTTTCCGGTTTATAGCTGGACTGCTTCTGCAATACTACGGCATAACCGGGCAAATTATTTACCAGCTCTTTACCTTCGCTATCATAAATAATTCCGCGTGGAGCAAGAATACGCGACTGGCGCAGCCTGTTGCCGTCAGATTGCTTAGCGTAGTAATCACCGCGCCACAGCTGCAAATAAACCATTCGTCCCAGCAGCACAGCAAATAATACCAGACACACAACCAGCAAGGTGTGCAATCTGGTTATCCGGTTTCTATCTTCCATAGGCTACGTCTGTCTCCTTTCCTGCTTCCTGGTTAATAAGATATATCTTCTTTTCTGATCCATTCATAAATCATCTTCATTATAACTACAACAGGCCATACCAACAGCGCATTGCCTATAATATAGCCCAGGGAATCCCATAAATATGCAAAAAATATGCTCCAGCGTCCGCCACTGCGCAAAAGTTCCAGCCACCAGTAAACAAAACGCAGGATAAAAGTAATCGTCGCAATAGCGCTCATATGATAAAGATAATTATCCTTAAACACCTTTTCCTTTGTCAGGCCCACTATATAACCTACACAGATACGACTGAGAATATGGAAGCCAAAAATACCCACCGTCATTGCATCCTGCAGCAGTCCGGTGATACCGCCGACTACCGCACCAGCTTTTTCGCCGCGCAGCAGCGCATATGCATATACCGCCAAAAGCAGCAAATCACAGGAAAGCCAGCCCGTATAATACACAGACATCGAACCCTGCAGCAGCATTAAGAACAGAAACAGGACGGGCCAAATCAGTCTCCTCATTTTGCCTGTCCTCCCTGTAATACCATTTTCGCTTCCGGCGTAAAGCCAACAATAACCAATACCTTTTCAACATCTGCAATATCAGCAGCAGGTACAATATCTGCTTCCTGCAGCAGACCTACACTATCCATATGAGTAGCAGTAACCTTACCGATAAGAATATCCGCAGGATGGCTGCCGCTGTAACCGCTGGTAACGATAATATCACCCTCACGCAGGCTTGCTTCGCGGTAAATATGCTCCAACAGCAGCTTATCCTTGCCGCTGACACCGCCGGCTACACCGACAGCACGTGAATCAACGCGCAATACCCTAGCACCTACACGACAGCGCGGAGAGGTGAGCAAAAGTACACGGGCATAATCATCATATACCTCGTCAACCACGCCTACCAAGCCGCCGTTTACTACAGCCATATCAGGTGCCAGGCCTCTGTCCTTACCGGCAGCGATATATATGCAGTCACGTAAATCGCCGAAGCTGCGGGCAATTACCTTTGCTGCTACAACCTTCTGCGATTTGTGCTGCTCCTTATACTCCAGCAAGCCTCTCAGCTGCCTGTTTTCTGCATACATCGAAGCCATCTGGATATTGGCATTACGCAGCTCAATATTTTCTTGTTTCAGCTTTGCATTTTCGCTCTGCATTACTGTCAGTGCCTTCCAATAGCCACGCACGCCATCACCGGCATTGCCTAACCCGGTCAGCATACTTTCTACCGGCAGCACCACTGCCGCCACCGCTCTGTTGACCAAAGGAAAACGGCTTCTGCCTGCTACGGCCATCGCCAGCATAGAAAACAGGACCAGAACGAACAAAGCTACCAACATAACCTTCTTATTCATGCTGCATTCCTACTTATTTAGAGGTCATAAAGCCTTTGCGGTAAATGTCAATATTTTCTACAGCAATACCGGTGCCGAGAGCAACACAGTTCAAAGCTTCATCAGATACGAATACCGGCATACCGGTTTCCTGAGAAATAAGTCTGTCCAGATTGCGTAGCATAGAGCTGCCGCCTGTCATAACAATGCCACGATCCATAATATCAGCGGACAGTTCAGGCGGTGTACGCTCCAATGTGTTACGAACAGCATCCACAATCATGCTTACAGGCTCGTTAACAGCTTCGCAAACATGGTTGGCATTAACCTCTATACTCTTAGGCAGACCGCTGAGCAGGTCACGGCCGCGAACTTCCATAACAGCAGGCTCATCAACCTTCATTGCGGTACCGATTTCAATTTTAATATTTTCTGCTGTACGCTCACCGATAAACATATTAAAGGCTTTGCGGATATAACGTACAATAGCACTGTCGATAGCATCGCCGCCGCAGCGTACGCTCTTGCTGACAACAATGCCGCCCAGAGAAATTACGGCAACCTCACAGGTACCGCCGCCGATATCAACAACCATGCTGCCGGTTGCTTCCTGTACAGGCAAGCCTGCACCGATTGCTGCCGCCATCGGTTCTTCAATCAAGTAAGCCTCACGCGCACCTGCTTCAATAGTAGCATCAACAACGGCACGCTTTTCTACTTCGGTAACACCGGAAGGCACACCAACCAGAATACGCGGACGTACAAAGGTACGGTTGCCCATAGCCTGTTTAATAAAATATTTCAGCATAGACTGAGTAATTTCATAGTCGGCAATAACGCCATCCTTCATCGGACGGATAGCGATAATGTTACCGGGAGTACGGCCAATCATTCTCTTAGCCTCCGCACCGATTGCCAGTACCTCGTTAGTGTCCTTTTCAACAGCTACTACCGACGGTTCGCGGATAATAATACCCTTATCCTTGCAATGCACCAGCGTATTTGCAGTGCCCAAATCTATACCCATGGCATCCGACATATTGTTAAAAATACTGATATTAGGGAAAGTAAACTTCATTTCCGACTATCCTCCTAAACTTCTAATGCTCCATCTTCCTGAAAGCTGTAATAAGCACCGTCCCCGATAATCAGATGGTCCAGAAGCGGAATCCCCAACGTTTGTCCTGCCGCCAGCAAAACAGCTGTCAGTTGCCTGTCCTCAATGCTTGGCATCGGATCACCAGATGGATGATTATGTGCCACGCAGATAGAGGCTGCATGCTGCAGAATTGCCGGCAGAAATACCTCACGCGGATGCACCACCGAGTTGGTCAGCGAACCCTCTGATACCAGCTCTGTGCCTATTACTTTATTCTTACTGTTTAACAAAATTACCAAAAATTGTTCCTTTGTGGCATAACGCAGGCGTGGCATCAAAAATGCCGCACCATCCTGCGGACAGCCAAAATGGATTTTATCCAAAGGGCGGGCCGACGCAATACGTCTGCCTATTTCCAGAGCTGCCAAAACTGTTGCTGCCTTGGCCTGCCCCATACCCTTGATTTGCATAAGCTCATTTAAGTCCCTCACTCCTGCCAGACGCCTGTACAGGCCTCCGTCAGCTGTGAGCTCCTTAGCAATCTCCAACGCTGATTTTTGCGCAGTGCCTGTGCGTAGCAATATTGCCAGCAGCTCTGCATCTGTCAGCGCGTTAACTCCACGCAGGAAAAGCTTTTCCCGTGGTCTGTCCTCTAAGGGAAGGTTTTTAATTTTTTCTGTGTTTGTTGTCTGGTCGATACTACTAAAATCACTGCGAAAATCGCAGGTCCTGCTTTCTGCAGGATTAGTCACTCTTCATAGCTCCTCATACTCCTAGTCTTTGCATCATTAAGTACAACAACGACAACGGCAGACCTACAACATTGTTATAGCAGCCATTGATTTTTTCCACCAGGACAGCACCTCTGCCCTGAATGCCATAGGCACCGGCCTTATCCATAGGCTCGCCTGTGGCAATATAAGCATCTATTTCTTCAGCAGTCAGCTGACGAAAGCTTACATCAGTAACGCACACCTCGGACATCTTTTGTCCCTTATAACATACAGCAACGCCTGTCATAACCTGATGTGTACGTCCAGACAAGCGCTGCAGCATAGCCTTAGCAGCTGCTGCATCCTGCGGCTTGCCCAAAATAACATTATCAATTACTACGATTGTATCTGCAGCAATTACAGGAAGCTCATCTCCCATTTTTGCTGCTACAGCAGCGCATTTGCCGGCTGCATTATGCAAAGCAACCTCCTGCGCCTGGCTGGCAGTGCCGCTGCCTTCGGCAAAATCTGCCGGACAAACCAGCGGAGTAATACCTATTTGCTGCAGCAACGCCTGTCTGCGCGGAGAGGCTGATGCCAAAATAACTTTCATGCTTCAGCCTATTCCTTTTGACCCATATCAATAACAATCTTCGGCTGCTGGATTTCAAAAATAACAGCCTGCTTGCCTTCGCGTACAGCATCACGTTTAAAAATACGTGCATAGTTTACGGTTACCAAAAGCCACAAAACAATGCAGGCAGCGATAAACGGCAATTCATCCATATGAAAGAACGTAGCCATGCTGTGTCCGCAGGCAACACCTGCCAGAATACCTACTACCGGCAGTCCGTAAATAACCAGCTTAGCCTTGCGTTGGTCAAAATCACGGTATTCCGCACCAACCACATCGCCGGCCTTGGCACCTACCGGGTTCCAGCAATCTATATATTTAGGCAGGCCTGTCAGTTCGCTTTCAGCTTTATCAACCTTTACCTCAGCGCGCTCGCCCTGCTTTTTAACAATAATACCTCTAATTTCTGCCATTGAAGCAAATCCTTCCTCTACCAAATATTTAGCTTAATAAGCGTGTACGAAAATATACCAATAGCCAAAGCCGAAAACTACGCCGTAAATTGCCAGAAAAACAAGAACGCCTTGCCAGCATACAGGATAACCGAAGTTGATATCCTCACCGAAAATACCACGGCGGTTAAAGAAGGTATATTTTTTACGTTTTCTGAACCAGGCCAATTTATTATCAGGACCAACCAGCTTGGCAATCAGATAAATGTAAATAAAAGAACCAAAAAATATTTGCATAACGCGGGCGCAGACTACCACCGGTTCTACGTTAGCTATTGTTTCCATCTGTCAATGCCTCCTATACCAAAACAATCATCAATTAAAGCTGAATAAATTTATCCGGCATTTCTTTACGCAATACACGGACAAACTCATCACTGGATTTAAACAGCAAACCCGCCAGCTTATTTTTCTTGCCTTCGGTAAATACCAGCAAGCGCTGCGGATTTTCATCAAGTGAATTATAGCGATGGATATAATGCTTAATCGCTGTTTTGCGGAAAAAGCTCATTACATATTTATCGGTAAAGCTTTCTGTACGGGTCAGGTCAACAACATAACGGCCTTTAATAAAGCCTAAGCCGTGGCTGACTACCTCAAGCTTCATATCCTTGTAGAGTATCAGAGTATAGCCAAAGGCTACGCGCCAAATCCACAGAGCCAAAAGCACTGTATCCATACCCCAGCCCAGCATATCAAAGCGTCTATGTTCCTGCAGCCAGGTCCATTCATGCCAATAAAGGCTCGCAATCATCAGCAAGGCAATCACTGCAAAGATTTTTCTTTGCGTACTTGTTCCAGATTCTTCACGATACAATTCTTCCAAAAGAGTTCCCTCCAGCTTCCTAAATTGTGCAATAGCAACAAAGCAATCTTATCCAATTAATTATATCAAATTTTACACTTAAAGCATATACCTCAAGCAATAAAAATCAGTGCAAAAATGTGAATTTTACCTGCATCAGACAGCTTTCCTGCAAAAGCAAAACACCGCTTCGCCGGCTTACGCCATTGAAGCGGATTTTCGGTAAGTATTATGCTTTATTAAGATTCAGCGGCCGGCATTGCGTCAGCCCCGAGTAATTAAAACCATTACCGAGGTTTTCATCGCTAACCATTCAGCAACTCCAGTACATGAGAGCCTATTTGCGCACCTGACCGTTACCGTTAATCAGATACTTCGTACTCGTAAGCTCCGGCAGCGCCATAGGTCCGCGGGCATGCAGCTTTTGTGTGCTGATGCCGATTTCAGCACCGAAGCCGAATTCGTTGCCGTCGGTAAAGCGGGTAGAGGCATTGACGTAAACAGCAGCAGCGTCCACGGTATATTGGAAAAGCTGTGCCGCCTGATAATTATCGGTAACAATACATTCGCTGTGACCGGTGCCGTATTTGGCAATATGTGCCATGGCCTCCTCAATACTGTCCACAATCTTGACGGAAAGACGCAAGTCGCCGTATTCCGTAGACCAGTCTTCTTCCGTTGCCGGATGCACCTGACCGCTGTACTCCTGAACAGCCTTGTCACCGCGTATTTCTACGGCAGAGGAATTATACATCATCAGCATCATCGGCAGGAATTTATCCGCAATATCCTTATGCACCAGCAATGTTTCCATTGCATTGCATACGGAAGGACGCTGCACCTTGGCATTGAAGGCAATTTTCATCGCCATCTCCACGTCGGCATCCTTGTCAACATATGTATGGCATACGCCCGCACCTGTTTCGATAACCGGCACGCTGGCATTACGCACCACCGCCTGAATCAGCCCGGCACCGCCGCGAGGAATAACCACGTCGACAAGGCCATTCATATGGATTAAATCCTGCACAGCCTGTCTGTCACTGGTATCAATAAACTGAATAGAGCCCGCAGGAATACCTGCCCCCTCCGCAGCCTGCGCCAAAATAGCAGCCACAGTTTTATTGGACTCCATCGCCTCACTGCCACCCTTAAGGATAACAGCATTGCCGGACTTCAGGCACAGGCCTGCGGCATCCGCCGTAACGTTGGGACGTGCCTCGTAAATAATACCGATAACACCCAAGGGAACGCGAATTTTAGTAATATGCAGACCATTAGGCAAGGTTTTGCCGTCAATAACATTACCCACGGGATCAGCCAGGCCTGCTACCTGACGCAAGCCGTCAGCCATACCGCTGATGCGCTCGGCAGTCAGCTTCAGACGGTCCAGCATTGAGCTTTTCATGCCCTTGGCTGCAGCAGCAGTCATATCACGCTCATTCGCAGCTAAAATTTCAGACTGTTGTGCCTCAAGCGCAGCAGCCATCGCCAAAAGTGCCGCATTCTTAACTGCGGTAGAAGTAACGGCAAGCTTTGCTGCAGCCTGCTTCGCAGCCTGCGCCTTAGCCTGAACCAATTCATACGTTGCCATAATCCTCACCCTGCCTTATAAAATAACCAGGTCATCGCGGTGGATAACCTCATCAAAATTTTTATGTCCCAGAATATTTGCAATCTCGCCGGAATTGCAGCCCTTAATCTGCTCCAGCTCGGCAGAAGAATAATGCACTAAGCCACGTGCCAGCTCATGCGCATCCTTATCGATAACACTTACTGTGCTGCCCGGCAAAAATTCACCCTGCACGGCAAACACACCTGCCGGCAGAATACTACAGCCGCCGGCCTTGCGAATAGCCTTAGCACAGCCATCATCCACAACAATACTGCCGGCAATCTTGGCACCAAAGGCCAGCCAGCGCTTGCGGAACTGCAGACGGTTTTCACGACTAACGAACAAAGTTCCCAGCTCTTCGCCCTGCAGCACACGGGTAATGGCATTCTTTTCGGTACCGCTTGCAATTACCAGATGAATACCGCTGCTTGTCGCAGCCTTGGCAGCCTGAATCTTAGTCGCCATACCGCCTGTACCGCGGGCAGAGCCGACACCGCCGGCACTTGCCTCAATCTCCGGAGTAATTTCCGCAACCTCAGGCACAATAACAGCATCGGGATGCGTTTGCGGATTAGCGGTATACAGGCCATCCACATCCGACAAAATGATAACAAGGTCAGCATCCACAATGCCTGCAACAAGAGCAGACATATTATCGTTATCGCCGATTTTCAGCTCATCGAGCGCCACAACGTCATTTTCGTTGACGATAGGGATAACACGCTGACGCATCAGCTCCATAAAGGTATTACGCGTATTGGTATAACGGTGGCGGTCAATAGCCTCTGTTTTGGTAATCAGCACCTGCGCCACGATCTGACCGTAATCGGCAAAGAATTTTTCGTAGGTGTGCATCAGAACGCCCTGGCCTACGGCAGCAGCAGCCTGCTTGCCGGGAATAGTTTTGGGTTTGCCCGGCAAGCCCATACGGTCCACGCCCACAGCCACGGCACCGCTGGTTACCAGAATCATTTCTTTGCCCTGATTCTGTAAATCGCTGATTTCGCGCGCCAGACGATCAATCTGACTAAAATTGCGCTTGCCGTTGGCATAGGTAATCGTACTCGTACCAACCTTGATGACAATACGCTTAGCCTTTTTTAAAGCCTCACGGCTTGCTTCATTGTTTAACATTTCCCCTCACCTGCAGTTCTAGTTTTTTATATTTTTTGCGTTATCCGCAATACATCTCTTTCGCCAAGGGCGCAGAGAATGTGCCGGATGCTAAATGAAATTGACGACGGCTTACTCCTCGTACGTCAAGGAATTTTCATGACGCAGATGGTATTATCCGCAATATATCCCTTTCGCCAAGGGCGCAGAGAATGTGTCGGATGCTAAATGAAATTGACGACGGCTTACTCCTCGTACGTCGAGGAAATTTCATGACGCAGACGATACGTTATATGCGTCCTTAATCCTTGTAGTCGAAAACCATATCCCTAATACGCACACTCTGACCTTCCTGTACGCCTTTCTCCTTCAGCGCCTCATCAATACCAAGACGTTTCCAGATCAGCTGGAAGCGGTAAAGTGCCTCATCATTATCAAAGTTAGTCATGGCAACAAGACGCTCAATGTTCTTGCCGCGAACCTCCCAGTCGGTATCATTGCCGACAACAATTTCATAGCTGTCCGGATCAATTTCGTCAAAGCGTGCCAGGTCTTCTTCATCCTCTTCCGGAACATATTGCAGCAGCAGGTCGTAAGCCTTAAACATCAGCTCACGCAAGCCTTCGCCAGTAGCAGCACTTGCCTTACAGATTTCGTAGCCTTTAGATTCAACGTATTCCTTTAAGCGCTCAAAGTTTTCCTGCGCTTCCGGCAGGTCCATTTTGTTGGCAACAACCAGTTGCTTACGACGTGCCAGACGCTCGCTGTATTCTGCCAGCTCTGTATTGATTTTGTCAAAATCCTCAATCGGATCACGGCCGTCAACGCCTGCAACGTCAACAATATGCAGCAGTACCTTGGTACGCTCTACATGACGCAGAAAGTCATGGCCAAGGCCAACGCCCTCATGTGCACCTTCAATCAAACCGGGGATATCCGCCAGCACAAAGCTGCGCTCCTCATCCAGACGTACCACGCCCAAAACCGGGGACAGCGTTGTAAAATGGTAGGCAGCAATTTCGGGGCGGGCAGCGCTCACCTGTGCGATAATGCTGGATTTGCCTACGCTGGGATAGCCTACCAAGCCAACGTCAGCCAACAGCTTCAGCTCCAGCTTCAGCCAACGGTTTTCACCGGGTTCGCCCTTTTCGGCAAAGGTCGGTGCACGGTTAGTGCTGGTAACATAGCAGGCATTGCCCTTGCCGCCGCGGCCGCCTTTAGCAGCCGTATAGGTCTGGCCGTCCTCAACAAGGTCTGCCATAACGGCGCCGGTAGCATCGTCACGTACCAAGGTGCCCATCGGCACCTTAACGAATACGGTATCAGCGCGTACACCGGTGCAGTTTTTGGTACCGCCCTGACCGCCGCGCTTGGCAACATATTTTCTCTTGTAACGAAAGTCAATCAGGGTATTGAGATTTTTGTCCGCAATCAGGACAACGTCACCGCCGCGACCGCCGTTACCGCCGTTCGGGCCACCCTTTTCTACAAATTTTTCTCTGCGAAAGCTGCTCATGCCGTCGCCGCCATCGCCTGCTTCTACATAAATTCTCGCTCTGTCAATAAACATTTTATTTTCTCCTATATCGTAAATTTAGCTATTGCTAGGTATATTTATCTATATTATAGCTTATCTTGCAGGGAAAGTGCAACGTGGTAACAATCAAATCCGCAGAAAAGCTTTGAGTTTGCGAAGATTTCACTTCTGATTTATATGACGCAGATGGTGCATTGCTGTAGCCGTTACCTATTTCAAGGCTACAGATAATGCGCCAGATGCTAAATGAAGGTGACGAGGGAGTACTTCTTGTACGTCTAGGAGGCTTCATGACGCAGATGGTGCGTTAGCTGTAGCCGCTGCTAAAAAAACGTGCCTGCAGCTCTCTAACCCGGAGCCACAAGCACATCTATAAAAGAAAAGGAGAACCGTATTGCTTATTTCTGCAAAAATTTATCAACTGCATGTGCGGCGCCACGCCCTTCGGCAATAGCCCACACCACCAGACTCTGTCCGCGACGCGCGTCACCGGCTGCGAAAACACCGGGTACGCTGGTCACATAACTGCTGTCATCAGCCGCTATGCTGCCGTTAGGTGCCTTCGCCAGCTTGAATTCTTCGAGCAGTCGCTCTTCGCTGCCCACAAAGCCTATAGCCAAAAGCACCAGCTGTGCAGGCACCCTCGCAGGGAGCCGGGCAGACGTGAGATGTAAATTCCGGGAAATTATTGGTTTTATTCAGACGGGCATAGGCATAATCATCCATCCCATGGTAAACAAGATCATTGAATTTCGGCATCAGATTATGCAGCGGACAGCCTGAAACCATGCGGTTAATCATTACACCGCTATGGCAAAAGGGAACACCGCAATCCATACAGCGCGCTGCCTGGCAGCGCAGTGCTTCCTTATGCGGCAGGCTGCTCGTCTTAATTTCCTGCCAATCCTTAATTCTTTCTTCGGGGGGCACGCAAAGCAAGCTCCGTACGCTTGTAATCCATAAACCCGGTAGGCTTACCCATTATGCCTTCACCTCCTCAAATACCTTCAGGATGGCAGCTTTCCGGCTGTGGATCAATAAGATTCAGTTCCGGACCGATACCGCTGGTTGTATCCGTAAAAACCTCCTCACGAATGGCATCAATCGGCGGATTTGTTACCTGAGCAAAGAGCTGTTTAAAGTAGTTATATAAAAGCTTCGGCTTTTCGCTGAGCACTGCTTGGCACATTCCTTGACAAAAAAGTTATGCGGTATCTGCAGCAGTACACCGGCACCGTCACCGGAGTTCATATCTGCTCCCTGACCGCCGCGATGGTCCATGTTATGTAAAACCACCAAAGCCTGTCGTAAAATTTTATTAGACTTCTTGCCCTTAATATTGGCAACTAAGCCAACACCGCAGGCATCGTGTTCAAACCAAGGATCGTACAATCCCTGTTTCTTTGGCAGCGAAGTATTTATAATAAATTCCCCTCTCAAAGCATTTTATCAATAAATCTATTAGCAGTTCCGTTAGCGTTTCTGTTAAAGACCACCATAACGACTGTAATTTTAATT
>ENA-UEYI01002389-UEYI01002389.1-human-gut-metagenome-genome-assembly--contig:-NODE-2389-length-13118-cov-20.162257_pt1 | contig 13118 bp, 9 predicted proteins | sample MGYA00242900_ERZ507916 | MGnify/ENA primary metagenome ERZ507916 (study PRJEB26167, sample SAMN06115521) | human gut metagenome | host: Homo sapiens | place: China:Chongqing | collected 2015-09-02...
CCCAGTCAAGAAACCGCGTGTACATTGTCGGATATCTTGATGAGCGATGTAGAGGAAAAGTATTTCCTTTCACCGAAGCAACAGGAGGTTCTCTTATACGAACCCACGGCGGGCATCAAGGAGAACGAGTCTACTCCCCCGAAGGACTGAGTTGTACGCTGGCTGCCAATCCGGGCGGGTTCGGCGGCAAGACCGGGCTGTACGAGGTGGGAGTGCCGATCAAGTGCGCCACAAAAACCGGCTACCAGATGGCACAGGTCGGTGACAGCATCGACCTGAGCTACGCCACAGTCAACAGTCGGCGCGGACGGGTTGGTAAAGAGATTGCGCATACACTTACAACGGGCTGCCAACAAGGCACTGTTGAAGTTCGCCCGGTCAAAAATCCCATCAAGTCAGACCTCGCCCGCAACACCGAACGCACCGGTAAGCCTGGCGCACCCATGCATACACTTACCACAAAAGACCGTCACGGTGTTCTGTACGAGGGTCGCATCCGCCGCCTGACACCGCGCGAATGTCTGCGGCTGCAAGGATGGGCGGATGAACGCATCGACACGGTGCTTGCCATTCAAAGCGATAATCAAGCCTACAAACAGGCAGGCAACGGTGTAACAGTCAACGTGGTGGAAGCCATCGGGCGGCGCATTGCCAAGATGGACGCAGAACTGCGGGGTGAGGCGCTTGCCCCTTGATTTCCGTGACCAGTATTTTGGCTGTGAAATTGAACTGACCGGGATAAACCGCGCCACGGCAGCCCGAACGCTGGCTGATCTGTTTGGAACCCGCGCCGAGCATTCCGGCGGTGGCTACGATGCCTACCGTGTCAAAGATTTGGACGGTAAAGAGTGGAAAATCGTTCGGGACGCAAGCATTCACCCGGAAGGATATGGACGCGCCTCTACTTCGGGCGAGTATAAAGTCGAGCTGAACTCCCCCAAGCTGGAATACGCTGAAATGGAAAAGCTGCAGGAGGTTGTCCGCGCACTGCGCCGTGCAGGCGGAAAGGTCAATTCATCCTGCGGTATGCACGTTCATGTGGATGCCAGCAAGCACACACCGCAGAGCCTCAAAAATGTGCTGTCCATTATGTATTCAAAGGAGGACATTTTGTTTGCCGCCTTGAAAGTAAACCCCAGTCGAATCGCCAGCTACTGCCAGCCGGTGGATGAACCAATTCTAAACGCTATCCGAAAACTGCCTGCCGGAGCTAGCATGGATATGCTGAAAGACCGCTGGTATCGCGGGCGGGACGGCAGTGATTATCACTACGACCAATCTCGATATCATGCCTGTAATTTACACTCTGTGTTTTACCACGGCACGGTCGAATGGCGGCTGTTCAACTCCACCCTGCACGCGGGTGAAGTCAGAGCTAATATTATTTTAGCTATGGCAATTTCCGCACAGGCAATTAACCAGAAGTACACGCAGTTTCGGAAAACGCCCATCGGGGATAACCCGGCATTCACCTTCCGCACCTTTCTGCTGCGACTGGGACTGATCGGTCCTGAGTACAAAAATGTGCGGATGCACCTGCTGAAGAACCTGCCCGGTGACAAGGCGTGGCGGCACGACAAATCGCTGTATCCCAGCAATCAACCACGGCTTCATACAGATGAGGTCAGATAAGGAGAAACCCAATGTCTCGAAAAGAATACTTTGCCTATGGTTCCAATCTGAATTTTGATCAGATGGCCTACCGCTGTCCCGAAGCAACGGTGGTAGGCATTGCCAAGCTGGATGGCTATGAGCTGGCGTTCCGGCGCGGCTACCTGACGATTTTGCCAAAAGAGGGCGCAAGCGTAGAAGGGCTGATTTGGTCGATCACCGACCATGACGAATCTCAGCTTGACTGTTACGAGGGTTACCCGACATTCTATGACAGGGAGACCATGACGGTCACGGATGCCGACGGCGCACCGCACGAAATCATGGTTTACACCATGAACGCACCGTACCGCGACCAGTTGCTCCCGGTCAGCAGCCGTTACAATGCGGTTGTCATGCAGGGGTGTCTGGATGCGGGCATCTCTCCGCAGCAGTTCTATGATGCTGACGAAAAATACCGCAAAGCCTACAAGGCCAGAGCCGCGCCGGTCCCTAAGAAACACGCTCCCGAACGCTAACCAAGCCCGCTGCACCCCGCAGCGGGCTTTTTCTCTTGCAACAAAAGGAGAACCAGTATGAAAAACAAACACAGAATAAAGCAGTGCTTGTCGCTGCTGCTGGCGGGTGGAATTGCGCTCACAAATCTGGGCGCAGCGCTGCCCGCCTTTGCAGAGGATGCCGCAGCAACCCCCGAAACTGCGCAGACGGCAACCCTTGACCCGGACGCGGCGGTTTTGTACGCCGACCTGCCGGATGCACCTGCCGGGTCCTACATCGGCAGCGAGGGGCTTCCGGTTGCGACAGGGCAGACAAAAATCGGTCTGTCGCTGTGGGCGGACGGTCAATTGGAGCAGGACAGCCATCTTGACCCGGATGCCCTGAACAGCGGTGACAAAACCGTGACCGTACCCTTGACCGAGGATACCGACTATGCCATTGTGCCGCTTATGGCGCAGGTTGAATACCCTGCGGACGGTTCCCGAACCGATGTACTGCTGCCCGAAAATGTCACGCTGCTGGACTATTACGGCGAACCCGCGCAGGACACGACCGTTCTGCACAGCGAGTATGCGGAAACCTCTGCCGCTGCCACAGGGCTGTATCTGCTGACCGATGAAGATTTCACAGCGCAGTTTGTCTACACTGCCCCGGATGGTAATTCACTGACTCAAAATCTGAATGTCCAAATTGACCGCAGCAGCACGGCAGCCCCTCCGTTTGCGGATATGGGGGTTGCACCTTACGCAGGACGTCCCACCCCGTCTGTGACAAGCGGGCGCATCACCAAGGTGGCAAAGGTCAACGCCACATGGTTGATTTGGTTTAACGGCGAACCTGCCTACTGCTGTACCCACGGTGCCAACGGTCAGCCCAACGGCTGCCCGCCGTACAGCTATTCCCACACCTCCACGGTGGGCGCAGACCAGTGCATCCCCGGTGACCATTACGGCAACCAGATTCGCATTTGGGGCGGGCTGAACCAGCTTTCTCTGGACGAGGACGGCGATTTTCCCGCTGTTTTTTGCGCGGAAGAAACGGAAGAAATCTCTCTTTTGGATTTCTGTCGCACAATTTATGACGATTTGCAGCTGTATATTATGCAGCACTACCCCGACAGCCGGGCGGCTGCGCTTTACCGAGAATCGGCAGAGGAACTGTTGAACGGGGTGCAGACCTATACCGCCGAAGCAGGATATTACACCTACATTTATCAACCTGCCGCCAGTGGCTGGCAGACGGTCGCCTTGATCGGTCCCGCCATTGAGGGAGAAGAACCGGAGCCGGAACCCGTGCCGCAGGAGTACTATGCCGACTGGCAGGCTCCCGCCCAGACTGCCGGCGGCAGCTTTGATCTGACATTCACTGTCAACACCGACAAGGTTCAGCTGAACACGCTGGAAAAGGTGGACGGCGCGGTCATTACCGTTACGCCCAGCCGGACCGGCGGCAGCGTGGACGGCGGCAGCTGGCAGATGACACCTGCCGCAGCGCAAACCATTACCACAAGCGGTCACACGCAGGATGACAGTTTTCACCTCAACGGCGGCGATGGTTCTGCCACATGGACGGTTCACTATGAGGTGTCCAAGACCAGCACCAGTACGCTTTCCGGGCAGGAAGGACCGTTCGCCAGCCAAGCCGAAGCGGATGCTGCTGCCGAAGCCGCCAAGAATGCGGCTATCGGGCAGCTGCAGAACGAAGCGCAGGGCATGGTGGATGCTGCTATTGCCTCGGCACGGGCGCAACTTGCGAATGTCACCTTTGCATACGATGAAATCACCATCCCGCATGGCTTTGATTCAACGCCCGGCGCGCTGGGTAGCCACCAGACCATTACGGTTCCTGCCAACAGCTCGAACGACTACCCAATGAAAAACGACGAATGGTCGGTAAAAGTCAGCATCGACAAAATCGACAGTGAAACCAAGCAGCGCATCAAGGGCGACGCCGAGTTTAAGATTTTTGCGTGGGACACCGTTCGGCAGTGCTATATTCCGGCAGGCGGGTATAACCAGTACAAAGTCGAGCGCCAGTCAGATGGCACCTATAAGGTCATCAACCACAGTGACTATGCAGGCGGTTCGGACGATTTGTTCTACACCCAGCGCAACGAGGGCAAGTTCGTCATCGTGGAGAGCCGCGCACCCAGCGGGTACTACGGTGATTGGACGGATGTGAACACTCCCGGCGCGGCAGGCTCTGTTCTCGGCAAGCGGGCGTATGCCTTTGAAATCACCAAAGCATTGGACGCCCAGACCATTTGGCTGGGAAACGCGGATTATAACGCCGACATTACCACGGCCAACAGCGGCGGTACCCTCATCGACACCGGCGAGGGCATCGTAACTATCACCTTTGGCAGCCGCAATGCAGATAAGACCTACGCCACAGACCCCACCGGCATTGCCAACAACGAAGATTCCTACACTATGTACACCAATGCCGGCAAGATGCAGAACGACCGTGTCCTCGGCAATATTCTGCTGACAAAAGTGGACTTGGACGCCGCACGGTATCTGGCTGCGGGCAGCAACGGAGATACCACGCTGGAAGGTGCTGTGTACGATCTGTACGCCGCTGACACGATTGAACACCCGGACGGTGTTTCGGGCATCGTAGATTATTCGAAAATCACCGATGCCAACGGACAACCTATCTGGCACACCACTGTCCTCACCAACGGCGGCTGGGATACCGATTACCTGCCCATTTTGCAGAAAGACCGGCTGGTAGCGTCTGCAAAAATCACTGACGGCAAGCTGGCGTTTGTCAACCTGTATATGGGCAGATATTACCTTGTCGAACGTGCCACAGGGCTTGTTCTGCCGATTGACGGCAACGGTAAATTGTACATTACAGGCAAATATCCGCAGCTGAACAAGAGGCTGGAACTCACCGGCAAATATGCGAATCTTACTGTGGATAGCGGCGAACATAAGGATTACATCTACAAAAACCTGTATTCCGCCGTGGTCGAAAGCCGCCGTTTGGACGGCAGCAAGGCGTGGGATGGCTACTATCTGTCCTACGCCAAAGGGTATCTCTGCGATGAGGTCAACCACTACAAAACGCTGACCTATGCCGACGAGTCCACCTACCACATCCACGCCGAGCAGGAAAGCCAGGACGAAGTCCTCAAATCCGGCTTTAGTTTGCAGAAGTTGGTTTCGACCACCGGTCAGTCAAGCCCTGCACTGAAATTGGAAGGCGCGGGCTTTACGGTTTACCGCATTTCCAAGTTAAGCAAGGCGGCGCAGTTCAAGCAGAACCCGGATGACAGCTATGATGCCGCCAGCATCCTGTCTGCCTATCGCAAGGACAATTACGATAACCTGACCTTGAAATACGATTTCACCCACGAGGGACAGGCCATTGCCAATATGTACGAAAGCAGCACCGACACGGTCAACGCCTACAATGCCACCCTGACCGCAGACGGCGATTACGCCAACGGCAGGGGCAACGGTTGGATTCCGACCGACCAGAGTGCAGAATACCGGCTGGCCGAGATGTTCACCAATGACGAAGGCATCTTCCGCGTCGAGGGTCTGCCGTATGGGCAATATCTTGTAGTAGAAACCACTATCCCGAAAGATGTATTCCAGTGCGACCCGTTCATCGTCACGGTGGATTCCAGCAGTCCGCAGAGCCGATTTACAGTTCCTGCGGGCAGCGTCACCACCCCCAGCAACGATTATATGACTTTTAATGTGCTGGATGAGGAATTGGAGGGCTATTTACAGCTTATCAAGACCGATACAGAAACCGGCAAGGCGGTCAAAATCGCCAACACAGCCTTTGCGCTGTATCGGCTGGACGAAAAAGACCGCAAGACCCGCATTTCCATGATCGACCCCGCCAGCGGCAGCGCCACCAAGAAAACGGATGTGTTCTACACCGATGCAGACGGTCTTATGAAAACACCCGAAAAACTGCCGCTGGGCAGATATTTGATTGAAGAACTGCAAGGCCCGGAAGGTTATTTCAACGATCCTGCCTACTCGGTGGAGTTTGAAATCAAGTCCGACCGTGTTTGGCAGGTCGTGGGCAATGCTACCAACGACATGGATGAGTACATCGTCACGGAGAAATACTGCAATCACGAAACACTCGGTCAGCTTACGATCCGCAAGCTGGGCAATGTCTTGACCGATTACAAGGACGGTCAGTTCATCTACACGCAGGACAACCTCGCAGGCGCAGTGTACGAAATTCACGCAGACGGTGATATTGCTACGCCCGACCACCAAGGCACCTACTGGTATAAATCCGGCGATTTGGTGGCAACTGTTACCACCGGCGCGGAGGGGCAGGTGGATGAGGTGAAATTCAGCCCCACCCGCACGCAGGCCACCTATGATTTCTTGAAAATTACCCATGATGGCACCAAAGGCGAAGTGACTGTGACCCTGCCGCTGGGTAAGTACACCATTACCGAGGTTCAAGCGCCGTATGGTTTTGTGCTGACCCAGCAGAGCTACACCGTGGAATTCGGCTGGGACAACCAGAAAAATGACATTGTGCTGGCAAAAACCATTGTCAGCCACGAGCAGGACGGTGACAAGGAATGTTCGTACAGCATTGTGAATGTCAAGGACGCCTCGGATGCCCACAAGATTGGACAGATTCTCGTGTTTGAAAATGCCCGCGTGCTGCCTGTTCCCGAAAAGCCCGGCGATAAAGTCAGCAAAATCGGTGTAGGCATTTACAAGCAAGATCGCGAGGCTCTGACCTATCTGCCCGGCGCGGTGTATGAACTCTACACCGTGGATGACATTTATTCCGCAGACGGTACAAAGCTGCTGGACGCCGGTGCAAAGCTGGCAGAAAGCAGCCCCACCAACGAAAGCGGCTTTACTTGGTTTGATGTGGATATTCCCATCCGCGCAGAAACTTATCCGGATTTCGGCAACAGCGGCAGATACCGCATTGTGGAAATCACTGCCCCTGCGGGTTACTTGCTGGACAGCACCCCTATGGAAGTTTCCTTCACCTATGAAGGTCAGCAAATCGCGTGGCAGGTCGTGGACGCTACGAACACCAACCTGCGAACTACGGTGAATATTTCTAAGCAGGACATCACCAACGGCAAGGAACTGCCCGGTGCAAAGCTGGAAATCCGCGATGCAGACGGCAGTCTGGTGGAGGGCTGGGCCTCCGGCAAAGTGCCGCACACCGTGCGCGGGTTGGAACTGGAAAAGGAATACACCCTGACCGAAACCCGCGCCCCAGACGGCTACGCCGAAGCCGAAAGTATCGTGTTCAAGCTGGTGCAGAACGGTACAGAGCAGGTCAATGAGGTTTATGAGAAATCCGACGATGCTTGGGTAAAACTCGACGATGCCACCGTCATTATGCAGGACGCACCTGTACTGGATATCGACAAGACCGACATTGCTGGCAATCTGCTGCCGGGAGCCACGCTGACGATCCGTGATGCAAATGATGAAATCATTGACACTTGGGTGACAGATTACAAAACCCATCGTGTTCCCATTTCAAATGATTTCCTCAAGCTGTCAGGCGAAGCCAAGGAGTACATCTACACCCTGACCGAGGATGCCGCCCCGGCCGGCTTTGAAATTGCCGAATCGGTGCAGTTCAAGGTACAGCAGGCAGACAAAAATGTTTGCCTGTTCGTCCGCGAAAATGCGGATGCCGAATGGGTGCGCGCCGACAAACGGCTAATTCAGATGATCGATGAAGCCACACCCCGAGAGGACACGCCAACGCCAACCCCTGCTCCCACACCGCAGCCGACGCCCGCTGCAACCCCGGCGCCCACTCCTGTTCCCACGCCGGTTATTACGCCGCGCAAGATGCAGACCCTCCCGCAGACAGGAGATGGTTTCCCGCTGCTGGCTATTGTGGTCGTGTCCCTTGCATCTGCGACAGGGATCGTGCTGCTGACCGTTAAGCAGAAAAATGCGCTGAAAGAAACTTCTGATGAGGAGGACGCCGATGAAAGTGCTGATCGTTGAACCCGGAAAATACCCCCGCGAAGCCGACATTGAACACACCCTTGAAGCCGAGCAGGCAGTTGTCGGCGGCACCATCGAGGCCGTGTACCCTTGGCGGGATAGCGCCTGTATCGTCTGTAATGACAACGGCATTGCAGAAAACCTGCCGCTGAACCGTATGCTGGGCGACTATGACATTATCCACGGCACATTTTTCATCTGCGGCCTGACCCGCGATGATTTTACCGACCTTACGCCGCAGCAGATGAAACACTACGAGGAAATGTACCATGACCCGCAGCTGTTTTTCCTGCTGGGCAAGACCCTGTGTGTGGAACACACTACGCCGGAAGGCTACGCGCAATTTATGCAGGCAACAAGGCAGCCCCCGCGCCAAGAACAGGAGCGCTGATATGAATACGATCCTTTTCGCCCGCAGTCCGTCTGCGGGCTTTTTCGTTTGTCCGAAACTATCCAACAAGCAAGGAGAAGAACATATGAACGACATTTTTGAAAATACCGAAACCATGCAGGAAAACGAGCATCCCCGTTTTTACACTGCCGAATCCGTCATGCGCGGGCATCCCGACAAGCTGTGCGACCTCATTGCCGACAGCGTGCTGGACGAGTGCTTAAAGCATGACCCCGCCAGCCGCGTGGCCTGTGAGGTCATGGCAACACACGGTCACATCATTGTGGCGGGCGAAATCACGACCTCGGCTAAGCCCGACGTGTTCAACATCGTCCGCGACACCCTGCGCGATGTCGGCTATGACCCGAAGGCGTACCAAATCGACTGCTACATCCACGACCAGAGTCCCGACATTGCGGGCGCTGTCGAGCCGGAATTGGCTGAGGGAGAGGACGAGGACACCCTCGGCGCGGGCGATCAGGGCGTTATGGTCGGCTACGCCTGCAACGAAACGCCCGAATATCTGCCGATGCCGGTGGTTGCCGCCCAGCGCCTTGTAACGCTGTTGGAAATCTCCCGCATGACCGGCGTTATCCCCGACATCGGCCCGGACGGCAAGGTGCAGGTCACGATGGAATACAACGGCGACACGCCTGTGCGCATCACCACAGTGGTCGTTTCTGTCCAGCACAAGGAGGACACCGACATCAATAAGCTGGCGGATCTGCTGGACGAATATGTGTTCCCGCTGGCCTTTGACGGTATGCCCGCCGACGACGCGGAAATCATCCTGAACCCCAGCGGCAAGTTTGTGCAGGGCGGCCCAGATGCCGATACCGGCTTGACCGGGCGCAAGCTCATGGTGGACAGCTACGGCACATTTGCGCCCCACGGCGGCGGTGCGTTCAGCGGCAAGGATGCCACCAAAGTAGACCGCAGCGGCGCATATATGGCGCGGTACATTGCCAAAAACATTGTTGCTACACATCTTGCAACACGCTGTCAGGTGACGCTGGCGTATGCCATTGGGCAGGCCGAGCCGGTTATGGTGGATGTGAATACGTTTGGCACCTGTGACGCCTGTGAAGATGATTGTTTGGCTGCCGCCGTGCGTAAGGCGTATGACCTGACCCCGGCTGGCATTATTAAGCAGCTGAACCTGACGAACCCAATCTACAAATATACAGCCGCAGGAGGTCACTTTGGCCGCAAGGATTTCCCGTGGGAAAAGGTCGATAACATGAGCGACTTTATCTCTTACATTCAGTAATGCCCGGCGTAACACAAGAGCAGATTGCCGCCGCCAGACGGATGTCGGCGATTGAATTCTTACAAAAATACCGCCCCAACTCGCTCGTGAAAAGCAGCGCCCACGGCGAGTACCAGTTGGCCGAGCATGACAGCTTCAAAATCAACGCCGAATCGAGCCTCTGGCACTGGAAAAGCCGGGACATCGGCGGCAAATCCGCACTGAACTACCTGATATATGTGGAAGGCGTGCCGTTTGTCGAGGCCGTCCGGCTTCTATGCGAGGAAAGCCCCGGCTATGTCCCGACCCCGCATGAACAGGTGGAGCGAAAGCGCCCGCCGTTCAGGCTGCCGCCCATAGCAGAAAACTGCGACAGAATCACGCGGTATCTGCTGGGGAGAGGTATCTCTAATGCAGTAATTCAATATTGTATTGAGAGAAAAATTCTGTACGAAAGTGCAGAATACCACAACTGTGTCTTTCTGGGAAAGGACGCGCAGGGCGTGCCGAAATATGCTGCTCTGCGCGGTATCTATGACTACGGCAAGACCTTCAAGCGCGAGGCGCCCGGCAGCAATAAGGCATACGGATTTTGTATCCCGCCGCGCAAAGACAGCAGTACGGTGGCTGTGTTCGAGGCGGCCATTGATGCGATGGCGGAGATGACGCTCTGCGGCAGCATGGCCAACAAATGGCGGCTGTCGCTTGGCGGTATTTCGGCCTCCGAAAAGGAGCCGCCAGCACTGCAGGAATTTTTACAGCAGCACCCGGAAATCAGGACAATAGAGCTGCGGCTCGATAACGACAGTCCGGGCCGTATGGCAAGCGCCCACATTCAGAAAATCTACGCTGACCACTATCAAATGCTGGATCTGCCGCCCTGCCTTGAGGGCGGGGATTACGCAGATGTAGCAAAAAACAACTTGATGGTAAGAACTGCCGCCCATCGGGCCGCAGTCTGCCGATAGGAACATGAAATGAAAATACACATTCGTTCGCCCACCTTGGGCTACAGGAGGAAAAGAAAATGGCTGTATTTCGTGTACAGAAAACGCAAAACTATACCATTATGTCAAATCATCATCTGCGCAACAAGGCCCTCTCGCTCAAGTCGAAGGGCCTTTTATCCTTGATGCTGTCTCTGCCGGAGGATTGGGACTACACCACCCGCGGGCTGGCCTCTATCTGCAAGGAGGGCGTGGATAGTGTCTGCGCCACGGTGCGGGAGCTGGAGGCGGCCGGGTACATTATCCGCCGCCGTGTCCGTGATAAAAACGGCCAGATGCGCGGTATGGAATATACCGTGCTGGAGGAACCACAGCCCCCGCAGCCGGAGCCAGAACAGGCCGAGCCTTCGTGCGCCAAACCAGAACAGGTTAAACCAAAACGGGAAAAACCTGTACAGGCAAATCCTGCACAATTAAATACTAAAGAACAAAAGAAAGAAATAACTAAAAACGTATCTAATCCTATCCGCACGGCAGACGAGCGGGAGCAGTATCGGGATTTGATTCGGGAAAACATTGAGTACGACATTCTGGCAAAGAACAATCCGGCAGATAGGATTCGATTGGATGAGCTGGTGGAACTCATGCTGGACACGGTCTGTTCCAAACGCAGCAGTATCCGTATTGCGGGGGACGAGTTTCCGACAGAGGTAGTGAAGTCCAGATTCCTGAAACTTGAAGCTCAGCATATCCAGTATGTGCTGGACAGCCTGAAAGACAACCCGCCGCATATCCGCAATATCAAGAAATACTTACTGGCGGCGCTTTACAATGCGCCGCTGACGATTGAAAACTACTACGCCGCGCAGATCAACCATGATTTGTACGGCAGAAACCGAGGTGATGTGAATTGGAAATGAAGTTTTATTCTCCGCTGACTGCGGAATTTTTCCCAGATGAACCGGACTGGGAGGACGAATCTTACAACGAGTACGAAGGCTATCCAATGGACGGCCATGACCTGCTGCAATACGCAGACGCTGTTGATGAGGCTGTGAAAAAGGACATTGCAGATTTCAACGGCGACCTGATGCAGTATTACCACGAGGACGATTCTGTCCGCAGCAAGGTGGTAAGTGCAGTACCGTCTGTGGAAATTCACGGTAACAAGCTGTGCGGCTGTCTGAATGTGGAACTGAAAGAAGCTCTGCTCGATGATGAGCAGACCGTCCTGTGCAACTACATTTCCGGCCAGTACAGTGACGGCTGGGGCGAGGGCTTTGAACAGAGGAATATTCGTGTGGATGACGGCACGTTGGCTGTTCATTTCTGGCAGGAAGATGGATTCAAGATGACGCCAACTTTTGAGAAAACTCAAGAGCAGGTGCAGATGACCCAGCGCCCCAAGATGAAATTGCTTGGCGAGGACGGCAACATTTTTGCCATCATGGGTCGAGCCTCCCGGCTGCTGAAAAATGCCGGGCAGAGAGATAAGGCCAAGGAAATGTGTAACCGCGTTATGTCCTGCGACAGCTACCACAAAGCGCTCAACGTTATCTCCGAGTATGTCGAAACCGAACTGACGCCCAAAACCAGAAACAAGCCGAACCGAGGTGACGCCCGATGAGGATGAAAAAATACGAAATCACCGACATTGCCCACCCGGACAACCCGAAACTGCACCGCATCCGGGCGCTGACCGATGTGGGTACAGATGTTCACAAAGGTGATTTGGGCGGCTTTGTCGAAACCGAGGATAATCTCGACCAAGAGGGCTTTGCATGGATTGGCAAAGATGCCATTGCCTGCGAGGATTCGTACATCGGCGGAGATGCAATACTTGCGGATTCCGCCGTGGCAAGGGACTCCGCCTATGTCGGAAACAACGCGGTTATCGCTGACCATGCCGTAGTGCAGGACAATGCCATTGTTTGCGGCGGATATATTTCCGGCAATAGCTGCATTTGTGGCAGCGCAATCTTAAACAGCGATGAACAAACGCGCTGTGCGCCCATGATTGGCGGCAACGCCCGTGTCTATGGAGAACTCACCGGCAATGTAGTATGTCAGGGCGGTGCCGTGGTGCTGCCGGGTGTAAAACTTTACAATACCACGGCGGATTGCTTTGTCCTGAAAGATGATACTGTCAGTGTTGTGCCTGCCCAAAGGCCGGAAGTCACCACATCAAAAGAAACAAAACACCACGAAAATGAACGCTAAAACGAAAGGAAGATGCCTTTGAAGAACACTCCCGAAACGCTCAACATTCTCAACCCTGATTTCCGGATGCCCGAACACTGCGGCGGTGACCGCTGGTCGATTTTGCACGGGGATTCCCTGCAGATCCTCCGTCAGTTTGAGCCGAACAGCTTCGATGCCATCATCACCGACCCGCCCTATGCCAGCGGCGGCAGCAGCCAGACCACCAAGAACCGCAG
>ENA-UEYI01002390-UEYI01002390.1-human-gut-metagenome-genome-assembly--contig:-NODE-2390-length-13111-cov-4.766610_pt1 | contig 13111 bp, 6 predicted proteins | sample MGYA00242900_ERZ507916 | MGnify/ENA primary metagenome ERZ507916 (study PRJEB26167, sample SAMN06115521) | human gut metagenome | host: Homo sapiens | place: China:Chongqing | collected 2015-09-02...
GTAAATCCTACCATCTCGTTGAACTCAGGAGATAGGGAATAGTTGGTTCCAATGTTGAAACCGCTGGTCAGATCATCTACCCCATAGGAAATATCCTTCATCTCCTGCTGTAATCCCCGGTTGTTGTTCTTTACCACCGCCAGCTTTTCCGTACTGTCCTCCACGGTTGCTTCCATCTGTGAGTTAGCACTATTGACATTCTGCAGTACCGACAACAGTTCATCGATCTTCTGTCGGAATTCATTCATCATCTCATCCACATGATCCGCAGCCTCATGATAATTTGTGCCCGTATCCTCCAGAGCATCGTAATCTCTCATGACTCTGGTATTCATAAAATCCAAAAGTTTTGTAGCATTTTCGGAAAGTTCTTCCACGCTTTCCACTACCCGGTTACTTATCTCCTGGATATTATTGGCTGACTCTCTGGAGCTGTCTGCGAGCTTGCGGATCTCCTCCGCCACGACTGCGAATCCCCGGCCTGCTTCTCCTGCTCTGGCAGCCTCGATAGACGCATTCAGTGCCAGCAGATTCGTTGTTCCAGCAATTCCCAGGATTTCTTCCGTCAGTTCCGTGATCTTGTGGATCTGCCTGCTGTTGGCGATGGACTCCGTCATTGCCGTGTCGATCTCCTTCATCACCCGGGTTGCCTCCTGCTTACTCGCCACCGCCGTTGCCTTCATTTTTCCGGCCCTATCCTTGATATCCGCCGCATAATTGCGTCCATCCTGTGCCACCTCCAGCATGTTCTCCACCGTGGTATCCAGCACCCCGGTATCCTGTTGCACCCCTCCGATAGCCTCCGTGACAGACTGCATGCCACCAGCCATCACTCCCAGCTTCTTGGTGGTGTCCTCCGCGGTGGCATTTACCTTTTCCACATTGGAGATAATACCGGTCTGTTTTTCCTCCATATGTCCGCAGCTCTCGGTAATCGCCCTTATGATGGTCTGCATCTGCGCCACCAGATCATTGATGGCCATGGATAATCTGCCGACTTCATCCCCCGATTTCACCCGGATCCGTCTGGTGATGTCACCTCTGTTATTGCGAATGCCCTCCACCAGTTCATCCACCTGCCTCGTAGCATATTTCACCGGACCGATGACCCAGATCCGCAATCCCAACATGATCACCACGACTACTGCAAGCAGTACCAGACTTGCCACCGCCACAATCATGGGCACTCTGGCCGCACGCTGCTCCATCTGTCCCTGTGCCTGTGCCATCTGCTCTCCGGTGATCTCCAGCATCTGATTCATATAACTTTCAATATGTTCATTGAACATCGGCAGATTCGATGTGGCGGACACATAGGCCTGCGTCTTATTCTCTGCACTGGTGACCAGCAGACTCTCCACGGTCTTTTTGTATTTTGCCAGTTCCGCAGAAGCACTGTCAAACGCCTCTCTCCGGGCATCCCCCTCAGACAGCAGTCCTTCGAACTCCGTCATCTGTTGTTCCATATCAGTGATCTCCTGCAGGATCTTATCCGACAAATTATCCATTGTCACACTGTTGGTGGTCATGACATGGGTCAGCACCTGCCCGTTAATGTAAGTAAACTGTCTGGAAAGCTCCGAGATTTTCTCCTGTTCAGCCACCTGACCGGCCACGATTTCATCGTTGGTTACAATGACCGATTGCAGTGTCTGCACCAGCACTCCCATACAGCTGAGTGCAGCAACTGCCAGCAGCAGTAAAAGCGTCACGATCTTGACTCCGATCCCGACTCCTTTTTTCTGCTTTCCTTCCCGCTTCTTCCGTTCTATTCCCTTATTCATGCTCTTCTCCTCCGCCCAATACCATCAAAAGGGCCTGCAGCGCATATGCACCGGGCCCTTTTGATTAGATATGTAGAAATTAATTCTTGGCAATTAATTTTCCACCACGTTTGGATACAACATCGAAGATAACTGCTGCCAGAAGTACCAGACCCTTGACTACCTTCTGCATATTCTGATCGACACCCATCAGAGACATACCCAGGTTAATAACACCCATCAGTACAGCACCTACGATAACTCCGGGTACAGTTCCGGTTCCGCCGTATGCGGAAGCACCGCCGATGAAGCAGGAACCGATGGCATCCATTTCATAGTTCTGTCCGTATGTCGGCTGTGCGGAAGTCATACGTGCAATGGTTACCATACCAGCTAACGCTGCCAAGAATCCCATGTTCATATAAGCCAGGAAATAAACCTTGTTGGTATTGATACCGGATAATTTGGTGGCCTTCTCATTACCGCCCACTGCGTAGAAATAACGTCCCACAGTAGTGTTGGAAGTGATGTAACCATATACCATGATAACAATCAGTACCCAGATCAATACGCTGGGAATACCTTTGTGCTGTGCCAGACGATAGCTGAATGCCAGGATCACTGCAGCGATCACTACGATTTTGCCGATCGTGGAACCCATGCTGGGAGCTTCGTATCCTTTTTTCACCTTGTCGGCTCTATTCTTCAGCTGTAACACTGCAAAAATCACTGCAGCGATCACACCGGCAAATACACAGGTCAGATTGATGGGACCATTACCGAAGAAATCGGGAATATAACAGTCAGCACCGCCACCGAACAGATTTACGAATGTAGTGCAGTCCTTAATGGATACGGTCATACCCTGCAGGACTACGTTGCTTAATCCTCGAAAAGCCAGCATGCCGGCCAATGTCACGATGAAAGGCGGGATTCTCACATAAGCGATCCAGAAACCCTGGAAAGCACCGATCAGTGTACCGATAGCAAACATGATCAGAATAGCCAGCCACATGTTCATTTTCATGTTGACCATGAGTACCGCTCCGATGGCACCGACGAAACATACAACAGATCCAACGGACAGATCGATGTTACCGCCGGTCAGGATACATAACAGCATACCGGTTGCCAGAATAAACACATATGCGTTCTGCGAGATCAGACTGCTGACATTCATGGGAAGCAGGATTGCTCCTCCGGTTCTCCATGCAAAAAATGCCGTAACCACGATCAGTACGAGGATCATGGTATATCTTTTTATAAAATCGAGGCCCTTTGTTTTATTCATGCCAATGCTCCTTTCTTACCGGCTGATAATATCTTGGACATGATAAGCTCCTGTGTTGCCTCACTGCCCGCCAGTTCTCCTACTATTTTTCCTTCGTTCATTACATAGATCCGGTCACACATGCCAAGGATCTCAGGCAGCTCCGAGGAGATCATGAGAACCGATTTTCCTTCTGCCACCAGTTGGTTAATGATGCAGTAGATTTCGTATTTTGCACCAACATCAATACCTCTCGTCGGCTCATCCAGGATCAGGATATCCGGATCTGTGAACATCCATTTTGCCAAAAGTACCTTCTGTTGATTACCGCCGCTTAAGTTTCCTACATTCTGCTCCACAGTTGGACATTTCGTATTCAGTTTGTTCTTGTAGTCTACCGCCACATTGTACTCTTTGTCTTTATCAATAACAGTATGTCTGCTGATGGCATCCAGATTTGCCAGAGTTGTATTAATCTTGATCGGGTTGCTCAGAATCAGTCCGTTGCCCTTTCGATCCTCCGTCACATATGCCAGATGATTTTTGATGGCTTCCTGTACAGTATTCAGCTGTACTTTTTTGCCGTTGATATACAGTTCGCCGCTGATATTGGAGCCATAGCTTTTTCCGAACAGGCTCATTGCCAGTTCCGTACGGCCCGCACCCATCAGTCCAGAGATACCTACTACTTCGCCTTTTCTGACATTGAGGTTAACGTTATCCACTACCTTACGGTCTGAGTACAGCGGATGATGTACCGTCCAGTCTTTTACTTCCATCAGGACCTCTCCGATCTTCGGCTCTCTCTTCGGGAATCGGTCAGCGATCTCTCTTCCTACCATTCCTTTGATGATCCGGCTCTCGGTAATATCATCTTTTCCCTTCACAAGCGTTTCGATGGTAGATCCGTCACGAATGACTGTGATCTTATCTGCCACATAAGAAATCTCATTCAGCTTATGAGAGATGATGATGGATGTCATTCCCTTTTTCTTGAGTTCCAGCATCAGATCCAACAGTGCCTTGGAATCCGTCTCATTCAGAGAGGCAGTAGGCTCATCCAGGATCAGAAGTTTTGCGTTCTTGGCCAGTGCCTTCGCAATCTCTACCAGCTGCTGTTTTCCTACGCCAATATCCTTTATCAATGTCTGGGGGCCTTCCTTCAGGCCTACGGTCTTCAAAAGTTCTGCCGCCCTGGCATTGGTTTCATTCCAGTTGATTTTGTACTTATGTCCCCGTTCATTGCCAAGGAACATATTCTCCCCGATGGTCATATAGGGGATCAGCGCAAGCTCCTGATGAATGATAACGATACCTTTTTCCTCACTGTCCTTGATCTTGTCGAATTTGCAGATCTCACCATTATAGATGATATCGCCTTCATAAGATCCGTACGGATAAATACCGCTCAGTACATTCATAAGTGTGGACTTTCCTGCGCCGTTCTCGCCTACAAGGGCATGGATCTCTCCTTCTTCCACCTGCAGGTTTACATTGTCAAGTGCTTTTACACCGGGGAATGTTTTGGTTATATTTTTCATTTCCAGTAATATCTTTGCCAATGGTATCCCTCCCAAGTCTTGTTTCCACATTATCTAATCAAACATTTAAAATCTTATTCTTGCTTTACCCATGAATACAGCAGGCGGGAAACGCCCGCCTGCCGTAAGGATCCTTACAGATCCGTGTTATTATAAATTACTGTAAATCTGCCTCTGTATAGTAACCGGAATCGATGAGCAGTTCTTTGTAGTTGCTTGCATCAGCGAATACGGGCTCACACAGATAGGAAGGAATAACGCCGGTACCATTGTCGTAAGTTGTGGTATCGTTGACAGGTGCCTCGCCGCCCTTCATGACAGCGTCTACCATCTCTACAACCTTGGATGCCAGAGTACGGGTATCCTTGAAGATGGACATTGACTGCTTGCCGGAGATCATGTTCTTAACGTTGGGCTTATCACAGTCCTGACCGGTAATGATGGGCCACTCGCCGGTGTAGTTAGCTTCCAGAGAGTTGGTAACACCAAGTGCGGTAGAGTCGTTGGAGCACAGAACTGCATCCAGTTTGGTTCCGTCTGCATAGTTAGCGGAAATGATAGCGTCCATTCTGGACTGTGCGGTCTCAGTAGACCAGTTAGCGGTTGCAACGGTTTCGAAATCGGTCTGTCCGGATTTTACTACCAGCTTACCTGCGTCAATGTAGGGCTGCAGCACATCCATGGCACCGCCGAAGAAGAATCTTGCGTTGTTGTCACCGGGATCACCGGTTACCAGCTCGATATTGAAAGGTCCTGCTGCATTGTCCAGATCCAACTGATCTCTGATGTATTCACCCTGTTTCGTACCTACCATGTAGTTATCGAAGGTTGCGTAATAAGTAACTGCATCGGAGTTCATGATCAAACGGTCATATGCGATAACCGGAATGTCTTTTTCCTTTGCCTGCTCCAGAACGGTTCCAAGAGAGTCACCGTCGATGGATGCGATGACCAGAAGTTCGCAGCCGGAGTTGATCATATTCTCGATCTGGGATACCTGTGTGGGAATATCGTTAGATGCGTACTGCAGATCTACATCATAGCCTGCTGCCTCCAGCTGAGCCTGCATGTTGCTACCATCCTGATTCCATCTCTGCAGATCCTTGGTGGGCATTGCTACACCGACCTTACCGCCGCCTGTTGCACCAGAAGTCTCTGTCTTTGCTTCTGCGGAAGTCTCCGTCTTTGCTTCTGCGGAAGTCTCCGTCTTATTGTCCGTTGCCGGTGTGGTTGCCTGCTGTCCCCCATTGGATCCACATCCTGCAAGCATTGTAACAGCCATGGCTGTTGCAAGAAGTGTGCTTAATAATTTCTTCCTCATAAAAAGTAACCTCCCTTGTTTGGTTTGTTTTTGTTGACAAGTAGAGAATACCATAGATCAAATAGCATGATTTTATGACCTTCTGCACTTTTCTGTGCTGTCCGGAAGGCAAAAATAAGCTGTGCTAGCAATATTTTGTCTGCAAGCACAGCTATCTTACCAAATTTTTCCTGTTCCTAGTTTTCTGCGTTCACGATCCCGTCAGGGCATTTCGGCAGGGACATTCAGATAGACATCTTCCTTCAGATGGAATCCACTGCCTATGATCACATCATTGATATTGGTCTTATCCACGCTGATGGGTTCCAGTCCGATATAGGGCACCTGATAGTTTCCGCTTTCTATCGTCACAGTCTCTTCTGGAAGCTCCTTTCCTTCTGCCAGAAGCACGGCACATTCCGCAGCCTTCTGGGCCAGCTTCTCCACTGGCTTATAAACCGTCATGACCTGTGTTCCTTCTACGATCCGCTGACAGGCTTCCAGATCGGCATCCTGCCCAACGACCATGATGTCTCCCGCCATCCTCTTTTCCTTCAGGGCATGCACCACCTTACTGGCCAGATCATCGTTGCCACACATGATGGCATCCGCTTCCGAGACAACATCCATATGGTCATAGACATAGGCCGCTGCGAGCTCCGCTTTCCATCCGTCCGCATGCATGGAATCCAGGATTGTCACCTGATGATCCTCCATCACCTTCCGGAATCCTTTCTCTACCATAGCCACGTTGCTGTCCACCGCAGAACCTCCCAGCATCAGCACTTTTCCACCAGACAGCCCGTTATCCACCAGTGCTTCTCCCATCATGGTACCGACGCGCTCGTTGTCGAAAGTGATATACAGATCAATATCCGAATCCATGATCATTCGGTCGTAGGCGATGACTTTAATCCCTGCTTCCTTCGCCTTTTGCACCTGCTCTGCCAGCCCCTCGGAATCAATGCAGATGATGACAATAACGTCCATTCCCTTATCAATGAAATAATTGATCTGTTTCTTCTGCTGTTCCAGATCCCCGTTGGCATTCTGTACATTGACCTCCGCCCCCAGTTCCTTGGCTGTGGATACGAAGATATCCCGGTCTGTCTGCCACCTCTCGATGACAAAAGAATCGAAGCTCATGCCGATCTGGATCTTCCGGTCCTGTGCGGCATCCCCGGACGTTTTACTGCTGTCCAGATTACCGCAGGCGCCGAGTGTCAGCACACAGACAAGCACAACCGCTGCATATTTCCACATTTTTTTCATTTTACACACTGCCCTGTTCATATATTTTTCCCCGATTCTCCTTATAGACCGTCGGAGTGACCCCCACGTTCTTTTTAAAGCTGCGGCTGAAATAATTCGGATCTGAATATCCCGTTCTGACGCAGATCTCCTTCATGGAGCACTCCGTGGTCTCCAACAGTTCCTTTGCCTTATCCATTCGCAGATTCGTCAGATATTCGATGAAATTCTCTCCCGTGGTTTCCTTGAAAAGCTTGCTGAAATAATATGGGCTGATATTGACCTCTCTGGATACATCATCCAGGGAAATGTCTTTGTGGTAATTATTCTTAATGTAATTTTTGGCCATTTCAATGATACTGCCGGACTTCTCTTCTCTCTTGTTCAAAACATTGCGGCAAGACTCTTTTACCTTTTCCAGGAACCAGGTCTTCATGGCCGATGGCTCTGCCATCTCCATGACCTGCGGCAGATAATCCGCCCGGGAGTTCAATTGATAAGTCATACCGCCTTTCTCATAGGCAATGTGTTCCGACCACAGCACAAATTCCAGGATCTTCAGGCGCATGTTCATCAAATCCGATCCGATGTCCGTCATCCAGTCAAAAAATGCCGCTGCCGTTGCCGAAGCATTATCGATGTCTCCGTCCTCAATCTCCGCAAACAGCTTCTTCTCCAGTTTCACCGGATAGTTTCCGGCAAATTCGCAGCGGATCGGCAGATCATCCACATGAGCCACACTGCCCGTGGATGCCACCAGTGCATTCAGCGCCTCGGTATAGGACTCTGATGCCATGAGAAAATCCTTCGGTCCTCCGATGCCGATACGGAAGCTGATATCCGTACGCTTGCGCATGTAGCGCACCAGTTCCCTGGCTTTCTCGATCAGTTCAATACGTTCGTTGTAATCCATTATTTCTTTTTCGTAAGGAACCAGCACCGCCAGCTTATTGGCCATCACCGTTCCCACGATACAGTCAAAGTGTTCCTTCAGACAATCCCTTACCTCCTGATAATGCTTCTGCATCCGGACACTGCTGCCCACTGCGTTCGTCATATGATTGCCTTGCTGCTCGTCACCGCTGACCACCGCGATCATATAAGCATACTGCCGCGTAATCCCCAGAATGGAACGGTAATTCTCGATATCCTCCCTGAAATGCTCCTGCAGGAGAATATTGTGGATCAGTCCACTTTCAATAATGGGAACCACTGTCTCCAGCTTTTCCTTGATCAACAGCTCATTTTTCCGCTTCAGACGCTCGGCATCGATATTTTCCATGGCCTTGCGAAGAGCGTTCACGATCCTGGTCTTCTCCATGGGTTTGGTGATATACTCCATAACTCCCAGCTTAATTGCTTCCTTGGCATAGTCGAATTTATCATAGGCCGACATCACAATAAACACCGTGTGATTATTGGTCCTGCGGATCTCTTTCATGGCATCGATGCCGTTGATCCCCGGCATCTGGATATCCATGACTGCAATGTCCGGTCGAAAGCTCTCCGCCAGTTCGATGACACTCCTTCCGGTTTTGGCATACTGCACTTCACAGATATCCTTAAATTCTTTCTCAATAATGAACTTCAGGGAATCGATCACGATTCCTTCATCATCTGCCAACATGATCTTATACATCTGCTTTTTCTCTCTCCTTTACCGGAAGATACAGGATCACTTCCGTGCCCTGGTTCCTGCCATCACTGCGGATCGTCATGACATCTTCGTTCTGGGTGAACAGCTTCAGTCTTGCTATGACATTTCCCATGGCGATACCGTTGGAACCGGAGCTCTGCCGCTCCTCATGGTAGGTTCCATTTCTCAGCTTCTCTATGATCTCCGCATCCATACCGATGCCGTTGTCCCGGATACTGATGACCAGCGTATCTTCTTCCCCGTGATACACCTTCAGCCAGATCCGTCCTTCTCCACTCATCTCCCGGATACCGTGATTTACACAATTTTCCACAATGGGCTGCAGGATCATGCTGGGCACGGCACAATCCAACAGATCATCCGAAATCTCCTTTTCATAATGAATATCTCCGGAAAAGCGGACATTCAGGATATAAATATAATGATCGATCAACTCCAGTTCCTCCCGGAGCGTGACGATATCATTGCCCTTTTTCACATTATAGCGGAAGAAATCCGCCACATTCTGTATATAATCATAGGTTCGGTCCGCCCCCTCCATCATCGCCAGCTGAGCTCCGGCATTGAGGGTGTTGAACAGAAAATGGGGATTGATCTGCGCCTGCAGATATTTCAGCTGCGCATCCTTCAGATGGGATTCCATCAGAAGTTCCTTCTCCATCAGTGAACGCTGGATCTCCATACTCTGCCGCAGTCTCTCCAGATATTGTCTGATACTGATAACCATCTGGTTGAACGCTCCGGTTACCACGCCGATCTCATCCTCCGACTGCACCGGCAGAAGTTCCGTATCAAAATTTTCACCCGCCACTTCATTGGCCATTACCGTGAGCCTCTTCAACGGACTGATGATTTCTCCCGTCAGTTTTACCACAATGGCCACGCTGATCACTGCCACGATCGTCAGGGTAATGACACTGAACAGTTCAAAGCTGCGGAATGCCACTGACAGGCGGCTGTAGTTCTCGGAATTACTGCGGAACTGTTCGTTATTCAGACTATATATATAAGTATTTATGTACTCATACATCTGGGTGGCATTTTCATAGCGCACCCTGTATTTTTCCACGTTTCGTCCTCTCTTGGCTTCGATGGTCTGCCCCACCAGATCCAGATACTCCTCAGACATATGCCGGATGCTACGCTCCATCCGTCGAAAGGCGGCTTCCGTCACGTCATCACTCAACCCCTGTACCATCTGGGCATAAATCTGTTCACTGCGATAGAATTCCTCCAGGGAATCACTGGTCTTGGAATCCAGATACTCTGTCATGCTGTCCTGTACTGCCGTCAGGGCATCCGACAGTTCATTCAGCCGCAGATTCCCCTGATAGACCATATCGATTTCAGAGGACATGCTGTTGATGCCAAGGATCAGAATTACCGTCACCGCAAACACCACCAGATTTACCAGAATAAAAATGCTGCTCATCTTCGCCTGAAGAGACAGCTGCCGAAATTTCTTTGTCATACCCCGCCTCACTCTGCCTCTTCCTGTTTGCCTAAATACTCTTCCACGTTGCTCTGATCGATCACGGTAACATCTGCCGTAAAATACTGGCTCGTATAACCGTAATTGTAATATTCCTGCAACGCATCCACACAAAATGCCCCCATCTGTTCCGTGTCAATGGAGATCGTTGCTGTGATGACATTGCGTTCGATAGCCTTTAATATAGTATCCGTGTCATAATATCCGAGAATGGCGATCTCTCCCACACAGTTGTAATCCACCACAGCCTGGTAGACACAGGTCGTACTCAGTTCGTTCAGACAGATGATAATATCCGGAAGAGTCTGGTCCATAAAAATATCCCGGATGGACTCCTCGACGGAGAAGGTATTGGTGTCATCCACCGTGATCAGAGACATCTGGATCTCCGATCCCTGAAGCTTCTCCTGTTCCAGAGCATCCTGAATTCCGGAACACACGATATTCTGGGCAGAATTCAGTGCGTGAGCATTCATCAGTACCGCTACCTTTAACGGATCTTCTGTATCCTCTGCCGCTGCCAGTTTCAGCACCTGTCTTCCATACTCTCTTCCCAGATTATAACTTCCCACACCCACAAAGCTGCATCTGGCACTGTGGGTATTGTCTCCATACAGGGTAACTACCGGAATTCCACGGTCTACCGCCTCATCAATCAGCTCCGACATCTCGTCACTTTCATCGGATTCCACCAGAATACCGTCCACACCGGATGTCATGGCGATCCGCATAAGGTCGGATCTGGAATATTCCTGAGACAAGTGCTCCCCCAGCAGGTCCACATATACATTTTCCGCCTGCCCCCGCTCATAGGCTCCGCGGTATACCGACTGCCAGAAGTCCGGCTTCCGATCCTCCGTGATCATCACATAATACTGGTCATATTTTTCCTTTTCTGTTACTTTATGAAACTCCCGCACATAGGAACGAAAAATAATTGTGCATATCGAAATGACTGCAATAACAAACACCAGAAACCCTATAATGATCCCCTGGCCTCTGTTTCTGCCCATTTTTTCAGCCTTATGACGCATATGTATCTCTCCCAAACCAGAATCCCTGACAGAATTCCGCCCAATCTACTGTTAAAGATACCATATAAAAATGCTATTTTCCACATTCGTGCAAAAATGTCCAAAAATATACAGATAGTCCACTAAAAAATGCTATTCCCCGGAACTAAAATACGGAAGGCTTATCGCCTTCCGCATTTTTATACTCTTGCATATAATTTTGCCATTTTATAAATCTTCTTCGCCAGCTTTGGATCCAGTGCATCCTTATCCATACGCCATTTCCAGTTGCATCCCAGAGTGGAGGGAGTGTTGATCCTGGCGCTGCTGTCCAGCTCCAGATAATCCTGCATGGGAATGATTGCGGTATCCGCACAGCTGGACAATGCTGCCCGGATGATCTCAAAGCAAAGCTTCCTGTCCTTCTTATGTCCCAGATATTTCTTTGCAAATTTCTTGTCCTTCTCCGGCATATTCTGTAAGAACCCCACCGTAGTATCGTTATCGTGGGTTCCGGTATAGACCACACAGTTCTTGTCATAATTGTGCGGCAGATATTCACTGTCACTCCCGGCATCAAAAGCAAACTGAAGAATCTTCATTCCGGGATACCCGGTCTTCTTCACCAGACGGATCACGCTGGGAGTCAGAAATCCCAGATCTTCCGCGATCACTTTCTTCCTGCCCAGTTTCTTCTTCATGACATCGAACAGTTCGTAACCGGGACCCTTTTCCCAATGGCCGTTCTCCGCCGTCGGATCTCCGTAAGGAACGAACCAGTATTCATCAAATCCCCGAAAATGATCGATACGAAGCACATCGTACAGCTGATAGCAATAAGCGATCCGCTGCATCCACCACTCGTAACCGGTCTTCTTATGATACTTCCAGTCGTAGAGCGGATTGCCCCATAACTGTCCGGTCTCGGAGAAACAATCGGGTGGACATCCCGCCACTCCGATGGGCCGGCCTTCCTTATCCAGCTGGAACAGCTTCGGGTTTGCCCAGGTATCGGCACTGTCAAATGCCACATAGATGGGAATATCCCCTACGATCTCAATGCCTTTCTTATTGGCATAGGCTTTCAGTTCTTTCCACTGTTTTGCAAACAGGTACTGTTGGAAGCAATAAAATGCGATTTCTTCCGCCAGCTTCTTACGGTATTTGCGAAGTGCCGCTGCTTTTCTGAGACGGATGTCCTCGTCCCATTCCATAACGCAGACACCGCCAAAAGCATTTTTCACCGCCATATACAGAGCGTAGTCATCCAGCCAGTACGCATTTTCCGTAAGGAATTTCTGATAGTCTCCGGTCTCTGTAAGGCCCTGTTCCCTGGCATTGTCAAACGCAATTTTCAGAACTTTAAAACGGGACAGATAAATCTTCTCATAGTCCACATAATGCTCATTGTCTCCGAAATCACAGCTGTCACAGATCTCTTTTGTCAGATAGCCATCTTCGATCAGAAGCTCCAGGTCAATATAGTAGGGGTTCCCCGCAAAGGTGGAAAAGGACTGGTACGGAGAATCGCCGTAGCCGGTAGGACCTAACGGCAGGATCTGCCAGAGATGGTTGCCTGATTTTTCCAGGAAGTCCACAAAACGGTAACTTTCCTTACCGAAGGTTCCGATACCATATGCCGAGGGAATACTGGATATCGGCAGCAGAATTCCCTGTTTTCTTACATTTTTCTTCATAGCTTTTGTATTCCTTTATATTTCTGTGCTTTCGTACATTACTTATCCGATGCTCTCTGATTAAAAAAATAACTATTCAGTCCTTGTCATGAGCTCGGAATAGTTATTTCGAGTGGAAGCAAGGGGG
>ENA-UEYI01002398-UEYI01002398.1-human-gut-metagenome-genome-assembly--contig:-NODE-2398-length-13078-cov-6.697177_pt1 | contig 13078 bp, 7 predicted proteins | sample MGYA00242900_ERZ507916 | MGnify/ENA primary metagenome ERZ507916 (study PRJEB26167, sample SAMN06115521) | human gut metagenome | host: Homo sapiens | place: China:Chongqing | collected 2015-09-02...
CAGCTTAGGTATTTCTCCTGCCTTTATTTTGTCCAATATCCGATCTCCTGTATGTAATGTATATTGTTTAGAGTTGTTTCAGAACATTCAAATCTGACAGTTCCGTATCGGATTTATAATCAAAAAAAGCCAATAGCCCGTGCGGAAGTATTTGTGCATATACATAGAATTCATCATTGATATGTATTTGCACTATAGAACCTACTGTCTCTCCGCTAGAAAGTCTTCTGAAAGAAATTTCAGGAGACTTTTTTCTTTTTACCCATTCCTTACGTTATTTTCATTATTTTTGTCTGTTGAGATTCAAAAACAGATGTCATGCCCCATAATATTAATTCTGATAGAATGTTTCTGCCTAATGCTTTGCTGCTTGGTGAGGTAGAGAAAACGCTGGCCGACGGACGGTCGGTGGCACTTAACGCTACTGGCAACAGCATGCTTCCGTTCATTATAGGGGGATATGACATGGTGTTTATCCGTCCGCAGTTTCAGGCAGGTCAGTTGCGAGTGGGGCATATTGTACTGGCGCACTTGCCCGATAGGCGTTATGTATTGCATCGTATAGTTAGTATAAGCGATACTGAGGTGGTATTGATGGGCGATGGTAATATTCACGTAACTGAGTGTTGCCAACCTACGGATATAATAGGAGTGGTAACGGAAATCATTCATAAAGGCCGTTCGGTAGATTGCAATTCACGGGGCGAGCAGCGTAAGGCGAAGATATGGGGAAAACTTCTTCCCATCCGCCGCTATTTGTTATACATATATAAAAGAGTATGGCTATAATGGTTGGAATGAGTTTAAAATCTGGTGTTAAATGGTTATGGAATACCTCGCTTGGGTATAGAATTCCTATTTTGGCGAGTATTCTTGTTGGTACGGCTCGCATAGGTGTGTCTCTCACCTTCGTTTGGCTCTGCAAATATTTGATTGACATAGCTACTCATCAGACCGATGGTGACATAGTCACTGGCTTGGTGCTTATGACGGTGTGTATTATCTTACAGTTGCTTATGTCTTCTTTGCTCAGTCGTCTTTATACACATTCCGAAATCTGCCTTCGCAATAGGTTACGGCAGAATTTGTTAGAGCATATTCTTAAAAGCCGATGGAATGGGCGCGAGGCTTTTCATTCGGGCGATATGCTTAACCGCATGGAAGAGGATGTGTGTACTGTTACTAATTTGCTGGCAGGTTCTATTCCTTCGGCAGGAATTACATTGTTCCAATTGGCTGGGGCGGCATTGTTTCTGTTTTATCTGGATAAGCGGATGGCTATCGTTATTTTGTTTATCATGCCGTTGGCGTTGCTGTTCAGTAAGCTTTATATGAAGCGGATGCGCCATCTTACGCGCGAGATTCGTGCCACCGATAGTAAGGTGCAGAGCCATCTGCAAGAGAATCTTCAGCATCGCACCCTGATTTCTACCTTGGAATATACTTCGATAGTTACAGATACCATGTCTACCATTCAGATGGGACTGAAGCGTTTGGTCATGAAGCGCAACTCGTTTTCCATCTTTTCCGGATTTATGGTGCAGGCGGGTTTTGCCTTCGGATATCTAACCGCTTTTGCTTGGGGCATTCATGGGCTGGATGCCGGAACGGTGACATTTGGTACGCTGACGGCTTTTTTGCAGCTGGTATCTCAGGTGCAACGCCCTGTTGTAGAGTTGAGTCGGCAGATCCCCTCGTTTATCAGTGCGCTGACTTCGGTAGAGAGAATAGACGAGCTTACTTCTTTGCCTTTAGAAGAGCAGGGTAGTCCTGTATTTCTGAAAGATATGGCAGGTGTTAGTCTTGAGAATATTTCTTTTGCATATCCCGATAGCGAGCGTGAGGTGATTAAGCATTTCTCTCACAATTTTGCACCTGGCAGTCTTACCGCCGTGCTTGGCGAAACAGGTAGCGGAAAGAGTACGTTGGTGCGCCTTATGCTGGCATTGTTGCAGCCCTGCGATGGTAGCATCATTTTATCCGACGGTAACCGTTCTGTCTCGGCATCACCTCTTACCCGATGTAATTTTGTATATGTTCCGCAGGGAAATTCGTTGGTGAGCGGTTCTCTGCGCGATAACCTGTCGTTGGGTAATCCTTCGGCTACCGATAGTCAGATGTGGGAGGCGTTGCATACTGCTGCGGCCGATTTTGCAAGCCAGTTGCCTCAAGGGTTAGATACCCTTTGCGGTGAAATGGGTGCTGGCTTTAGTGAAGGTCAGGCTCAGCGCATAGCCATAGCTCGTGGTTTGCTTCGTCCCGGCAGCATTGTCTTGCTCGATGAGCCTACATCTTCGCTCGATGCCGATACAGAGCAGGTATTGCTTGAGCGGTTGCAGCGCTCTATTAAGGGAAAAACTCTAATAATCATTACTCATCAGGAGAAAACGGCACGGCTTTGTAATGAAGTGGTGCGCATGAGGTAAGAAAGTCGTCTCACTTCGACCGATACGAGCGTTCACACCGACCGATGTGAACGCTCACACCGACCGTTACGCGTGCTCACATCGACCGATGTGAGACAACTTCAATAATATAAGCGATAGATTTTTTAGTAAAGATCATGTTTGTAGGATTACAAAAAAAAGAAGGTGCGCACATACACCTTCTTTTTATATGAGAGACGGCATCACTGCCATCTAAATGTTTTTATTCTGCTTTGGTAATTACGGCACGGCTCAAGCGTGGATCGTTGTAGAACATGTTATCTACACCACCCTTATAATCTATGCGGAGCTGCTTTTCGCTAACACCGAATTCTTTAACCAGACAGTTGTAAACGCTTTCTGCACGTTCCTTACTCAAGCGTTCGTTGCCCTTCTTGCTACCTGTACCTGCATCGGCATATCCTGTTACTACGTATACAGCATCCGGATCGCCCGATTTGATGATTTCTGCCATCATGCCCAAGTTAGCGCGTGCTTCGTTGCTCAATGATGACTTGTTAATCTTGAATGTTACTAAGTTAGCGGCTGCAATCTTTCTTGCGTGGTTGTGTGCTCTCTGTCTGTCGCCGTCGGCAATAGCTTGTTTCAAGCGTTCGTTTTCGGCGTTCATATCGTTAAGCTTCTGACGCATACCTTCCAAATCTCCGTAGTCGTAACGGTAAACAGTCTTGCTGCGGTCCCAACCACGCTGTTTAAATTTGTAGCTCAAACCAAGTGTAGCCGAGAGGTTTCCTTCGCCGGAACGTCCGCCATCCTCACCGTCGAAGCGGTCGTTAACGAACATGCCGCGTACATCGAGGTTCAAAGCCAACGATTTGCAGAAGTGCCAAGATGTAAGCACACCGATGTTGGCGCTTACTTCTTTAGAAGATGGTGAATCGTACACACGTGCCCATCCCAAACCTGCATACGGACTGAGGTCCCACTTGCGGTTTTCGTTATATCCGCCAAAGAGGTTCAGCACGTTGAACATCACGTCGGCATGGAGGTTACCCATTTTATATTTAGAATAACGCAGATATTCTCCGTGTCCGTCTTTACCGGGAACTTTTTCGCCTGTAGAGTGTGCCGGAGTAGAGATAACATCCTGTGTAGCACCCTTGCTCTTCAGTCCGCTGTACATGAATCTGATTCCGATGCCCGGAGTGAACCATTTACCAACAGCCACATCCAATGCCGGAGCGATACGTTTCTTCAAATCGATTTGTTTATCGTGGTCGCCAAAGTAAACTTGTCCACCTGCGCCAAGGCTGATGAACCAGTTGTTCCAGAAACGATTAGTCTCTACTTTATACTTATCAGCGCTATATTCTACTTTCTCTTCCACATTGGAAGTCTGCGCAAATGCCGGACTAATAGCCACTGCGCATAAAGCAGTTAAAAAGATTTTCTTGTTCATAGTTCAGTCTATTATTTGTTTCTTACTTTTATATGTATTAGGTAGCTATCGATAGAACTTGTTTAGTTAGTACGACGCTTAAGTATAAAGTTAGGATCGGCATTGTGCTCAATCACTTCCCTTATACACTTGGTGCTGGTAGGAGCCTTAGTATCATCGCCTACCCAGTTAAGCATTACCCAACCCCAAGGCTTCTTTGCCGGCTTGTTGGCATAGTTAAGCCATATGGTGTTCAGATCTTCAGCGATATGGTACGGGTAATATCCGCTAAGTCCGCAACCGCCCAAATAGGTTATTGAGAAGTTTCTATGCTCGTCCGATTTGTAGTTATTAGCATAAGCGTCAAGAACTGCTGTAGCATTGGCCTTAACGCCAGTTTGATATGTAGCACTCGATCCTGATACATAGGCTATCACATTTGCACATTCAGAGTAGATAAGATTCATGCCAGTGCTACTAAGAGCTGAAGCCGTTGTTCCACCGTCAGTTGTTTGGGGAAGACTACCGAAAGGCATTGGCGAATAGAACGGTTGGCTTTCTGCATTCTGGTTATAGACATTCACCCATACATTTGCTCCCGCCAATGAAGACCATGCGCCGAAGTAAGAACTTTCTGATCCGTTAACCTGTACCTTTATAATTACTTTTCCCTTTACATCGTTAATGGTGGTGTTAGGGGTAATGCCTGTTGCAACTAGTCCTACAGTTCCGTCTTTCTTTAGTAGATTATTCAGTCGTTTATATAGAGTGGTGAGCTTAGTCACATCAAGATCTTTTATCCATTCAGAAATAGCAAACACACAGAACTCGTCTTTGTGAATTCCACTCATCTCTTTATGCAGTGCTTCGATAGCATCTTCCAGAGTCCAACTAGTGCCATCGGGCTTTTTGATAGAATTACCTTCGGAAGTAGCAAGGCCAATCGGTCCGTTTTCATTAGTTGATAGGTCATCGCCTAAGTTTATATGGCTTTGGAATACGCGCACGCCTTTATTAAACTGATCTGTCAAATTCAGAGTTTGAGTTTTCTTGGTTGCGTCTGATGCCAGATAGTTGAATGTCAGTGCAGAACCCGGCATTGAAATCTCTGAAATATAGATGTTAGGGTCGAGCTGCGATAGCCAAATGGTGTAGTCGAACTGCAGATTATCTACATCTATTTTCGGAAGTTTGGTAAAATGAATCTGGCTTTTCTTGAACTTGCCCGTATTCAGAGTCTTGGTCATGGTCTGAGCGGCAGCGGTTACAACCTTTACCTTAAGCTCTGTTACTGCCGAGTTAGGAATCATGAATGCACGTACACTGAGTGTGCTTTCTTTGCCCATTGTAACACCTATTTCGTTGCCGTCTTTATCTTTAAACTTTGTATTAATAACAATGCTGTTCGATGTGTTTTGGCCTAATGTTAAAGCACCGCTCTCATAGTCGTATGTAAAATCGCCGGCAATGGGGGCATTAGCTTCGATAATAACAGAAGTAATACGCACTGTATTCTGTGTATTGCTTCCGGTAGTACCGTTTACAGTAACATCGAGCATTGTGGCAAAGGGTTCGAACTGCAATCCTACTTTAGCTTGGTTATCGGTAGATGGTGTATAGCCGTTTTCCTTTGCAATCATCAGCGCACAATTCATGTCGGCATTAGTCTGAAGATTAGTAACGGGTTTAGTCAGGCTCATTGTTTCTGTAGTAGAAGCAATCTGAGTGATAGGCATAAAGGCGGAAAGCGATGTGCTGGTGCCACTGCCTTCTGTAACAGCCATAGCGGGATACATGCCATAGAAGTTGTAGCTAGGAGCGTTGCTAAGCTGAATACCTATATCGCCATCCTTTGTAGCGGGAGCCTCATGCTGGTCTTTTGTACCATGAACGGTATACGAAGCCTGGTTGCGTCCGTTCATAGCCTGTGGTGAATAAATATAAACGTGATCTAGCGGATTTTCATAGTTCCAGAAAATTTTCCAATAAGTAGCGTTAGGATTTGCTACATCTGTAGGGTCGTAATAAGTACGTGATTGGTTGGCTTCAACCGCGGCACCGAATTCAAATTCCGTGCCTTGAGGTAATGGTTTGCCACTTGCCACATCATCATTTGAGCAGCCGATAAAGCTTAAGGCCATGAATGACAATGCAAGAGTTGAAAATAATATTCCTTTAGTCATAGTCATTGCGTTTTGTTACCACAAAAGGTAATAATCAGAAAAAATAGTAATCTAATCCCATCAAGAGTGGGTTAAGTCATAGTCCGCACTAAAAGTCTGTAATGACTTTATGTGACGTAGTGTTCTAATCCCAACTATCGTTGGTAAAATCATTGTCAGTATTAAAGCCACTATTTACTTTTTGCGACGTAGTACTCATTCCTGGCGATTTTGTTGTTGGGTCAATAGAGCCCGTAACACATAAGCTCTCTTCTAGTTCAACTTGAGTCTTCTTAGTGTAAGGAGTCTCATAGCTCTTTTTCTTTGGCACAGTTCTGTTCATAATATCTCTTTTTTAAAAGTTTCCGAGTTCTCTGTTCCTCTATATTCTCTCTCTATCTCTATCTTTTCTCTATCAGCACTTAGCACTGAGTTCCTTTGCGGCGGTTTATTGAGGTGTCGCAATAGCTATTGTCCATAGTTTTCGTAAACTTAGTAATAGTTAACTTATTATGCAACTGTTTTTTCCATTTTTTTCAAATAAAAAAAGCAGGAAAGTTCAGTGTTCATCCTGAACTTTCCTGCTTTTTAGGAAGATGATGGCGTTATAGCCATCGCTTATGTTTTTTATTCAGCTTTGGTAATTACGGCACGGCTCAAACGAGGATCGTTGTAGAACATGTTATCTACACCACCCTTATAATCTATGCGGAGCTGCTTTTCGCTAACACCGAATTCTTTAACCAGACAGTTGTAAACGCTTTCTGCACGTTCCTTACTCAAGCGTTCGTTGCCCTTCTTGCTACCTGTACCTGCATCGGCATATCCTGTTACTACGTATACAGCATCCGGATCGCCCGATTTGATGATTTCTGCCATCATGCCCAAGTTAGCGCGTGCTTCGTTGCTCAATGATGACTTGTTAATCTTGAATGTTACTAAGTTAGCGGCTGCAATCTTTCTTGCGTGGTTGTGTGCTCTCTGTCTGTCGCCGTCGGCAATAGCTTGTTTCAAGCGTTCGTTTTCGGCGTTCATATCGTTAAGCTTCTGACGCATACCTTCCAAATCTCCGTAGTCGTAACGGTAAACAGTCTTGCTGCGGTCCCAACCACGCTGTTTAAATTTGTAGCTCAAACCAAGTGTAGCCGAGAGGTTTCCTTCGCCGGAACGTCCGCCATCCTCACCGTCGAAGCGGTCGTTAACGAACATGCCGCGTACATCGAGGTTCAAAGCCAACGATTTGCAGAAGTGCCAAGATGTAAGCACACCGATGTTGGCGCTTACTTCTTTAGAAGATGGTGAATCGTACACACGTGCCCATCCCAAACCTGCATACGGACTGAGGTCCCACTTGCGGTTTTCGTTATATCCGCCAAAGAGGTTCAGCACGTTGAACATCACGTCGGCATGGAGGTTACCCATTTTATATTTAGAATAACGCAGATATTCTCCGTGTCCGTCTTTACCGGGAACTTTTTCGCCTGTAGAGTGTGCCGGAGTAGAGATAACATCCTGTGTAGCACCCTTGCTCTTCAGTCCGCTGTACATAATACGTACACCGATGCCCGGAGTGAACCATTTACCAACAGCCACATCCAATGCCGGAGCGATGCGTTTCTTCAAATCGATTTGTTTGTCATGGTCGCCAAAGTAAACCTGTCCACCTGCGCCAAGGCTGATGAACCAGTTGTTCCAGAAACGGTTTGTTTCTACTTTGTACTTATCAGCACTGTATTCTACCTTCTCTTCCACATTGGAATTCTGGGCAAAAATCGGGCTAATAGCCACTGCACATAAAGCAGTTAAAAAGATTTTCTTGTTCATAATTCTATCAGATATTAATAATTATTCTTTTTCCTTTTTTAAAAGGTGTCGACACTCCTTATTATATATAATATATAATGGAGCATCGACATCGAGATGAGAGAGAATGTTTATTGTTTTTTCAATCTTACAATAAAAGTACCGTGTTTCACAACCTGTCCTGTAAGAGGGGTACTTGCGGTGAGGGTCTGTGTACTTGCGGTTAGATGATTTATCAAGTCTTTTGCCGAGTAAGCAGCGGTCTTGTCGAGAGCGTCGAAGTCGGCAATAGAGATGTTGTAAGTAGCGTTTTTGTCGCTGATGTTAACAGCTGCAATAGCTACATCACCATTGGCAAGGTCCTTTTGATAGTAATCTATGCCGTTTTCGTTCTTTATGAATTCGGCACCTTGACCCATTGGGTCCTGATTGATGGCAATCAGTTCTTGGTTCTTAACCAACGCAAGGTCGTGTGCCAATTCTGTAGAACTCATATCTTTTGTCATATCAAATCCAAGTAGGATAGGCGAGCTCCACATACACCACATAGCGAACGATGTTTCAGCTTCATCTGATGTAAGACCGTTAGGCTGATTGTAAACCCAATCGCTCGATGCTGTACCTGTACCGCGGATACCTACACAAATCATGTCGGCATCATTATAACGGTTGATACCTACATACGGCCATAGGTTACGCATAAGTCCGATGGTATTATGTACACCGATACCTCCGTCGTTTTTATCATAATAATTACCTAATCCGCCCCATGTTCCCCACCATCCATCGCGGTGGTCGTAAGTCATGCGCCAGCAAGTAGCACCTGTTTCTGCTCCCCACTTCCATGGGTCGTGAATACCCCATTCGCACATATATAGCATAATGCCACGTTCTTTAAGTGCCATACCCATCTTAGTGTAGAGTTCCTGAGCCTTTTCGCGTGTATTCCAAAAGGTGTTGATATCTCCTTTTTTGAAAGTAGAGTTGGTAGCACCGGTAGGAGCCATATCGAGATCGAAATACCAGTCTTCTTTCAAGAAGTCGTATCCCCAGTCTTTATAGTCTTGTGCATGAAGTTCTTCATAACCATACGATGCGAAATGCTTTTCGCAAGTCTTGGTTCCGCAGTCAGAGTAGATACCTGCCTTCAGTCCATATTGATGAATCAAGTCGGACATGCGTTTCATACCGTTTACACCGTTTTTCGATGGGAACTTAGCTTCGTCGGTAATCTGGTGTCCGTTGTCGTTTTGGTCTTTCACTTGCCAGCAGTCGTCAATGCCGAAGTACTTGTAACCGGCATCGATGAGGCCCTTGTTTTTCATTCCTTCCAATTGCTTAGCCAGCATATCGTATCCTATGTTACCTTTAAATACATTCCAAGTCTGCCAGCCCATCATTGGTGTAGGCGATAAGAGTTCATTGGCAGTAGCGGCAACGTGAAGTTTGATTCCTTCTTTATAGGTAGTATTTCCTACAGTGAATTCTACAGAGTAAACATAGTCTCCTGCTGTTGGTGCAGTTCCTTCTACAAGGCAACGTTCGGCATTCCAAGTAAGTCCTTCGGGCAGATTGTACGCACGCTTAATACCGTTTTTAACAGGAATTACAGCATGAGCGGTCTGCGATGTGCTCTGCGGAACACGAATCTTATGCATGAAAGGCTGTCCGGCAATGGCGAAAACAGTGTTGGCACATGCCAAGTGGCTTTGCAAGCCGGGAACCCAGTCAGCGTTTTCTTCCTTTGCTTCAGGGTTAGGTACTATAGTCCACTTATTTGCAAAACGTTTTAAGTTAAGGGGCACGGTATAATATGTGTTAGCCTTGAATTCATTTATCTTAAGCGCTTCTTCGAAAGTGATGATATGAAGGTTGGTCTTTATTTCTACCTTCATATTCTTGCCATAAATACCATTAACAGGAGCCACGCTCATATATCCGTGGAATGTAGAAGTTGTCAGCATAGGCTGGTCTGTCAATTCCATCGTAATGGTTGAAGCGTTAGTAGCAGGTGTAAGATTGATGGTATAGTTTGTAAGATTGCAAGTAAAGTCACCGCCGAGTTGTGTATCAGGAATAGTAAGCGATATGCTTTGCAGCTTTTCGCCGGCTATGTCGGTACCATCGGCGTTAATATCAAGTTTTAAGCAAGTCAAGATATATTTAAAGGTGAACTTGGAAGAGGAGCCTTCTTGAGGTCTACCCACTTTCCAGTCGCCTTCTAATTGACGAGTGACAGTAGAATAATGCTGTATCAGCGGAAGATTCCCTTTGATAGCCGTCGGGTTATTGCCTGCATTTTCAGTATATGGGTAATAAGCGTAAACAGGAACTTCACCGTTCTGTAAGTTACCTGCAAACGAAGTTGAGGCTGTTTCGGTATTGCTTTGGTTGATAAAGCAGGCATTTGTTGTAGTCTTTCCGAATACACCGATTTTGTCGCCCGGCAACCAATTAACACCAAGTTCTTCTGATAAATATTCTGTGGGATCGACAGCAGTGCGCGATTCCACGCCGTCAGAAGTTGGTGCTGAGCAATTAGCCTCTATTACTGTGTTATATACTCCAGGCAATGAATGCTCTTCGTCGGCATCACAAGCAAATAGAAACGCTGATGCGGCCAGCAATGTTGTAAATTTTGTAGAAATCATGTTTTTCATGGTTGTTTTTAAGAGTTTCGCAAGGGGTTAGCTCGCAAATATGTTGCAACAATTGATTATTTTCTAAGTACTGTCAACGTCAAATGGCGTTAATCTATTTAAAACATTTCAAGCCCGGAGAGGAATAACGAGTGTTCTTCCTCACCGGGCTGAGATATTTAGAATATAGATCCACCGTTGGTAGTTCCCTGAGTATCACCAGAATGTCTTACTTTTTCAGACCTACGCTGATGCTTGAATACTGGGTCGGCATTGTGTCTAATTACAGCTTCAATACACCAAGATGTAGTTGGCTCTGTACCTACGCGGTTAAGCATAACCCAACCCCAAGGCTTAGTTCTCAACACATCTGTAGTGTTCTGTGTATTCGCTCTGATATAGTCAAGCCAAATTTTATTCAGGTCTTGAGCTATCTTGGATGGGAGGTATGTACTCTTATTATCTCCTTGACCGCCCAAATATGTCATTGAGAAGTTCCTATGCTCACTTGAGTTGTAGTTCTTAGCGTAAGCGGCGAGAACTTTCGTTGCACATTGTTTAATGCCGTCTTTGTATACAAAGTCACCCACCAAACCATACTTACGTGTTATAGGCTCTGCTTCTTCAGAATAGATGAAATTCATTCCATTATTGCTAAGAACATTAGCTGAAGTACCGCTAGCATCTGTTGCAGGTATTGTTTTAAATGGCATTTGAGAATAATACACATTAGTATTGGCAACATCATCGAAGATATTCATCCATAAATCAGATCCGTTCAACTCAGACCATACACCTGGGTAATCAATGTTAAGCTGTAATTTGAAAATAACTTTTCCTTTAACATCAGCAATGGTGGTGTTTGGGTTTACATTAGCTGCTACTAGTCCCATTTCTCCAGCCTTATCAATTACTGCATTTAATCGTTGATACAACTTTTGCATTTTATCCTTCTTGACACCCTTAATCCAGTCAGAAATAGCAACTACACAGAACTCGTCCTTATGGAGGCCCTTCATTTCGTCATGTAGTGCTTCAATAACATCTTCGATTGTCCAGTAACCATTGCCGTTAATTCTTGGCATCGGGTCACCGTTTGGAAGAGCAATACCTACAGATGTAGAACCGCCATCATAAGTAGATGTCTGATCAATAGTGTTTACATGGAACTGGAATACACGTATACCATTCTCAAACTGCTCTGTTAAATTCAATGTCTGAGTCTTTTGGTAATCTTCTTTCAATTTATAGCTGAATGTCAGTGCAGAACCCGGCAATGAGATTTCAGAAAGATAGATATTCGGGTCGAGCTGTGACAACCAAATCTTGTAGTCGAACTTCAGGTTGCTGGCATTGATTTTCGGAAGTTTAGCAAAATGAATCTGGCTTTGTTTGAAATTAGTCATCTTCAAATTTTTAGTCAAAGTCTGCGCAGCACTGGTAATCACCTTCACCTTCAAACTCTTAACATCAGGATTAGGAATCATAAATGCGCGTACATTGAGCTTACTGTCAGGGCCCATAGGTACACCAATTTGGTGGCCAGCAGCATCCTTAAATCTCGTATCGATTCTGATGAAGTTAGACGCATTCTCTCCGAATGTTATAGCTTTAGTATCGTAATTATACGTAAAGTCACCGGCAATAGGATCATCAGCTTCTATGATGATAGAAGTGATAAGTACTTTATAATTAAAGTTGCTTTTCTCTACACCATTTACGGTAACATTAAGCATACTTGCAAATGGCTCGAACTGCAAATTTACTTTAGCATTATTCTCAGTGCTAGGCACGAAACCTGCTTCCTTTGCAATCATGAGTGCGCTGTTCATATCGGCAGTAGTCTCAAGATTATCTACATTATTTTCACTATCCATTATTTCTGTTGTAGACGCAGTCTGGAAAATAGGCATAGTAGCACTAAGCGAATGTCCGCTGCCGCTGTTAGCTTTAACATTCTGAGCAGGATACATTCCGTAGAAATCGTATGTATTGGCATCGCTCAACTGAATACCTGTTTCACCATTCTTAGTAGCTGTAGCCGAATGCTGGTCTTTCACACCATTAATAGTGTATGCAGCCTGTTGGCGGCCTGTCATGGCTTGCGGAGAATAAATATAAACTTGGTCTAATGGATCCTGATAGTTCCAGAAGATTTTCCAATAAGTAGCGTTAGGGTTTGCTACGTCTTCAGGATCGTAGTATGTGCGCGAAAGGTTAGCGTCTACCGTTGTACCGAAATCAAATTCAGTGCCTTTGGGTAGAGGTTTTCCACCCGTTGTATTATCATTGACGCAGCTAGCAAGACCTATTATCATCAATGATAAAGTAAAAATCGATATTAAAAATCCTTTATTCATATTCTTTGTTTTTGTTTTATACCTCTTTCATTAGTTTTAATCTCACAGTGTGTGTAAACTACATCTATTAATCCCAAGTAGATGTGTTTGAAAAGTCATTGTCTCTATTAAAGTCCGTATTGACATCTTGTTTTGTTGTTTCGATGCCCGGAGACTTAGTAGTAGGCTCGATAGAACCTGTGACGCATAGCCCCTCTTCTAACTCAACTTGAGTCTTCTTACCCATTGATGCACGTGCCCCGTGACGACTAAAACCAATACCGTACTGACTACCGTGGCCGTAAAAATC
>ENA-UEYI01002402-UEYI01002402.1-human-gut-metagenome-genome-assembly--contig:-NODE-2402-length-13061-cov-4.873460_pt1 | contig 13061 bp, 6 predicted proteins | sample MGYA00242900_ERZ507916 | MGnify/ENA primary metagenome ERZ507916 (study PRJEB26167, sample SAMN06115521) | human gut metagenome | host: Homo sapiens | place: China:Chongqing | collected 2015-09-02...
GATACAAAACTCTGTAAATATGTGAACTCATCATCTGAAAGTTCTATATCTCCATCAGAATGGTAAATACGAAGGGCTAAATCCATCCCTCGTATATCACCATACCGATATATCAGATTGGCCAAGTCAAGCCGAACATCCTGTTCCAGCTTTTGAGTATGGTCGATACCAGACCAGAATCGCATTTTTTTAAAGTTTACTTTCTTCATATAGCTGATATTAAAAATTATGATTAACCACAGGTATATTGAACCCAATATCCCTGATCATCCCGTACAAAAAATCTGGAGACATCATCATTTATAACCAGAGAGCTTGCACCTCCGGAATTATTGGGATTGCGGAATGAACCGGATAAGGTTATAGCACCACTGCCTGAAACTCTCTTCATGTAGAGAATTTTCCCAGCAGGTGAAGCAGATGTACTCGGCATGGTGACTGTGATATTCCCAGAGTTACCAAAAATGAGAAAGTCATCGTTCGCATTGATGGTTGCAGATGATGTTATTCGTCGTGTGTTGACAACAACACCATTAATTCTGGTTTTTTCCGTACTTCTAGCCAACAGCGAGACATTTCCATAGGCCTGAATAGCCTGCCCATATCCGGATGCATTACAGAGTGCCTTGATCGCAATAGAATCAGATGAACCGTAAGTTTCAGCACTGATACAGATTCCACTATCGTGTCGTACCTGAAGCATTGCACTTGTACCCCGGTTAACTGAAAATAATTTGGTTGAACTGTTGTTATAGTTACCAATGCTGAGAGACACATCTGCAGCCAGATTACTCAGACTCTTTGCACCGATTGAGAATCCTCCGATAGTTCCGGAGTCTGCGGATATATTACCTATAAATTTACCTGTAATCTCGGCATTGACACAATGGAAATACCCGGTATTCCCATTCAGGATCATGTTTGCAACTCCATTTGTTGACTGTTGTGATTTCATCACACCTCCACTAAACATAAACCCTGCGACATTGGCTCCGTCAGAAAACAATGTATCGGTGGCAATATTCACCAGCTTGTTCATTGCTTCCCAGTTATCATCGCCGTTAGCTGATGTCGGTGCATCCGTAACAGTCGAGCCTTGAGTACGAACAAGGAAGTTATAATAAACCCCGTTAAAAGGATGTATTACCTTGTCACGATAGTCTGCACTCCACTCGTATGATTCTCCCGAACGCCATGGGCCACGATCACGTGGGAAAGCTCCCGTAGCCCCGGTAGCACCAGCTTCCGCTACTCCGATTCCTATTTCTGCCACATAATTGTCTGACCAGGCATTAGCTTCCGAGGATGACCAATAAGCACGGACTGCAAACTGTGTGCAGCCGGAAGCCGCCGGAACAGAGATGGAAGCCGACTGCACCGGACCGGCATGAGAGCGCCAGGAACCGTCATATTTTCTTGCAACCAACCAAAGTTCAGCACACTTACCAACAACTCCGTTACGGTTTTTCTTACAACTGACGGTAAAAGCTGACGGAGACATACTGCCAGTCGATGTATAAGCTATTGAACTGCATGAACTATCCAACCAGTATAATGTCGGTGGCTCAATATTAGTGAGTCGCTGCCAGTCGGGATGCAGTGTGTTTGTTGATGGAGTTCCAGCCAAAAGATATCCCTGTGGTGTACGGACATAATTACCATTATTGTATTTAGCAATGGCATACGGTGGTGCACTGGTATCACGTAGTGCTACAAAAGCATTTTCAGCAAATTCTACCGCTGAGTTTTTCTTGTAAGGAACATTGCCTGAAATCCATGCTCCGCATGGGATAAAGCTGGCACCGGGAGTACCATTCTGTCCGGGTGTACCTTGAGGACCTTGGGGACCTTGAGGCCCCTGCGGACCTGTTGCACCGGTATTCCCCTTATCTCCCTTGTCACCTTTGGAACCGCTCACACATACTGCGTTTGTTGTGGTTTTGGAGTTATCCGTATAAGTGATAACGGAACGTGTCCACATGTATTTCCCATTTTGCCATGCCGGAACTGTTGTTGACCAGCTTCCTCCTGTTGTCGAGGACGAAGAAGCAGACAGATAATATTCTTCAACAATCGATTTCACTCCTTTGCCTGCCGCACCTGTATTGCCGGTTGCTCCTGTATTACCCTTCGCTCCGGTTATACATACGGGAGCTGTTTCCTTTGTCGTTTCATCCGTATAAGTGACTTTTGTCTTCGACCACATGTATTTGCCGTTAACCCATTCCGGGGAAGTTGTCTGCCAGCTGCCGCCTGACAATGAAGTTGCTGATGTGGACATATAATACAGAACATCTACTGATTTAACGCCTACACCGGCAGATCCGGTATCTCCTTTGTCACCTTTATCTCCCTTAACCTTAGTCCATGTGTAAGAAGAAACACTGCTGCTATCAGCCTGTGTAAAATCTACATACTGTCCGATATAAGCACCGGGAGTTTCTCCGTTGTTGGCTGTAAAACTCTTGCCGCCATCATTGGAATATTTAATGTGCAGATAAGAAGTTTTACCATTGGCTCCCGCAGGTCCTTGAATACCCTGATCACCCTTAGGCCCTTGTGCACCCTGAAATCTTGCCCATTTGTAGGAAGTGTAAGATGTAGGTGCTGTGGAACTTTGTGTTACAGCCGTACCTATATAGGTGTTCGGAGTATCACTCATCGGATTACCATTTGAGTTTGCCGAATACTTTACATGGAAATATGATGATGTACCGGGAATGCCTTGAGAGCCGGTAGGCCCCGTATCACCTTTATCCCCTTTGGCACCCTGAGGTCCCGTGTCTCCTTTATCACCCTTGTCTCCCTTGTCACCCTTGATTCTACTCCAGGAATACTTCTTGTAATCGTTACTATCTGCCTGTGTAAAATCTGTATATTGGCCGATATAGAGTTTATTGGTTGAATCGCTGGTACTGAAGCCCGAAGAACCATCTGCAGAGTTGGCATAAGCGATGTGCAAATAAGATGTCTGGCCATTCGTCCCGTTTGTTCCCGGAATACCCTGGTCACCTTTTGCACCCTGTGCACCTTTTGTCTTCATCCATTTGTATGAAGAAACACTGCTACTGTCAGCCTGTGTAAAATCAACATATGTACCCATCCAGTCACCGACATCCTCACCGTTATTACCAGTAAAGGTCTTACCCCCGTCATTAGAATATTTAATATGGAAATAAGAGGTTTTACCAGCTGCTCCTGTAGCCCCGGTTTCACCTTTTGGCCCCGGGATACCCTGCTCGCCCTTTTCACCCTGAAGTCCCTGTAAGCCACGCTGACCTTCTGCAACCTGCTTCAGCCAATCCGGATTATTATCAGCAGGTTCTGACTCTGTACCTTCCGGATTGATGCATAGCCATAATGAACCATTATGGGATACTCTATCAAAATAAGCATGTGGCCCAGCCTCCCATGCCCCTTTGTCAAGAGGAACCCGAATCGGCTGACCGGTAATGGTATCCGTCTGGAATATAAGACCGGTCATCAGGATATTTTGTAGTACAGCCGAATAGTTGTCACAGTCAAACCCCTGTACTTTCATTCCTTTCTTTTTCCCCAGCCAGCTTTTCATCTGTGCCGGTTCCGGGTCCCAGGTATTGGCGTTATCAAAGAAAGTAATACAATTGTTCCCGTTCAGGGTATCAAACAGAATGTATGTTTGACGGTCTAGGTCTGTAAAGTTCCCCGTTTGTGCCAGTATCATTTCCTCACCCGGTTCGTAGTTGTTCCCGGGACGATTTACCATTTTGAATGTTTTTGCATCATAGTCGGCTTCTGTCACGCGAAACTGCATTTGCGCAAAACCAGTAAGTTTTCCTTCTTCATTTTTTGTTGTAAAGAAAGCAGACAGAATGTCATCAACAAACTGGCTCAGTCCGTCCGCTTCTGTCAAGTCTGGTATAACCGTAAAACTTCCATCATCATTCTTTATATATGACTTTACTTTGCAACCGCCCCCGGGAGATATAACAGCACGTCCTTTGAAATATGTAATGCGATTATAAGCTATTTCCGGAACAAATAATCGTTTACGAAAATAGCCTGATTCCATTTCCATATTCCCTTCATCGTCTATCATACCACCAGAAACACCTGTAATGAAATTACCGAATTTTGCTGTTTTATTAACCAAGATTCCACCAAGCAATGAAAGAAGGTAATTCGTTTCATCTTGCTGATCTTTCCGAAGAAACATTTTCAATGATCTGAGAGCAGAAAACACATTACTATCTGAAGGGGGAGTTGAATCATTTACTTTGATAACATATACGCTACCACTTCCGTTTCCTGTATATACCTGCCCCTTATAGGTCAGTGCATCAACTTTATCTTCAATTTCTCCAATACGAGAATAAGGCATACTCTCACCTATCGTATAAAGAGGCGAATCCCAAGGAACATCAAGACTCATTTCCCATCCCAAGACACGTGAGATACGTCCGTTCTCAAAATAGGTATCATCTACGAGATTTATTCTTTGCCCGAACTCGAATGTGCGTGAAATCAAATCTTCATGCACCCAATCACTTCTTAATGTTACCGGATAGGTACCGTCATCCTTCTTTACCTTCTCAGCATATTTCTGTGCTTTATCTTTCAGCTCTTGCTCAGCCTCCGAGATATACTGATCTGATACAAGCTGGATGTTAAATCCAGAAAGGATATACTTGTCACCGTTTGCAGGATACATCATATCATCTGGCAAAGGGCGGCCGTAGTTCTCATTTCTTACTATCTCCCAAAGTTGTTCGCCCCTACTCTCATCTTTGGGATCAGGATTGAAAATTACACCGAACGCCATGCCATTCAGTTTACCAGATTGGAAGGTGATCTGAAGCTCCTGTCCTTCGATAATATACTCTTCCTTGAATGTAAGTCCACTATCTTTGTAACGATAATAGGTGACGGTTTCCTTGGTGCCATCCTCACTCTCTACTTTCTCAGTACGGGTGTGTACATCGGAAAGGGTACCAACCTGGCGAGGATAGACATCGTCGAAAACAACCACATCCTCGATAGCTTCTTCCTGTGACATGCCTTCGTATGCGTCTATATAAGGAGTGTCAGCCGGAAGCATAAGCCGTTTCTGGACTATTCCATTGATTACCACTTGCTCGTCGGTAGGCCGGTAGTTTGTAGGAATATTTTTAGTAGAACCAAACGCATAGATACGGGTGGCATAAGTACCCTCACTTTCGCTGCGAGTGATGTCTGACGCTTCAACTCCTCGCTCTATTTTCACGGCATCACCGAACTCATTTCGCCCAAAATGAATTACGTTATCCGTGATCCAGCAATCGCAGTTCCACTTATCCTCACCCGCCATGGAGAATAGGGCATCTAGCAGATTTATGTTATCATACGTCATCGCTACGGCCTTGTTCTCCACTGTATCATCTATGCTAAATGTAAAATCCGTCCCTTTATAGGTATACCCTAGCGCTTTCAAATTACGAAGGAATACCCCTAACTGAACGTCTAATGCCGCTGTAAGCGACCAAGAAGCCTCACCACCAGCTTGTTCTGGTGTATATTTGAAGATTTTATTTTTCCATTTCCAGTAGTAGGCGTTCATCTTAAGCTCGTAGTCATACCCTCCGGTGGAAGTGTTATAGGTTGGCTTCTGAAGGTCTGTTATCTCATAGATTTTCGCCAGCTTTCCACCGAGTGATTCATCCAATACGCCAGACAGATCTACGTAGTCACCCAGCTTGAACGGTATGGGAGATGGCACAGAAAATGGGAGGATGATGTAGTCCTCTTTCATTAGTGTGAACTTTCCCTTTGCCCCTTTATTAATGGGGGTAGAAAACCTTGTCTTTCCAGATATGTCCTTAATTTCAATCATATCCCCAAAGTTCATAAATAGAAAATGGAAGCCCTAAAAATCAAGACTTCCATTCGAAACAATAAAAGAAATGTTCGTTATTCGCTTCTATCCATCGGGTTTGGTTCCTCAAACTTGCTTGAAATCTTACCAAAACAGCGGTCCAGACTCAATCCATAAGAAACACTTTTACCCAGGTAAATCAGCTTGTAAACCTCATTCCCGAGTACCGGCACCTTGATATTCAATGCTCCTTTCTCCAGCTCTGTCTGAAAGGCTTTCTTCTTGATTCGGTAATCACTTTCCGAATTTCCTTCGATGGTAAACTGTAGTGTAATTTCTCGCGAATCCACTTTTGCGTTGTCTGTTATCACACGTTTGCCATGTTCCAACCGGCTTTCGTTCTCAATGTAGTCTTTCATTTCGTTGAACCCGTCGATGGCATCGAAAAAACCGTCTCCCATACGGGCACCCCATGTAGCCCATGCATCCTTCCCGTTGATAAATAAATCTCCTGTCATAGTCTTGATGTATTACGTTTTACTTCTGAAATATCTGCCTTAATATCTTTCAAGTATTTGGCTGAGTCTTCAGTATTCTCTCTGATTTGCTGTAACTCCAAATAGGAATTGGCCAGGATGGTACGTGTCTCGTCGGCGATGTTGTACAGACCAGTTACTTGTGATGTCAAAGAACCGATGGAGCCTCGCAGTTCGGTAATGGCTACCGTCTGTTGCTGCTCTGCTGTCTCTATCCTAAGATTGGATTCATACACGGCAGTAAAACGGCCGCTCAATTCGCCTGCGTCTTCGTGTGTCATCTCGGTACCAAATCCGCGGCTGGAGGCTGACTGCTGACCGGAAGAAGGATTCTCCCACCCCATAGCCTGCATGATCGCATCACGTTCGTTCAACGCATCGTTGACCATCTGATCCCATTGTGATTTAAGGTTACTTTGTTCCGAACCGGACAAAATTCCATCTGACATGAAGTTTGCAAAGTTCTTGTACCATTCTTTCAAGCGGCTTGCATAGGCATCTGACATCATGCTCTCAACCACTGCCTGCTGCATCATTTTCTCGAAATTTTCTGCGAAGTCTTCCGCATCTGATTCCATGTCAAGTAGTTGGCTCTTGAACTCCTCCCGGATAGTGTCAAACGAGGTGTCGGTCAGCTTTTCGCGGTAAATGTCCTCCAGTTCATCGAGCTGCTTCCAGAATTCAATGTAGCTGTCCATATACTGCGAAGCGTTCTGATATCCATCGTCGGCGTATTGCTTGATTTTTGAGTAGAGGTCAGTAGCGTTGTTGGATACGTTGTACATCTGCTCACTGGTCAGGTTCCAGAAATCACCAGCATTTTTAACTGATACCCCTGCTGCATCACTGACACGTTTCCAGTCCTCGGCAGACATAGCGTTGTTAATTTTCTTATTACTTGAGTGTGTGCCACCGATTCCTAAGAAACCATTGCTGTATGCGGCGGCAGAGCGTTGCATCATCTCTTTTGTATTGGCCATCTGCTCCTCGATATTCTTCTTCTGTTGCTCGTAAAGTTCAGTCGCGTCGGCAACAGCGCTTTCATCCATCTTATCTGCCAGATTATCAAGAGAGGCTTTCAGATCTTGATTGGATATTGTTAGCTTTTCCAAATCGTCTTTCAAATAAGGGTCACTTTCCTTATTTCCGATAAGTCCAAAGGTCAATGTGTCCCATATTCCCCCAACGGCCCTAAAGACACTACCGAAAAGATTGCCAACAAACCCATCAAGCCCCTGCATTCCGATAGCATCTAAAAGAGAAAATGCGGCTCCAATGATTCCACCAATCTTACTTCCTGCTTCTGTAAAAACATCAACAACCTCGCCTGCCAAGTTCCCGATTTGAGAAAGGGAAATTTCAGAGTTTGAACCAAGCTGGGTAATTACATTCGACAAAGCGATAAGGTTGCTTGTTGTTTTGTCCGTTGACTTCTGCACGTTGGTCTGAGCGTTCTGCTGTCTCTTCTGGGCATCATTCAGCTTTTTTGTAGCATCTTCCTTCTGTGCATCTGTTCCGCTTCTCATGGCTTCATTGTATTCCTCCTGAGCGTGTGACAGTTCTTCCTGAGCCATGGCCAGTTCGCTTAATTGCTCAGGTAAGTCGGCCAGCAATCCGCCTTTGTCGATGAGGGTTGACTGGATGTTGCTCAACGCCTCATCAATGACCTTTTTCTGATCAACGGCCATGTTCTTGTACTCATCAGAATTCTTGAAATCTCTAAGCTGTTGCTTTACTTTGTTCAAAGACTCTTTGGAGACCTTATCCAAGTCACCGAATACAAGTTCCCAGTTGATACCTTGCTTCAGCTTCTCAAGATCAAGAGAAGAGAGAGTTTTCTCCATTTCTTTCTGGAGTATATCCTTATCTCCCTGAGTAGTGGCTTCTGATATTTTACGAGCGTACTCATCGGTGATAGCCTGTCTTTTTTGCATGAATGTGCCGTAGTTTTTCAGGTAGCGTTCGTTGGCTTCGATTTCATCTTTTAACCGATCGTTTACTTGCTTATTCTTCGCATTGTCGTAAATACTGTCAAACATGGAAATGTCAACAGTAACAGAGGATGAATCAAAACTTTTCTTTTTATACTTTGGGTTTTGTTTTGCCTTTAATTCTTCTGTTGCTTCGAATATTTCCTTCTGTCTTTGAATTTCTTTCTGAATATACTCTTCTTTAGCCCGCTCAATGGCTTGTAATTCCTTCTTGTTGTCCAACTCACGTTGTGCAAGTATCTTCTCACCTCCATCGGCCATAGCATTAATACGTGCCTGTTCAACCTGATTTTCCAAATCAACAGCTTCTTTTGCACGTTCTAATGCCAACTTACGTTCCAAGTCTGACAGTTTCCCTCCGGCTGATGTTGTTGAGTTTTCTCTTGATACATCCTTATTCCTAACTCCGGTAAGTGTTTCTAGGGTCTTTTCTACACTCTGTAACTCTTTTTCCTTTGCCTTTATAGCAGATTCTACTGTCTTACCAGCTTCTGCCTGCAGTTTCCCACTACGAAGGTCAGCAATCTCTTGATTGAGTCTCTTGATACGCTTGGTGGCATTTTCTACTTCTTTGGATATTGTAGACTGTTGGGCTTCTTTTTTATCGGATAGAGAAGATTTCTCAATCTCTTTTTCCAACTCTATGATAGCGGAAACCGTTTCGCCGAGTTCTTTGTTTACGGAATCCAGTTCTTTCTGGGCCTTATTCGCACTATCTTTGAGCTGATTGTTTACTGCACTATTTTGGGAGAATACGGTCACACCTGTATTGACTCCTTTGTTCTGTAGTGCGCTTCCAGTCATTGTTACAGATGAATTGTACAAAGATTTTGCCTCATTGTAATTCTCCGTGGCAACTTTCTGCTGCTTTTCTTGAGTCCGCTTCTTGCGATACAGTTCTTCAAGTTCTTCTTGGGCTGCCTTCATCCGTATCTGCTTCTCCAGCTGCGCCAAGTAGGATTTAATGGACTCGGTGTTATTGTTTATCAGCTTACCTTCTTCATTAAGACTGGCATTGTAAGAAGGAATGATAGACTGCAAATCAGACAAGGCTTTCTTTTTTTGATCAAGGGATGAAGTTTCACTTTTCAATACGCTGGATAACCTGTCAATCGTTGCTGCCTGCTTGGAAAATTCCTCATCGGCCTTTTTATTCACCGAATTAAGTGTATCTTGAGCTGCAGTGGCTTCATTGGTTCTTTTAGTGAACATGTAAACTGCCGTACCTATTCCTACCAGCGTTGCTAACAAGGTTACATATACATTAGATTTTGAAGCGACATTGAAAGCCTGTTGTGCAGCGGTGGCCAGTCCCAATTCCTTTCTGTACATTCCTATCAGACGGATACTTTCAACGAATCCGACCGCCTTCTGAGCAACGGCGGCGGTAATCAACGCGGCCTTGTACGTTCCGTAAGCTGCAATCAGTCCGCCCATGACAGACAACACATCATCAAGACTTTCCACCAAGTCCTCTGCTGTACCGATGCCAAACTCGAACACTTCCTTATACTTGTTTCCGAACTCATTCATTTTCTGAAAGAGGGTATCTTCGATATTCGACAGTCGCTGGGGCCACGTCCCGGCAGAACTTTCCATAAGATTTGCAAACTTTCCTCCTTCGGATGTCATGTTTTTGAAGGCCTGTTCGACCTCCTTAAAGCCGACCTTACCTTCCTTTACAAGTTCACCTACCTGGTCTTTGGAAACTCCTAATACCTTGGCCAGTTCTTCGTAGATTGGAATACCTCGTCCGGCGAATTGACGGATATCTACGGTCATGGCCCGTCCTTGTGTTCTCAATGTTCCATACAGATAAATAAGCTGCCCGATAGGAATCTGCAATCCGGAAGCCACATCTCCAAGCATAGAAAGTTCATTCACGACATTATCGGCCGAGGAACCGTATGCCAAAAGCTGTTTTGCTCCTGTCGCCACATCGTCAAGATTGAATGGTGTTTTGGCCGCGAACTGGACAATATCGGCGATGAGCTGGTCTGCTTTTGATTTGTCCTGAAGGATGGTTGAAAGTGCTACCTGTAACTGCTGCATCTTTCCGGTTGCTTCAATCACATCGGAGCCGAATTTTTTTATCGCCACCAGTCCACCGATTTCAGCTGCTGTACGCTTTAAAGAATCCGTCAGGGATTTTACTATCTCATCAGCATTATTCGTTCCACTGGCAAACTCCTTGTACTCTCTCGTAAGTTTCCTCACTTCAAGCCTGTTTCTGGCCTGCTGGTCCTGTAACTCGCCAAGGGAATATCTCTGCTCGTTCAAGGCTGCTTTAGCTGTATTCAGTTCAGCCAATTTAGCTTTTGAATTAGGAGAATACTTACCCATCTTTGAATATTCATCAGACAGCCGTCTGACATCATCCTGCGTATCACGGATGATTTTCCGTTGTTTGATAATTTCCTCCGTCAGCTCATCGGAGGCCTTTGACGCAGAATTAATCTTTTTCTTCAAATCATTCTCCATCACAGCACCAGCCTTAGCTGCCTCAGTCACCAGTCCCATCATTTGCTGACGGGTGGATGCCAGTTGCGTTTCTAAAGCTTTTGCTGCAGCCGGGGATTTATTTACGTCCATCTTTTTGAGCTGTGCTTCCAGTTTCTCACATTCCTGTCTCAGACGGATGACCTCCTGATAGTCTGAACTGACTTTAAAATATAGTGTAGCCATATCTATTTCTTGTTTCTTCGTCTGCGTGAAGCCATATCCTTACCCTTCACCTTTGTAACCTTCGTTCCGGTAATGGTGTGGAGTTTATCACGTTGCATTAATATTAAGTTTCTGTATGGTATCTCATAGACCACTTCCCGATAAGACAGATGCAGATTTTCCATGAACGATGCTATCTGACCAAGAAGAGTATCATTTCCTACAACCTCGGTTTCGCTGCCAGCAGACTTACGTTCTTCGCCAAGCTGACAGCTTTCAGAAAAACCTTTGAGTCAATCATGGACAATGCTTCCTCCAAAGCGTTCACGTTCTCTTCGTATGTTCCATTGGCTAACTCCTCACTCAAACTCTCATCACCTGTAATCAACCACGATAATGCCTTACTATAGGCTTTACTCTCTCCTAAAGAGAACAGAACTTCTTTCAGATTGTCCGCTTCTTGTACTCCAGATAAATGAGAGATTGCACCTGATAAATTGTTAACAGTAGGAGGATAAACAGTATATGCTTTCCCATTAACAAATACTGTTCTAAAGTCACTGCCAATAATAGATTCTGATATAATTTTTGCTCCTTGATTCATAACTAAAAGAAAAAGGGTGAAGCCGAAGCCCCACCCATTAAACATCCTGAAAACTAACCGCCACTTTCTTGAGCGAGAGTTATTTTCTTCTCAACGGTCTTGAAAGCATCAGACAGGGAGGTAGGTATACTTCCTGACTGTGTGGTATAGCCTGCCTTTGATACTTCATAGGAAACGGATATCCCAGATTTCACCCTCTTGGTCTTGACCGTTTGCCCGTCCAGCTTTACTGTTGCATCTGAAGGCGTTGCTACGACCTTTACATCAGTTCATGCCTCTTTAACTTCTTCGGAATCGAACCAATACTCCGGCGCAACTGCCGAATTTTTCGGCTCTAACTCCACAGCACTGACGGGAAGACCGATAGCCTTATCGGTAGTTGCTTCTCGGGCACCGATGTCGGCACGGGGAATCACACAATACTGGTCGTCTTCAGTCAAAGCAACAAGTAACTTCTCAATGTTCACCTTACCCCTTGCTCGTTTCCAACCCTTGTCGGTGTTGATAACATCACCTCCCATGAGGTCTTTCTTGGTCGGGTAATCGTACTCTCCAATCGTAAAGTTAACGTTCACATCGCCCATCTCCTTGTCACTGCGATAGGTCTGACCGGTGAGCTGGTTCTTGTAGTTGGTGCGGCTTGCCTCCGCCTCTTCGAGCGTCCACGTATCCTGGTGGATGTTCTTTACCTCTTTCAAAGTGTCGCCCTGCAAAAGAGTGTACAGAGCTTGCCCGGTCAAATCCGCAGAGACCTCGCTTGTTTCGCCATACCAAAGCTTCTTGATATTCACGGCGGTTATTTTCTTTGCTTCTGCCATATCATTTCACATTTAAAACTTCAAACAAAATTCTTACATTCACATAATGACACTTCAAGGATGTGTCCTCCTCTATTCCGATTGACTCGATAGAATAATGATAGGTGGTACCATCATAGCGTCCGGTTATGCCGTCGAATAGCTCTTGCGACTGTTTCTCCAGTTCGTTCAGCCGGATGGTGTTGGCTTCACCTTCTTTCAAGTCAGGAACGCAAAGGTTCACCTCAACGAAGGATTTCTTCCAATATGTGCCTGGCTGCTGCTTCTTGGAGCGGATTACAATCCTTTCAGACTTCAATCCTCCCGTAAGTTTCTTGCCATGAGGTACGATGGATATACCGAAAGGTTGGCAATCACGGTAAAGTATGTTCGCTATGTCGGTAGTTACTATCATTGTACAATCTCCCAATCTTCTGCAAATACATCACTAATGGACGGAACCCATGAATCAGCACGTCCAGTATTCTCATTGTAGATAAGACACTGGCTTGTGTAGTCAATGAAACCTTTTCCTTTCAGGATAAGGTCTTTGGCTGACTGCGGAAGCGACTGCATCTTCGGAATAATTTCGCTCTCAATATGAGACTGCACTTGCTTTATAACGAATAGTCCTTTGCC
>ENA-UEYI01002413-UEYI01002413.1-human-gut-metagenome-genome-assembly--contig:-NODE-2413-length-13013-cov-115.264378_pt1 | contig 13013 bp, 6 predicted proteins | sample MGYA00242900_ERZ507916 | MGnify/ENA primary metagenome ERZ507916 (study PRJEB26167, sample SAMN06115521) | human gut metagenome | host: Homo sapiens | place: China:Chongqing | collected 2015-09-02...
CCTTCACGATAGCCTCCATAATGCAGTCGAGAGCGTCGTTGATGCCGCCCAGCTTTGGAGCGAAACCACCCTCGTCACCGACAGCGGTAGAGAGTCCGCGGCCCTTGAGAACCTTCTGGAGAGCGTGGAACACCTCGGCACCCATTCTTACACCTTCGGCGATGCTCTTGGCGCCTACAGGACGGATCATGAACTCCTGGAAAGCGATAGGAGCGTCTGAGTGGGCTCCACCGTTGATGATATTCATCATAGGAACAGGAAGCACGTGGCCGTTGGTTCCACCGATGTAGCGGTAGAGAGGAATGTCAAGGTAGTTGGCGGCGGCGTGAGCGACAGCGAGGGAAACACCGAGGATGGCGTTTGCGCCGAGGTTGCTCTTGGTGGCGGTGCCGTCGAGTTTGATCATAGCCTCATCGATAGCCCTCTGCTCAAGGCAGGACATTCCGATGATTTCTGGAGCGATCTTCTCGTTGATGTTGGCGACAGCCTTGAGAACGCCCTTTCCGCCGTAGCGCTTAGGGTCACCGTCACGAAGCTCAAGAGCCTCGTTCTCGCCTGTTGATGCGCCTGATGGAACGGAAGCGACACCGATGATGCCGGATTCGAGTTCAACTTCACACTCGATTGTAGGGTTTCCTCTTGAATCAAGAATCTCCCTGCCAGTAACACGTACAATTCTCATAATAAAATAATGTATTTATTAACTTACTGTTTTAGTCTCAAAAAAAGGCCGGGGGTTGAAACCCAGCCTTTATATTCTTTCAATTATCACGCCAGATTATTTAACGAGGCAGACAGCGACACGGTTCTCCTCAGGAGTCTCGAATGGATTGACGGTGTCACCGAAATACTCAGTGATGATCCTGTCCTTGTTGATGCCGGCGTTAACGATGGCCTCAGCGACAACCTCAGCTCTCTTCTCGGAGAGGAACTTGTTTCTCTTGGCGGTACCAGTGGCCTTGTCAGCGTAACCGGAAACGCGAACCTTGGTGTCAGGGTTGGCCTTGAGAGCCTCGACAACCTCATCGATCTTGAGCTGCTCGCTCTCACGGATGTCCCACTTGTTGATGACGAAGAGGATGTTGCGTGAAAGTGACTCGAATGCAGGAACAACCTCAACCTTCTCCTCAACTACTGGTTCTGGTTCTGGTTCTGGTTTAACAACAGGTGCCGGTGCAGGTACCGGAGCCGGAGCGACCGGCTTGGCCTTGCCGAAGCTGAAAGTAAGACCGGCCACAGCCTTGATCTGGAAATCAGCCTTTGAGCCCTTCTTTGAGTTGAAGTGGTCATTCAGAAAGCTGCAGTTGCCTTCGAGGTTGAGGGCTATGACATCGGTGAGTCTGATGTTGAGACCGGCACCTGTTCTGAAAGCAGGTGAGATCTTGTTGTCCTCCCAGAGGTAACCACTGCGGAACTGATCCTTAACCTTTACGGCATCGTCGTTGTTGAATGCGTAGTTGACACCTACACCACCGAAGATGTAAGGATTCAGGGTTCTGTCGAACTTATAGCCTGCGAAGATGGACGCGACATCGATCATGAGGTCAGCCGCACCCTCGACATAGTTGAACTTGTAGACTGTGGTAGGACCATTCACGGCACCCTTAGCCTGCCAGCCGTTGACATTGAGCCTTGCTCCGAAAACCGGAGAGAACTGATAGCCGAATGAGACAGCTGCCGAAGGCGAGATAAGGTCAGAGAATGAGGTCTCACCGATAGTGTGAGCCGCACCACCCTGAAGCTGCATAAACCAATAAGGGTTAAAGTCCTTCTTCTGTGCGTTCGCAACGGACAGAGAAGCCACAAGCACCATGCTTGCGAGAATAGCGAAAAAACGTTTCATAATATTATTGAATATAAATTTGCATAAATAGTGATGCTAAAATACGATTTTTTTTCTAATCTGCAAAATTGATACTGAAATAAGCCATAATAATTACTCAGTACAACATTGTGATCACCATCCTATGTCAATCATCGCTACCAATCAATAAAGCCAACGCCCTCTGAGCCGCCGGCACCGACAGTATCAGACCTGATAAGGATCACACACGTCGCAACGACGCTGCTGTTGTCTTTGGATTTCGCGGTTATGAACACCTTGCCGCCGCTCTTTGCGGTCACGATGCCGGACTGCGAGACGTAAGCCACCGACTTGTCGGACGAATCCCAGATAACATCCTTGATGGAGGCATCCGAAGGTGACACCTTAGGAGTCAACGTGAGGGTCTGTCCAACTCTCATCGATGTTTCCGACATGTCGAGGGTTATGCCACTGACAGGAACCTTTGTCACCTTGACAAAGCATTGGGTGGAATAACTCTTCGAATCAATGGCCAAGGATCCTCTTCCTTCCTTGTAGATCGCCTTGACCTTAACATTCCAATATGGCGTTCCCTTATCCTTGACAGCATCGCAACTCACAGGACAGTTGATCGCAGGAGAGATCTTCAGCGGTTCTGTCGCATTATCCGGAGAGACCTTAACCCTGATGGTGTAGGATTCTCCCATTTTCAAGTTAATGTCCTTATTTTCCTCTGAATAGGAGATCTTTTCGATAGGTATCAGACGCTCGGTTACCGTGACCGAACAAGTTGCCGTGAACGCTCCGGCTCCCGCCGCCACCTTGATTGTGGCAGTGCCTGGAGAAACCGCGGTGACAACTCCCTCATTGACAGTCGCGACAGATTCCTTGTCCGAACTCCAGGTTACGGTCTTGTCCCTCGCATCCTCAGGCAGAACGGTGGCTATGAGCTTTCCACTCTTACCAACTTCAAGAGTCAGCGACTTCTCGTTCAGTTTCACGCCAGTGACCGCATACTTATCGATGACGGTGATTGTCACCTCGTTCGACGTGACATTCTTGCCCTTGACCTTGATCTTAGCCACTCCGACTCCCACAGCGGTGACATCACCGTTCACAACCTTCGCCACGGACTCGTTGTCAGACTCCCACACAAGCGTTTCATCCGCATTGGCAGGAAGCATCTTAAGAGTCAACGCAGTGGACTCTCCTATGTTCAGAGACGATGTCTGAGATGTCAAAGTAAGGGAAGTGGCATAAACGACCGGTTCAAGGACAGTCACATTGCAGGAAGCCTGATGTCCACCGTCAGCGGTTTTGACAGTGATAACCGCCTTTCCGGTTTTCTTTGCGGTCACCTTTCCGTCTTTCTCACCCACTGAAGCGATTTCCGGATGGTCTGACGACCAAGTCACCGACTTGTCAGTGGCGTCAGCCGGACTAATCACAGCCGTAAGCAACTCTGTACCGCCAACGTGCATAGTCAATTCCGGCTTGCTGACAGCGACCCCGGAAACGTGACATTTGACCACTACCTCGCAGGTGGCCGTAAATCCACCGTCCTTGGTTGTGACGGTGATGGTCGCCTTGCCAGCCTTGTTAGCGGTCACCTTTCCGTCTTTTGACACGGACGCCACAGCGGAATTGCCCGATGACCAAGAGACAGTCTTGTCAGAGGCGTCCTCTGGGGCAACTGTCGCGGCAAGAGATTCCGTCTCACCAACGTACAGATTCAGAGAAGACTTGCTGAGAGAGACTCCGGAGACGTGACGCTTGACAGTCACTTCACAATCGGCTTTGAACCCGCCGTCTTTAGTAGTGGCTGTAATAGTGGTTTTCCCTGGCTTCAGTGGCTTGATGACCGCATGCAACGCCGCGCCAGGGGCAATTGACGCCACCTCAGGATCCGAACTTGACCATTCGAGAGACTTGTCTGTGGCATTGGCAGGAGTCAAGGTCGCGCTGATGTCCAATGAAGGGTCTCCGACATAAAGGGTTTTGGAGGAGATCGACAGGGTGATTCCCTTGACCGGTGTCCCGACCTTTACAAGACAGGTCGCCATCTTACCTCCGTCAGAGGTAACGACGTGGATCGTAGCCTCTCCCGTACTCACGGCAGACACAAGTCCCGATTGCGAGACTTTAGCGACCGATTCTTTGTCCGAGTACCACGTGACCTCGGCATTCGAGGCGTTCTGAGGAAGGACCGTCGCTGTCAGTTGATGGGTTTCACCAGGTTTTAATTCGACAGTCGTCTCACTCATGGAAATCCCGGTGACACGGCTGATGACAGTAACCTTGCAGACAGCTGTCACCTTCTCGGCCACCTTGACCGTGACTGTCGCCGCGCCTGCCTTGCGGGCGGTCACATTACCTTCGTTGTCAACCGAAGCGACATCAGGATGATCGGACACCCACGTAAGGGTCTTCTGCGTCGAGTTCAACGGGTACACCGTCGCCGTGAGTTTGCCGCTCTCTCCTTCGAGAAGTTTCAGACTCGTCTTGTCGAGCGAGACATGCTGCGCAGGACTCTTGACACTCACAACACAGTTTGAAGTGAATGAGCCGTCGTTGGTTGTGGCGGTCACAGTCGTCGTACCGGGACCGATCGCGGTCACGGTACCATCCGAGGCAACCGACACGACCTTCGTGTCCGCGCTTTCCCAAACAACCCCTAAATCCGATGCATCCTCAGGAGAAATCACCGGCTTGATCGTGAAACTGCTTCCGATTGTCTCAAGAGTGAATTCACGTGGGTCAAGGCTGATGCCTGTGACAGAAGTACCTACCTTGACATTGCAGTAGGCCGTGAAACCGCCGTCTGACGAGGAGACAAAAACCGTCGCCTCTCCATTGCCCTCCGCCTTGACATTGCCATACGCGTCAACAGTGGCGACAGAAACGTCAGAGGAGCCCCATTTGAGGGACTTGTCCGAAGCGTTTTCAGGGAATATGGTGGCCTTAAGGGAAACGGACTCTCCTTTTTTCAGAGACAGTTCAGACTTGTCGAGCTCGATCTTCTCGACCCCGACTCCGACAGTCACATTGCACGAAGACATGAATCCTCCGTCATCAGTCCTTGCCGTGACCTTGGAAGTCCCGACCTTAAGTCCCTTGATGGTGGCGCTACCGTCCTGATTGTCAACATAGTCAACAACCGAGCTATTCTCAACCGTCCAGATAATCTTCTGATTGTCCGCATTCGATGGTGAGATGATCGCTTTCAACACAAACGAAGCCCCGATGGAGAGATCTTGACGCTCCTTGTCAACGGCGACAGAGCTTACCCCGATCAACTCCTCCTGACAGGCGGAAAAAAGGCACAGGGCCGAAATGAGTAAAAGAATATACTTTTTCATCATGATTCAATTTTTCTCTAACTTCTACTGCCTCTGGCACCTTACTGCATGGCCATCGCCACGTGATTTGTTGTGGCAATACAGGTTAATCTCGGACTCCGCCGCAGTATTTTTGACATGAATCTCAAAAGTTGTCGTAGCCTGCGAGGCGGTAGTTGTCGTCCAATAATCGGCAAACGAGCCTGCAAGCGCGATAGTCGCATTACCTCTTTTAAGATAGCCCGTGCAAGGGTACCAGGCTACACCTCCGGAAGACAGGGTGAAACGCACACCGTGATTAGATGTGTCCGCAGAGTACGAGCCCTCGCTCACTTGGTTCCAAACCCCATCCGGGCCGCCTTTAGGTACACGCCATCCGGCCGGACAAGGATCGTAGACTGTCTTGTCATCGGTCCATAGATTATTCTGGCGTCCCGCATACAGCCAGTCGTTTCCAGTGCTGATATCACAAGTGATGAAAGTGGTCGGATTCGCGATGGCGAAATCAACCGTGCAGTCACTGTTTGAACTAATCTGATCGAAAACACACGTGGAAGCCATCGGAGTGCCATCCGTGGATGCCGCCCCCATAAAAGGATCCTTGCGTCCCCATTGATAGAAAAGGCCGTAAGAGGCCACTCCCTCATAAGATGAGGACAGCGCGCCAACATTTCTGTCCATCATATCCACAGATGCTCCTTGATAGCGCTGTGCTGTCTGATCCGCGTCGAAATCACACATCCAGATATGCCAGGACCAGAGTATCCTGTCATTGGAGTCGTATGCGGCCACAAGGGCGTTACCAGGCTTGAACTGTTCGGCGGTCTTGAAGTACAGGCAACCGTTCTTGACACGGACAGAGGAATTAATCAGAGTTCCCTTAGCGACAGCGTTAGCCGAGTTGTCGGTCTCCCAAACCACACCGGCATGATCCACGGCGCCGACTGATGTACGGGAATTTCCACGCACTAGAGGAAGTTTGTACGAACCGGCCTCGCGTACAATGTAACAGTTAGCTGTTCCTTTAGCGTCCAGCGGCTCACCATCAAGAATATTCGAAATCGACGAAGGAATGTCGGCATTGCGGACCGTGGCGAAATAATACCTCTGCACCCTTACGAAAGATTCGCAGACAGAGCGGCTTACCTCCGTACCACCTTTATAGAAAGTCAGAGTGAATCCTTTCTTGAAAGACTGAGGGATAATGGAGAGATAATAGAACTCTCCCGCATTGAACTCCCCTTCAAGAGAAATCTGTGTGGATGTTTCCGAAGAGGCTGCATGACAGAGCGGAATACCATCTTCTCCGAAAGAAATTGAGACCGATCCTGCTACCGCTTCATTGGCATTGCCTCTGAATATGACCTTGTCATACCCCGATTCCGAAACCGTAAAACGGATGCCGCCCAAGGCATCATAGAAGCCCATCTGATCAGTGGACGCGGATCGCCCTACCATAAGGAACGCAGCCGGGTCAAAAGAGCCGGACACAGCCTGCTGCACAGCGGGCAGGGATGCACTGACAACATTAGATGCGAAAGATGTCGAGCTACTGTAAGGATAAACTCCATAGTAATAGCCACCGGCCGGCTCAGAAGCCTGTCCGGCAAACACAGCAGTAGTTCCCCCCTTCTCAGTGACAAACTTATTACCACCCGAACCGGAATCAGAATCGAAAATGCTGATGCTGTCGGAGGGATTCCAACTTACAGAGCCGAAATTGTCGGTAATGGCCGCCTTGGTCTCAACCGAAAGATAAGCCTTTAGCAATCTGGAAGTCTTTTCTTGCCCTGGAACATCAGGTGCCGGAGCAGAAGACTCCTTCTGGCAGGAGATTGCCGCAAAAGCAAGCGACAACATCATTAATCCATATAATCTCATAAGACGAAATAACATTGTAACAAAGTCGAGAGATATTCAAAAGAGGGAAGACAGAAAACTATCTTCCCTCTTAAGAAATATTATAGATTAATACTCGTCAAGAGTAGTAAACTACTTGTTCTTGTCAGCGATACCGTTTGGCCATTTAGCCTTGGTGTTAGCTGTAGAAAGAACGGTTACCTTACCCTTAAGGTCAAGAGTGTAGAGATCACCAATCTTGACAACGAGGTTATAGTCAGCGTACTTGTCAACAAGAAGGTCGGTACCGAGATTCTCCCAAGCAACGTAGAGACCCTTGGTTGTTACATTCACGCCATACGTGAGACATCCACCGAATGACTCCTTAGAGTTGTCCTTGTAAGGATAGGTAAGAGCATTACCAGCCTTGAATTCGACAGAGCCCTGGAGGTCATTGAGGCCATACTGAGTCTTTGCATAATTAGAAGCGGTCATCATACCTGTAGCCGGATCGAAGGTGAAGATAACATTATCCTCGTTCTCCTTCTCGACAACCTTGACATCGGTTGGGATATAGGTCACGTCCTTCTCATTCTTGAATGTACCAAGTTCAATGTCCTTATTAGTTGTGATGACCTTGAAAGGAGTCTGGAAGACTACATAGTAGTAACCAACCTTCTCCTTGGCAGGAGTGATCACATCAGCTTCGGTAGTACATGTCTCAGTAACCTTCACGAGAACAGCGGTGTCCTCGGTAAGAATGTTGTTCATGAACTTGATGTCAGGTGATGTCGCAGGAGCTGCGATGATAGCCTTGAACTCAGCAGCTGTGAAGACTACCTTATCAACGTTTCCATCTTTGGTGATGAACTTGTAAGCATCCTTTGGATAGTTAACCTTCCAATCAGCCGTGCTGTTCATAATCTCGAAGGAGATTGTGGCATCGTCAGCGATGTTGATGTTCTTACCGTACTCCTCGAAGTGCTCGATGAGAGATGAAGAGTAAGTGAAGTTCTTGTCGGCATCAGCCTTACCCTTGACACGAACGCCAGCGTATTCATCGTAGTTCTTAGTTGACGGGATGTACTTGGACTCAGGCCTAGCTTCTACAGGCACATTCATCTTACCAAGGAGGTAATCAGGGTTGAGGATAAGCTTGAGAGGAGTTACGAACTCATGCTCGTGCGTCGTAGGAGTCTTCGCAGAGATCTCGTAAGCGAACTTGAAGCCAACATTAGGGGTCTTCTTGCTGTTCTTCTTAGCCTTATAAGCGAACTCGATCGTTGTCTTATCTGAAGGGATCTTAGCGTTCTTATCAACCAAGAGAGAGATTACGTTAGTAGAAGTATTCCACTCTTCCGGAGCCTCAACAAAGAATGTGATGCCTTCAGGGAATGTGTACTGCTTTACAGGAACGTAAGTGGTGTCAAGCTGACCATCAGCACTCTTCTTGATGTCGAGGACATAGAGGTTATCCGTGTCGTAATCCTGAAGGAATGCCTCGTAAGAGAGACCCAATCCACCAAGGACAGTCTGGTTAACCTCTTTCCAAGTAACTTCAAGCTTGTCATCAGTGTAGTCAGGGCATGCAGTCATAGGAGTAGTGAACTTGATGACATTATCGCCACAGAACTTAACGAAGTGATCTGTGAAGGTCTTGTAGTAAACAACAGGAACTTCAGGTTCAACCTTCTCCTCGACGATTCTGATCATGATGTAGCAAGTAGCAAGAGTGTACACCTTGTCACCGAGCTTGGTGGTGGCGGTAACCTTTACCTGAGGGGTTCTGTTGACAGCAGGACGGGTTGACTCATTAAGGAACTTATCGTTAACCCTGATCTTGCTGCCTTCGATAACAACGAACTGATTCTGATCAGTACGTTTATCTTCTCCGAGGAAAGGCTCGTTGACCTCACCCTTCTCGTTAACGAGCTCAAACTTGTAGTCAACATCAACACCGATCTCTTCAGCAAGTGTGTCTCTAACATTATAACCTTCAGCAAGAAGCGTTACGTAGTCTTTAAGATCAAGAGTCTCAGTGTAGAGAAGCTCCGGAGTAGGAAGTTCTGGAGCGTAGAGTTCATCGTCAGCAGGATTGTTGATTGCGATAGGCTGAGAGCGATACGGCCTAATTGTCTTGACAATCGGGCTAACATCATTTTTTGTGAAATCCTTATGGATAAGACCATAATGAGCATAGAGGCCAGCGATGCCTACATAGGCATAGTCGGAAGTGATGGTCTCACCATTAGCGTAGGTCTGAAGAGCGATGATGTCGTTCTTGAGATCCTCCGGCTCATTATCAGCACCAGGTCCAAACCATGTCTGAACAGGGAAGTGGTTAAAATCATTGAGTTTGATAGAGAAAGTAGCCTCTCCACCCTTAACGACAGGCTTCTGATTCTCGCTTACGATAGAGACAAGATCCTTATTGTCAGAAGCGCTTCTTGTGCCCATTTGGATGGTCTTTACCTTTCTGTTGATGAAAGCCCATTCATTTGCGTTAACATCAGCGTTCTCAGGATTGAGCCTGTAAGTCACATCGGCTGCGCCAGAAGAGTAGAAGTGATAGACATCATTCTCTTTGTCCGGAATGATGATACCATAAGGGAACTCGATGTAGCCAAGACCCTCCATCAGAGCCTCAGGAATAAGAGCAAGGCTCTTGACAGTTGTAAGAAGACTGATCTCAACCACGCCATCCTTCGCTCCCTCGACATTGTGGAAGGTAATCTTGCCGCTCTCCTCGTCATAAACAGCCGTTATGGTTCCCTCAGGGAACACATCGATGCTCGTGACCTCAGAAGTTGTCTCCTTGGAGGCAGGATCATAGGTGTACTTAACCCACTTGCCGTAGTTGGCGTCACTCTTGTCGGTGCAAGGCTGATACCAGATCTGAAGGGCATCCTTGCCGTCAACGCCGTCCTTGCCAGGAGCGCCAGGTGCGCCGTCGTTGCCGTCCTTACCAGGATCACCCTTGTCACCCTTGTCACCCTTGTCACCCTTGTCACCCTTTGAGGCGAATCCGGTGTCTTTACCGTCAATGAACCAGTTGCCATTGGCACCGATGGTAACAACAGAACCGTCCTTGCCAGGAGCGCCAGGTGCGCCGTCGTTGCCATCTTTACCATTGGTAATCTCGAAAGACTTTTTGTTGCTCAGAGTCACCTTGACTCCGTTAGTAATAGGCGTCACATCCGTGATGACGGCACCGTTGGTGATAGCAGTCTGAAGATCACTTACAGTGTTCTCCAGCTTCTTCACACGTTCCGTCAAGTTGTCGATGTCGCCCTCGTAGTCCGTACAAGATACGGCTACTCCAGCGAAGCCCAAGACAAGGGCTCCAACGAGGAACAAGTTTTTAATTTTTTTGTTCATAGCTAAAAACAAAATTGAAATAAATAAAACGTATAACTCATAGTAATAAATATGTTTTGCGGCCCCCACAAGGGGGTACTCCATAACACAATGACAAATATATGGGTTTAATTTTTCATAAGCAAGATTTTTCATATAGAAATTGCCGAAAAACCGAAAAAAAAGCATTTGTCACTATGAGTGACATCCCATTTCTCACGGGAATCCACGTCACAAGCTTCCGGAACGAACATATTCATAAGCAAAACCCGCCTCCGACATGCACTTTGCATGCGAAAGCAGGGGAAAACAGTCGTTATGATCGGGATGCCGGATGCTTCGGCTGGCTCAGCGGCCGTAAGGGCTTAAAGATATATACCTATAATATAGTTACAGCGCACGCTCAGTCCTTCAAGCACCCAATAGGAACAATCTTGACCCCATCAGGCCTTGTGTACGCCATTTGGCCACCTGTGATGATCATAAGCAGATCCGGCTCTCTCAGCGGGTTCTGCATCTCAGATTCGTTGTGTGTTTTTATCAGCCGCTTAAGTTCAAGCAGATGTGCCGCACCGTCCTCAATCTCGCGGCTGCCGAGTTTGCACTCAATCAAGGCATAGCGTCCGTCCGAAAGATGCAACACGACATCCGCTTCAAGTCCGTACCTGTCCCGGTAATACGAAAGGTGGCTATCTTGATCCATCGTGTAAATACGAAGATCACGTATGCACATCTGCTCGAACAGGAACCCAAATGTCTTCAATTGTGTCATCAAGATATCCGGAGACAACCCCAAAGCGGCGACCGCGACAGACGGATCACAGAACGATCTTTTAGGGGTACTTCTGATGTTTGATTTACTCCTTATCGCCGGACACCATGCACCTATATCCTGAATGACAAACAATTTTTCCAAAGCCTTGACATAATCATCAAACGTGTCCGAAGAGCAGCTTACCTCACCGGAAGAAGTGACATCCGAAAGCATTGATGTCTTTTTGACAATCGTTGAGATGTTACGGGCGTATGAACGCATTATCATCGCGGCAGTCTTCTCGTCACGCTGAACTCCATCTATTCTGGAAATATCCTCCGAGCAGACACTTTTCATATAATTCTTGGCAACAAGCAACCGGGCCTTGTTTTTTGCAGGAAGAAGCGATGCTGGCCATCCACCACGGCACGCCGCAAGAATCAATTCCTCGACAGACAGTTTTGAAGTTCTACCGTCAATATCATATTCCGGGTCATTAAACAGTTCACCGACAGAGACCTGCCCTGTCGACTCCTTTGACTCCCATAAACTCATAGGGAGCATTTTCATCTTTGCGATCCTGCCTGTTCCCGAATGTCTGGTCTCTTCTTTTTTCACCCTATTGGAGCCAGTAAGGATGAACTGTCCCGGGACACCACCTCTTTTATCGCATACTGTTCGTACCGCATCCCAGATTACAGGCGCATCCTGCCATTCGTCAATCAAACGTGGAGTGTCGCCCATCAGAAGAAGCGATGGCTTGGAAGCCGCCGTCGCCAGATATTCATCCCTCATGTCAACATCCTGCAAACTAATGGAGCTGTTAGCAATTTGGCTGCATGTCGTGGTTTTTCCGCACCATTTCGGCCCCTCAACAAGCACCGCGCCCGAGGCTTCAAGGTTGTCTTGCAATATACGATCAGCGATTCTCTTGAGATATTCCATACTAAATTTTCATTTATTTGCCAAAGTTATGAAAATTAACGTAAAAGCACAAAGCAATCGGTGTTTTCGTGGCATTTCAATCGGTGTTTTCGTGGCATTTCAATCGGTGTTTTCGTTGGTATATTCTCTGCCAAGCATAGTTTTCATATTTGGCGACAATTCGTTATATTTGAATGGACTTGCGCATAATGACACAACCGATTCGGCAGCCCTGCTGCAATGTCCGTAAAGAGCCGAATCCAAAAACATAGGCAAATGAGAAAAATTGCTGTTATTGAATATCTTCTGTCCAGTGTTCTGCTGTTGACTGTTCAGACACTGCCGATAGGAGTCATCTCTTCCGCAGCGGCACAAGGCCAAAGTGTGGTGGTGGACAAAACGCTGACTTTTGAGAACAAGGTGCACGACTTCGGAAAGTTCGCCGAGAGCGGTGGATCACAGACCTGCATATTCAAGTACAGAAACAACACCAACGTGGCGATTGTCATACAAAAGGTGATCGTATCGTGCGGCTGCACGCAGGTGGAATGGTCGGGAAAACCGACAAAACCGGGAGAGAACGGCGAGATAAAGGTACTGTTCTCCAATCAGATAGGATCTGGCCACTTCGACAAGTCCATCGCCGTGTACGTTTCCTCGAGTCCAAACCAGATCATCCTCAGGGTCAGAGGGGAGGTCTTGGAGGCAGAGGAAAAAGGAGAAGCCACTTCACCGGCCCCATAAAGAGCCTTGGCGAAATGGCTTGACCAGTCACAGAGTCCGGCTTCTACTTCTTGCCGATTCTCACTTTGGCCTTGACGACCTCACCCTCACTTGTCACGACAGCTTTCCTGGCGGTGTCGAAAACAGCCCCGTCAGGGATAGTGATGGCGCATCCATCAGCCAATGCAAGTCCTCCAATATCCACAATCGAGCCTTCGGCCCCCTCAGCCGACAGTTCTCCCGCGGCATCGGAGAGTTCCAAGTAGGCATTGTA
>ENA-UEYI01002417-UEYI01002417.1-human-gut-metagenome-genome-assembly--contig:-NODE-2417-length-12988-cov-6.539385_pt1 | contig 12988 bp, 7 predicted proteins | sample MGYA00242900_ERZ507916 | MGnify/ENA primary metagenome ERZ507916 (study PRJEB26167, sample SAMN06115521) | human gut metagenome | host: Homo sapiens | place: China:Chongqing | collected 2015-09-02...
CTCAAAATGACAAAGTTTATCAGAAGTATTATGACGAGCTTATTATTTTGCGACAGGGTGTAAACGAAGGTCAGCACGTTCTTGGAGGGGATACCGGACAGACGGGCTGCCTCGGGGTTGCCGCCCACGCAGTAGATCTGGCGGCCCAGAGCGGTCTTGCGCAGGAAGATATCAAAGATGATGAACACAATGATAACCAGAATGAAGCTGAAGGGGATACCGGGGAACTTCACCTTGGTGGTGCCCTCATAATAGGTGGTGAACAGAGAGCCGCCGCCGATCCACATGAGTCCGTCAATGCCGGTATTGGTGAAGGCGATGGACTTGGAGCCGGTAATGACCAGCGCCAGGCCCCACAGTACGTTCTTCATGCCCATGGTGGACACGAAGGGATGGGGCAGATCCAGTCGGGTCAGCAGCGTGCCGTTGATGAAGCCGGCCAGGGTGCTGACGGCCAGGCCGCAGAGCGCCAGCAGGAAGGGGTTCGTGATGCCGGACTGGACCATAACGCCGATGGTGCAGGTGCACAGCACGCAGTTGGAACCAACGGACAGGTCGATACCGGCGGTAATCAGGGCGCACAGCATACCGGAAGCGATCAGGCAGTTGATGGATGCCTGCTTCAGGATATTCATGAAGTTACCGACCTTCATGAACTTGTCCGGCATGGTGATGCAGAAAATCAAAACCAGGATGGCAAGGGCCATCAGTGTACCGAGCTTTTGCAGAAGCTCTTTCATTTTCGTGTTTTTCATATCAGTCTAATTCTCCTCCCCAGGCCGCTTTCATGATGTCTTCGGAATTGAAGTGCGGCGTGTCCCGGTCAATATCAGCCATCACTCGGCCGCCGCGCATAACTACCACATGGTCGCTCATAGCCAGGATCTCCGGCAGCTCGGAGGAGACCATGATGACGCACTTGCCGGCCTTCACCAGATCGTTCATGACCCGGTAAACCTCGATCTTGGCGCCCACGTCGATACCACGGGTGGGCTCATCGAAAATAAAGATGTCGGCGTCGGTATTGACCCACTTGCCGATAACCACCTTCTGCTGGTTGCCGCCGGACAGCTGACCGACGACCTCATTCAGGGAGGGGGTCTTGATCTTCAGGGCGCTGACATTGTCATTGCCCGCCTGCTCAATGCGGTCCTTATTCAGGAAGGGACCGTTGGAGAACCCCTTCATATTGGCCAGGACCAGATTGGTCCGCACATCCAGGTTGAGCACCAGGCCCTGACCCTTACGGTCCTCTGTCAGGAAAGCGATTTTTCTCTTGATAGCGTCCTTCGGCGTTCTGATATGTACCTTCTCGCCCTTGACGTAGATCTCGCCGCTGTCCAGCTTGTCAGCGCCGAACACCGCCCGCATGGTCTCCGTGCGGCCTGCGCCGACGAGGCCCGCAAAGCCGGTGATCTGGCCCGCATGGGCCTTAAAGCTGACATCGTGCAGGACGCCGGCCTCGTTGAGGCCCTTGGCCTCCAGCCACACCTCGCCCTTGGTGCCGAATTCCTTGGGATACAGGTTATCCAGAGTACGGCCTACCATGGCGTTGATGAGGGAGTCCTCCGTGAGGTTCACGGTATCCTCGGTGATGATGTGCTCGCCGTCACGCATGACGGTCACACGGTCGCAGAGCTCAAAGAGCTCTTCCAGTTTATGTGACACGAACAGGATGGCCACGCCCTTGGCCTTCAGGCCCCGGACGGTCTCCATCAACTGCTCGATCTCTTCCTTACCCAAAGAAGAAGTGGGCTCATCCATAATAATGAGCTTGGCATCCAGGGACACAGCCTTGGCGATCTCCACCATCTGCTGCTGACCCACGCCCAGCTTACCGCACTCCAGGTGGACGTTGATCTCCGGATGTCCCAGTGTTTTCAGCGCTTCTTCCGCCTCGGCGTGCATCCGGGGATAATCCAGCAGCAATCCCTTCTTAACGGCACGCCCCATAAAAACGTTATCCGTGACAGGCAGCTGCTTGACGATGTTCAGCTCCTGATACACACAGGCGATGCCTGCCTCGCGGGACTGAACAGGGTTTTTGAAAACGACCTTCTGGCCGTCCACAAAGATTTCCCCTTCTTCCGGAGTGTGAACGCCGGTGAGCACCTTGATCAAGGTGGATTTACCTGCGCCGTTTTCTCCGATCAGACCGTGGATCTCACCGGGTCTGATGCCGATAGACATGTCTTTTAACGCGACAACACCAGGAAAACGTTTGGTAATATGTTTCAGTTCGACGACATACTCGCTCATGGAATTACCTCGTTTCTGTTTTTCCTGATTTCCGAACCGCTCCCGCCGCAGCGGAAGCGCTCTCTCGATCCCGATTCCCGGGGTTATTTTCGTTGAAATGTGCTTGCTGTTTAATCGTTTTCTTCTGTGCGTATTGTAACCGGGATCAGACAGAGAATGGTTCCTGCCAGATCCCGGCGTGCCGAAAATTCTCCGTTCCGCCGTGGGACCCCATCAGGTTTCCGCTTGCAGGCACGCGCATGATCGGCTTTTCGGAATACAGCGGCAGAAAACCTGCCGCTGTATTCCGGCTTTTTCGCTTTTCAGCTATGGATAGCAGTCAGGCTGAATTAGCCCTTCATGGCCTCCAGGTTGTCCAGGTAAGCCTGGCCGTTCTCAGCGGTAACGACCTGAACGGGAGCGTTGATGACTTCGTCAACGGGCTCGAGCTTGACAGCCTTCACGGCAGCCTCGACCACCTGATAGCCCATCTCATAGGGCTGCTGAGCGACGGTAGCCTTCACCAGCTCGCCGTCCAGGATCAGCTTCACGGCGGAAGCGTTGCCGTCAAAACCAACGATGGTGATGTCAGACACGCCGGCGGACTTGCAGGCGTTCATAGCGCCGATAGCGGTATCGTCATTGTGGCAGAGCACGATGTCGATCTGATCGGGATAAGCGCTCAGCAGGTCTTCCATGGCCTTGGTAGCGCCGTCGGTCAGGTTGTTGCCGGACAGCTTGGCCAGAACTTCCACGCCAGCCTCGGTGCAGGCCTTCTCATAGCCTTCCATACGCATGTTGGAGGTGTTGTCGCCTTCCTGACCGTAGATGATAACGGCCTTGGCATCGGTACCGGCCTGCTCGATGGCCCACTTGCCGCCCTCATAAGCAGCGTCCACGTTGGAGGTGCCCACGAAAGAGGTCTGGCCAGCGATGCCAACGTTGGTGTCAACAGCCAGCACGGGGATGCCAGCGTCGATGGCAGCCTGCAGAGCGCCCTGAGCGGCACCAGCATCGTTGGGAGCGCAGACGATGGCGTCGCAGCCAGCGCCAATCTGCTGCTCGATCATGGAAACCTGACCCTCGATATCGCTCTCAGCGCCGGGGCCAACCACGACCACGTCAACACCCAGATCATCACCGGCGGCCTTGCAGCCGGCCTCCACATAGCCCCAGTACTCAGAGGCCAGGGTCTTCAGGACAACAGCGACCTTGACATCGCCGGTAGTGGGGGTCTCGGTCTCGGTCTCGGTCTTGTTCTCGGTGTCGGCAGGGGCCTCGGTCTTCTTGCCGCCGCAGGCAGCCAGAGACAAAGTCATTACCAGTGCGAGAGACAGTGCAAACAACTTCTTCATTCTTCATTTGCTCCTTTTCATTTTTTTCAGGATGTTTCCGGCAAAAAGCCGAATTCCTGACAGTATTAATTTAGCACAAACATGGCAAACATTCAATCTTAAACTTTGCTCAAAGTGTAAAACTGTTATCGTGCACATGGAAAATCGTTTTCGTTTGGCACTTTTCACAGTTCATTTCAGAGGTCAGCCGCCGCAGGCATTAACCGTACTTATGAATATACCATCACGATTTATGGCTGGTTTCAGGTTGCGGCGCATCGTATGTCTGCCGCGGACATTCTTTGGTCAGTTTGCGCACACAGTATGTCTTGCCGTTGGTTTTCTCCGTTTTTTTGTCCGCTTTGTCAATAGGCACATCCCCGCTTTACCACTTATAATCAGGAATAGAGTGTCATACTATAAATGCGATGCATACCTGGTCCGATGGATACTTCGGGCAGAAAGGGATCTGATATGAACATTTTCTCTCTCTTTACCCTGTGCGGAGGGCTGGCCTTCTTCTTATACGGCATGACGGTCATGTCCAAAAGTCTGGAAAAAATGGCCGGCGGCAAGCTGGAGCGGCTGCTCAAGCGCATGACTTCCAACCCCATCAAAAGTCTGCTGCTGGGCGCCGGCATCACCATCGCCATCCAGTCCTCCTCCGCTATGACGGTCATGCTGGTGGGTCTGGTGAACTCCGGCGTCATGGAGATCGGACAGACCATCGGCATCATCATGGGCTCCAACATCGGCACCACCCTGACGGCGTGGCTGCTGTCCCTCACCGGCATCGAAAGCGAGAACTTCTTTGTCAACTTCCTCAAGCCCAAGAATTTCTCCCCCCTGCTGGCTCTCATCGGTATTCTGCTCATCATGGGCTCCAAGCGGCAGCGCCGCCGGGACGTGGGCCGGGTGATGATGGGCTTCTCTATTTTAATGTACGGCATGGAGCTGATGAGCGGTGCGGTGTCTCCTCTGGCAGATATGCCGGGCTTTACCCACTTCATGACCGCCTTCACCAATCCCTTCCTGGGTGTGCTGGTAGGCGCCGCCTTCACCGGCATCATCCAGTCCTCCGCCGCCTCCGTTGGCATTTTGCAGGCACTGGCCATGACCGGCTCCGTCACCTACGGCATCGCTATCCCCATCATCATGGGCCAGAACATCGGCACCTGCGTTACGGCTCTGATCTCCTCTATCGGCGTCAGCCGCAATGCCAAGCGGGTGTCCGTCATCCACATCTCCTTCAACCTCATCGGCACCGCTCTGGGTCTGCTGGCCCTGTTTGGCAGCGAGATGTTCCTGAATCTGCCCTTCCTGACAGAGCCCATCGGCGCTGTTGGCATCGCATTCTGCCACACGATCTTCAACGTCTGCACCACCCTTGTGCTGCTGCCCTTCAGCCGGCAGCTGGAGCGCCTTGCCAACAAGGTGATCTCCACGGAGGACAAGCCCTCTGACTTCGCCTTCCTGGACCCCCGGCTGATGCGGACCCCCGGCGTGGCTGTCAGCGAATGCGCCGTCATGACCAACTGCATGGGCGCTCTGGCGCTGGAAAGCATGCAGCTGGCTCTGGCCCAGTTCATTCAGTATGACGGCAGCCGGGAGGAGCAGATCCTGGCCAACGAGGACAAGCTGGACACCTATGAGGACCGTCTGGGCGGCTATCTGGTCCAGATCTCCCAGCACGGCACCTCCTCCGCCGACATGCGCACCGTCTCCCGCCTGCTTCACGCCATCGGGGACTTTGAGCGCATCGGTGACCACGCTCTGAACCTGCAGGAATCCGCCAAGGAGCTTCACGAAAAGCAACTGGCCTTCTCCCCCATTGCCCGGGAAGAGGTGGATGTGCTGACCTCCCTGCTGGAGGATCTGCTGAACAGCGCCCTGCGCAGCTTCCAGTCGGACGATCCCCAGATGGCCCGGCAGGTGGAACCTCTGGAGGAAACTATGGACCTCCTTACGGAGGAGATCCGCAGCCGTCACATCCGACGGCTCCAAAGCGGCCAGTGCACTATCCAGCTCGGCTTCATCCTCAACGATCTGCTGAACAATGCCGAGCGTGTGGGCGATCATTGCTCCAACATCGCGGTCAGCGTCATTGAGGAGCAGGAAAAACAGGCCGCCTCCCACGCCTATCTCCACAGTCTGAAGAAGAATGACGAGTTCTCCTTCCAGCTTCAGCAGAATCTGAGCCGGTACGTCCTGCCTGCGGAAACCGCAGAGGACCAGCCTGCCGAATAAGGAACCTTGCCAGCGTTCCCTTACGGGAGCGCTGGCTTTTTGCGTTTCCGGCCGCATATTCGGTTGAAGATGGCCCGTTCTGTCCGGGAAATCGAAAAATCAGCAGTCTCGGCCGCCGAAACAGTCCCTTTCTGTATAAATATGTGCTTTACCTTCCGGTGTTTTTCTGTTATACTATATGTTTGTTAATGTGGAACATTGTTTGTTCCGCCTGATTTGAGAATGGGGGTGTCCGAATGAAGTATCAGAAATGGCATATCGGTACGGCATCAGAACAGGACACTGCCCTTTTGAAGGAAGCCGGCTACCCCAGTCTGCTGGCCACGGTGCTGGCCGCCCGGGGCATCACCACCTCCGAGGCCGCTGCCGAGGCGTTGGAGCGGGAGACCTCTCTGACGATCTCCCCCATGCTCATGCGGGACATGGACAAGGCGGTGGCCCGGATCCAGAAGGCGCTGGCCAACGATGAGACCATCGCTGTTTTCGGCGATTACGATGTGGACGGCATCACCTCCACGGTGCTGCTTCTGGACTATCTGAAAAACTGCGGTGCCAAGTGCCTGCGCTATATCCCCCGGCGGATCGAGGACGGCTACGGCCTCTCCAAGGACGCCATCCAGAGCCTGCGGGACAAGGGCGCCACCCTGATGATCACCGTGGACTGCGGGATCACCGGCAACGAGGAGATCGACTTTGCCGCATCCATCGGCATGGACGTGGTGGTGACAGATCACCATGAATGTAAGGAAAACCTCCCCAGGGCCGTAGCGGTAGTGGACCCCCACCGTCCGGATGACGCCTATCCCTTCAAATATCTGGCTGGCGTGGGCGTGGCGCTGAAGCTGGTGCTGGCTCTGGGCGGACCGGACCGGGAAAACGCCCTGTTCGCCCGGTACTGCACTCTGGCCGCCATCGGCACCATTGCCGACGTCATGCGGATGGAGGGGGAAAACCGCACCATTGTCTCCTGCGGCCTTGCCGCCCTGAACCACACGGATTTTGTGGGCATCCATGCCCTTTTGAAAGAGGCAGGGCTGCTGGGCAAGCCCATCACCTCCATCCAGATCGGCTTCGTTCTCTCCCCCCGGATCAACGCCGCCGGGCGCATGGGGGCTGCGGATCTGGCCGCGGACCTTTTGCAGGAGACCGATCCCGTCAAAGCGGAGGAGCTGGCCAAGCAGCTATGCGACCTGAACCGGGAGCGGCAGGCGGTGGAGCAGTCCATCTGCGCCGACGCCATCGCCCAAATTGAACGGCTGCGGCCGGAGGAACGGAACGCGCTGGTGCTTTCCAGCGAGGAATGGCATCAGGGTGTGGTGGGCATCGTAGCCTCCCGTCTCAGTGAAAAATACGCCGCCCCCAGCTTCATGATCCATCTGAAGGACGGCTCCGGCAAGGGCTCCTGCCGCTCCTACGGCGGGTTCAACCTGTTTTCCGCGCTGGAATCCTGCTCTGACCTGCTGGACGGCTTCGGCGGTCACGAGCTGGCAGCCGGTTTTACCATCCCGGAGGAAAACATTGATACCTTCCGCCAGCGGATGAACCGCTTCGTAAAGGCCGCCTCCGGCGGTGAGCGGGCGGTGAGCTGTCTGGAAGTAGACGCCGCCATTTCCAACCCGGCGGATATGACGCTGGAGCAGGTGGACCATCTGGCCCAGTTGGAGCCTTACGGCTCCGGGAATCCCCGCCCGGTGTTCGCCCTGCTGGGCGCCACGGTGGACAGCGTTCAGGCCGTGGGCCAGGGCAAGCACCTGAAGCTGCGGCTCAGCAAGGGCCCCAGCCGGTTTGACGCCATTTTCTTTTCCATACCGGAGGCCGCCGCTCAGTTGGAGCCCGGCTGCCGGGTGGATGCCGCCTTCTATTTGCAGGCCAACACCTTCCGGGGCACCACCACTCTGCAATTGCAGCTGGTGGACCTGCGTCCCTCTTTGACTCCCAGCCGCCATGAGGCGGAATCCTTGGACCTGCTGCACCGCCTGACGGGGGAGCAGCCCCTCACGGCCCAGGAGACCGCCCGGCTCATGATCTCCCGGGACCAGTTTGCCGCCTTCTGGCGGATTCTGGACCGGCACCTGAAGCAGGGCAAGCTGGAAACAGATCTGCTGCCCTATCTCCGTTCTCTGGCGGCGCAGGTAGGCGGCTGCGACAGTTTTCTCCGGGCCGCGCTGGCCCTGACGGTCTTTCAGGAGCGGGGGCTCATCTCCCTGTCCCGGCAAGAGGATCGGGTAACGCTATGTCTCAATCCCATTCAGGGAAAGGTGGATCTTTACGCCTCTCCCTGCCTGCGCCGTCTCCGGGGCGGTGCGGAGGTTAAACGAGGTGATTCGCAGTGACGATTGACGAACAGTTTGAGAAATTGGAAAGCACCGTCCGGGAATACAATCCCGGCGCGGATTTCAAGCGCATCCGGGAATCCTATGAATTCGCCAAGCAGCATCACGGCGAGCAGCGCCGCAAAAGCGGTGAGCTTTATATCACCCACCCCTTAGCCGTGGCGCAGATCGTGGCGGAGGAACTGCATCTGGACTCCGAGTCCATTGAGGCGGCCCTACTTCACGATGTCATTGAGGATACGGACGCCACGTATGATGACGTGGCCAAGCTCACCTCCCCCACGGTGGCGGATCTGGTGGAGGGCGTCAGCAAGCTGACCCGGATCCAGTACGCCACCAAGGAAGACGAGCAAATGGAGAACCTCCGGAAAATGCTCATCGCCATGAGTAAGGACATCCGGGTCATCCTCATCAAGATCTCCGACCGGCTCCACAATATGCGGACCATGGAGTATCAGACTCCCGCCAAGCAGAAGCAGAAATCTCTGGAGACCATGGAGATCTACGCCCCCATCGCACATCGGCTGGGTATGCAGCGGATGAAGTGGGAGCTGGAGGATCTCTCCTTAAAATATCTGGACCCCATCGGCTACGATGAGATCGTCTCCAAGCTGGACGCCAAGCGCCCGGAGTATGACGCTCTCATGAGCCGCACCCAGGCTCAGATCGATCAGCGGCTCAATGAAATGGGCATCAAGCACATTGTCTACGGCCGCATGAAGCACCCTTATTCCATCTACCGGAAAATGTTCAGCCAGAACAAATCTCTGGATGAGATTTTCGACCTCTTTGCGTTCCGGGTGGTGGTAGACACCGTCAGCGACTGCTACAACGTGCTGGGCGTGATCCATGACCTCTACAAGCCCATTCTGGGGCGCTTCAAGGACTATATCGGCACCCCCAAGCCCAACGGCTACCAGAGCCTTCACACCACCGTCATGGGCAATGATGGTATCCCCTTTGAGGTGCAGATCCGCACCACGGAGATGCACGAGATCGCCGAGTACGGCGTGGCCGCCCACTGGAAGTATAAGCAGAACGGTCAGGGCGCCGGCACCGAGGGCAAGTATGAGTGGGTACGCCGTCTGCTGGAAAATCAGGAGGGCGCCGATGCCGAGGAGTTTATCCACTCCCTGAAGGTGGATATGTTCTCCGACGAGGTGTTCGTGTTCACCCCCAACGGCGACGTGCAGAACCTCCCCGCCGGAGCCACCCCCATCGACTTCGCCTACGCCATCCATTCCGCCGTGGGCAACCGCATGATCGGCGCCAAGGTGAATAACCGCATCGTCACGCTGGACCATGTGCTGAAAAACGGTGACATCGTGGAGATTTTGACCTCCAAAAACGCCAAGGGCCCCAGCCGGGACTGGATGAAGATTGCCAAGAGCAACGAGGCCCGCTCCAAGATCCGCCAGTGGTTCAAAAAGGAAAAGCGGGACGAGAACATCGCCAACGGCCGCTCCGCCTTCGACGCGGAGCTGCGTCACTGCGGCATCGCCATGAAAGACGTACTGGACCCGGAATTCCTGCCGGTGCTGCTGAAAAAGGTAGCTTATCCCACGCTGGACGATCTCTACGCCGCCATCGGCTATGGCGGCTTCACCGCTCAGAAGGCGGTGAGCCGGATCCAGGGCGAGTTACAGCGCCGCCAGCAGCAGCGGCAGCAGGAGCAGATGCTGGCAGAGGCTGTGGCGGAGCCCAAGGAGGACCCCAAGCCTGCGGACACTCCCAAGCAGCCCAAGGCCGTCAAGAGCGAGCAGGGCATCATCGTGGAGGGGCTGGACAACTGTCTGGTGAAGTTCTCCAAGTGCTGTACCCCTGTTCCCGGAGACGACATTGTGGGCTTCATCACCCGCGGCTACGGCGTGTCCGTCCACCGGGCGGACTGCCCCAACGCCTCGGAGGAAAAGCGGAAGGAGCAGCCTGGCCGCTGGATCCATGTCTCCTGGGGCACCGATACCAATGACAGCTATCCCACCACCATCGAGGCGGTGTGCAAGGACCGGCTGAACCTGCTGCTGGACATTTCCTCCGCCCTCTCCACCACCAAAACCTTTGTGCTGGGTCTGAACACCCGCAGCACGGAGGACGGCTTCGCCATCATCCGCATCGAGATCCAGATCAAGGATGGCGCGCAGTTGTCCACCCTCATGAACAAGCTCCATCAGATCTCCGGCGTTCTGCAGGTCAACCGGCCTGTGGGCTGATCTTTCGCGGCATTGGAAACGGGTTTTCTCCGCTGCCACAAAGAACCGCTCTTGATAAAATGCAAAACACACGGATCTGCCCGGTTTGCGGGCAAGGCCCATTACGAAGCATACCCTTTCGGGTATTAAATAAGGAGTTGCTACCATGCGCGCTGTTGTTACACGAGTCAAAAACGCCTCTGTTGTCATCAATGAACAGGTCAACGGTCAGATAGGCACCGGTTTTCTGGTGCTGCTGGGCGTAGGCCCCAACGATACGGAGGTCACCGCCGACAAGCTGGCGGACAAGATCTGCAATCTGCGGGTCTTTGAGGATGAAAACGAAAAGATGAACCTGAATCTGGAGCAGGTGGGCGGCAGCCTGCTGGTGGTGTCCCAATTCACCCTGTACGCCGATACCTCCTCCCGCCGCCCCGGCTTCTCCGGCGCGGCCAAGCCCGATCTGGCCATCCCCCTCTATGAGCGGTTCATGGCCCACTGCCGGGAGCGGGGCTTCGACGTGCAGCACGGCGAATTCGGCGCCGATATGCAGGTCTATTCCCAGAACGACGGTCCGGTCACCATCCTGTTCGACACGGAAGAGTAAACTGATTTCAACGAGGTGTGTCTTATGAAGATCCAAGCCTTGCAGGTGGGGTCCATCGGTACCAACTGCTACATTCTCTGCGATGAAGCGGCTAAGGTCTGCGCCGTGATCGATCCCGGTGCGGAGCCGGAGCTGATCCTCTCCGCCGCCGAAAAGCTGGACTGCACCGTGGATAAGATCCTGCTGACCCACGGCCACTATGACCACACCGGCGCGGTGGCGGCTCTGCTGGAGATGCTGCCGCCGACAGCGGTCTATATCCATCAGGCGGATTTTGACAGTCCGCAGACCCAGCTGTTCCCTCTGAAAAGCGAACTGGCCCGGATCCCCTTCGGCGGCGTGAATTTCTACGGCGAGGGAGACCGCATCACGGCGGGCACGCTGGAGCTTCAGGTGCTTCACACCCCCGGTCACTCCGAGGGCAGCGTCACGCTGCTGTGCGGAGATACCCTGTTCTGCGGGGACACCCTGTTTGCTGGTTCCTGCGGCCGGACAGACTTTCCCGGCGGCGGCATGAAGCAGATGATGGCCTCTCTGGCCCGGCTGGCCGCCCTTCCCGGGGACTACCGGGTTCTGCCGGGACACATGGAGCCCAGCACTCTGGACCGGGAGCGGCGCTTCAACCCCTATATGCAGATGGCACTGCGGGAGCAAGGCTGATATGAAGCTGGAATTTTTAGGTCATGACGAGCGCTATATCGTCGAACAGAGCCTGATGACCCTCTTCCCCTTGGAAAAACCGACCTATGACGCGGTACAGCCGGAAGATGAGGCGTGGTGCCGCCTTGCCGCCGCGGAGACGGCGGCGGAGTGCCGCGTCACGGCGGAGCTTCGCTATCGCGGGCATGCCGCCGCCGGGACCTTTGCATCCCCCCTCACCGGCACGGATTTTGAAAAAGAGGGCCAGCGGCGCCACGCCGTGGCGGCCTGCTTCTATCTGGCATTTCTGGATCTGTATCCCAAGCTGCCGGAAGCGCTCCGCGCCGCGGAAAAGCTGACGTTGCCCCCCTGGGGGATGCTCACCGGCGTCCGGCCCGACAAACCCATCACACGGGCGTTGATGGAGGGCAAGACCCCGGAGGAGGCCAAGCGGGAACTGAAGGCGCGCTATTTCGTCCCTGAGGAGCGGGCGGCGCTGGCTTTGGAGACTGGTGCCGTGGGCTATCAGGCGCGGAAGCGGCTGGAAAAGCGGGACATCGACCTGTATGTGGGCATCCCCTTCTGCCCCACCCGCTGCGCCTACTGCTCCTTTGTGAGCCAGAGCGTGGAGCGGAGCTTCTCCCTGGTGGAGCCTTACGTCAAGGCCCTCATCGCGGAGATCCGGGCCGGGGGAGAAATGGTGCGGAAAAACCATCTGCGGCCCCGCACCTTCTACATGGGCGGCGGCACCCCCACCACCCTGACGGCGGCGCAGATGGACGCGGTGCTGACTGCCCTGGAGGAGTCCTTTGACCTCTCCGCCTGTCCGGAGATCACCGTGGAGGCCGGACGGCCTGACACCATCACCGCCGAGAAGCTGGCGGTATTGAAATCTCACGGCGTCAAACGGGTGTCCGTCAACCCCCAGACCATGGAGGACAAGGTCCTCTCCGCCATCGGCCGCCGCCACACGGCGGCGGAGACGGAGCAGGCCATGGAGCTGGTCCGGGCCTATCACTTCCAGGATGTAAACATGGACCTCATCGCCGGACTGCCAGAGGACACCACCGACGGCTTCCGCCGCTCCCTGGACAAATGCCTGGAAATGGGGGCCAGCAACATCACCATCCACACGCTGGCGCTGAAAAAGGGCAGCCGCATTCTCATGGAGGGTCTCTCCATTCCCGATGGCGCCGCCGTGCAGGCCATGCTGGACTATGCCGCCCCTGCCCTGCGGGCCGCAGGCTTCGCCCCCTACTACCTCTACCGGCAGAAGTATATGTCCGGCAGCTTTGAGAACGTGGGTTGGAGCCGTCCCGGCGGGGAGTGCTGGTACAACGTGGACATCATGTCGGAGCTGTGCTCCATCCTGTCCTTCGGTGCGGGCGGTTCCACTAAAAT
>ENA-UEYI01002424-UEYI01002424.1-human-gut-metagenome-genome-assembly--contig:-NODE-2424-length-12942-cov-3.697241_pt1 | contig 12942 bp, 13 predicted proteins | sample MGYA00242900_ERZ507916 | MGnify/ENA primary metagenome ERZ507916 (study PRJEB26167, sample SAMN06115521) | human gut metagenome | host: Homo sapiens | place: China:Chongqing | collected 2015-09-02...
TTTCGTAATGAGAAGGCTAAACAAGACAAGTGAGTCGACTTGTTACTTACGCGGTCTGGCTTTCTAGCTAAAAGGAAAGAGAGATGAGATGTGTTGTTTTGACATGCATGCTTGCTGTTGCTCTTTTCGGTTGTTCTGCTTCGATCGAATACCATCCTTTTGTCGGTGAAGAGCAAGTGCTGAAAGGAAATGGCGGAGCGTGTGAGACGGTCGATGGAGTCGAAATGTGGATCAAAGGCTCCCCGTCTAAGCCCTTTACTGTTATTGGGTACATCGACGGTTCTTTCACTGAGGATATTGGCGAAGAGGCTGCTTTGAAACGAAAGATTGTCAAGCAAGTCAAAGCTGTCTCCGGTGCCGGCGTGATTCGTATGTCTCGCAAATCTGGAAGAGGTGATTCGTATTTTGTTGGCAACGTTCTGATTACGGACACAGACGTTAAAGATGAGTACGTTGTCTTCCGCTACCAATAAACGGCGAGGGGCGACCAAAACCGGACGCGGAATTCTCTTCCGCACTGCGCTAGTCTCTCTACGGAGATAGGCGGATGATTTTCAGCTGACATCGCCGACCCTCCTTTGAGAAAAGCAAAAGCCCTTCCGCTGCAATGGTTGGGCTTTCCGCTTTATTGGCGCTGCCACATGGCAGCGTCATTGCGGGAACGCCCGCAAATCCGGTACTGCCTTTTCCGTTTTACCGCTCGGAGAATCGGCGAGAACCTTAACCTCGCTTTCTCGCCGCAGGTCGAACATTACAGGCTTTTGCCGCGTCGCCGAAGCTTATTGACCAACAGCAGCTTCGTGAGTTCCGGGGGAGGAAGCCTGGGTCCAAAACGGTATCCTTTTTGACCGCACCACGTCGTAAGTTCCTTTGAAAACCGCCATCGAGCATTGACAAGTGCGGATTCCCCGAAGAGCTTCACGAAACGCTCTGCTGTCATCACCGTCAAAAGCCCTTGGTCGTAGTCCTCGATTTCGGCGGCTGATTCCCCGATGAAAAGTCCTTGCGTAAAAAGTACCTTTCCCAGGCCGTCGGCACTCGGATCTTCGTTGCCGATCGGAAACTCATGCCTAGCCCAGGCAAAGTTGCGAATGATCGAACGACCTGCCGTCCGGGACTCCGATTTGCGCGTTCTGGCCACTTCCAGAGCGTCAAAAAAGACGGGGATGATGCCTTCGGGTAGCTTCACTTCATAACCGGGAAGCTCGATTTTGTCCGTCTTGCGGCCTTGTTTTTCTGCGGCCGCAGCGATGTCATCCGGATACGCCCAAACTTCGTCGGCAAACTCCGCCTTGATGAACGCCGTGATTTCCGGCCAGTGGCAAAGCTGGCCCGAAGATCGACGGCCGCGCTTGTCGTCGGCGTAGGCGTTGTGAATGCGCTCGTCCTTGAGCCGCAGGAAAGCGGCACGCATCACGTCGGGCTTGGCCGTAAACCGGGTGAGCGGCACTAATACGGTTGTCACCGTCGAGCGCAGATGGACGCGCAACCAGTCGGCCACGTCGCGCGGACGGTAGAGAAATTGCCCTTTCCTGGTTGTCGACGGCAACTCCGACAAAAAGGCGGAGTATTTCTCCCGGATTCCTTGGGTGAGCGCAATGCAGGGGATGTCCCGGCGGGCGATGTTGTTAAACAAATTCGCCTGGCAGTGCATGGCGTTGAGAACATCGGCGCGTCCCCAAATAAACTCGTGCAGATGAGCGTCAATTTGATCGACGGTCAAATACGGAGCCTGAGGCGATGGTTGCGAGGCCATGTTCCCGGCATTGTTCGTTGCGGCTGGAGGGTGCTGCATAATTGCTCCGATTGTTTTTGGGAGGCAGTTACTCCGCCGTTTCCCGGGAGGAAAGATCGCTCCCTAGAAACGCGGGAGAGTTGAAGCGGGTACAACGTCTCCTGTAGAAAAGTGGAGATTATTTCACCCTCTTAACAAGGTGAAAATTTTAAACCAAAAATTTTTTAATTCCGCCAAAATTATTCCAGGACACAACAAAAACAAGAATCACCCCTCACCCCGAAAATATCATCATCAACAGTCCTTAAAACCAGAACCTCCCTCTCTTACTCGCAAATTTCCGTTACGGTTTAACCCGATATAATTTACTCGCAAAAATACGTAATGATTCCCTTTGAACTAAGCCATGCCATCCCTTGAAAATCCTTTCCAGTACGGCACCGTTGTAGACGGAAACTTTTTCACCGACCGAAAAGAGGAACTGCCGCAAGTGCAGCAGATGCTCTCCGGACGCAATCACCTGGTGCTGATCAGCCCGCGTCGTTACGGTAAAACCAGTCTCGTGCGCAAAGCTATTGTGGAAAGCGGTCGGCCAGCTATATTCGTCAATGTCCAGATGGCCATGTCAGCTTCCGGTCTCGCCGAATTGCTTCTGAAATCATTTCTAGCTATCCATCCGTGGGAGCGCTTCAAAGACGCACTCAAAAAATTCCGTGTCAAACCGGTGTTTTCCTACAATCCGGATACCAACGGAATGGACGTCTCATTCGACGCTTCGACCAAGGGCAGCACCGCTCTCGAAGACGTTCTTACGCTGATCGACGAAAAGAGCGATGCCCATGATCGTCTCATTGTCGTTCTCGACGAGTTCCAGGAAATTGCCAACCTAGAACCCGGTACGGACAAATTGCTTCGTGCCGTCATGCAGCTGCACAAAAACATCAACTACCTTTTTTTGGGTAGTGAAGAGAGCATGATGACGGCCATTTTTGAAGACATCAAATCTCCGTTCTTTCATTTTGGTGCTCTTATGCACCTCGGACGGATTCCTTATCAGGATTTTTATGATTTTCTGACCGAACGGTTGGCTGTAATCCGTAAAGAACAGGCTAAAGAAGACGCTCGCCAGATTCTGGAACTGACAAAATGTCATCCGTTTTATACGCAGCAGCTAGCGGCAGTTTTTTGGGATTTGAGCGTGCGCTCAGAAAATCAAGCGTCCGTTTTATCTGCTGCTGACGCCATTCTGAGAAGTCTTTCGGCAAGCTACATGGTTTTATGGTCACGCTTAAATCGCACGAATCGCCGAATTTTGGAAGTTCTTTCCCGTGACGCCAAACTGCAAGAAATCAAGGAATTTCCTTCAAGCACGGTCTATACCGCCGCCTCTCGCCTGAAAAAAGAAGGAATCATTATCCGTGATGACGATTTTGCGCTTGAAGATCCTTTCTTTGCTCTGTGGATTCGCCGTTCAAAACAACAAGCGGCAATCGGGTTTTCGCCTGTCGGCACGTAGCAAAAACGCCCGGCTCTTTCCTCCCGAATAACGGAAGAAAAAAGCGCGGGCGTTTGCGGTTGATTGATCCCCTACTCGGCCTTTTTCTCGGTCGATACAACACACGTCGGGGACATGGCCGGAAAGGCGTCCTTTCCGTAACGGACAAGCACGTCGTTCCAGTCAATGCCCTTGGCATTTGCCGGGATCTCTTGATCGATGGACATGATGATGCCGAGGATACCTTTTTCGGCAAGCCGACGCATCAAGGCTTTCGCAGCCTTCGCGCCCGTCTCCGAACGATCCTTGTCGGCCCAGATCAGTACGATCTTCACACCTTCGGGCGGTTCGAAAACCGACATCCCGTAGGCGCTCACGGTCGACCAGCAGGTCAGCCCCGTGGCCGCACGCACCGAAAGAGCCGTCTCAATGCCCTCGGCCACACCGATGAGGCCCTTGACGGATCCCAATCGAATGGCGCATCCGTTTAAGGATTGGCCCTCGGGCAACGACATCATTTTTTTGGCGACCTTGACTTCGGCCTTGAACCCTGTCTCAGACAGATAGGTTCGGTGAACCGAAACCAGGGTGCCGTCGGGTGAGCGAACAGCAGCAACAAGAGCCGGGTGGCGGCTCACGCGACCATCGGCGTAGTTGTACTCCAAAGCGGGCACATAGCGCAGATTGTCGTTGAGACCGGCCAGCAGTTCGGAATCCCGAATGCCGCGTCGCCAAAGGTACATTTCAGCCGCATTGAGCTTTTTGCCCGGCTGCGGCACGTTCAAGGCAAGAGCCGTTTGCCAAAGCGACTCAATGGCCTTTGCCTTGGTTTGGTCAGTCTGGATCTTCTTTTCTTCAAGCAGCCTCTCCTCTTCTTTGGAGGGGAGCTTCAAAGCAGCCCAGACGTGCCTTTTGTAGGCGTGCTTTTCGGAGTGAGCCGTCACCGTGCGAAGGTGTTCGAGTCGAATTCGATCCCCTTTGACGATGCCGGCGGCTTCGATTGCGCGCTCAAGATCATTGCCGATGCAGCGCACCACGCTTCCCGTTGCATCATCCTTGAGACGCACGGTATAGACGCGGCGGCCTGCGACCGACTCGTAAATGATCGACGTGAGCGTTCCGCAGTAAGTGATCCCTACTTCGGTCTGCGCGTCAATCGTCTCGTAAGCGGTGCGCTTCAGACCCAGGACGCGTCCGACCTCGTTGACCGCGGTTGAAAAGTTCCAATCGTTGACAAACATGAGCGTCTGGAAGCCGTCTCGGAAATTGCCGCAAGTGTTGCAAACGCTTGCGCCGTTTTCTTCAAAGTCGCGGTACATGCGAAAACCGTTGGTTCCGCCGTGAACCGGACACGAGACGTGACGCCCGGGTCGGGCCATTGCGTCGCGCAGTTGCGGGGCAAGCGCCGAGAGAACCGTGCCCCAGTGGCCGCGAGCGGCATTGCGAACATCGGTCGCTTGATATGCGTAAGTCATAAAAAAACTCCTTGCCCCTGCAAGAATAAGCGTCACACAAAATCCCCCGTCAAAGGGTGTGTTCCACCCTTTGTTCGGGGTCAATTGTTTATGAAAAGATTTTAGAGACCGCACCAAAGAGCGCGGTATTGAGTTCTGAGGCTTCCTGAATCGCACAAGCATACGGAAAAGCTTTGGCGGCTTTGTCGCTCGCGACCGTGACGCCGATGATGATGAAGCCCGCTTTGGATAGATCGTCAATGACCTGCCGAGTAGCAGGATCAACCTCTTCCAAGTCGGTAATCACCATCATCACCTTGCGCGTTTCAGAACGCTTGGCGAGCTGATAAGCCCCGGCAAGCATTGCACCGTAAATCGGCGTCGCGCCTTCGGGATGACAGCAGTCGATGCGGGCCAAGTTTTGGTTGATCGTCTCTCCGTGAGCAATGACAACGCTTTGTTTCTTATCCTGAAACAGCGTCAGTCCCGTACTTACCCGAAGCGATTGCAAAACCTGCACCACAGCAAGCGCCGCCTTCATGGCCGTCGTAAAGCAGCGGTTACAGCTCATCGAGCCGGAACCATCGAGCAGCACATGCAGCGCTGTCGATACGCCGCGAACTTCAGTCGTGCGGCCGAAGACGCGGGCATTTCCGACGGCTAGCCGCGCAAGCGCCGAAGACTGAATCTTCGTGCCGCTGCTGCTGAGTCGGGCGTCGCGTCTTTGCTTGTCAATGACAAGCTGCTGAAGCGAACGGCGCAGTCCGCACGTTTCCTGGAGCGCTTCGCTTACCATATTGCGAATGCTGTCGGCTCCCCGATCGCTTTCATTGGGAAAACGCCGTTTGAGCGTATCCAACGAAAAACCGGGTTGCAGAGAGCTAGACGCACAGAACGCATTTTGGTCGGAATCATCGGCTGCGCAGACCTCTTGAAACTCCCGATCGGAGTCCCACGAACACTGCACCCAGCGCTGATTGTCATTGGCCTCTTTCCACACCCTGCGCACCGAATCAAGAGGCTTGATGCCGTCCGATTTCGACGTGTGGGATTGCGGCTTTTGGCCTTGGCTGCGGGTTTGGCTCTCCTCGCCGTCTTTGTCTTGACCGTCGCCTTGACTCAGAGTCGAGTCGCACGAACCGTCTTGAGACGAAGACGACGATTTGCCGGATCCGCAGGCGGTCTGCGCGACCGCTTGGGACTGTCCGTCAGCTCCGTTCTCACTGCTGTCAGCGCCTTGATCGCCTTGCGGCTCTGAAGGCGCTTGGCTCTGAGAACTGCCGGGCGCATCACTGCAAACCAAATCGGCAATCGCTTTGGCAAGCTCAACGATCTGACCCGTGTTGCGACACGCCGGAAAGCGCGAATCAATGAGCGCATCGATTCTGTCTTTGAGCGCGTCGCCCGCCAACGCTCTGAGCCGCTTGTCGCACGTCGCGAAAGTTTTTTTCGCATACGTGTGTCCCAAAAGCTCAGAGTGCGCGCGCATAAGCACGTACAGGCACAGCACATCGTCGGGTTCGGCCTGAGGGATCACCTGCAAAAGATGGGCTTCGTGATGCTCCAGGAAAGCTCGTTCGAAGTAGAGTCCGGCTCCTAAATAGAGCTTGGACATTTCCGCTTCGATGCGGGGATCTTCCAGAGCATTGGAAAGCGCTCTTTGCAACTCCGTGGTACAACGCTTGAGCGCATCGAAATGCGTGAAGCGAACGTGTCCGGCTTCGTGAATTAGAACCCGAAGAACCTTGATCTCTTCACTGCGATCCTTGCAGCGCACCTTGGGCATCCGGATGCGGGATCCGTCTGTTTGAGGCGTGCCGGGAACAAATTGAATTTCGACTCCGGCCTTGTCAGCCAGTAGCTGGGCAACAATCGGAAGCGCTCGATTAAACGTGTCTTGTCGGTTTAAAAACATGGCGTACACCTAAAAATAAAGGGACACCATGCCCCTTCGGGGAACGGTATCCCCGTAAGGGTTAATGCATAAAGTTGACTATGCACGCACGAGAAATTCGAGAGGAATCCCGAATACCTCGTTGAGTTTTCGAATCATCGGAAGCGTCAGACGACGCTTGCCGGCCAAAATCTCATAAACGCGATTGAGCTGTCCGATGCATGGGATCAAATCTTTGGGCGTTAACCCTTTTTGATCCATGTAAAACCGGATGGCATCAATGGCGGTCGCATTGCCAATCAGAGGAAAATGACGCTTTTCGTACTCTTCAATGAGTGTTGCCATCACGTCGACTGAATCCCAAACGGGATCGTCATCCGCAGGCGGATTGTCGAAGTAAGGCTCGATTTCCTGAAGAGCTCGCTGATAGTCAGCGTCGTTTCGTAGCGGATAAATCTGCATCACTTGACCTCAACAGTAGCTGCGTCAATCTTGTCGTACTCAGCATGTGTTCCGAAGAACTTCACGTAGACAGTCTGGATTCGATAAGCAACAGCAACCACCAATCGGTAGTTATTGCCGCATACCTAAACAACTCCCCTCTGAAGAGGGAAGGTTTCCTTCGACCAAGTACTGACTTTTCCACCCGCTCTGATCCGGCCTAACGCCTGGTCAGTTGGCAAATGGCTGTCACCAGCACCACGAAGGATTTTCTGACGAGCCATCTCCGGCGTCATCGCTTTTGGCTCCGACGCAAGTCTGGGATCTCGCTGATCCCGACTACTCGTTGACTTCAAAACGACATATCCCGCGTCAGTCAGGAGCTGTTTCGCACCTTCAAGTTGCTCGACGGCAACTTTCGGAATATGGATTTCCTTTTCAATGTCAGCGCAGTACAAAAGCAATGCTGACAGTACGTCACGCTGGATGTACTGTCCGCTTCCTGCTTTCATTTCCTGCCAGCGTTCACTGAGATCTTTCTTTCGATACGTGTCCGTATACGGATCGTACTGACTGAGTTTCAGTTTGTAGGGATTGACTTCTGTTACCTTCAGCCCGGCACTTGCAGCCTTTGACTTCAGTTGAGCAATGAATCCCGACATTGCACTTTTACCCAGACTTTTACCGAAATGTCCTCTCTGAAACGCCTTCCAGCTATTTTTCTCAATACGTATGTCGCCGGCTATTGAGAGCAGCAGATTGATCGTCTGACCGTGCCGGCACTTGCGTTGGGCTGCAGCCACGCGATGCATCTCATGCAGTTGATCTATCTTGCGTTGATAGTTCTTACTTTTGGCAAGCTTCGCTCCCTTATTGATTGTGCCGTCCTCGTTATAGGCATCGGGGTTGTTGCGTCTCAGGCTTCGGTCCATGGCACGAAGCAGACGTCGGGAGGCTGCCTCGTTGAAGTTGTTTGATCCCGCAACCTGAATCTTGCCGGCAAACGCCTTGCTAAAAAGAGCAATACTCTGCGGCCCCGGATCAATCGCAGCCCGTTCGGTTACAGGAGCATAAACATGCTTGACAGGAGCCGTCCCTTCAAGCACGACCTGCAAGAAGAAGCGGTCTGACGAGCGGATGCGTTTACGCACCAGCCGGCAATACTTGATTTTGCGATACTGATCCGAGCGTTCGTTTTCTTTCAGTGCTCTCTGAATGTAATCGTCTTTCGGGTCGATCAGGACGCGATAGTCATGACCGCACCAGTTCAGCACCTTTTTTTCCGGTCTGAACTTGAGCCCCGTTTTGTTGGTTTTGCCTTCAATACTGTGCAGACCGCGTTTGGAAGATTTGAAACGGGGCATCCCTCCAAGTCCGAGCTTATAGCGGTTTATCGCCTGAAAGACACGGGTGGCAATCTTTTGGGTCTCGTTAATGCCCAGTTCTGCTTTGCGACCGCTGCCTTCCCTGTGCCTTGCAATGACAGAGTGCAAATCGTATTCAGTCAGCCCGTATTTGCGGTCCAGGGCACGAAAGGCTGCTGTCCTCTCTTTGCCTTTGGGCATGGCGCAAGCCTGTTTCCAAGCGGTATCCTGCCGCATCTGCTGCAATTGCCCGATGGCTGTGCCAAGGGTGGCATTGTGCAGCTGACGGGCGAACTCAAGCTTGCGCACAATGGTACGCATCTCAGCATCGTCCACAGCAATCGGCAGTTCAATAACAAAACTCTGAAAGGTCATAGACACTGAGTTTAATAGCCCGCCTTCCTCCCTTCAATGAATTAAAGGGCTTCCGGCGGGAAAAATTCTGTGATGTGGAAACCGCCAGTCTTCCCAGCAAAGCAACCGGCAGATGCAGATAACGGCCTCGACGTTTATCTTCCGGGAGCAGACGTTGGTCCAACGCCCAGCAAGACAACGTGAAATACCCGAGGATCGTGTCCGAATCATCAGCCAGAGCCACATAGCACTTGGCTAGACCGTTTCGAACATCTTGTCCGACAAATTTGTGAAAATAATCATCAAGCGCCTCATTGCCGCAAGCAAACTGCGACCGGTCCAATGATTTTGTCAGTTCAGACAGACGCATTAGAAAAGATCCTTCTTATCCGGTTGGATCTCAACAATGGCATCAGCCATTTGTCTGGCTTTTTTGACTGCTTCATTTGGAGCCGGGCTTTCGTCGTAGGCTCGAGCAAAGGTATCACCCGAATCCCGCGAAAGCACAGTGACGCCGACAGGCTGCCAAACCGATGAAAACAAATTGGCATCTTTCAAAGCCGCCTCGTAAGCGCAGGAAGTGATGAAACCACGAAGTGTTTCACCGCGCCGTTCAGCTGCTTGAGAGATGAGTTCATACGTTTCATACGGGATGGAAACCTCGACACGCTTTCGTTTTCCTGAAATTGACATTCTCTCATCTCCGATAAAAACACAGCTCTCGGCTGTAATTTTACCGAATCTTATGTGATTTAATGATCGCACAGAGCCTCCAAAAAGCATCGGAGACCACGTGTCCCGGCGGGAACACGAAGTCCCCGCTGGGGTTTAAGAATTGACGAGCGTCTTGCGGAAGTTCGTCTGACTCAAAAGTTCGCAGAGACCCGAGATGATTTGATCGGCCTTGAGCACGAACTTGTAGTTCGTCGGAAAGGCGTCCTGGTTGTCAATGCCGATAGACAGCACCGCGATTTCGATGCCTTCTTTGGCATACGCCTCTCGGGTTGTCTGAGCGAATTGCGCATTCACTCGTCCGTCGGTAATCATCAACGCAAGCTTGAGCTTTTTCGAGCTGGCTTTGAGATGTTGAAGACCGATAGCGAAGGCTTCCTGAAAGGGCGTTGCCCCGTAGGCATTAAGACCCTCAAACACAGATCGGACTTTGGACAAAGAGTCGTTCCGAGTCTTGCAGATACCGACATGGAAATTTTGCGTGCCAGGAAATGCCAGAACTTCGGATGAGCAGCCGCGCAGCTTGTCGATGGATTCGCATAAAGCGAATGTCGCAAGTTTCGCGGTAGACATCGTGACTATGCCCATTGAGCCGGAGCGATCCAGAAGGACACAGACTTCAGCGTCAAGCTGACGGGACTTTGCCGCTCGCGCATAAATGCGCGTCGAGCGGGAGCTGGCCCAGTCAAGCATGCCAACGAGGTCTGTTCCTTCGGCTGCAAGCTCATAAGAATCATCATTCTCCGCTTTTACCGAGAAGATTTTTCTCATTTGCCGACGCAGAGGGGCAAGCTGCTCGTTGCACTGCTTTTTCCATTCTCTGCGGTATTCCGGACTCAAAGGAATAGGAGATTCCTTCAAAGCATCTTCCGTGAGCTTTTGCTCGCGAAGTTCAGGCTGCCGATTGTTGGAAACTTCCTTCGATCTGCCTTCGGCTTGCTTTGACAGCGTGCCGGAGAAACCTGATCCGGAACCTTCGCCTTCACCGCAGTCGAACTTTTCGACAACGGCTTGCATGACTTTGTCGCAATCTGCTTGCGCCTGCGCGAGATGCCGTTCCAGTTTTGAACCGAGATCGACGTCCGCTTCACAGGTGCGCTTGAGAAGCGCGAGCAGATCTGACGCAATCACTGCGGCATGTGCCGTGCTGGCAGCCTTCGGGAGCTTTTCAGCGAGAATCTTGCGAGACTCGGCGATCAGCTCCTTGGGGAAGCGAGCCTCGTGATCGGCCACATAGGACTCTTCACGGGCTTGTTGCTCTTGACTCAAGAAAGTCACCTCGAGAAGCTGACAGCTTCTAAAAAAGACGCTGTGCGTCAGAGAATCGACGAGCGAGACTTGCTGCGGATTTGCCCGCCACGGAAATGTAGAGAGCAAATCGTTGAGCTTTCTGCGCCAGAACGCAAAAGAAACGACCGTTTCTTTGCCTAGGCGATTGATTCGAGCATCCTCAATTGAATTGAGAAGCTGGAACCAAAACCGGCCTTCTGTTTGCTGCCTGGTTACGTCGAAATCCGTGTGCTTCAGGTGAAGACACTCATGCAGACCGCTGGCAACCGTGCGGCGGACATACCGCTCGCAGTCCTCGTTTGAGGCATCTGCGGGCGGGTTCGGCAGCGTGATGACAGCGCCGTCGGTGCAGGGCGTTGCAAAATCAACAAAGTTGTACTTCGCACTCATGCCCATCACCTTGTTGACGACGGAAGTCACCGCTGCTTTGGATTTGTCGGATGCAGTCATGGCAGTCTCCTTCACGCCGAAATCGACGTGTGGCGGGTTCTACCGCGACGCACCGGCTTGTCCTGAGCGAGCGCATCGACCCAAATCGCAAAAAATGGTTCGGGCCGCAGTTCGCTCGCGACGGTACAGTCCTTAAAGGCTGCGCCTGGTTCGGTCTGCTTATTTTTGTTGGTCGGCAACGGTTCCTGTGGCTGTTGCACTTCGTTCGTGTCGCCAAACAGATCCAGTTGTTCTTCACGGTATGTCATTTTTGAAATTCCTTCATTGAATAAACAAAGAAGACACACCATTCCCACACCAGGGAATTTGTATCTTCCCTGTTGCGGGTTGAATTGAGAAAAACAAGTTCAGAAATGCTGCCGAACTTTATCGATAGCAGCATTCAACGTTCCTTCGGCAAGCAAGGCAAGCTGCTTGCGCGATTCGTCACTGAGGGCGTTTGCGATAGCCATATCAAGCGCAATCGCCTCAATCGGTATCGTCTTGACGCGACTTTGTGCCCAACCGAAAAGGATGCGCACGAGACGAATCAGCACACGGGTACTGATCGAGGGAATGCCGGAATCCGCCTTTTGGCGGGAGAGCGATGCAAAATCGATCGCTCCCTTGAGAAGACAATTGACATCCTGCTTAGGGATAGTGACTGCGGCGTCATCCGTCTTGCGGCGGACAACATCGAGTTCAATTTCCTTGGCAGGATACTGGCAGCGAATGTGCCAGAAGCGATCCACGGTAGAGAGGTCTTGCGACTCTCTGCCGAGGTAGCCGTCACCGGCATCGGCACCCAAAGCCATGTTGTCTGTGATGACAACGCGGGCATTGGGGTGACGAGAGATCGTCTCGCCCGTCTGAGGAATATAGAGGTCTCCGCCTTCAAGAATGTCGTTTGCGGCCACCCAAACTTCGGGCGGAGCAATCGAAAATTCATTGATGACGAGGACCAAACCCTCACGCCAGGCGCGAGCTGCCGGGCCGTCTTGCCACTCAAAGCCTTTTTGAGTCGGAACGAATCCGCCCAATAGTGCTGATTTATCGAGTCGCCGATGACACGTCAATTCCACGAATGGAGCATTGACGCGCAACAGGAACTCGCGAATGAAAGACGTTTTGCCGCAGCCCGTGGGGCCGCTGAGGCACAGCGGCTCAGAGTCCGCAGTTTCCCACCAAAGCCTGGATTGCTCCAGCAGGAAAGGATCGAACACGAAGTTCGCGTCCTTACCCTTTTGTCCCGCACGCGGTGCAAAGCCGAGAACGAAGCGTTCGGGCTGAACGCTGATGTTGAATGCTGTTGTTGAGATACGGTTTGTGAAAAGCATGGTGTACTCCAAAAAAATAGCGGAGACACCATGCCCCGACGGGGAGATGTCCCCGTCGGGATTAGTTAAAAAATCAATTAGCGAAGCAGGATCTCAAGCAGTTAGAGAGTTCCTGTCGACATTTCATAGAAAAGCAGCGAGGAAACCCCTGCATTCATGCTGGGGAGGAAGCGCCGCCTCCTTTCTAAATTCTGTTAAGTAGGTGGTTCGCGATTCGAGCAGTCTCAGCTTTTTGTAGCTGATACCGGCCGAAATTCGCGTGCCGTCAAGCCGGCGCACATCAAAACTTCCCGAAGTCCTTCGCCCGAAGATGAAGGCTTCTTCGCCTTTGCAGGCTACTTTGTCGAAAAGCCGAAAGCCTTTGACTTCGTAGGGTGCCTAGTTCTTCTTTCTCAATCCGCCTTTCAGAATCGACAG